>CEAN01006121.1_pt1 | contig 103535 bp, 96 predicted proteins | sample 554991 | NCBI WGS metagenome assembly CEAN01 (sample SAMEA3182096, study PRJEB8094) | gut metagenome | biome: human; feature: gut; material: Stool; isolation source: human stools | place: Canada | collected 2012-05-01
AAAGAAAAACCGGCAATGCAGGAAGTGAGGTATTACTATGGGTTGTACATTTAAAACATTGAGAGTAGTATATGGAGATTTTACACTTGGTGTTCATGGGGAAGGATTTGATTACATTTTTTCTTATGCACAGGGTGGTCTGGAATCCCTTGTGAAAAATGGATATGAGTGGCTTTATCGCTGTCCGAAACCGACTTTCTGGAGAGCAACCACGGATAATGATAGAGGCAGTAAGTTCCATATTAAGAGCGGAAGCTGGCTTGCAGCAGATATGTTTATTGAATGTAAAGATGTTGAAGTAATTACCGATGGTAAATCTCAGGGAAAGCCCTGTGCCCCGGAAAACAACAAGTATGGCGGTGATGTATTTGCCGAGAATGTAATTGTAAAATATGTATATGAAACGATAACAACACCTGCTACAACCGTTGAGGTGGTATATAGTGTGGATAACAAGGGAAAGATTGCTGTAAATGTTTCCTATAAAGGAGCAAAGGGCTTGCCGCAGCTTCCAGTATTTGGACTTCGTTTCATTATGCCAACACTTGCAGACAAATATACATATGAAGGACTTTCTGGAGAAACTTATCCGGATCGAATGGCGGGAGCTGAGAAGGGAATCTTTGAGATAGACGATATAAGCCTTACAAATTATCTTGTTCCGCAGGAATGTGGAATGAGAATGGGTACAGAGTGGCTGGAGGTAACAAGGCATACAAGCCTTAATAACTGTAGAAAAGGAAATTCCAATCAGATTCTTAGAATAGAGAAGAAAGACAAAGGGTTCGCATTTTCCTGTCTGCCTTATACAGCTAGTGAGATTGAAAATGCAACTCATCATGAAGAACTTCCGCCGGCAAGAAGAACTGTGCTTTGTATTTATGGAGCGGTAAGAGGTGTAGGCGGAATTGACAGTTGGGGCAGTGATGTGGAAGAGGCTTATCATATTAGTGCAGAGGACGATATAAAATATTCTTTTGTGATTTGTTAAAAAAGAAATGCCTGCTTTAGCATCATAACTACATTGGATGGTAGCATTTATAGTAGTCCTTATAGAAAAACATAACATATTTTAAGTAACTGATAAGTTTTTTCATGGTTATATACCTCCTTTTCTGTTTCCATTATATATAAGAGTGAATTGGAATTCGTGTCATAATAGAATAATATGTGGACAAAAATTGCAACAGGAGTGATTTGATTGATATTAACATACGAAAATAGAAATACGGAAATATCATATGAACGCAAGAAATCTATCCATGTTCCACCACACTTACATGATGCAATAGAAATGGTTTTTGTGATAGAGGGAAGTGTTGAACTAGGAGTTGGAAAGGACTTATATCATTTGGAAAAGGGAGATTTTGGAATTGTTTTTCCAAATGTAATTCATCATTATCAGGTATTTGGAAGTGGAAGAAACAGAGCAATCTATTTGTTCGCAAACCCTACATTTTTTTCATCCTATATTGAAGAATTGCAGAGCAACTGTCCGAGAATCCCGATTATAAAAAAAGATAATATTTCTCCTGATATAGAATATGTTATCAATCAACTGATCAAACAAGAAAAATATAATGGGAGATTGGAAAAGGCATATATGCAAGTGATTTTGGCTCATGTCTTTACAGATATGGAAATTATTCCAAGGGAATCTTCTGGAAAAGATGATGTTATTTATAATGCTGTCGAATATGTTGCAAAGAACTTTAGGGATGAGATTACATTAGAAAAAATGGCTTACGAGTTGTGTGTGAGCAAATATGTATTATCCAGAATGTTTGCAAAGACATTTCACTGTAATTTTAGTAAATATGTCAATGGCGTCCGTTTGAATTATGCTGAAGCTTTGTTACAGGATTCAAAGGAATCTATTATAAATATTGCATTGGATTGCGGTTTTGAAAGCCAAAGAACTTTTAATAGAGTATTCAGGAAACGATATAAAATGACTCCGAGAGAGTTCCGCAATAGGGCAATGAAGTTACGTGCTGGAGAAGATGGATATGATTGATCCGCAAACAGCGGGTTGTAATTGAAATGTCCGTAAAAGTAATTGAATATACGGCAAAAGAATACCGCAGCCGTATTACCGGTGCCCGTGTACATGCCCCATTCCCGCCAGGCTATACCAATGAGGTGAATTATGACGGGACGGTAAAAGCCCTTGCCTTCCTTCTCAGTAATGAATGCAATGTCTCACATGGAAGAATAAGGACGCTGCTTTCAGAACTGACTGACGGAAAAGTGGAACTATCTGACGGAATGCTCAACCACCTGAGTGAGAAATTCGTATTAAAATCCGGAACCGAGAAAAAGGAGATCATAAGCAGGCTCATGTCTTCTCCGGTCATGAATGCAGATTTTACAAATGCAAATGTAAATGGACAGAGTGCCCAGGTACTGGTGCTTGCATCTCCTGTTAACGGAGCGGCATTGTATATAGGCAGGGAGAAGAAAGGGCATGAAGGGGTCAAAGGGACGCCCCTGGAAGACTATACGGGGACTGTGGTGCATGACCATGACCGTACTTTTTACAGTTACGGGACCAGGCATCAGGAATGCACACAGCACGACTGCAGATATCTGATCGGGAGTAAGGAAAATGAGCCTGATCTTGAATGGAACCACAAGATGCATGCATTATTTCAGGAAATGCTCCATTACCGTAACGGGCTGTGCGAAGAGGAGGGGCCTGATCCGGTTATCGTGGCAGATTTTGAAACGAGATACGATGAGATCCTTGATAAGGCGAAGGAGGAATACGAAGCCAGTCCGCCAAGTAATTATTACCGGGAAGGATATAATCTGTCTGTCAGACTGCGGGAGTATAAAGAAAGCGAACTTCTCTTTCTGCATGATAAACGGGTACCTGTCAATAACTCCCTTTGTGAAAGGCTTGCCCGGGTTTATAAAAGGAAACAGAAACAGGCAATGGTTCTGCGGAGCCAAAAAAATTTAGGATATATCTGTGACGGCCTGAGCACAGTTCATTTGCTGCGCACAGATGCCAGAAATGTATATCAGGAAATCGCAGCCATTTTTGAACGTAAAAGCCCACAAAAACCAAAGAAAGAAGTTGAAGCCGGTGCCCTGACATGATTTATCAGGACACTGGCTCTTTTTAGTTATTGGCGTGGGTGTGAAAAGTAACAAATTAAATGCTTGACGATAAAAAAACTCAATAATGGACTTGACAAAATATAAAAATTAGGATAAGCTAACTTGCGTGAATGAAGAATAACTTATCTGATACATAAAATAAATATATAGATATAAAAGGAATGGAGTGTGCCAAAGGTTTATGAATTTATCAGAGGCTAAAGAAGGAAAAGAATATATTGTCAAAGATATATTGACAGATGATGAAGAATTAAATGAATTTTTGTTTTCTCTGGGATGTTACAGCGGAGAGCCGATTACTGTGATCACGCATCGAAAAGGCGGCTGCGTGGTATCTATCAAAGATGGCAGATATAATATTGATACTGATTTAGCGCAGGCTATTTCAATATAAAAATGGTGATTTTGATCACTGTTTTTTTAAAACGATGGGTTAGTTCATGCTAATCTGAGTATGAAGGAGGAAACATCAATGAGAATTGCGTTGACAGGAAATCCCAATAGCGGAAAAACAACCATGTACAATGCGCTCACAGGAAGAAATGAACGTGTGGGAAACTGGGCTGGAGTTACAGTAGAGAAAAAAGAGAGTCCGATCAAGAAAGGATATTACGGCGGTTCGGAGGAACTGATCGCGGTAGATTTACCGGGAGCCTATTCTATGTCTCCGTTTACATCGGAGGAGAGTATTACCAGCAGTTATGTAAAAAACGAAAATCCGGATGCGATTATTAATATTGTGGATGCAACTAATTTGAGCAGAAGTTTGTTTTTTACAACGCAGCTTCTGGAACTGGGAATCCCGGTGGTAGTTGCTCTTAATAAAAGCGATATTACGGAGAAGAAAAAAACAGAAATTGATGTAAAGAAATTAGCGGATAAATTAGGCTGTCCAGTTATTCAGACTGTATCTATAACCTCAGGACATGAAGGATTAAAAGAGGTTGTAAATCATGCAGCAGCATTAAAAGGACGTGTGCAGAAAGCGCCATATGTGCAGGCGGATATTGATCTGCAAGACAAAGCGCAGGTTGAGGCAGCCGACAGGAAGCGCTTTGAATTTGTAAATGGGATTGTAAAAGCAGTAGAAAAAAGAAAAGTTTTAACAAAGGATAAAAATAAGCAGGACAGCATCGATGCGGTGCTTACCAATAAATTTGTTGGAATCCCAATCTTTGCAGTGGTTATGTTTGGCGTGTTTTACATATCCCAGTCTACGGTTGGAACATGGATTGCGGACTGGTTAGTTGGCTGTATTGAAGCTTTTCAGGGCTGGGTTGCAGGTTTGGTGGAAGGAGCAAATCCATTCCTTCAGGCGCTTTTGGTGGATGGCATCATTGGAGGCGTAGGCGCAGTAGTCGGTTTCCTGCCTCTGGTAATGGTTATGTATTTCCTGATTGCTCTTTTGGAAGACTGCGGATATATGGCTCGCGCTACTGTGGTTTTAGATCCGATTTTTAAGAGAGTTGGTTTATCAGGAAAGTCTGTAATCCCTATGGTGATCGGAACAGGATGCGCTATTCCGGGTATCATGGCATGCCGTACCATCCGGAACGAAAGAGAAAGAAGAGCAACCGCCATGCTGACGCCGTTTATGCCGTGCGGAGCAAAGCTCCCGGTGATCGCGTTATTTGCAGGGGCGTTCTTCGCAGACGCTTCATGGGTAGGGCCGACCATGTATCTGGCTGGAGCTGTGTTGATTTTCCTGGGCGCATTATTGGTAAAAAAGATTACCGGATATAAATTCCGTAAAACGTTCTTTATCATTGAACTTCCGGAATACAAAATTCCGAGTTTAAAACGGGCAACCCTTTCTATGCTTTCCCGCGGTAAGGCATACATTGTGAAGGCAGGAACGATCATTTTGGTATGTAACACTGCAGTGCAGATTATGCAGAGTTTTAACTGGCAGTTCCAGGTAGTGGAAGAGGGAATGGAACATACGTCTATCCTTGCCTCGATTGCTTCTCCTTTTGCAGTACTTCTGATCCCGCTTGGATTTGGCGTATGGCAGCTTGCAGCGGCAGCAATTACAGGTTTTATTGCAAAAGAGAACGTGGTCGGCACCCTGGCAGTTGTTTATGGACTTACGAATTTTATTGATACGGATGAGCTGGCGTTAGTTGGCGGAGCAAATGAAGTGGCAATGGTTATGGGACTTACGAAAGTCGCGGCACTTGCTTATCTGATGTTTAATCTTTTCACGCCGCCTTGTTTTGCAGCCCTTGGTGCGATGAATTCTGAAATGCAGGATAAAAGATGGCTGTGGGGAGGAATTGCATTGCAGTTAGCTACCGGTTATACAGTTGCATTTTTCGTATATCAGGTAGGTACGCTGATAACAACAGGAACCCTTGGAAACGGTTTTGTTCCGGGACTGATCGCAGTGGCTGCATTTGCCGGGGCATTGCTTGTGCTGATCCAGAGAAATGAGAAAGCTTTCAGCGCCGAGTATCGTCTCCACGCATAAAAAAGAAAGGATAGCGACGTATGGCAGATTTGTTGGTAACAGGTATCCTGCTGTTGATTATAGGCGCTGCGGCTGTTTATATATGGAAAGCAAAGAAGAGAGGCGTTAAATGTATAGGCTGCCCATCTGCAGGAAAATGTTCGGGAAAAGAAGGACATACAGTGTGCAGCTGCGGATGCCATAGTGCAGAAAAATAGGAAATTTCAGGGAAAGCCCGCACTTTGGAAAAGGTGTGGGCCTTTTATATAAAACACAGGAAATGGAGTGAGGTCTGTGAAAAGCTGCCAGAAAAATGAAAATCCGGATTTTTCCAGGACACAAATGGAAAAAGAAACAATTTTCCGTAAGTTAAGAGCGTGTGGAGGCCGTATTACGGCACAAAGGAAAATTCTTCTGGATATTATTTTGGAAGAAGAATGTGTCTGCTGTAAAGAAATTTATTATAAAGCGATAAAAAAAGACCCTGCGATCGGAATAGCGACAGTCTATAGAATGGTCAGGTCGCTGGAAGATATAGGAGCGATCCGAAGAAACAAAATGTATGAGATCCAGTATGGAAAGGAGAGGATTGAAGAAAATGCATTGGCGGACAAAATACTTGCCAGACACTCTTTTTTTCTAAAAATCCTGGTAGAGGCGGGAGTTGATCAACAGCAGGCAGAAAAAGAGGCCAGTATGCTGGAATATATCTTGTCGGATGAAAGTTTTGATAAACTGAAAGTATATATGGAGAAAGGAACGTGGGAAAATGGTAAATGAGATTATAATTGCTGTACTTTTGATTCTGGTATTTACAGGAATCCGTTCCGGCACAAAGCACTTTAAGGGGCAGGGAGGATGCTGTGGCGGTTCTTCGCAAATCAGGACAAAAAGAAAAAATTGAAAAATATCATAGGTCAGAAGAGGGTACAGATCGAAGGCATGACCTGTGAACATTGCAAAAATCGGGTTGAAAACGCATTGAACCGTTTGGAAGGGGTATCTGCAAAAGTGAATCTGAAGAAAAAAACGGCAGTTGTATCTATGGAAAAAGAGGTAGAAGATATGCAACTCCAGAAAGCGGTTGAGCAGGCGGGGTATAAGGTAATACAAATACGGTGATATGATTGCGGCACGCCATTTGTTGAGAAAATATTTCATTAAAAGAAAAATACTTTGACTGTATATATATGAGAGAATATAATAACAAACCAGAGAAGAGGTGACAGAATGAAACAGCATAGGTTATGGGCATGGGCAATGATTGTTTGTCTCGTCATGTTATTCTATACCGGAAAAAAACACAAATAAAATCGCACAAGACAGAAATGGAGGATATTTATGGATAGTTTAAAATTAAAGAACCTTGCATTGTTTGCAGGCGGAGTATTATTTGGAACGGCAGGTGTGAAAATCCTTTCCAGTAAGGATGTGAAAAAAGTATATGTGGAAGGAACAGCAGCAGTTCTTCGAGCAAGAGATTGTGTGATGAAGACCGCTGAGACCGTTCAGGAAAATGCAGAAGATATCCTGGCAGAAGCAAAGCAGATCAATGAGAGGCGCGCCGCGGAAGAAGCTGCCTCTGTACAGGAAGATACAGTAGAGGATCATGCTGATCCTGAAACAGAGGAAGCGTAATTGAAATTCACTATAAAGCATGAGATTCCGGGAAGAATCCGTATTCATATGGAACAGAAACAAATGTCTTATAAAGAGGCCGATACATTACTGTATTATTTGGATACGCTGGAATATGTCACGCAGGCAAAGGTTTATAGAAGGACGGCCGATGCCTGCGTTTGCTTTTCAGGAAAACGAGAGCTGTTGATTCAGGCTTTAAGAAAATTCCGATATACGTCTGTAAAAGTTCCGGATGAAGTGTTAACAAATTCTGGAAGACAGTTGAATGATATTTATCAGGAGAAACTGATTGGTAAAGTTCTTTTTCATTATGCCGGTAAAATCTTTCTGCCATATCCGGTCAGAAAAGCAGTGGTTTTATGGAAGGCTGTACATTATTTAAAAGAAGGCTGGAAGAGTCTTGCAAGGCGGAAGCTGGAAGTCGCAGTGTTGGATGCATCAGCTATTGGCATTTCTGTTTTGCGAGGTGATTTTAATACGGCTGCTTCCGTTATGTTCCTGTTGGGAGTTGGAGAGACCTTGGAGGAGTGGACACATAAGAAATCGGTAGGAGATCTGGCACGCAGTATGTCTTTGAATGTGTCGAAGGTTTGGCTGAAAAGTGAAGAACAGGAAGTACTTGTTGATTCCAGAAAAATCAAAGAAGGGGATAATATCGTAGTTCACATGGGGAATGTTATTCCTTTTGACGGGGTGGTATGCGAAGGCGAAGGAATGGTAAATCAGTCTTCTCTGACCGGTGAACCGCTCCCGGTTTTGAAAAAGGCAGGAGGATATGTATATGCCGGAAGCGTTCTGGAAGAAGGGGAACTTACTTTTACTGTAAAAAAAGCCGGGGGTTCTTCTCGGTATGAGAAGATTGTTGAGATGATCGAGGAGTCTGAAAAGCTGAAATCTTCGTTGGAAGGAAAAGCAGAACGACTTGCAGATCGATTAGTTCCGGTGACCTTCGCAGGAACAGCTCTTACATGGCTCTTTACGCGAAATATCACGAAGGCTTTAGCTGTGCTTATGGTAGATTTTTCCTGTGCGTTAAAACTCACAATGCCGATTGCGGTATTGTCTGCAATTCGTCAGGCAGGCTCTTATGATATTACGGTAAAGGGCGGAAAATTTTTAGAAGCGGTTGCAGAAGCGGAAACGATCGTACTGGACAAAACAGGCACGCTTACAAAAGCTATGCCTACCGTGAAAATGATCGTTCCATTTTGTGAAGCAGGTGAAAATGAACTGCTTCGTATAGCGGCCTGTCTGGAAGAGCATTTTCCGCACTCTATGGCGAAGGCAGTAGTATCTGCGGCAAAAAAAGCAGGACTTGAACATGAGGAAATGCACTCGAAAGTGGAGTATATTGTAGCTCATGGTATTTCTTCCAGTATAGAGGGAAAACGTGTCTTTATAGGCAGTGCACATTTTATTTTCGATGATGAAAAATGTACTGTTCCGAAGGAATATCAGAAACAGTTTGAAAGTCTCCCGGAAGAATACTCTCATTTATATCTGGCGATAGACGGAGTTCTTGCAGCAGTGATCTGTATTGAAGATCCGTTGCGGGAGGAAAGCGCGAGCGTAGTGAGAGCATTGAAAGGGGCAGGATTTCAGAAGGTTGTTATGATGACGGGAGACAATGAGCGTACAGCAGCGTTCATTGCCCGAAAGGCAGGTGTTGATGAGTACTACTCAGAGGTATTGCCGGAAGACAAAGCCATGTTTATTGAGAAGGAAAAAGCCAAAGGAAAGAAGGTACTCATGGTAGGCGACGGGATCAACGATTCTCCGGCACTTTCAGCGGCGGACGCAGGGATTGCAGTCAGCGATGGGTCAGAACTTGCCAGAGAAATTGCAGACATTACGATTCCGGCTGATAATTTATCTCAGATTGTGCGATTGAAGTATCTCAGTCAGGCATTGATGAGAAGAATAAACAGGAACTATAAAGAAATAGTGGGTATTAACACATTACTCATTCTTTTAGGAGTGGGAGGAATGATACAGCCTACGACTACTGCAATGTTCCATAATATGTCTACGATAGCAATCAGTTTGCAAAGTATGCAAAATCTTTCGGAAATAGAAGAAGTTTAAACAAATGTGATCCGCTGTCATACCGGCAGTAAAAATGGTTTAACAGAGATTCTGGGAAGCTGTTGCGGATAAAATAGTTTAGGAGGATTTGGAAAACTCTCCGCTGACTGCTGAAATGATGTGATATGAGAGAGGGATAACTGGTTTAAGGCCGGTTATCCCTCTTGCTTTTTAGGACAGAAGGATTATAATAAAAAGTAATATAAAAAGGGGAGCTCGCGCAAGCGGGCTGAGAGTAAGCTGACAGCGCTTAGACCCGTGAACCTGATTTGGATAATGCCAACGTAGGGAAGCTTTTAAAGAGAGAGTGCACCTGCCGGGGTGGGATTATGTCGCTGATGCGACCCGCCGCAGGCGGAGAATCCTGCTTGCGAGATTCGTTTTTATGGCAGCCGAAGTATGTTTTATCGCTGTGAGTCTTGATCGTTCCCTTTTTGTAAACAGAAAGGAGATTCAAATGAAAACGGTATTGACGATAGCAGGCAGCGACAGCAGCGGAGGAGCAGGAATCCAGGCGGATTTAAAGACTATGCTGGCAAATGGAGTATATGGAATGAGCGCCATCACGGCTCTCACAGCACAGAATACAACCGGTGTAAGCGCTATCATGGAGGTGGCGCCGGAATTTCTGGAGAAGCAGCTGGATGCAGTATTTACGGATATACGGCCGGATGCGGTAAAAATCGGCATGGTATCTTCTGCACAGCTGATCAAGGTGATCGCAGAGCGCCTGAGCTTTTATCAGGCGGAACATATTGTAGCAGATCCGGTGATGGTAGCCACCAGCGGAGCTAGACTCATAGGAGAAGATGCGGTGGAGATGCTGAAAGAGCGGCTGCTGCCTCTGGCAGCTTTGGCGACGCCCAATATACCGGAGGCAGAGGTGCTTTCCGGCTGTGAAATCCGGTCTGAAGAGGACATGGAAACAGCGGCCAGGATCATTTCACAGACATATGGCTGCAGTGTGCTCTTAAAGGGAGGGCACCGGATCAATGATGCTAATGATTATTTATACAGAATGGGCCATGGAATCTGGCTTTACGGAAAAAGGATCAACAATCCCAATACCCATGGTACCGGCTGTACCCTGTCCAGCGCCATTGCTTCCAACCTGGCAAAGGGAATGGAACTGGAGGCTGCAGTCGCTCAGGCGAAGCGGTATCTTTCTGCTGCCCTGGAAGCACAGCTTGATCTGGGAAGGGGAAGCGGCCCCATGGATCACGGCTTTGCTGTCAGGGGAGAATATTAAGCACAGTGCTTTAGGCAAATTGTGACTAAACTGTGATATTTTTATAAAGTCCTTTACTTGTGGATATCCGGAATGGTACAATGATCTGGCTGCCTCTTATCAGAAAAAAGGGGCAGATGAACGGACGGGAAAGGAAGGAATACAGGATGAAAAAATGGATGACAGTCTGCCTGGCCGCAGTGACAGCAGCAGTATTTATGGCCGGATGCGGCAGTACATCAGATGCAAAGGAAACAGCAAAGGAGACAGCAGCGGCTTCTTCAGAGGCAGAAACTACAAAGGCAGAAACAGCAGCAGAGTCTGAGAAAGAGACAGCAGCGGAAGACGGAACAGCCCAGGCAGATGAAAAGAGTACAGCAGGTCATAAGGAGAGTCTGGATCTGCAGGCTGCAGCCGGAAAGCACCATATAGAGATCAATGTAAAGGATTACGGCACCATTTTCGTAGAGCTGAACGGAGACAGCGCCCCGATCACAGTGGCAAATTTCATGGATCTGGCAGAACAGGGATTTTATGACGGACTTACCTTCCATCGGATCATCAGCGGATTTATGATTCAGGGAGGAGATCCCATGGGAAATGGTATGGGAGGCTCAGAACGGGAAATCAAAGGCGAATTTTCCTCCAATGGTGTAGAGAATGACTTATCTCACACAAGAGGCGCCATTTCCATGGCACGTTCCCAGATGAAGGACAGTGCAAGCTCCCAGTTTTTTATTGTACATGAGGACAGTACGTTCCTGGACGGTGAATACGCCTGCTTTGGCTATGTAACCGATGGTATGGAGGTTGTGGACGCAATCTGTAAGGATACTCAGGTAGAGGATAATAATGGTACAGTTGCAAAGGATAATCAGCCGGTGATCGATAGCATTAAGGTCATTGACTGATCAAGTTCAAAGGAGATCTTTCGGGAAGGGGGGTCTCTTTTACATTTTTTAATAAAAATTGTAGGCAATTGTAAGATGCACAGAAGGAAAAGTATGCTAGAATAAAATATGAGATTTTATATCAGAAAGGATGTTTTTATGCGTAAAAATAAAACTGCTCTTTTTCTGGCAGCCGTTTCTTTGTCTGCTTTTTTTGCCGTTTCTTCCCCGGGAGCTCAGGAAGACGCTTCGCGGTTTGTGGACGGTACCAGGATCAACAGCGTAGGTGTGGGAGGACTCACACCGGAGGAGGCCAGAGAACGGATCCAGGGATTTTATGCCGGCGAATACGAGCTTTCTGTCATAAAAAAGGACGGGAGCAGGGAGGTGATCCGGGGAGAAGCAATTGATTATCAGGTTGCGTTGACAGATGATCTGGATGCTATCCTGAAGGCTCAGAACGAAGGGGGGAGGCAATCCGGCCCCTCGGTAGACAATTCACATCAGGCAGCGCTTGCTCCCTCCTACAGCCAGGAAAAGCTGGATCAGGCCATTGAAGCACTTTCCGTATTAAACAGCAGCGCTGTTACAGTTACAAAGGACGCTTCGATTTCACCCTATGAGGAAGGAAAGCCATTTTCCATTGTTCCCGCAGTACAGGGAAATGATGTGGATCGGGAAAAAACGATTTTGGCAGTAAATGAGGCTGTAAAGGCAGGAAGAAATGAATTGGATCTGGAGGCAGAAGGCTGCTACCGAACAGTCAGCCTGTGGGAAAGTGATGAACATTTGAAGAATCTCTGTGATGCCATGAACAGCCGGAGAGAAAAAAAGCTCCGTTATGTATTCGGAGAGGCAGAGGAGTTTTTGACAGGAGAAACCATGGCCAGCTGGATCACGGGGGTATTAGAGGGAAAGATTACGGTTGATCAGGAAAAGGTAGCAGCTTTCGTAAAGGATCTGGCTTCCCGATATGACACAGCTGGAACAGCCAGAACCGTAACAAAGGCAGCAGGAGGTCAGACAGAGATCACAGGCCCCTATGGCTGGAAGATCGATCAGGCAGCAGAGACGGCAGCCCTTATGGAGCTGGTTTCTTCGGGAAGCTGCTGGAGCGAAGGACAGGCTCAGGCCGACAGAGAGCCTGTTTACAGCCAGAAGGCTGCGTCCAGAGAGGGAATGGATTGGGGAACTACTTATGTTGAGGTCGATCTGGGAGGCCAGCACGTTTATATGTTCAAAGAGGCCCAGATCGTATGGGATGCTCCCTGTGTCACAGGAAATGTGTCAAAGGATTATACCACTCCTTCAGGAATCTACAGCCTGACCTATAAGGAAAAGGATCGGATACTCAGAGGAAAGAAAAAGCCTGACGGAACCTATGAGTATGAGAGCCATGTAGATTACTGGATGCCTTTTAACGGCGGGATCGGCCTTCATGACGCATCTTGGAGAAGCAAGTTTGGCGGAACGCTTTATCAGACCGGAGGCAGCCACGGCTGCATCAATCTTCCTCCCCAAAAGGCTCCGGCGCTGTATGATCTGGTGTATAAGGGGATCCCGGTACTCTGTACTCCATAAAATGACCCGCCCGGAGATCAGAAGCACTCTCCGGGCGGGTGATAAAAAATTGTATGGAAGGCAGGATCAGAACCCTTCATCCCGATTCAAGGGCTTTAAGGGCTGTAAACGGAATTCAACGGTCATGTCCTTTCGGTTGTAAACTTTCCGGAAATTGGTGATGATCCGTTTCAGCACCATCTCAGCCATTTCTGAAGTAATCGTAGGAAGAAGAATCAGATATTGGCTGATGCTGTAACGGGTAAATACATCACTGCATCTTAGGGAACCTCGGATGGATGCTTCCAGATGCTCCATTGCTTTGTTTAAGATCAGGGTTTTAAGTGATTTTCCATTCAGACCGGTTACGGTAAGCATACACAGATAGATGGAATCGCCGGTGCGGTCAATGGCCCGCCGCTCCAGCTGAAACAGATCACGAAATACAGGGTATTCGCAGTAAAAGGCGCCGCCGGAGCTTTCTTCGCTGAGGGCGTGCTGGATATGATCCAGATTCAGGTTGACACTCTGTTCGTCATCGCGGATGATCTTATAAAGATCCTTAAAATGATCAGAGGGGGAGATGGAAAACTCACTGTAAAAGAGATCCAGAGTGTTGTTGTATTCTTCCAGCGCCTGATGGGTGTGGCCGTCCCGATACAGAGAATAAACCAGCTGATAGCGGAATTCCTCATCAAAGGGTTCAATGGCAATAGCGGTCTGACACAGGGCGGTGATCTGGGAAAAGGCTTTCTTTGCAGTCAGAAGATGAATGGTATAGTGGATCAGCTTTTGATACAGCGTATGGTAATAGGTGCTGATCGGGATGACCCAGGATTCGTACTCCGCTTTTGGAAGAAAATCTCCCCTGTAAAGTTCAACGCCGGCAAAACAGAGGGAAAGGGCTTCCTCCTCCGGCAGAGATTCATTTAACACACGGGTACAGATCGTTTCAAATTCATCAATATCTAAAACAGTAGTATATTCTTTGGTCCAGGCATAGGTTCCGCGCTGTTGGACTAAAAGCTTCTGAGGCGGAATATCCAGAGGCTCTAAAAGCTTTCTTGAGCGGAACATCAGGGTTTTAAGCGCTCCTGCAGGATTAACACCCGGATCATCCGGCCATATTACCTGGATCAGTTCTGCCGGGCTGATATCCTTTTTCTGGAAGATTGCCAGATATTCTAAAAGAGCCCATGGCTTTTTTGACTGATTGCTGCTGTCGTTGATTACCTTCCCCCCGGCTTCGATTGAAAAGCCTCCCAAGGTATGTATATAAATTGTAGGATTTAAGTCAAATGCTGATGGCATCTTTTGTAACTCCTTCATACTAATATATGTTAAGTATAACCATATAAGGGGAAAATGTCTACATCTTCTGCCGGAAAGAAAAAGAAAAATGAGAAAATAGCCCGATTTGTAACCGGATTGTAACCGGAAACTGATATACTAGAAAAAAGTGACAGAAAAAGGGGATGAAAAATGCCAATGACCAAAAAAGGTTTATTGCCGAATGCATACCGGTTTATCCATATTGCAGCAGACGGATTTGAAGACCGTATACTGAAGGGGAGACTCTATCATGACAGCCGGGAAGGCGGTATGCCTTTCATCGGCCTTTCGGAGATGATACTGATCCTGGAGGAATTATTCGATGAGATCCACTATCCAATAAAGAGCGTTGACTATAGAAATTTTTTAGGAAAAAGCCGGGAGCTGAAGGCCGAGACCGGAGAAATGGAGGCTTCACAGCTTTTGCCGGAGCGAAAGGGAAAAAAAGCTGATTTTACGCTGCATGTAAAATATAGATACAATGCTACCTGGCAGGGGAGCATTACCAATCTGGGAACAGGGGAACGGAAGTCGTTTTTAAGCCTGATGGAGCTTATGGATATTCTGGCAGTTTCCTTAGGCGGCCAGATCCGTCCCGGAGGAACCGGTCTTGGAAAGCGGATGTGTGAGGTAACGGTACGAAATTATGAGGGCTGTCAGATGGGAGGCGATGTATCACACCCGGCAGTAGCAGACCGCAGAACCTTTATCAACGAATTTGATCTGAAGGAGGAGATCGCGGCCATGCTGGATCCGCTTCCGGAGGGAAGCCGGCCGGATGGCATCATTATCCCCCGAAGCTTTCATGTGGCAGTTGGAAATTACGGCCCTGCAACGTTTGTGGTTCGTATTCTGTTCCGGCGCAATGCTACCTGGCAGGGAACTGTCAGCTGGAGGGAAAAGCGTTCGCAGGTAAATTTCAGAAGCTTTATGGAGCTTCTTTTGCTGATGCAGGAGGCCGTGGGGCGTACTGGTGAATGGAAACAGCAGGAAAGGAACATTTCAGTATGAACGAGAATGAAAGGAAAAGCGGCGGAAAGCGGCGGGTGCTGATGTTTATTCTGCTGGCTGTATTTCTTATAAGCGGCGCTTTGACCGTACATCAGTATTTAGAGGATAAGCGGATCCAGGAAGAATATGAACGACTGGCAGAGGAAGCGGCCAGACAGACAACAGAAGCTCCTACAGAGCCTGAAACGGAGGAAACAGAGCCGTTAGAGGAAGCGTATGTCTCTCCTATTGATTTTGAGGCGCTGACTGCGGAAAATCCGGACACCATAGGATGGATCAGGATCCCTGATACAAATGTGGATTATCCCATCGTGCAGGGAACGGATAATGATTTTTATCTGGATCACGATTTTTATGGGAAGGAAAGTGCGGCAGGCTCCATTTATCTGGATTTTGAAAGCGAAGCGGATCTGCAGGGACGCAATCAGATCCTCTACGGCCACAATATGAAGAATGGAAGCATGTTTAAGGATATCAACCGCTACAAGGATCCGGAGTATTTTAAGGAGCATCAGTATTTCAGCATCTACACGCCGGAGCGTGAGATCTGCTTAAAAGCTGTGTCCTGCTACTATGGAGAAGCCAAGCCCATTGTACGCATGACGGGCTTTAAAACCCAGGAGACATTTGATGAATTTGTAAGGACAATGGTGGAACCCTGTTCCTATAAGGAAGAGGTGGAATATCCGGCCAGAAGTATTTTCACTCTGGTAACCTGCAGCTATGAGATCAATGATGCCAGAACCTTTCTTTTTGCCGTAGAGGTGGATGAGGAGGGCAATCAGATCCCCATGGATGAGGAATATAAAGAAAAGATGGAGACTGTTCTGGAAAAAAAGCTTAAGGCATCGGAAAATATTTCCGATGAAAATGGAAAATAAGGTATTGGAAAACCGGAAATGTTATGATATACTACGCATCAGAAACATGCAGAAGTATGTGTGCAGTATTAAAAATGGTTCGTGACAAAGAAGTCATACCTGAAGGGATGGGTGTGACTTTTTTGTCTGTTTTCCATTTTTTGGTATATGCATCAGATTTGATCATGCTTTAGAAGAAAGAAAACAATGAGGAGAGAAAATATGAAGAAGAATGTAAAGAGAATGATGGCACTTGCAGCAGCAGGCATTCTTGCAGCAGGGGCGCTGACCGGCTGCGGCGGCGGAGCAGATACGGCAAAGGCAGAAGGAGCAGCAGCTTCTGGTGAAAAGAAAATCCTTAAAGTGGCTATGGAGTGTGCCTATGCTCCTTACAACTGGACACAGCCCGATGATTCCAACGGCGCAGTTCCGATTTCCGGAAGCAATGAGTATGCTTACGGTTACGATGTTATGATGGCAAAGAAAATCTGTGAGGAGCTGGGATATGACCTTGAGATTGTGCGTCTGGATTGGGATTCTCTGATTCCAGCCGTTACGACCGGACAGGCAGACTGTGTGATCGCAGGACAGTCCATTACTTCCGAGCGTCTTCAGGCCGTTGATTTTACCGTTCCCTATTATTATGCAAGTATTGTTACCCTGGTAAAAAAAGGAAGCAAATATGAAAATGCCAAGAGCGTAGCCGATCTGGCAGGCGCTACCTGTACCTCCCAGCAGAGCACCATCTGGTACAACACCTGCCTGCCCCAGATCCAGGATGCCAATATTCTGGCAGCCACTGCCAATGCTCCTGATATGCTGATGTCTCTTAACGCGGACAAGTGCGATCTGGTAGTGACGGATCAGCCTACCGGCAAGGGCGCTCTGATCGCATACCCTGACTTCAAGCTCATAGAGTTTGGCGGTGGAGAGAATGATTTCCAGGTAACAGATGAGGATATCAACATCGGAATTTCTCTAAAGAAGGGAAATACTGAACTGAAGGAAGCCATTGACAGCGTGCTTTCAAAGATGACAAAAGAGGATTTCTCCAAAATGATGGATGAGGCCATTTCCGTACAGCCTCTTGTAAACTGATGATCTCTGCCGGCAGATCCCGGCAGCTTTACAAATAAGGAGAATATTATGCCAACCGATTTTTTTGGCCGTGTGATGGCTGTGTTCAGCCGTTACGGCGTATCCATGCTTCAGGGCGCAGGAGTCAGCTTACAGATTGCCTTGGTGGGAACCATTGCAGGCTGTGTCATTGGCTTTGCAGTGGGCATTGTCCAGACCATACCCTCAGAAAAGGGAGATAATCCGATCAAACGGGGAATCCTGTGGATCGTGAAGCTTATTTTAAATATATATGTGGAGTTTTTCAGAGGTACTCCCATGATGGCTCAGGCCATGTTTATTTACTATGGACTGATGCCGCTGTTAAATATCAACAGCTCTATTTTAAATGCCGCTTATTTTATCCTTTCCATTAACACCGGAGCATATATGGCGGAGACTGTCCGCGGAGGTATCCTTTCGATTGATAAGGGACAGACCGAGGGAGCCATGTCCATCGGAATGACCCATGTGCAGACTATGCTGTATGTGATCCTGCCTCAGGCGCTGAGAAACCTGATGCCCCAGATTGGAAATAACCTGATCATCAATATCAAGGACAGCTGCGTTCTTTCCGTGATCGGTGTAGCAGAGCTGCTTTATAAGACAAAGGCCGCAGCAGGTGCGTTGTATATGAACTTTGAAACGTACACCATTACCATGGTTATGTACTTTATCATGACCTTTGCATGCTCCCGTCTGCTGCGCTTGTGGGAAAAGAAGATGGACGGCGCGGACAACTTTGATCTGGCAACAACGGATACGCTGGCATATACCAGCGGTATGTACCGTTATCCCGACGACAGAGATAAAAAGGAGGGGGTATAATGAGCGAGAAGATACTTGAAATCCGCCATTTAAGCAAGACCTTCGGCACGAATCTGGTCTTAAAGGATATTGATTTTACCGTCAATAAAGGCGATGTAACCTGTATTATCGGAGCCTCCGGTTCCGGAAAATCCACCCTCTTGCGGTGTCTGAACCTTCTTGAAACGCCAACCACGGGAGAGATTCTGTACCATGGAAATAACATTGCAGACCCAAAGGTAAATGCAGCCAAATACAGATCAAGAGTGGGAATGGTATTTCAGAGCTTTAACCTGTTTAACAACATGACAGTTCTGGAAAACTGCGTGGTAGGACAGGTAAAGGTACTGAAAAAGGATAAGGAAACCGCCAGAAAGAATGCTCTTTCCTATCTGGAAAAGGTTGGAATGGCTCCCTATATCAATGCAAAGCCAAAGCAGCTGTCCGGCGGACAGAAGCAGAGAGTCGCCATTGCCAGAGCGCTGGCTATGGAGCCGGAACTTCTGCTGTTTGATGAGCCCACCTCAGCTCTGGATCCGCAGATGGTAGGAGAGGTTTTGGAGGTTATGAGAAAGCTGGCCTCTGAGGGACTGACTATGATCATCGTGACCCATGAGATGGCCTTTGCAAGAGATGTTTCCAGCCAGGTCGTATTTATGGCGGGAGGCGTGATCGTGGAGGAAGGCGAACCGGCACAGATTTTCGGAGCTCCGAAGGAGCATCAGACGAAAGAGTTTCTGGGGCGGTTTATGCATGAGAGAGCCGCTTTATAACTGAATAGTAAAGAGAAAGCCCGGATGAAGGGCAGCCTTAGGCTGTCTGTTCGTCCGGGCTTTTTGGCTGTCATCCCTATGGAAATTACCTGGCCTTTGTGATGTAGGGATAAAGCTCTTCATAAGCCTCTCTCTGGGCCTCATCCTCAGGAAGAGCCGGGATCAGACCCGTACAGTCCATGGAAGAACAGGCCTGAATATCAATGTCATAATTGTTTTTATGGACCTGAGTTTCTGAATGTCTGCCGGCTGGATGTCTTGTTTGCTCCATTTCTTGTCACCTCCTGACACGCATCACCATGTTCTTTTGATAGTGTGGATTTAAGAGCGGTTTTTATGCGGAAAGGCAGAAAGATAAGGTGGAAAAATGGGGAAGAAACGGGGAAAAATGTTTATGGAAGCGTAAGCAAAATGTAAAAAAGACAGGGGGATTTTATGATATAGTAAGAGTAGGAATACATGGGGAGGTACGGCATATGATGGAATATTTTTTTATGGGCGGATTTGAGATCATGTTTTTGATGGTATTTGTGCTTATTTTCGGGATGATCCTTGTGATGATCGTGCGTGGAATCGGAGAGTGGGGGAAGAATAACCGGTCTCCCAGGCTGGACGTATCTGCAACGGTTGTTTCCAAACGTACACATACCATGAGAAATCAAAACCATACAAGCTCTTCCAGCTACTATGTTACCTTTCAGGTGGAAAGCGGAGACCGGATGGAACTCAGGCTGGGCGGAAGAGAGTATGGGCTTTTGGCAGAGGGAGATAAGGGAAAGCTTCATTTTCAGGGAACGAGATATCTGGGGTTTGACCGGAACTGGTAGAGCGGGGAAATGGATATGGATGAGGAAAATGACCCATCTTAAGGGAAATTTTATACTTCTGCTCCTTGATTTATGGATGGACTGCCACTATAATAGAAAAGAATGGGTTTTGGCACGTTTTATGCGTGTGAAGGCAGCCTGTTCAGAGGGAGAAATAGCACAGTATGGATAATAACAAGAAGCAAAACCAGAATATGAACAGTAACTGGCAGACCATTGCCATGCTGGTGGTGGCTGCTCTGCTGACGATCATGATCGTGAGCTGGATGAATTCCGCAGTGGAATCCAGACAGCGCAAGGAACTGTCATACAATGAATTTGTACAGATGGTGGAAGACGGCAAAGTGGAATCCATCCGGGTAAAGGATGCTGTTATTGAAGTAATGCCAAAGGCAGAGGCAACGGAATATTCCCAGCAGATGAAATACTATGTAGTCCGTATAGAAGGGGATTACCAGTTTTTAAATCGTGTGCTGGAGAACAATGTTATAACCAATCGGGAAAATGGCAGTACCAACGCACTTCTTATCGCTCTGCTTAACTATGCAGTACCGTTCCTGATCCTTTTGTTCCTTATGAACTTCACCATGAAGCGCATGGGCGGAGGCGGCATTATGGGCGTTGGAAAGAGCAATGCCAAGATGTATGTCCAGAAGGAAACCGGCATTACCTTTAAGGATGTGGCCGGAGAGGACGAGGCGAAGGAGTCCCTGACAGAAATTGTAGATTTCCTTCACAATCCCGGAAAGTACACAAAGATCGGTGCAAAGCTTCCAAAGGGAGCACTGCTGGTGGGGCCTCCAGGAACGGGTAAAACCCTTCTGGCAAAGGCGGTGGCAGGAGAAGCACATGTGCCCTTTTACTCCCTGTCCGGTTCCGATTTTGTGGAAATGTTTGTGGGCGTGGGTGCGTCCCGTGTCCGTGACCTGTTTAAAAATGCGACAGAAAATGCGCCGTGTATCATCTTTATCGACGAGATTGACGCTATCGGCCGCAGCCGCGACAGCCGCATGGGCGGAAATGATGAGAGGGAGCAGACCTTAAACCAGCTTCTTTCTGAGATGGACGGCTTTGATTCTACAAAGGGACTTCTTGTTTTAGGAGCTACCAACCGGCCTGAGATCCTGGATCCCGCGCTCCTTCGTCCCGGACGTTTTGACCGCCGGGTAGTAGTAGATAAGCCGGATCTGAACGGAAGAATCAATATTTTAAAGGTACATTCCAAGGAAGTGCTTTTGGATGAAACCGTTGATTTCAAGGAGATTGCTCTGGCTACTTCTGGCGCTGTGGGCGCTGATCTTGCAAACATGATGAATGAAGCTGCTATCAATGCAGTTAAAAACGGCAGAAGTGCTGTTTCACAGAAGGATCTCTTTGAGGCTGTGGAAGTGGTTCTGGTCGGTAAGGAAAAGAAAGACCGGATCATGAGCAAGGAGGAGCGGCGGATCGTATCGTATCACGAGGTAGGACACGCTCTGGTAAGCGCCCTGCAGAAGCATTCGGAGCCTGTACAGAAGATCACCATTGTTCCAAGAACCATGGGTGCATTGGGATATGTAATGAATGTTCCGGAAGAAGAGAAGTTCTTAAATACCAAGAAGGAGCTGGAGGCCCGTCTGGTAGAGCTCATGGGCGGCCGCGCGGCAGAGGAGATTGTATTTGAGACTGTTACTACCGGGGCTTCCAATGATATCCAGCAGGCCACCAATCTGGCAAGAGCCATGGTAACCCAGTATGGTATGTCTGAGAAATTCGGCCTCATGGCCTTAGAAAGCCAGGAGAACCAGTATCTGACCGGCCGTGCCATATTAAACTGCGGTGACGCCACAGCGGCTGAGATTGACAAGGAAGTGATGAAGGTCTTAAAGGACGCTTATGAAGCGGCAAAGAGCCTGCTCAATGAGAACCGTGACGCCATGGATCAGATCGCAGACTTCCTGATTGAAAAGGAAACCATCACCGGAAAAGAGTTTATGAAGATATTCCGCAAGGTAAAGGGAATCCCGGAGCCTGAGGAAACGCCGGAGGAGGAGAATGGACTGCCGGATACGGAGCATCTGAAGGCTGAGGATGATGCGGCTGGGGCAGTAAGGGAAAGTGAGCCTGAAGCCAGACCGGAACATTCGTCTGAATCAGAGGCAATGGATGTTACAGAGCCTGCAGAGGAAAAACAGGCAGAGGATACCCCATCTCAGGAATAAAACATAATATGCGACAGGATGAAGATTCTGTGCAAAAGGAAAAAAGCTGCTTTTAAGCCGTAATCCCCTTATGAGGGGAATGGCTTTGGAGCAGCTTTTCAATTTTCAGCGCCTTGACCAGTAATATCATGGGACTGAGCAGCTCATCCTCCATTCTGGGAAACTCCATCATTTATCCTTTCGGCTGCGAGCCATAGCTGCATATTAAAAACAATCGTTATCCTACCGAAAATCCTTCGGAAGCTGCCCATACCGCCGCTTGTAAGCCCGCAGAAAGGTAGAATAATTTTGAAATCCGCACTGATAACAGGCGGTGGTGGCATTTACGCCCAGAGCCAGAAGTTCTCTTGCTCGGGCCAGTCTCTTTTCTGTGATATAGCTCCCAATCGTAAAGCCGGTTTCCTCCTTAAAAACACGCATCATGTGGTAGGGGCTTAAGCTGCACACAGAGGCCAGGGCAGGGATGGAGAGGTCTTCTTCCAGATGGTTGTTGATATGGGCCATAAGTCCGGAAACCCGGTAGTCCAGAGAACTGGTGGTGACATAGGGGCCGGAGGAGGAGAGGCAGGACCGGTTGAGTAAAATAAGAAATTCCAGGCACAGAAGCCGGGAAAAAAGGGGAGATGCAAAGTCTCCTTTTTGGCTGTTTGTTTCATTTTCAAGCTGTTTTAAAAGGACAGCCATAGGGCGGAGCTCTTCTTTTGCAAACCGCAGAACCTGAGAGTGGCGGTAGCTGGCTGTGCTGAAGCATAGGGCCAGATCGCTGTCTGCGTGTTTATGAGCTTCTAAAAAGGCAGGTGAGAGATATAGGATCAGGCGTTCATAGGGACAGGAAGGATCCGGTTCAGGACGGTGGATCTGGCCCCGGTCCACCAACACCATATCCCAGGGCATGAGGCGATAGGAGCGGCCCTCGATGGAGTATGAAACGTTTCCGTTTATCAGGATCAGTATTTTCAGAAAATCGTGGTGGTGGTATTCATAAGGTCCTTTTCCCAGATCCTTAAGGTGGAAAAAGCGGAATTCTTCCTTTAAATATCCCTGGGGGCGGGAAGTCTGGGATGACGGCTGAGTTTGAGAAGTCACGGTTGGTATCCTCCTTTTTGACGGATGGAATTCTTTCTTTTAATATAGCATTATTTGCAATATAAAACAGCATAAAATTAATATTATTATAAAATAATGCCTGATAAAATAGAATTATAACATGAATACGGCAAAACCGCAGAAAAGTATCTGTGGGGAAAGAGAGCAAGCTATGAGACTGACCATTGAAAAATATCACGGACTTGGAAATGACTATCTGGTATATGATCCCAATAAAAATAAACTGGCCCTGACCCCTTCGCGGGTTCAGCTTTTATGTAACCGAAATTTCGGCGTGGGCGCGGACGGAATTTTGGAGGGGCCTGTGATGGAGAATGACAGGATTTCCATGGTGATCTGGAATTCGGATGGAAGCCGGACGGAGAACAGCGGAAACGGCGTGCGTATTTTTGCAAAATATTTAAAGGATGCAGGCTATGTGCAGAAAAAGGATTTTACCATCCATTCAGAAGGCGGAGAAATCGACATCCACTATCTGAATGAAGAAGGAACAAGGTTAAAGGCCTCTATGGGAAAGGCGTCTTTCTGGAGCGATGAGGTTCCGGTAACAGGGCCAAGGAGGGAGATTATCAATGAAACCATGGTCTTTGGACGGATTCCCTATCCTGTTACCTGCTTATCGGTAGGAAATCCCCATCTGGTAATCCTTATGGATGAGATTTCAAAGGAGCTGGTGTGCCGGATCGGAAAGTATTCGGAGAATGCCAGACAGTTCCCGGAAAAGATCAACACACAGATTATGAAGGTATTAGACCGAACCCATATTCAGACTGAGGTGTATGAGAGGGGCGCAGGCTATACGCTGGCTTCGGGAAGCGGCTGCTGTGCGGCTGCTGCGGCTGCCTACCGTTTGGGCCTTACGGATCCGAAAATGATCGTCCAGATGCCGGGAGGAACTCTGGAACTGGAAATCCGGGAGGATGGAAATGTTCTGATGACTGGAGATGTGGGATATGTGGGAAGCATAAAGCTGGGAAATCATTTTACAGAGCAGCTTCGGGCGCTTGACAAATAAAAAAACTGCGTTTATAGTTTTTTACAGATACAGGCAAAAGGGCGGGGTATCGCATCAGATCCCCGCCCTGATACATTTTACAGGGATTGGAAAGGGTTTTTGCCATCCCTGGGAGAGGGTGGTTAAACCATGAACAAATACAGCAGAGAGGATATCCTCAGGATCGTCCGGGAGGAGGATGTGGAGTTTATCTGCCTGCAGTTTACGGATCTGTTTGGAATAATGAAGTCTGTGACCATTACAGCCGGACAGGTGGAAAATGCCCTGGACAACCGATGTATGTTTGACGGTTCTGCTACTCAGGGCTATGTGAGGCTTCAGGAATCGGATATGTATCTTTATCCGGATACGGATACCTTTGAGATATTTCCCTGGCGTTCCAGACAGGGGCGGGCAGCAAGGCTGATCTGTGATGTGTGCCATCCCGACGGAACGCCCTTTCAGGGAGATCCGCGCTTTGTGCTTAAAAAGGTCGTTAAGCGGGCGGCAGATATGGGATATGTGATGGAGGTAAAGCCGGAGTGTGAGTTTTTCCTTTTTCATTCAGACGAGGAGGGACGGCCCACGATCCAGACTCATGAGCGGGCAGGATATTTTGATACGTTCCCTATGGATCTGGGAGAGAATGTATGCAGGGATATTGTGACAAATCTGGAGGAAATGGATTTTCAGGTGGAGTCCAGTCATCATGAGATCGCTCCGGGACAGCATGAGATCGATCTGGGGCCCATGGATGCCTTGAGGGCTGCAGATCAGCTTCTCACCTTCAAGATGACAGCCAAAACGATTGCAAAGAGCCACGGGCTTCACGCAACCTTTATGCCAAAGCCAAAAGAGGGAGTTAATGGTTCAGGGATGCATCTTGTTTTGTCGCTGAAAGACTCAAAGGGAAAGAACCTGTTTGCAGACCCGGCAGATCCTTTGGGACTAAGTCTCACGTCCCGTCATTTTATGGCAGGAATTTTAAACCATATGAAAGAAATGACGCTTCTTACCAATCCGACGGTTAATTCCTATAAGCGGCTGGTTCCTGGATATGATGCCCCGGTTTATATTGCCTGGTCGCCTTCAAACAGCAAAAGCTGCCTGATCCGCATTCCGTCTCCGGGAGGAGAGGGGATTGAGCTGCGCTGTCCGGATGGGGCCATGAATCCATACCTGGCACTTGCAGCCTGCCTTCAGGCGGGACTGGAGGGGATTGAAAAGGAGCTGGAGCTGCCTCTCTGTGCAAAAGAACCGATATCGTTGGCTGATCAGGAGGAACTTAATAACTGCGGGATTGACCGGATCCCAAACACTCTTGGAGCTGCCATTGAGGCATATGCAGGCAGTCTTTTTGTGAAAAATGTTCTCGGAGAACCGATTTATATTAAATATCTGGAGGCCAAAGAGAAGGAATGGGGAGAGTTCGGCATTCAGGTGACGGACTGGGAGATCGCCCAATATCTGTATCAATATTAGTGTGCAGCCTGGCAGGAGGAGGTGGGAAGGATGGCAAGTATAATCGCGGCATTTTCAAAGCCACAGGATGCCGGAAATATCCGGGCCATACTCAGGAAGAATGGCTATGAACCAGTTTTTGCGTGCACCTCCGGGGCTCAGGTTCTGGCAGCGGCAGAGAGTTTAAACGGCGGGATCGTAGTCTGCGGCTTCCGCTTTGAAGATATGGTCTGCGAGGAGCTGCGCCGCCTGCTCCCATCCTCCTTTGATATGCTTCTCATTGCTTCCCCGGCAAAATGGAGCAAACGGGATACGGAGGGAATGATCTGCCTTTCCATGCCCTTAAAGGTACATGAGCTTTTAAGCACCATAGAAATGATGCTTGAGGCCAGAAAACGGCGAAAACGCAGAAAGAGGACCCGTCCTCAGGAGAGAAGCGCCGAGGAAAAGGAACTGATTTTAAAGGCAAAAGCTCTCCTGATGGATCGAAATACGATGACCGAGCCGGAAGCCTACCGATATATACAAAAATGCAGTATGGATAATGGCACCAGCCTGACCGAAACTGCTCAGATGATCATCAGCTTAATACACATGTGAGGTAGAACCATGAATTTTGTAAAAATGCAGGGAATTGGAAATGACTATGTATATGTAGACTGTTTTAAGGAGAACGTAAAAAATCCAAGTGCAGCAGCCCGATTTATCAGCGACCGGAGGTTTGGCATCGGTTCAGACGGCCTGATCCTGATCTGCCCTTCTGATGTGGCAGACTGCCGTATGGAAATGTACAATACAGACGGTTCACAGGGGAAAATGTGCGGAAACGGCATCCGCTGTGTGGGAAAATATGCCTATGACCATGGGATTATTTCCCCGGATCGGAGAAGCCTGACCGTAGAGACTCCGGCTGGGATTAAGGAGTTAAAACTGGAGGTCGAAAACGGCAGGGCAGTGATGCTCACCGTTGACATGGGAGAGGCAGTTCTCACTTCCCAGCTTCCGGAAACGATTTTGGTAGATGGAAAACAATGGGAGTTTACGGGAATTGATGTAGGAAATCCCCATGCAGTGTATTTTATGGATGAAATAGACAGCCTGGATCTGGAGAAGATGGGACCGTCTTTTGAGTTCCATGAGCGTTTTGTGCCGGATCGTGTAAATTCAGAGTTTATCCGCGTGATTGACCGTACACATATCCAGATGCGGGTATGGGAGAGGGGCAGCGGAGAAACCTGGGCCTGCGGCACAGGAGCTACGGCCAGCGCCATGGCAGCTATTTTGCTGGGATTAACAGAGGATGAGGTGCTTGTAAGCCTTAAGGGCGGCGATTTAAGGATCCGTCTGGACCGGGAAAGCGGCCATCTGTTTATGACAGGGCCTGCAGTGGAGGTGTTTAACGGAGCCATAGAGCCTTTTTGGGAGGACGGGAAAGAAGGCAGCCTTTAAGAGTACGATGGAACTGGACGGCTTTATCGGACAGCTTTAGAAGTTTGGAAAGACCAGTACCCAGATTGTATTTTCTACTCATCTTGGGCCAAGAGGTGTGGATGTGGATCACGCATATCAGATATAGACGGTATCCTGGCCGTTTATCCGCCGGCGCCAAGGAAACATCCGTCTCATTTTTACATATGGTATAAGGAAATGAAGTATGTAAAAGGAGCTGCTTATGGAACAGCAAAAAAGTGTGATCATAGACGCCGGACACGGCGGGGCAGAGCCGGGAGCCATGTTTGAGGGGCGCAAAGAGAAGGATGATACGCTCCGTCTGGCAGTGGCTGTAGGCGAGATACTGGAAAATAATGGGATTCGTGTGATGTATACCCGTACCACGGACGTATATGACACGCCTCTGGAAAAAGCCATGATTGCGAATGGATCGGGAGCTGATTTTTTCGTATCCATTCACCGGAATGCCATGCCTGTTCCGGGAACCGGAAAGGGAGCATTGAACCTGGTATACGAAAATACCGGTCCGGGAGCATTGATGGCAGAAAATATCCAGAAAAATCTTGTGAAAGCCGGATTTGACGATCTGGGAGTTCAGGAACGTCCCGGAATCATTGTGCTCAGGCGGACTAAGATGCCGGCTGTGCTGGTGGAGGCGGGATTTTTAGATCACCCGGAGGACAACAGGATTTTTGATGAACAATTTGATCAGATCGCCCAGGGGATTGCAGACGGGATATTGACCACCTTTTCCCAACTGAAGAAAGAGACGGAAGAGAAGCGGTACTATCAGGTTCAGGTGGGAGCATACAGGGAACGGCCGCGGGCAGAGTTTCTGGTAAGGGAGCTTGCAGCCAGGGGATTTCCGGCTTTTCTTGTATATGATGACGGGCTTTATAAGGTGCGGGTCGGCGCTTTTTTGCAGATGGACAATGGAGTCCGGATGGAGCAGAGAGTAAGACAGGCCGGATATCCTACCATGCTGGTGAGGGAAGAGGAAGTGTAAAAGATTGCAGATTATTTGAGATAAAGTATATGTAATGTGAGAAATTCTTCCTGTATAATGATGCTATAAGAGCAAACACCTTTTTGTGCCTTTTGGTGGCAGTGGGATTTGCGTATGGCGGTATAGAGGAAGGAGAAGAGTGATATGTTATATCCGAAGATGAACAGAGCAAGGACCGTGATGGATCTTTCCGGCCTGTGGGAATTTAAGCTTGGAGATTATGAGACGCCGGGGGATAACTGTGAGCGTCTTGCAGGAGGGGAACGGATTGCTGTCCCTGCATCCTATAATGATCAGAAGGACGATCCGGCTTATAAGAATCACTATGGATGGGCCTGGTATGAAAGAGAGGTCACGGTTCCTGCCTTTTTTAAGGGGCAGAGGCTGTTTCTGCGTTTTGATGCCGTGACACACAGGGCAAGGATCTATATAAACGGAACCTTTGTAATGGAACATAAGGGAGGATTTCTTCCTTTTGAGCTGGAGCTTACGGAGCTTGTGGTTCCGGGAGAAACGCTGCTGCTTACCGTTGCGGCGGACAACCGGATCAGCCACAGCACGCTTCCAGTGGGAAATGAAGGCGGAACCGCTTTTTTTGGCTCCGATAATCCAGGTGTGCCTTCGGTTGAAGCAGCCAAGGTATGGCGAAAACAGGGCAATCTTCCCAATTTTGACTTTTTTAACTATGCAGGAATCAACCGTCCGGTACGGCTGTATACAACACCTGTTTCCCGCATCTGCGGTCTGACCCTGATACCGGACATAGACGACACCGATGGGATTCTTCAATATGAGGCTGAGACAGAGGGAGAAGGCGCCGTTCATGTGGAAATTTTTGATGTGGAGGGGAATAAGGTAGCAGAGGCAGAGGGAGCTTCTGGAACCATTACCATACCTGATGCCAGATTGTGGTGGCCCTGGCCGGGAACGCCTTATCTGTACCGGGCTGTATTTACCTTTGGAGAAGATATCTATGAGGAAACCTTTGGCATCCGTACAGTGAAGGTAGAAGGAACCCAGTTCCTGATTAATGGAAAGCCATTTTATTTTAAAGGCTTTGGAAAGCATGAGGATTCCCCATTTCATGGAAGGGGGCTGGATCTGTGCCTGGATGTAAAGGATGTGAACCTGATCCACTGGCTTCATGCCAATTCCTTCCGCACTAGCCATTATCCCTATGCGGAGGAGATGTATCAGCTCTGTGACAAAGGGGGAATTGTGATCATTGATGAAACGCCGGCTGTAGGAATCGGAGCTGGCGAGCACTGCGATCCTTATCAGACATTTCCTATCAGGGAGCATCACGAGGCTGTGCTCCGTGATATGATCGAGAGGGATAAAAATCATCCCTGCGTGGTAATGTGGTCTATGGGAAATGAGCCGGATACAGAGCATTTTCCGGAATCAGCCTATGAATACTGGCACAGCCTGTATGAGTATACGCACACCCTGGATCCGCAGGACCGTCCAGTGACCTTTGTCTGCTGCCAGAATAATTATGAAAAGGATCTTGTGACCCGAACGATGGATGTAGTATGCATCAACCGGTATTACGGATGGTATAACTTGTCGGGAGATCTGGATGCAGCCTGCTATGCTCTGAACATGGAACTGGACTTCTGGGAAAAAATAGGAAAACCTGTGATGATTACAGAGTATGGGGCAGACGCTGTGGCGGGCATCCATCAGTGTGTACCGGAAATGTTCAGTGAAGAATATCAGATGGAATATTACAGGCGGCAGAATGAGGAATTTGATAAAAGGTCTTTCTTTATGGGAGAGCAGGTCTGGAATTTTGCGGACTTTGCGGCATTTCAGGGTTGCATGAGAGTGGACGGCAATAAGAAGGGCCTGTTTACAAGAGAAAGACGGCCAAAGCTGGCAGCACACTATTTCAGAAAGCGTTGGGAGAACATTCCCAATTTTGAGTATAAAGCAGGAGGAAATACGGATGAAAAGTAGAAATCCAAGGATTTCCTGGCTGGATAATCCGGAGGTTTTTGAGGTGAACCGGAACAATGCTCATTCAGATCATGTATATCCTTTTTTTCAGGAGGCAGGATCAGAGGGAATCGGTTTTATGCTTCTGGATGGTGTCTGGGATTTCTGCTGGGAGGAGCAGCCACCGGAATATGCGCTCAGGGGAACGGAGGATTCAGACGGAGTTGCTTTTTATAAAGCTGCTTTTGAGGAAAAGGACTGGGGAACGATCCAGGTTCCCGGCCATGTCCAGCTTCAGGGGTATGACAACTGCCATTATGTCAATACCATGTATCCATGGGATGGAAGGTCAGAGATCCGTCCTCCGGCCATTGACTGGGAGAATGCTCCGGCCGGGAGCTATGTAAGGGAATTTATTATCACAGATCAGGAGAAAGATTTTCTGGAAAAACGGGTGTTTGTGTCGTTCCAGGGAGTGGAAACAGCCTTTTATGTGTGGTGTAACGGTCAGTTTGCAGGGTATGGCGAGGACGGCTTTACACCGTCGGAGTATGAGCTTACGGGAGTTCTTCATCCTGGCGTAAACCGGCTGGAGGTGCGCGTTTACAAGCGCAGCAGTGCCAGCTGGATTGAGGATCAGGATTTCTTCCGTTTTACAGGGATTTTCCGGTCGGTATATCTTTACTGTATACCGGAAATCCATGTGGAGGATCTGTTTATAAAGGCGTATCTGACGGATGATTACAGAGATGGCTTTCTGGATGTAGAATTTACCATGGAAAATCCAAACGGATACAGCTATGAGATAAGGCTTGCGCTGGAGGATGCAGGCCGGATCATAAAAACAGGGGCTTTAAAAGGAAGGATGGAAAAAAGCTGCGCCGTATCACTGGGAAAAATCCCCAATGTACATCCATGGAGCGCAGAAGATCCCTTCCGATATCTGCTTCATATAGAACTGTGGGGAGAAGATGGCTGTAAGGAGTCTTTTTTGCAGCCAGTTGGATTCCGAAGCTTTGAGCTGAAGAACGGGCAGATGTGCTTAAACGGATGCCCCATTGTTTTTCACGGCATAAACCGCCATGAATTTGACTGGCACAGGGGAAGGGCTGTCACAGCCGATGATATGCTTTATGATATTCGTTTTTTAAAGCAGCATAATATCAACGCCGTCCGTACCTGCCACTACCCCAATCAGTCCCTGTGGTATGAGCTCTGCGACCGTTATGGTATTTATGTTATGGATGAGGCAAATCTGGAAAGTCATGGTTCATGGCAGAAAATGGGAGCCTGTGAGCCGTCATGGAATGTACCGGGAAGCCTGCCACAGTGGAAAGCCTGTGTAACAGACCGTGGAAAGTCTATGGCGGAACGGGATAAGAATCATCCGTCTGTGCTGATCTGGTCCTGCGGAAATGAGTCCTATGCCGGAGAGGATATCCGTGCGATGAGCCGCTGGTTTAAGGAGAGAGATCCGGGGCGTCTAATCCATTATGAGGGCGTTTTCTGGAACCGGGAATTTGAGGATATCAGTGACATGGAAAGCCAGATGTATACGCCTCCGGAACGTGTAAGGGAATTTCTGGAAAATAACACGAAAAAGCCTTTTATTATGTGTGAATATATGCATGCCATGGGAAATTCCCTGGGAGGCATGGATCGGTATATGGCGTTGGAATATGAATATCCTGCCTATCAGGGAGGCTTTATCTGGGATATGATCGATCAGGCGGTTGCCAGACAGGGAAAAGACGGGAAGGAATATCCGGCATACGGCGGTGATTTTGGAGACCGTCCCACAGACTGGCAGTTCTGCGGAAACGGAATTTTGTATCCGGATCGTTCCATATCTCCAAAGGCTGCTGAGGTAAAGGCTCAGTATGCTGCGGTGCGTTTGAAGATTTCTCCGGAGAGACGGCAGATACAGATTGAGAACCGGCAGCTTTTTTCAGACCTTTCGGATCTTGCGTTTGTGCTGACAGTGTTAAGAAATGGAAAAAAATGGAAAACATTTCCGTTTAAGGCACAGGCTGCTCCGGGAACGTGCGCCGTATATTCCTTTGATGAGACAGGCTTTACAAACGATACCGCGTTGGAAGATGGAAAGGAATATATCCTAAGAGTAAGCGTCCATTTGGAAAAGGATACGCTGTGGGCAGAAAAAGGATATGAACTTGCTTTTTCGGAAGCAGTTCTTCCAGGAAACTGGAAAATGGAAAGAAAACGGTTCATTCCGGCCCGAATGATTGACGGCGATGTAAACCTGGGCGTTATTCTGGGAGAGATGCAGCTTATGTTTTCCTATCAAGACGGCGGTCTGGTATCTTTAAAGAGAAAGGATGGCATACAGTGGATGATCCGTCCTCCTGTGCCTGTATACTGGAGGGCGTCTACAGACAATGACCGGGGAAACGGTTTTGCAAAGGAAAGCAGGCTGTGGCTGGCAAAGACATTATTTCCGGAAATTTGCAAAGGAAAGGCAGAGATCAGAGAAACAGACAAGGAAGCAGAGCTTACATTTACATGGGAGGATACTACTGTTACATACAGGATGCGAAAGGACGGTATGCTTGGGGTGAGAGCGCACTTCCATGGAAAGAAGGGATATCCGTCCCTGCCTGTATTTGGACTGGCCTTTGAGCTTCCAGAGCAGGTCAGCCGTTTTTCCTGGTATGGAAGAGGGCCGTGGGAGAATTATCCTGACCGCAGGGCCGGAGCAGGGCTGGGAGTTTACGAAAGCACAAAAAAAGAGCAGCTTGCCCGGTATTTAAAGCCTCAGGAATGCGGGATGCATATGGATACCCGGAGGTTGGTTCTGGAAACAAAAGACGGAGAGAAACTTTTGTTTGAGGCGGAGAAAAAGCCGTTTCACTTCAGCCTGCTTCCATACAGTCCCATAGAGCTCGAAACGGCTCTCCACAGGGAAGAGCTGCCCGCACAGAGCCATACCTGGGCAGTGATCGCAGGAGCCATAAGAGGCGTGGGAGGAAATGACAGCTGGGGAGCTCCGGTATATCCGGAATATGAGATACCGGGAGACAGGGATATTATATTTGAGTTTTCTATGGGTTTTATCAGTAATCATGAGGAATAAAAAAAGAGCTGGCGCTCAGGATCATATGATCCGAAGCGCCAGTTCTTTTTTGGGGTTAAATGTGATGCGGGTTCTCCATAGGTCATTTTTCCAGCTCAGTTTCAGCCGCGGATCTGTAATGGGGAGACATTCCACAGAAACATCCGTCAAAGCTCCTGTTATCTTGCAGACGGCCAGAGTTCCCAGGATCAGACAGCTTTCTTTATACAGAGGTTTTTCTGCGGTTATAAGGTTCAGGACAGGAGTAAGCCCCGGACAGCAGACCTGATCGGTAATAAGGATTTCCTGGCTGCGTTTAAACACAACGCTGCGTTTAAAGGAGGTGATACAACCCTTGGGGTATGCGTTTTTCAGCTCCATTGAAATATGGGCTTCCTGTGCTTCAAAGCCCCAGTCTACATGTTCCGCTTTAAAATCCGGACCGTTGTGTTCCATTTGTTCATGGCCGTCTGCGGTGATAAAGGAGGGGAGGTTATGGTAAGCAGACTGCATGGTCCAGATTTCATATCGCTGTGGTGAGAAAGTTTTGGCCTGATAGGTTTCCACTCCGATATCAGCAAAGAGCGGCTTTCCGTCTTTATAAATGGTGAAGCTTCCCGTATCATTGTGATTGTGGCTGTCATCATTATCCCCGGCTTTTACAGCCAGACAGAAACGGCTGTCTCTTGCAATAAAAAGGCCGGTACTGGGATAGAAAATATCTTTTTTTTCTGTATTACAGCCCTGAGGGATAGAAAGGATTTCAGGCAGTGCAAAAAGATTTTGAATCCGGTAAAAAAGATTATGCTCCTGCGTTAAAAGGGGATCCTGTGTTATGCGGCAGTCGCCAGCAGCCAGTTCCATCAGTTCCTTCTGTTCGGTGCGCTTTCCGAAGAGGTATTCTCTGGCACTGCACAGGCCTGCGACAGCGGCACAGTCTGAAAAATTGATGTAGTAGGGTCCGCAGGCATGGACGTTGGAGAGGTAGGCGGCTATATTGCAGATTTTGGGTTCGCGGTAAAGGGAGGAAAAGGAATGATCCGTCATACCGTTCATGATTTCTATGGTGTTAAAGAGGCAGAGGCCTGCATGACGGTAATATTGAGGCCCTTCATCACAGCAGCCGTCGTCTCCGTATTCGGCAAGGAAAAAATCAGCGCTTTTGGCCGCTTTTTGAAGAATGGCCCGACTGATTTCTTCATCCTCTTCCCACAGAGCTGCTGTCATAAGCACATTCTGGGTACACCAGATAGTCCAGTTGTTCATAGGGCTTACCCCATCGCCCATCCACCAGAAATGCTCCTTTAAATAAGGCTCAAGGATGCGTTCCTTCAGACAGCGTACCACTTGTTTTTCAATCAGGGGACTTACGGCGCGAAGTTCATCCCTCAAAAGCCATACAGCTACAGCCAGCACGGCCCCTGTTTCAGCAGCAAAAAGATCGATGACAGGACGTGAGGGATCAGGCAGAGGAAGGGAAGGCGTATCACGGATGTAGGAATTATGGGGGGGAAGCTGCCATGCAGTTTCTTCGCAGATAAGATAAATTCCGTTTATGATATCATCCAGAAAAGTTCCCTTATAGTCACATGCTTCTGCCAGAACCAGGGTTCCGAGGGCAGTCCGGCGGGCAAACTGCTTATCCTCAAACCGGATCCTGTTTCCAGAACGTGTGTATTCTAAAAAGTCACAGGCCAGGATTTGAGGCCATACTACCGGACAGAGGGCCTTTGCGTCTTCCACGGCCCTGTTTTTAAGGGAAGAAGGAAGAGCCTCCCAAAATTCCCGGCAGCGTGCAGGGGAAAAGGGGATAAAGGGGGTAAGTGGCAGCTTGGGTGAAGCGGCAATTTCATAAAACATAGTGTTATTCCTCCAAAATGGTGTGGGTGTTTGGTTCGTTCATATGAGCCTGGACAAACTCTCTGGGAGAGATTCCTTCTACCTTTTTAAATACCTTGCTAAAGTAAAAGGCGCTTTCAAAGCCGAGGCGGTCAGCCACCTCATAGATCTTTAAATCCTGTTCTAAAAGCAGGGGTTTGGCCCGGGAGATCTTGCGCTGGGTGATATATTCGGAAAAACCCATGGAGCAGGTCTTTTTGAAAAGAGTGCTCAGGTAATTAGGACTCAGCCCAAAGACCGCGGCGATTTCATTAAGAGAAAGATGCTCCTCAATGTGGTTTAAAATATATTTCTGCACATTTAAGATCACATGGTCTTTATAGGTCTTTCGGCGGGTTTTTAACGCTTCGCAGAGTCCATCTCTGAGCTGCTCTAACCACCGGACAATCTGGAACACATCCTTCATCCGGTAAATAGAGCGGTAGCCGTCAGGACTGGCAGAAAAGATGCCGCTTAGTATTTCCTCACCTTCCGGAAGAAGAGAGAGAGCCAGATATAAAATGCTGCAGGCTCCGTCCATAGTCTGGAGCAGCTTTTGAGGATTCGCTGCAAAGAGCTGAGAGATCACGGTCAGGGTGTCATACAGGGCGTCTGTATCAAACTCTTCAAAGGCCCTGGTCAGATCTTCTTTAAAAACAGCCAGATTAAAGGAATCTCTTATGGAAGAAGAGGCAGTCTGGGTAAAAGGTACAAATGGGGCGTCAGGAGAGCAGAGATTAAAGGCCTGTCTGGCCTCCTGATAAGAAATGCTGATCTTTAAGGGATCATCCACCGGTTCTCCGATCCCGGCGCTTAGTTCAACATTAAAATAATTACGGATCATGGAACGGCCGTTATTGAGCGCTTCCAGCACGGTTTCCATTTCCGGCTGTTCATCGGGGAAATGAAAGATCAGGGCAAAACGTGTTTTATCCAGGGCGATCGCATAACAGCCCGCATATTTTGTAAGGATTTCCCGCATCATCTGCAGGCTGCTGGAATAAAGGTTTATCTGGCCTTCCGGATCCAGAGACTCGGAAACACAGCTTAGCAGCTCGCCGTGACAGGCCAGATACTGTCTGGCAGAAAAATCCAGTCCCAGATCCCTGGACTGAATGGAAAACTGATCCCTGTTTTCAAAAAGGTTATGAAGAAGACGCATGAAAAATTTATCATGGTAGCTTAAAAGAGTAGGGCGCCCCTGATTTTGACGGAAGGATTCCTTGGCTTTGAGCTCCTCCAGACGTTCGGATGCCTTTTCAATGGACGATTTAAGCGATCCGGGATCCAGCTCCAGCTTGATCAGATAGTCGACTGCCTGATAGCTCATAGCTTCTTTGATCAAAGAAAATTCTTCAAAGCTTGTAAGGATGATGAATAGAGGGATGGGGCCAAACTCATCTCTGCATATTTTGACCAGCTCCAGTCCGTTCATAACAGGCATTTTGATATCGGTAATCACGATATCAGGCCGGTACTGCCGGATCATTTCCAGAGCGGCTTTTCCGTTCATGGCAGTGCCGCAGACCTCTATGCCAAGCTCATCCCAGCGGAGCATGGATTTTATTCCGATCTGAACCAGAGGTTCATCGTCAACAATCAGTAATTTTATCATAATATCTCTCCCTGTGCCGTTTCGTATGGCAGCGTAATATGCATACATGTGTATTCTCCCGGTACGCTTTCAATGGAAATACCGTATTCCGGGCCGCAGTCGTAGCGGATCCGCTGGTTTACATTGTTGATTCCCACCTGCCGGAAAAAGTCCGCAGTGGGCTTTTGGGTGCCGGAAAGAACTCGTTTTATGGTTTCCGCATCCATGCCGATCCCGTTATCCCATACCGATATGATCAGACGGGGCTGTCTGGCAGCTTCTCTGTCCAGATTAGCGCTGATGCGGATTTTTCCTGCACAGCCCTTTGGTTCAATTCCGTGGAAAAGAGCATTTTCTATGAGAGGCTGCAAGGTAAAACGGTGGATCAGGCAGTCATAGAGGGCTTCTTCCGAAATTTCACATTCCAGAGAGATACTGCCGCCGTAACGGTACTGCTGGATCAGAAAATAGTCCTTCACCAGATTCAGCTCTTCCCTCAAGGTAATCCTATTATGGGAACCCTTGGAAATGCTTTTTAATAGCCGGGCCAGAGCCGTAGTCATCTCGCTGATACCGGATGCGCCCTGGATGGTAGCCATCCATTTGATGGAGTTTAATGTATTGTAAAGAAAATGGGGGTTAATCTGGCTTTGAAGAATCCGGTATTCCAGATCCTTGCGTTCCTTTTCGTCCTGTATCCGCTTCTGGATCAGAGCAGCCAGATCCTGTGACATACGGTTGATACCGGTACCAATGGCTCCAAATTCATCCTCCCGCTGTATGGAGGGATCCAGAGAAAAATCGCCTCCAGCAATGGCCTGGATCCGATGCTGCAGTTTTTTTACAGGACGTCCGATGGAACGGTTTAACAGTACAAAAAGCAAGAGACCGATGAAAAGGATGAAGACAGCAATACCGGAAAGAATGACCGCATAAAGGGTGCTCTGAGCCTTCATAGCGCTCTGGGATAAAAGCAGAGAGATGCTCCAGCCATAATTTCCAATGGGGCAGGAGAGCAGTACGCGTTCGGATCCATCCGGAAGACGGCAGAGCGAAACGGAGGTATCACTGTTAAAGGCATTTTCACTTAAGTCCTTTACCGGCTCAAATTTCCAGTCACAGGACTTTAAACGGTCATTTTCATAAAGCCAGGTTCTGCCTCCGATGGTAAGGCAGAGAAATGAATCCGGATTTAAGGGGAAAGATTTTAAGTAGTCAAGGATCAGCCGGTCTGAGATCGACATATAGATCCAGCCGGCCTGATGGGAGCTGTAGCGTCCGGACAAGGCGGAGACAGCTGGAAGGACCATTAAACCGCTTCCGGGAAGAAATGGATCCTCCATAAAGGTGCTGTTGTCCATCCCATCTTCTGAAAGGATGGTCTGAAACCAGTCCGTGCCTGTAAGGTCAGATAAAGAATGTGCGGAAGACACAGCGGTGGTATCAGAAATCTGCATATAATTGCAGCTGTTTAAGGGAGATATGATAACCCGGTTTATGTAGGAGGAAGAATGAGTATTGTAATACTCTTCCTTCAGACGGTCATAGGTACGAAGTGCCACACTGCGTAGGCCGGAATTTTTGGAAGAGATCGAGGGCATCTGGGACAGATTTTCAAAACCGTCCAGATAGGCGGCGATATCTGTGTTAAAGGAGCACCATTTATAAAAGGAAAGGATATTTTCCAAATCGGCCGCTGTACTGTTACAGATAACCTCAAGACTGTATTCGGAAGTCTGTATCTGATTTTTCTGGAGAAAGGACTGAAAAACAAAGGAACAGATGGTTACCGTAAATACAGCAATGGAGCAGGTTACGGCAGCCGTATAGAGTATGATTTTTCCGCGTATGGTTTTTGGAAATACGGATTGCAGCATGAAAAATAGTCCCCCCTCTGGTATGTATTATCCATAAAATACTATAATAGGAAAGCTATTTTTTGTCAAATGAATACAATTATAAGAAAAGACTGCAAATCATAGAAAAGTACAGCTTTTTTACGGGAAGAATGGAAAAGAGAAAAATTACAGAAAAAAATCACAGTTTTTTTGGTTGTTTTTACATTCAGTCTTAGGGAATCTGCCTGTATAATAAAGGCACAACATCAGGATAAACAAAAAATATGATGGATCAAGGAGGAGAAGATGATGAAAAAACGTATTGTAAGTTTAGCGTTGGCAGTTTCCATGGCGGGTAGCCTTACAGCCTGCGGGGGCGGAGCAGCAAAGACAGAGAACAAGGAGACAGAGGCAGCAGCGGATACAACCGCAGCAAAGGCAGAGGAGACAGAGGCGGCAGCAGACGGAAAAACACATTTAAAATGGGCTATGTGGGATAAAGACCTGACCGTATACTACAAAGCTCTGGTAGAAGCCTATGAAAAGGCGCACCCGGATGTGACGGTAGAACTGGTAGATCTGGGAAGCTCTGATTACAGTACGGTTCTTACGACACAGCTGACCGGAAACGGAGCAGATTTCGATGTGGTTTCCATTAAGGATGTACCGGGATATATGGCTCTGGTAAATAAGGGAGTGTTAGAGCCTCTGGATCCTTATATTGAAAAGGATGGCGTGGATCTCAGCGGCTACAAGGGGTTGACCGATCAGGTAAAAGTAGACGGAAAGATGTATGAGCTGCCATTTAAGAGTGATTTTTGGGTTGTATATTACAACAAGGATGTATTTGACAATGCAGGGGTAGAGTATCCCACCAATGATATGACCCTGGAGCAGTATGATGAGATTGCAAAGAAGCTTACAAATACAGAGCCGGGACAGGAGGTATATGGATCTCACTATCATGTTTGGAGAAGTACGGTTCAGATGTTTGGCATGATTGACGGAGAGCACACGATCCTGGACGGCAATTATGATTATTTAAAGCCATACTATGATATTATTTTAGACGAGCAGGAAAATGGCGTATGTCAGGATTATGCAACCTTAAAGACCTCAAATCTTCATTATTCAGGCGCATTCTCCCAGGGTAATGTAGGTATGATGAATATGGGTACCTGGTTTATCTCTACTCTGATCGATAAGGTAAAATCCGGCGAGTATATAGACTGTGCAAACTGGGGTATTGTAAAGTACCCTCATCCGGAAGGCGTAGAGGCAGGTTCTACCGCTGCCCAGATCACTTCTTTAAGCATTCCTACAAGCGCACCGAATAAGGAAGCTGCATGGGATTTCATGAAGTTTGTCTGCGGTGAAGAGGGAGCGGCAGTTTTAGCTTCTACCGGAAACTTCCCGGCGATTATGACAGAGGAAACCATGAATACGATCGCATCCACAGAAGGGTTCCCGGAAGATGAAAACAGTAAGGCTGCTCTTGAAACAGTGAACCTGTATCTGGAGATGCCGGTTGATGTAAAGAGCCCTGAGGTAGAAACTGTATTAAATGAGGCTCATGACAATATCATGGCAGGCAACATGACCGTAGAAGAAGGAATTGCAGATATGAATGAACGTGTAGCTGCAGTTCTGGGTGAATAAGAAAAACATATACGGACAGACAGAGCTGAAAACGAGGCAGACGGGATTTACCGCCTGCCTCATTTAAAGAAAGGTAGATGAATATGGGAAAGACAAAAGCAGTTGATCCTGCAAGGGTCAGGGAAAAACTGGATATTCTGGAGCCGCGGCTTGCAGCTCTTTTGAAGCAGGCAGATGAAGAAACGGATATGAAAAAAAAGGTAAAGCTGGCAAAAAAGGCGGATCAGATCCGTGATAAAATACGTCAGGCAAAGACAGGAGAGCGGTTCAGCCGTCAGACAAAGCGGGATTTGATCGCGTACTCCTTTATCGCTCCTAACTTTATCGGCTTTGCCGTTTTTACTCTGGGCCCTGTGCTGTTTGCTTTTATACTGGCATTTTTCAAATGGGATGGCAATAACCCGATGGATTTTGTGGGCCTGGACAATTTTATGCAGATGGTGGGAAACAAGCGTTTCCTTGCTTCCCTTAAAAATACAGTTGTATACTGCGTGGCTACGGTTCCCTTTACTCTGGCAGTAGCCCTTGGGCTGGCAGTACTTTTAAATCAGAAGGTAAAAGGACGCAACTTCTTCCGTACGGTAAGCTTTTTCCCCTATGTAGCTTCTCTGGTTGCAGTAGCAGCTGTGTGGAATATGCTGTTTTCCCCTGCCAAAAGCGGTCCTGTAAATATGATCCTTTATAATCTGGGCGTTGCGGCGAAGGAGCTGCCAAAATGGTCTGCAGACAAGGACTGGGTTATGTTCACCGTAATCCTGTTCTCTGTATGGAAAAATATGGGATACTACATGGTGATCTATCTGGCAGGCTTACAGGGGATCAACGGAGAGCTTTACGAAGCATGCAGCTTGGATGGAGCCAATACATGGCAGAGATTCCGCTATATCACCTGGCCCCAGCTTCAGCCGACCACCTTTTTTGTTACCATTATCCTTACCATCAACTGCTTTAAAGTATATGACATTGTATATATGCTGGCAGGAGGAAGCACGGGCGTATTAAATGAGTCTGCCATTGTCCTGGTATACCACATTTACGAGGAAGCCTTCCGCAACTGGAATCTGGGTTACGCAAGCGCTGTAGCCATGGTACTGTTCCTTATTGTTCTTGCCATTACCCTGGTACAGTTCCGTGGGGAAAAGAAATATGCAAATTAAAGGAGGAGGCCTCAAATGAAGATAAAAAATACAAAAACAAGGATGATGAGGGCGGCTCTCTATATTGTGCTTATTGTTCTGGCATTTCTGATGCTGGTACCTTTTGCCTGGATGCTTTCAGCTTCCTTTAAGCTGGATAAGGACGTATTTATTTTCCCGATCCAGTGGATTCCAACTAATCCCAGATGGCAGAATTATGTAGATATCTGGACCAGGATCCCGCTGCTTAAATTTGTGCTTAATACGGTGAAGCTGACGCTGATCGTAACCTTTTTACAGCTTCTTACAAGTAGCTTTGCGGCATATGCCTTTTCAAAGCTGAATTTTAAGGGAAAGCACGTTTTATTTCTGGCGTATATTGCAACTATCGCTGTTCCCTGGCAGGTTTACATGGTTCCGCAGTTTATGATGATGCGTTCCATGGGACTGGCAGATACGCATCTGGCAATTATCTGTCTGCAGGCATTTTCCGCCTTTGGCGTATTTATGATGAAGCAGTTTTATGAAGGGATTCCCACAGAACTTTGCGAGGCAGCCAGAATTGACGGCATGAGCGAGTATCGGATCTGGTACCGGGTGATGCTTCCACTTGCAAAGCCTGCTCTGTCAACCCTGACGATCTTTACCTTTGTAAATACATGGAATGATTTCCTGGGACCATTGATCTATCTGACGACAGAGTCAAAAAAGACCCTGCAGCTGGGACTGCGTATGTTTATCAGCCAGTTTGGTTCTGAATACGGTCTGATCATGGCTGCTTCTGTGCTGAGTCTGATCCCTGTGCTGATAGTATTCCTGTCTCTGCAGAAATATTTTGTTGAGGGCGTAGCAGCTTCCGGCGTAAAGGGATGATACGGGATTAAAATAATGCATAAAGCAGGAAGGAAACAGATTATGAGCTGGATATCATGGGATGCTCTGGAAAAAATGCCGGAGCTTACAAAAGAAGAGGCAGGCCGGGCTCTGGATGCGGCCTGCAGTCAGGTAATAAGAAATCTGGATCAGTTTACAGACCATTTCCAGAAGGCGTACAGCGAAAACGGTTTTTATGCGCCTACTGAAAATGTGGACTGGACGCCGGGATTTTGGACCGGGGAAATATGGCTTGCCTATGAACATACGGGCAATGAGGCTTTAAAAAAGGCGGGCGAGCTCCAGATGGCGAGCTTTTTAAAGCGGATCAATGAAAAACAGGATGTGGAAACACATGATCTGGGCTTTATGTATTCCCCTTCCTGCGTGGCAGGCTACAAGCTTACGGGAAGCAGAGTGGGACGGGAAGCCGCTTTGAAAGCAGCTGAGGAGCTGATTACACGCTTTCACGAAAAGGGCCAGTTTATTCAGGCATGGGGGCCTCTTGATGCTCCGGATAATTACAGGCTGATCATTGACTGCCTTTTAAATCTGCCGCTTCTTTACTGGGCTTCTCAGGAAACGGGAGATCCCAGATATAAGGAGATTGCGGAGCGTCACATCCATACGGCCCTTTCCAATGTAATCCGTCCGGATTTTTCTACCTGGCATACGTTTTTCTTTAACCGTGAAACAGGAGAGCCGGATCACGGCGCTACCTGTCAGGGATACCGGGACGGATCCGCCTGGGCCAGAGGGCAGGCATGGGGGATCTACGGGACGGCTATTGGCTATAAATATACGAAAAGGGAGAGCTATATACCCGTTTTTGAGGGCGTGACGAATTACTATCTGGAGCATCTTCCTGAGGATCTGGTTCCCTTTTGGGATCTGGAATTTGGTGATGGGGATGACCAGCCAAGAGATTCCTCCTCTGCTTCGATTGCAGCCTGCGGCCTGCTTGAAATGGCAAAGTATGTAGAGCCGGAAAAGGGCGCTCTGTGCCGCTCTCTGGCAGCCAGATTTATGAAGTCCTTAACGGAAAAGTATGCAGTAAAGGATTTTGACAGCTCCAACGGCCTAGTGCTTCACAGCACCTATTCTAATCACTCGCCTTACAATACCTGTAACCACTATGGAGTGGATGAGTGCAACCTGTGGGGTGATTACTTCTATATGGAAGCGCTGACAAGGATGTATAAGGACTGGAACGTATACTGGTAAAATATCATATACGGCATGAAACGGCCGGAAAGGAATAAGGATGACAGCAAAGGAACTTTTTGAGAGAGGAAATGAATACTTTTTCTTTGATGATCCTGAAAAAACAGCTGCAGTCTGCCGGGAAAGATATCCGGAGGACTGCGCCCATATTATACGGGTGGCAGATGAGGTCTGCAGGAATTATTTTCTGTTTGATCTGGATCATGACTTAGAGCGTACCTGGGAGCCAGTGACATTTCCGGAGGATCGCCCCATTGATTGGGAGTACCGCCCGGGAAATGACCCGGAATTTACCTTTCAGTTTAACAGGCACCGTTTTCTGATCTGTCTGGGACAGGCGTACTGGCTTACAGGAGACTCAAAATATGAGCATCATTTTTTCCGTCTCCTTATGGATTTCATTGACCATGTAAAGCGCACACCGGAAACAGAGCAGACTACATGGCGGATTTTAGAGGTGGGGATCCGGGGCGAAAACTGGGTTAAGGCGCTGCGGTATTTTAAAGACAGTCCTTTAATGACGGATGAAAGGGCGGAAAAGATTGAATGCTGTCTCAGGGAGCACGGGGAGTATATTATACAGATGCATTCGCCCTACCGCTATATCAGTAACTGGGGAGTGATGGAAAACCACGGCCTGTTTGAGATCGGAATCCAGATGCCGGATCAGGAAACAAGGGATCGTTTTACCTCTATTGCATTGGAACGTCTGGAAACAGAGGCAGCAATGCAGATTTTTGACGACGGCGTACAGTGGGAGCAATCTCCTATGTATCACAACGAGGTTTTTCACTGCTATGAGGATGTGCTCCTTTTGGCAAAACGGAATGGGATTGCTGTTTCAGAACGGATCTGCGACGCCGTAAGAAGGATGGCTTATGCAAATCTGGCATGGATGAGGCCGGATCACCGCCAGATCATCATGGGTGACAGTGATGATATGGATTTAAGAGATTATATGAGTATTGCAGCCTACCTGTTAAAAGATCCGGTACTGAAATTCGGAGGTTTTAAGGAGCTGGATTTTGAAAGTCTCTGGGATGTAGGGGTGAACGGCGCAGCGGAATACAGCCGTATGGAATGCCGGAAACCGGATTTTGTATCAGCGGCTTTGGAGGACAGCGGAAATTATTATATCCGGAGTTCCTGGAATGAGGACGGAGATCTGCTCCATTTTCACTGCGGAACCATGGGAGCAGGCCATGGACATTCTGATAAGCTTCATGTGGATCTTATTCTGGGAGGCGAGGATATCCTGACCGATTCCGGCCGTTATACCTATGTGATGGATCGGGGAAGATTTGAATTTAAAGATCCGGATGCGCACAATACAGTTACGGTAGATGGCGAATTTTTTACACAGTGTAAGGATTCCTGGGAATGCTCTAAGCTTTCTCAGCCGGTCAAGCAGCAGTATAAGCAGAAAAACGGATACAGCCTGGTTCAGGGCGGAAATCTGGGATATATGCACAAGGGCGTATTTGTAAACCGCAAAGTGATTTCTTTAAAAGACGGCCTTTTTGTGATAGCAGACGAGCTCTATGGACAGGGAAAACATACCTTTGAGCAGTTCTGGAATTTCAGTGAGACAGGAAAGGCAGTTTATGAAAATGGCTGTGCCTGCTTCACAGGAGAAAAGGCACAGGTAAAGCTTCTCTTTATCAGCCCGGACTGCGAAGGAGAAATGAAGCAGGGAAAGATCGCTCGCCATTATAACCGGTATGAGACCAGAGACCGCCTCTGTCTGCAAAAGAAAGGACAGGGCTTTCAGTCCATGATTACTGTAATCGGAGGCGGAAAGAAGGGAAAGGAAAGACAGCTTCACGCATCCCTGGTTCCGGTAACGTCTGTTCTTAAGGGAATCACCTATCCGCCGTCTATGGCTGAGGCTGTGGAGATTGTTGACGGAAGCAGAACGCTTGTAGTCATCCTCTGCCATCAGGAGGTTAATTCCCCCACAGATCTTACGGAGGCAGCGGGCTGCATGGGATATGGAAATGTAATTGTCTTTGATAAAGCAGAGGGAAGCGTGGGGGGAACGGTTCTTTGTTACTAAAAAGGCGGATGAATTGACACATCTGGATTTCTTCCATATAATAACTAAATAAATGGATAAAGGAGATCCTGTTATAACGAGGGGGCTTCCGGCATACATTCACGTAAAAATAAAAAGGGGTTTCAGCCAATGGAAACTCAGAAGATAAATACCAAAAAACAGATTCTGCGCAAACAGATCAGAGAAAAAAACGCTCATCTGGATCCGGAGTACTGCCTTTGGGCAGATAAGCGTATCCGGGAATGGATTTTAAACTGGAAATATTTTCAAAAGGCAGAAACGATATTCTGCTTTGTGGGAACTGCCGGGGAGATTCATACCAAACCGCTGATTCAGGCTGCTTTGGATCAGGGAAAGCGGGTGGCTGTGCCAAAATGCATTTCAAAGGGGATCATGGAGGCACGGCAGATCCGTTCTCTTGGCGAATTGTATCCCGGAAGCTATGGCATTGAGGAGCCGGAGAAAGCTGCCGAGATCATAGGGCCGGAAGAAATTTCGCTGGCACTTGTTCCGTGTCTGACCTGCTCTGAGGACGGCCGGCGTCTGGGATATGGAGGCGGTTTTTACGATAGGTTTCTGCGATCCGTTCCCGGCCCTTGGGCCGTGCTTTGCAGAGGGCGTCTGATGGAGGCGGAAATCCCCTGGGAAGCCCATGATCTTTTAATGGATGTCGTCATCTGGGAAGAAGGAATCTTGGAGTTGAAATGAGGACAGGACAGAAAAAACAGAGCGGTTTTTCTTATTTGAAGTCATAATCAGGAAAAATTTGCTTATATTGTAAGTAAGCAAGGATTTTTTGAGGTTTCAAATGGTAAAAGCTCAGGAAACAAATTCCAGAGGTTTCTTACAGGTCAATGTAGTCAATATTCAGAACAACTTTCCAATTAAAAATGCAACTATAAGTATCAGCACAAAGGGAGAGCCGGATCGGGTGATGGAGGAAGTAAGCACCAATTCCTCCGGACAGACAGAACAGCTCTCCCTTCCTGCGCCTCCGGTGGAATACAGCCTGAATCCAGGAATCATCCAGCCCTATTCAGAGTACGATCTCATCGTCCGCGCAGAGGGATTTGAGCCTCTGGCGATTTCCGGCACAGAGATTTTAGCAGATTCCAATGCGATCCAGCCTGCGGCTATGACACCCTTGGCGCAGGAGCAGCCTCCCGAAGATCCGGTAGTGATTCCGGATCATACCCTTTACGGTAATTATCCGCCCAAGATTGCGGAGGATGAGGTCAAACCGGTCAATGAAAGCGGAGAAATCGTATTAAGCCGTGTGGTAATTCCCCAGACCATAGTGGTTCATGATGGCGTTCCCACTGACTCTACCGCTAAAAACTATTACGTTCCCTATCGGGACTATATTAAAAATGTAGCCTGCAGTGAAATTTACTCTACCTGGCCGGAAAGCTCCATTACCGCTAATGTACTGGCGATCATGTCCTTTACCTTAAACCGTGTGTACACTGAATGGTACAGAAATCAGGGCTATGATTTTACCATCACCTCATCTACAGCTTTTGACCATAAATGGATTTACGGCAGAAATATTTTCCAGAGCATTTCTCAGGTAGTGGATGAAATTTTTGACGCCTATCTGTCCCGTCCCGGCGTCCGTCAGCCGATTCTGACCCAGTACTGCGACGGAAGGCAGGTCAGCTGTGAAGGCTGGATGACGCAATGGGGATCCTGTGATCTGGGAAAGCAGGGCTACAGTCCTATAGAGATTTTACGGTATTTCTATGGAGACTCTATTTATATCAATACTGCCGAGCAGATTTCAGGCATTCCTGCCTCATGGCCCGGTTCTGATCTAAGCCAGGGAAGCTCCGGCTCCAAGGTGCGTCAGCTTCAGGAACAGCTGGACGCCATAGCCACTGTTTATACAGCGATTCCCAGAGTAGCGCCCGACGGCATCTACGGCCCGCGCACAGCGGCTGCGGTGCGGGAATTCCAGAGCATCTTCGGCCTTCCCCAGACAGGAGCGGTGGATTTTGCTACCTGGTACCGGATTTCCCATATCTATGTGGGGATTACAAGGATGGCGGAGCTTATATAGGGGCAGTGAGCCAGATCATACAAAATAATCTCCAAATCTGTTTTTCAGATAGGATACCATTTCCGCCTCTGTTTTTCCGGCCAGATCAAGAGCGAGAGAATTGGCCTTAAAACGATGTGTCTGGGCAGAAAATCCCAGCTTAAGCAGCCGGTCAATATCTTTGTTTTCCAGAAAAAAGTTCACCCTGATTACCGGAAGTTCCCGACTGTTGAGAATATTGAAAATTCGGGTAGAAAAGCAGAAAATACAGTCATATGACAGATCATTTAATCGGTGTATTTCGTTCAGGTTCAGGGTTTCTACCCACTGAAATGCAATGTATTCTCTTAACTGCTCCAGAAAAAAACTGATTCGTTCAAAGTTAATGCTGGTCATAATAATGATTCGCTTTCTTCTGCGGTCGGCAGTCCGGTTTTTTATAATATGTTTTTCCACCATAAGGGTCAGGGTGGACAAATGCTCATCCAGAAGGGAAAAATTATATGCAGCCTGAAAATATATTCCGTATCTGCGGATCTGTTCGTAGAGTACGGGAAATTTTCCGGCTGTATTTTCTACTGTTTTATCTACAAACGTACAATGAAAATAGTCCAGGGTGATTTCTCTGTAAAAATATTCGTAAAGTTCTGTCAGAAAATCCTCGCTGATGGAAAAAGGATGTGCCAATCCGTTTACAACATCTTCTGCAAAACGCTCTGTAATCTGCCAAAGGCGGGCATCAAAGGGAAGTGTGGGATTTTTTGAAAAGTTCTGCATACTTAAAGCTACATTATAGAGCTTATTTTCCATGGGTGAGTCTGTGAAATGGAGATCCAGAGGTTTAAAAGGCAGACGGCAGGAAAATGTTGTGTCCGGTTTTAAGGGACGGGTTTCCATGATACAGATAAAAAGCAGAAGGAATTTTTTAGATGGATAATTCAATGCCAGGTGGTTTTCTTCAAGAAAATGAGTCAGTTTTTCAGCGGCAGGGGAAAATCCTTTTTCCAGATATATCATAGCCGTTTCGAAACTTTGACGTTCAATAGGAGTATTGGCAAAACGGGCATGAACCCGGTTTTCCGGTGTGAATTCCAGCAATGGGTGGAGAATATCGATTACAAGAAAACAGAGTTGAAGCTCGTCTCCGGTTATGGTAAGTCCCTTTTTGTGGAGGGTTGTCAGAAACAGTCTGTATTTTTTCAGAAAAGATCGCAGCTGCCCTGTATCCTGTTTTTTTGTTGTCAGAGACAAGCCCCACTTTTCATACAGTTCCGAGGCATTTACGTAGCCGCAGAAGAAAATAGTGACAATCATAACCATAATTCGCTCACTGGATGAGCTGGCGTAGTCAGAGGGACTCATACTGCGGATGAGAGATACAAGCTCTTCGTAGCTTAAACGGCTGGAGCAGATTCCCTTTTCGATTTCAATGACTGGAGAGGGAAAGGAAAGGTTGATTTGTTCTACTGCCCGCCGGATTGAGGTTTCATTTTTTCCAAATTGAAGGGTAGCCTTGGCAAGGGGAATGGAGTGGCGCTTTTGTATAAAGCGAAGGAGTGTAAGATCATTGTAATTAAAGCCCATATAGATACCTCTTTTTATATACTGAATCAGATAAATATATTATAAAAATAAAGGCAACTAAATGCAAGAAATTTCTATACGTTTTCTGCCTTGAAGCTTCCGCATTCCTCTGGCATAATGGACACAGTTCACAAGCGCGCTATGGGTGAAAAAAGGCAGATGTAAGGCCTGCGTCTGTATTATGCAAATGAAATCACATCTATGGAGGAGAACGGTATGAACAAGAAAAATTCAAGCTGGAAAGCGGGAATACAGACCTTTGGACGTTCCCTGCTTCTTCCGATTGCTCTGCTGGCACCGATCGGTATGGTAATGGGTATCTGCAGTGCTATGGGACAGTCTTATATGATCGATAAATTTCCTTTTTTGGGAAATGAAATCGTAAGGCTTATTTTTTCCAGTCTTCAGTCAATTACCAGTATTATTTTTAACAATATTCCACTTTTGTTTGCTATGGGTGTAGCTCAGGGAATGGCAAAACAGGAAAAGGGAATTGCAGTATTTGCATCTACGGTTGGATATCTGGCATTAAACATAGTAATGAATGTTTATTTAAAAGCCACAGGAACTCTGGCAGATCCTGCAGTTGCTGCTCAGGTGGGACAGGGTACTGTACTTGGAATTCAGACATTAAAGATTGAGGCTCTGGGAGGCCTGATTGCCGGTCTTGTAGCGGCAAAAGTGGCAGACCGTTTTTACCGTCTGGAACTTCCTCTGGCATTTGCCTTTTTTGGAGGAAAGAAATCCATTCCGATTATTACGTTTGTATGTATGATCCCTATTGGTCTGGTTCTTCCTGTAATCTGGAATGCACTGACAAATTTTTTAATCAGTATTTCATTTATTTTTACAGCACCTTATATCGGAAGCTCTGTTTATTATACTTTAAACCGTGCGCTGATTCCTTTTGGCCTTCATCATGTTCTGGCTTCTCTGGTACGTTTTACAGAGGCAGGCGGTACCTATATGCTTAATGGACAGGAATATGTTGGTATTTTAAATGCAACCAATGAGATTCTGTTCAACCTGGGTCCTACAAGCGAATACTGGACACAGCTGATGCCAAAGCTCACCAGCTATCTGGGTGGTGCACAGATGCTTACAACTCTGTTCCGTGTTCCGGCGATCGGACTGGCTATGTACCATACATCCTATCTGAAGAACCGCAAGATTGCGAAGGGCGTAATCCTGACCTGCTGCCTGACAGCATTTCTTGGAAATATTACAGAACCGCTTGAGTTTTCCTTCCTGTTTATTTCACCGGCGTTGTTTATCCTTTATTGCGTAATGTGTGGAATCGGACTTCTTCCATATCAGTTATTAAAGATCAGTATTGGTTACATCCGCGGAACTATTTTTGACTTTGGTATTTTTGGTCTTCTGTATGAGAATACACACTGGATTGGTCTGGTTGTTTTAGGAATTTTTAACTTTATTGTATTTTATTTTGTATTTAAATGGTTTATCTTAAAGTTTGAACTGGAAACACCGGGAAGAGAGTCCTTTGAGGTAGAGGAGTCAGCAAGCATTCTCTTAAAAGAAAAGAACTGGCCGGCTATTGCTGAGATTGTAATCGATGGTCTGGGCGGAAAAGAAAATATTTTAAATGTGGAAAACTGTATTTCACGTCTGAGAGTCGACCTTTCTGATCCCAAGAAGGTAGATCAGGTGAAATTAAAGGATTCCGGCTGTGCGGGAATTTTCTTCCCGTCAGAGAAGCACATCCATGTTGTTTTTGGACCTCATGTGGAATTTGTGCGCCATGCAGTGGATGATAAGTTAAAATAATAAGGGGTGGAGACCATGAGAGCTTTATATGATTCAAAAAGTAAGTTGGATGACAGGGGAATTAAGAAGCTTTTGAGTGAGGAAAATAAATACCGTACATGGCTGAAGATTGAGCAGGCTCTGGCATATTCACAGGCAGAAGAGGGCTTTATTCCGAAAGCAGCAGCAAAGGATATAGGAAGTGTAGCTTTTGCAGATCTGGATATGGAAGAAATGAGCCGGATTAAAGAAAAGGTGGGACATGGATTTGTGCCCTTTGTAAAAGTGCTTGTAAGGGCCTGCAGGGGAGAAGGAAAAAAATATGTTCATTACGGTGTGACTACTCAGAATATTCAGCAGACCTCCCAACTGTATACAGCAAAGGAAGTGACAGAGATCTATAAAAGCTTTCTGGCAGATATATTAGAGCACCTGGCAGCTCTTGCCAGGGAAAATGCCCATACGGTTATGGCGGGAAGAACCCATGGAAAACATGCTATTCCTATTACATATGGTTATAAAGTATCTGTCTGGATCAGTGAGCTATTAACCCATCTGGAGCGCTTTGAAGAAGCAGAGAAGCGGATCTTTACGGTGATGATGGGAGGAGCTGTAGGAGGCTTCAATGCCACAGGACTTGTGGGAAGAAGAGTTCAGGAGCAGGTAGCCGAACGGTTAAACATGTCTTCCATGGAGGTTCCCAGTCGTAATATGAGTCAGATGAAGGTTGAATATCTGATGAATCTGTGTCTTCTGTGCAATACATTTCACAAGATGGCAGAGGAAGTGTATTATACGGGAATTGAAGAATTTTCTGAGGTGTGCGAAGGTTTTACGCCTGGAACGATTGGGAGTTCCACCATGCCTCAGAAGATCAATCCCAAGCTGGCAAAGGGAATCATAGCGAATTCCCAGAAGCTGTATTCTCTTCCGGCAACGGGACTTTATTCGGCTGTGCGGATGTTTGAGGGTGACAGCAGTTCCTATATGCTTTTTGATGGTCTTATGGAAGAAGCGATGGAGCTTACTGCTGAGGTACTGATCCGTGCTGAGGAGCTTACAAGAACTTTGAATGTCAATAAGGAGCGAATGCTTGAAAATGCCAATATTAATCATGGACTGGATAACAGCGAGTATGTGATGATGAAGGCAGCAGAACGTCTCGGGAAAGATAAAGCTCATGAACTTCTTTATGATAAGGCTATGAAGGCAGAATTGGAAAACAAGGACTATTTTACTGTTTTGACAGAAGATGAAACACTTTCATCCATGTTTACAAAAGAGGAATTAAAGCAGTTGATTGACCCGGCCAGCTATACAGGCTTGTGCAGTGTTCTGGCTGTGGAAATGGCAGATAAAGCTGAAAAGGCAGCTGCAATCATAAAAGAAGAGCATAAAAATCAGGACTCTTGGGAGGAATTGAAATGAGAGAATCACATATTATTACCATTGCAGGAGCAGGGAGCGGACGTGTACCGGCGCTGGTAGGTACTTTGGTACAGTATAAGGAAAGATTTCCATTAAAGAAGATTATTTTTTATGATATAGATGAAGAACGTATGGGAAAGATGGAAGCTTATGACCGTCTGGTGTTAAAATGCTACTACCCGGAGTGTGAGGTAGTATTTACCACAGATGAAGATGAAGCTTACAGGGAAACAGATTTTGTGTTCTGTCAGATGCGTGTAGGAAAAACCCGGATGCGCTCCTATGATGAAAAGCTTCCGCTTAAGTATGGTCTGGTAGGTCAGGAAACCTGTGGGCCGGGCGGATTTGCCTATGGTATGCGGTCTCTTGGAGCCATGAAGAAAATGGTGGAAAAGGTTCGTTCCTATTCAAAAGACACATGGATTTTAAATTATACGAATCCCGCTGCCATTGTAGCTTTGGGACTGGATCAGATGTTCCCGGACGATAAGCGGATTTTAAACCTTTGTGATCAGCCATTTTCCATGATGAAGAGCTTTGCGAAGATTCTGGGCGTTCCGCAGGAAAGTCTGAGGGCCAGATATTTCGGTCTGAATCATTTCGGCTGGTTTACAGAATTAAAAGATACGGAGGGGAAGGATCATTTTGAAGAGCTTCGTACCTATTTAAGAGATCATGATTTTAAACCTTTTAATGCGGAGCAGCGTTCCAAATCGTGGCTGGATACTTATATGCGTGTAAACCAGTATATGAAATATTTTGACGAGTATATACCAACCACCTATATGCAGTATTATATGTTCCCTCAGGAGATTGCTGCTGAAAGTGATCCAAATTATACAAGAGCAGATGAGGCCCGGGATTCCAGAGAAAAGCAGGTATTTGATGCGTGCGCTCTGGCAGAGGGACGGGAAAATATGGATGGAATAGAGATGCTGACCAACAGTGTATTTGGAAACCTGATGGTAGAGGTGGCAGAGTCCATTGCATACGGTCTTAATAGAGAATTTATTGTTCTTGTACGAAATGAAGAAATTATTCCGAATTTTGAAAAAAATGCTATTATTGAAGTGGCAGGAACCATTGGAAAGGATGGAGCCAAGGGTTATCCTTATGGAGAGATTCCTCTGTTTTACAAGGGATTGATGGAAGGGCAGTATGCTTATGAGCAGCTGACCGTGGATGCATTCAGGGAAAAGAACTATGAGAAGGCTTTGATGGCTCTCACAGTCAATCGTACGGTGGTAGATCCCGGTAAGGCAAAGGCTGTTTTGGATGACCTGATGGAGGTTAACCGAGAATACTGGTATCTTCAGTAACAGGAGGAAAGACAGATGGTTCTGTATTCAAAACACATTATTTTGGAAAGTGAAGAATTTGATGGTTTTTTAGAGCTGGAGCATGGGAAGATTCAGGGAATCCATAAAAGCTGGGAAGGTTCTTATGAAGACTACAGTAACTGTGTGATTCTTCCGGGATTTATTGATATCCATGTTCATGGCTGGGCTACCGGTTCTTTCTGGTATGAAAAAACAGAGGAGTCGTTGCGGAAAATGTGCCATACTCTTCCATTCTCAGGAGTTACATCTTATCTTGGAACAACGGGAGCGGACAGTGTTGAGGAGATTAAGAGATGTATTCATGCAGCAGATCAGGTATATGAGGAAAATGAAGAAGGGGCAGAACTTCTTGGCGTTCATCTGGAGGGACCGTTTATTAATCCCAAGTACAGAGGAATGCAGAAAGAGGAATGCTGTCTGAATCCGGATATACAGGTAATGAAAGAACTGTATAATACATTTCGTCATAAAGAACTCTGCCGACACATGACTCTGGCAGTTGAACTGCCCGGAGCCAGGGAGGTTTTGGAATTTTGCCGGGAACACAGAATACAGACAGCTATTGGCCATAGTGCAGCTACATTTCAGGAAATCAGGGATATAAAAGATGTGGGAATCGGCGGTTTTACACATACGTTCAGCGGAATGAAAGGCTTTCATCACAGAGAGCTGGGAGTAGCGGGTGCTGCGCTGTATTTCGATGACATGTTCTGTGAATTTGCAAAACAGACAGGTTTGACAGTATCCCATGAGGCCTTTGATATTGCTTTTCGTATTAAGGGAAGTGAGCGTATTATACTGACAACAGACTGTACAGGACTGGCACAGACTCAGACTGAATTTGAGCATTATGTGAGAAAGCTGCGTTTTGTGAAGGATGGAAATAAGGTTCGTATCGAACATTTTGACGGACGAACGGAATGGCTTGATCCGGAGGACTACAGTGCAGTGAAAAATGTGGAAATGGGTTATGCTGAGTCTGTGAAAAACATGGCTGCCCATACAAAAGCAGACTGGTTTGATATTATGCGGATGACAAGTTTAAATCCAGCTAGATATATCCATGTAGATGATAGAAAAGGAAAAATTGCTCCCGGAATGGATGCGGATCTTACTATTATGGATCAGGATAAAAATCTGATCTGCGTGTACTGCAGAGGAAGGGAGATCCGGGAAGCATGAAATGTGCGGTAAGTGATTTTGACCGGACTCTCTATGTGAACGGAGCAGTCAGTGAAAGAAATATAGAGGCTGTAAAGCAATGGCAGAGGAAGGGAAATCTGTTTTTTATCGCGACAGGAAGAAATCTGGCATCTATTAAAGAGCAATTGGGATTTTTTGATCTGGAACCGGATGGGCTGATTCTGAATAATGGAGCAGCTATTATGGATAAAGAGGGGAAGCTTCTGCTGTGCCGTATCATAGAGAAAAAACAGCTCTTAAAATACTCAGGTTTCTTCATGAATTAAATGAGGATGGAAGCGGCGTTTCCATGACAGATAAAAAAATCAATGTACTGTCTTCTTCTGGAACAACGACTCAGAAAGCCTGTGATGGAGTATGCAGGATTGATCAGATTGAAGGCCTTGAATCAATTCTCCAGATTCATCGGCGGAATAAAGATGAAGCATATATCCGGAGGCTTTGCAAGGTAATTAATGAGAGATTTGACCAGGTAAGTGCATTTGCGAATGTATGGAATGCAGATATTGTAGCAAAGGGAGTGGATAAGGCAGCTGCAGTGCACTGGATTTTAAACCGCAGACCGGATATTGATGAAGTTCGGGTAATGGGAGACAGTGCCAACGATGCAGGAATGATACGTGAATTTCACGGTGCAGCGCCGGTATGGGCTTCCGCAGAAGTGCGTCAGACGGCAGCAGGAGTACTTAATGATGCAGCAGAGCTGCTTGAAGATTCATGTCCATCAGCAGTATGTTTTGAGTTTAGGAAAAATTAACTACCCATTCCTCCCAAAATGAGTTATACTGTTAAGGAACGAATAAAGGGAAATGATTCCTGCAGGGTGCGCTGCATCCGTTGGAGCAGGAGATCAGGAAAGGGAGCAATATGGGATTTTTATTTGGAAAAAAGAAATCGGAGTTTGTATCACCGGCAGGAGGAACACTGATGGATATCACAGCAGTGGCAGATCCGGCATTTTCTTCCAAGATGATGGGAGACGGCTTTGCCATTGATCTGACAGAGGGCGAGGTAGTTGCACCCTTTGACGCAGAGGTAACGGCAGCTTTTCCAACCGGTCATGCATATGGCCTCAGAAGAAAGGACGGGGTAGAGTGCCTGATCCATATCGGTATGGATACAGTAGAGTTAAACGGCGAGGGCTTTGACGTAAAGGTAGAGCAGGGCGCCAAGGTAAAGCAGGGCCAGACTCTGGTAGTGGTAGATTTAGAGGCAGTAAAGGCAAAGGGCAAATCTCTGGTGACTCCGGTGATCTTCCCAAGCGGAGCCGCATTTACTATGAACAAAAAGGATGGAATCGTTGCAAAGGCTGAGGAGAATATTCTGAAATTTTCATAAGAAATCCAAAACAGGGCAGAGACGTTAAAACAGTGCGTTCTGCCCTGTTTTTCTGCCTTGATCTGTACAAGCAAGTTTCATGCCAAAAAAGATTAGATTACCACAAAAAAATTTAGGATTCCAAGCCATTGAAAAATAAAATGAAATAAAGTATAATCTTTACAATTTGGGCTGACGCAGAAATACGGTCCCTGGAGATGCTTAACACATTTCCAATCCCCAACAAACACACATAAGAAAGGACAGGTACCCCCATATGAAAGCATACCTTATATTGGAAGACGGCACTGTGTTCACCGGCACCAGCATTGGAGCAGAGCGTGAAGTGATCAGTGAGATCGTGTTCAACACTTCTATGACCGGTTATCTGGAAGTGCTCACTGACCCGTCTTACGCAGGCCAGGCAGTAGTTATGACCTATCCACTTATTGGAAACTACGGAATCTGCCGTGAAGACATGGAATCAGAGAGAGCATGGCCGGACGCTTACATTGTCCGGGAATTATCCAGGATCCCAAGTAACTTCCGCAGCGAAGACACCATTCAGAATTTCTTAAAGGAGCAGGATATCCCAGGTATCAGCGGCATTGATACAAGAGCACTTACAAAGCTTTTGAGAGAAAAAGGAACCATGAACGGCATGATCACGACTAAAGAGTATACAGACCACTCTGAGGTTTTAAAGCGGATCAGAAATTACTCCGTAGAAGGTGTTGTTTTAAAGACTACCACAAAGGAAAAATACGTTCTTCCCGGAACCGGAAAAAAAGTGGCTCTCATGGATTTTGGAGCAAAGAAAAATATTGCCCGTTCCTTAAATGAGAGAGGCTGTGAGGTAACGGTTTACCCGGCGGACACACCGGCAGAGGAGGTGCTGGCAGCAAACCCGGATGGCATCATGCTTTCCAACGGCCCCGGCGATCCAAAGGAAAATACGGCTATTATTAAGGAAGTAAAGAAACTTTATGACTCCAATGTGACGATTTTTGCCATCTGTCTGGGACATCAGCTCATGGCCCTTGCAAACGGCATGGACACCTATAAGTTAAAATACGGCCACAGAGGCGGAAACCATCCGGTGAAGGATTTGGAGACAGGACGAGTTTACATTTCTTCCCAGAATCACGGCTATGCGGTTGATAATGCAACTATTTCCCCTGAAATCGCAGAACCTGCATTTATCAATGTCAATGACGGAACAAACGAAGGCTTAAAATACACAGGAAAGAACATTTTCACCGTGCAGTACCATCCGGAGGCCTGCCCAGGCCCCTTGGATTCCGGATACCTGTTCGACCGTTTCCTGAAAATGATGGAGGTAAATGACTGATGCCAAAGAATCCTGAGATCAAAAAAGTTCTGGTGCTGGGCTCCGGACCTATCGTAATCGGCCAGGCGGCTGAATTTGACTACGCAGGCACACAGGCCTGCCGCTCTTTAAAAGAAGAGGGCATTGAGGTTGTGCTCTTAAACTCCAATCCCGCGACTATTATGACAGATAAGGATATTGCAGATCGGGTATATATTGAACCCCTGACTGTAGAGGTGGTAGAGCAGTTAATCTTAAAGGAGCAGCCGGACAGTATTCTTCCTACTCTGGGTGGCCAGGCAGGCTTAAATCTTGCCATGGAGCTGGAAGACGCAGGCTTCCTTAGAGAGCACAATGTGCGCCTGATCGGAACTACAGCCCTGACCATCAAAAAGGCCGAGGACCGTGAGATGTTTAAGGAAACCATGGAAAAGATCGGTGAGCCGGTGGCTCCTTCTGATATCGTGGAGGATGTAAAGACAGGTCTTGAGATCGCAGCAAAGATCGGCTATCCGGTAGTGCTTCGTCCGGCTTATACCCTGGGCGGATCCGGCGGCGGTATTGCCCACAATCCGGAGCAATGTGCGGAAATCCTTGAAAACGGCCTCCGCCTTTCCCGCGTGGGACAGGTGCTGGTAGAGCGCTGCATCGCAGGCTGGAAGGAAATCGAGTATGAGGTTATGCGCGACGGAGCCGGAAATGTGATTACTGTCTGCAACATGGAAAACATTGACCCGGTAGGCGTACACACCGGAGACAGTATCGTTGTGGCTCCTTCCCAGACACTGGGAGATAAGGAGTACCAGATGCTTCGTACCTCTGCTTTAAACATCATCAGCGAGCTGGGGATCACCGGCGGCTGTAATGTACAGTATGCCTTAAATCCCGACAGCTTTGAATACTGCGTCATCGAGGTAAATCCCCGTGTGAGCCGTTCTTCTGCCCTGGCTTCCAAGGCGACCGGATATCCCATCGCAAAGGTGGCTGCAAAGATAGCTCTGGGTTATACTCTGGATGAGATCAAAAATGCCGTTACAAAGAAAACCTACGCAAGCTTTGAACCTATGCTGGACTACTGCGTAGTAAAGATGCCGAGACTTCCATTTGATAAGTTTATCAGCGCTAAGCGTGCTCTGGGAACCCAGATGAAGGCAACGGGCGAGGTTATGAGTATCTGCACCAACTTTGAGGGCGCCCTGATGAAGGCCATCCGCTCCCTGGAGCAGCATGTAGACTGCCTTCTGTCCTATGATTTTACAGAGCTTTCCTATACGGAGCTGGTAAATGACCTCTATAAAGTGGATGATATGCGGATCTGGCGAATTGCCGAGGCGCTGCGCCGTGGCTTCCCATACGGCCTGATCCATGAGATCACCCGCATTGACTTCTGGTTTATTGACAAGCTGGCGATCCTGGTAGAGATGGAGAAGGAGCTTCAGGCAGTAGGAGAAAGAAAGAAGGAGCTGACTCCTGAGCTGCTTGCTGAGGCAAAGCGCATTGAGTATCCTGACAATGTGATTGCCAGACTAACAAAGATGGAGCAGAGCGCTGTCAAGAAGCTGCGCTATGACAATAATATCCGTGCTGCCTATAAGATGGTAGATACCTGTGCCGCAGAGTTTGCCGCAGAAACTCCATACTACTATTCCTGCTTTGGAAGCTTCAATGAGGCAGAGAGAACAGAGGGCAGAAAAAAGGTTCTCGTTTTAGGCTCCGGTCCCATCCGTATCGGACAGGGAATCGAGTTCGACTTCTGTTCCGTACACAGCACCTGGGCATTCAGCAAAGAAGGCTATGAGACCATCATTATCAACAATAACCCTGAAACCGTAAGTACGGACTTTGATATTGCGGATAAGCTGTATTTTGAGCCTCTGACACCGGAAGATGTGGAGAGCATTGTTGATATTGAAAAGCCAGACGGAGCAGTGGTTCAGTTTGGCGGACAGACAGCCATCAAGCTCACAGAAGCCCTGATGAAAATGGGCGTTCCGATCCTTGGAACAGCGGCTGAGGATGTAGACGCGGCTGAGGATAGAGAACGCTTTGACGCCATCCTGGAGCAGTGCGGTATCCCGAGACCTGCTGGCCATACGGTATTTACTGCCGAGGAGGCAAAAGAGGCTGCTCATAAGCTGGGGTATCCAGTTCTGGTCCGTCCCTCCTATGTGCTTGGCGGACAGGGAATGCAGATTGCCATCAATGATGAGGATATTGATGAATTTATCGGCATCATCAACCAGATTGCTCAGGAGCATCCGATCCTGGTAGACAAATATATCATGGGTAAGGAGATTGAGGTAGACGCTATCTGTGACGGTACAGACATCCTGATCCCCGGCATCATGCAGCATATCGAGCGTACCGGTATCCATTCCGGCGACAGTATCTCTGTTTACCCGGCACAGGATATTACAGAGAAAAATGTGGAAACCATTGTGGACTACACAGCCAAGCTGGCAAGAGCCCTTCATGTAAAGGGAATGATCAATATCCAGTTTATTGTAGACGGCGAGGATGTATATATCATCGAGGTAAATCCACGTTCCTCCCGTACGGTGCCTTATATCAGTAAGGTAACAGGTATCCCCATTGTTCCTCTGGCAACCCAGATCATCTGCGGACATACCATTAGAGAACTGGGCTATACGCCGGGCCTGCAGCCTGCAGCTGATTATATCGCCATCAAGATGCCTGTATTCTCCTTTGAGAAGATCCGGGGCGCAGATATCAGCCTGGGACCTGAGATGAAGTCCACCGGAGAGTGCCTCGGTATTGCAAAGACCTTTAACGAGGCTCTGTATAAGGCATTTGAGGGTGCAGGAATCCGCCTGCCTAAGTATAAGAAGATGATCATGACTATCCGTGAGAGCGAGCAGGAAGAGGCTGTAGAGATTGCACGCCGCTTTATTGCAGTGGGATATCAGATTTTCGCTACCAGAGGCACCGCCCGCACCTTAAATGCCCACGGAGTAAAGGCATATGAGATCCGCAAGCTGGAGCAGGAATCTCCGAACATCCTGGATCTTGTACTGGGCCATCAGATCGACCTGATCGTGGATATCCCGGCTCAGGGAGCAGAGCGCAGCCATGACGGCTTTATCATCCGCCGCAATGCCATTGAGACAGGCGTAAATGTCCTGACTGCCCTGGATACGGCAAGAGCACTTGTAACCAGTCTGGAGAACCGGGCCAAGGATCTGACACTGATTGATATTGCAACAGTGAAGAACGCTTAAAATTTTTAAAGGATGCTGCAGAAACAGAACATATAAGTTTTGTTTTGCAGCATCCTTTTGTTGTATGGTAAAATTCTAAAGCAGAAAATAAAGGGAGCCCTATGGGCTCCCTCAGAATTGACAGTATATCCAGTTATCCGTTTATAGTCGTTCCTGCCTCGCCCTTCAAAGCCTCTTCGGCCTTGTCAAGAGAGGTGATAATTGCCTTGCGTCCCTTTCCGCACTCTAAAAAGTCTACGGATGCGGAGATTTTTGGAAGCATGGAGGCAAATTCAAACTGTCCCTGGCTGATGTAATCCTTCGCCTGGTCGATGGTCATGTTTTTGATGGGCTCTTCATGGTCTGTACCGTAATTTAAGGTAACATTGTCCACGCTGGTAAGGATCATCATTACATCGGCATCGGTTTCCTTTGCCAGAAGGCCTGTTGCCAGATCTTTTTCAATGATCGCGCTGGCACCCCGGAGATTGTACCCCTGTTCCATAACCGGAATACCGCCGCCGCCGCAGGCGATGACGATCTGATCAGCATCTAAAAGAGCCTTGATGGCGTCGATCTCTACAATGGCTACAGGATGGGGAGATGCCACGATACGGCGGAAGCCTCCTTCCACCTCCTTCACATGATTTCCCTTTGCCTCTTCCTCATCTGCCTCTTCACGGTTCATCACTCTTCCGATCACCTTTACAGGAGTATAGAAGGCTTCATCATAAGGATCTACCGTTACCTGAGTTAAAACAGTGCTTACAGGCTTATAGATGCCCCGGCGGATCAGCTCGGCGCGGATGCCGTTCTGCAGATCATAGCCGATATAGCCCTGGCTCATGGCGGAGCAGACAGACATGGGGGCAGAACTGTAGCCGTCATGCTGGCGTCCGAACTCGTTCATTGCAGTGTGGATCATGCCGACCTGCGGGGCGTTGCTGTGCACGATAGCGACCTGCCAGCCCTCCTGGATAAAGTCGGCGATCACCTTTGCAGTGCGCTGTACTGCTTCCTTCTGTTCCGGAAGATTAGTTCCCATATCCTTGTGGCCAATAGCCATTACAATGCGTTTTTTTGCCATATTCAGTCCCTCTCTTTGTATGCGGTGTTGTTATATCTATTTTAATTTATTATCTCTGAAAATGCAACGAAAAAAGATACTGGAAAAAGAAATGCACCCGTGATATACTGGCATCATGCAGCAAAATACAGACATACTGAGGAATACACAGATGGTGGAAAAGAAATCATTTCTCCCTCCGGGGTGGCAGAGGCTGCTCCTTGGGACGGTGCTTGCTGCTTTGGCAGGAAATATACTGGTACGCCTGATCCCCTGGCCTGAGAGCTGGCTGATTTCTTATGGGGAAGTACAGACAGCAGAGCGTATGAGCCAGTCGTATTATCTGGCGCTTACCCTGGCGGCGGCACCGGTGATGGAGGAGGCGGTATTCCGGCTGGGCATTTATGGACTTCTAAGAAGAAAGCTTAGGCCGAAAGCAGCAGCTTTTCTTTCAGCTTTGGCCTTTGGCTTTTACCACGGAAACATGATTCAGGGCCTTTACGCTTTTTTACTGGGCTTTGTTTTGGCATGGGGATATGAGAAATGTCCCTGGGGAAAATACAGGATGGCGGTGCTGATGCACGCGGCTGCCAATGGGGCAGCCCTGCTGGCCTTCGGCTAAAGCTGCCTGCCGTCCTTATCTGCATACATGCAAGGAGGAAAAAACGTGAAATTACTTTCAGTAGCGATACCCTGTTATAATTCAGAAGCTTATATGGAGCACTGCATCCGTTCTCTTCTCACTGGAGGGGATGAGGTGGAGATTCTGATCGTAGATGACGGTTCCACAAAGGACCGGACGGCTGAGATCGCAGATGAATATGAAAAGCGCTATCCCGGTATCTGCCGCGCGATCCATCAGGAAAATGGCGGTCATGGCGAAGCTGTCAATGCGGGATTGAGAAATGCAACGGGCGTATTTTTCAAAGTCGTAGACAGCGACGACTGGGTAAATGAGGAAGCATATCAGAAGGTTCTGGAAACCCTGCGCCGGTTCGTTTACCGGGGGGAAGCTCTGGATATGTTGGTGACCAATTTCGTATACGAAAAAGAGGGAGCAAGACGTAAAAAGGTGATGAAATACCATACCGCCTTTCCAAAGGACTGCGTCTTTGGATGGAAGGATGTAAAATTTTTCATGATCGGTCAGTACATACTCATGCATTCCGTAATTTACCGGACACAGCTTTTAAAGGAATGCGGGCTGGAGCTTCCCAAGCATACCTTTTATGTAGACAATATTTTCGTCTACCAGCCCCTTCCCCATGTAAAAAATATGTACTATCTGGATGTGAATTTTTACCGCTATTTTATCGGAAGAACGGATCAGTCTGTCAATGAATCCGTGATGATCGGCCGCATTGACCAGCAGCTCAGGGTTACGAGGCTCATGCTCGGTTACTATGATGCCACTAAAATATCCAATCCAAAGCTGCGCCATTACATGATCCAGTATCTGGAAATTATGATGACTGTCTGCTCCGTTTTGGCGATCAAGTCAGGGACTGCGGAGAATCTGGCTAAAAAGAAGGAGTTGTGGAATGAGCTCAAAAAGCAGAATTTTCCTCTGTGGCTGCGTCTGCGCTGGGGATTTCTGGGACAGGGCTGTAACCTGCCGGGAAAGGGCGGAAGAGAGCTGCTGATCCTGGGATACAAGATCACACAGAAGTTTTATGGATTTAACTAACTGCTCAATCTAGGCAATATAAAGTAAAAGAGCCGCCGGGGAAGCGAAATGATATGCTTTCCCGGCGGCTTATTTGGTTTATTTGCAGCCATGATCCTTATTCTAAAATTTTTTCCACAATCTTTTTTTCTTCTTCCACAGGGCTGCAGGCATAAACAAGATGATACATCATAGCAGCCATAATTCCTGCGCCGACTCCGTCGATCACGGAATGCTGCTTTAAAAATACAGTAGAAAGACAGATCGCTGCGGTTAAAATGGCTGCGCCTGCCTTTAAGGCAGTTTTTCCCTGAAACAGAGGGCTTTTATGGATGGCAATATAGGTACCGATGGAATTGTATACATGGATGCTCGGAAATACGTTTGTACAGGTATCGGTACGGTACAGAGCAGCCACGGCAGCAGTAAAAATATTTTTATCGGGGTCAAGAATCGGACGCAGATTGGTACCATTTTCAAAAAAGGTACAGATGATCAGGCTGATGGTCATGCCTGAAAACAGAAAGGTGCACATCCGGTAATAATCCTCTTTGCTTTTAATAAGGAAGTAAATCAGCGTCACTCCTACAAAAGCAAACCAGAGAAGATAGGGAATGATAAAATATTCATTAAAAGGAATCAGACTATCCAGAGGGGCGTGCATGAGATGATAATCGCGTGTCACTGTTTTTTCCAGATAACAGAACCAGGGAATATAGATAAAAAAATAACTTAAAAGCCATATATGGCTGTATTTGCGGAAGAAATCACAAACTCGTTTCATAGAACTGTTTCCCTTTCTAAGAGTTTAAAACGAATGTAAAGGAACTGTTAAAATTTGTAGATGTGCAAAATTATAGCACGGTAAAAATGGAAAAACAAGAGCTGGACAGAAATCTTAATAAAGTTTCGAGAGCTTTAAGAAGTTGCCCTGCAAACTGCGTCTTTTCATTTTATGTATCTTGTGTTATCATTATTATATGAAATAAATTTACATGTAAATGAAAGGACATGGCATGAGTGAAGCACGAAGCGTATTAGGCGTGATCTGTTCTTTCTATGACAGCTTTTTTGAGGCGGAAAAGAAGATTGCGGATTATATCATGGAGCACAAGGCTCAGGCAGTAGATATGACGGTGGGGGAGCTGGCAAGAGCCAGCGGCACAAGCGACGCTACGGTATCCAGATTTTGTCGCAGATGCGGGTTTAAGGGATTCCAGAGCCTAAAGCTGGCTTTGGCCAGAGAGGTGCTCAGGGAAGAACAGGACAGCCGGAAGGTGACAAATGATATTGACCGGGAGAATCTGTCCCAGTCACTTAACAATATTCTGGCAAATAAGGTTGCGGAGCTGACAGAAACGGTCCGTATGATGGATATACACAGCCTGGAAGAAATCCTTAAAAAGCTGGAAAAGGCCCGTATGGTTCAGCTGGCTGCAGTGGGAAATACGATCCCTGTGGCTCTGGACGGCGCTTTTAAGTTTAATCAGCTGGGGATTCCGTCTGTGGCCGGAGACATCTGGGAAACGCAGGCAGCTTATACCTTTAATCTGGGGCCGGAGGATGTGGTGCTCCTTATTTCCAATTCCGGTTTTTCCAGGCGGTTAAACACACTGGCTCAGGGAGCAAAAGAAAATGGGAGCACGCTGGTGCTGATCACGAATAACCCGGATTCGCCTCTGGCTTCGATCTGTGATCATAAAATTATTACGGCTACCAGAGAAAAGCTTCTTACAGAAGAATTCTGGTTTTCACGGGTCACAGCCACGGCGGTGATTGAAATTTTATATCTTCTTTTGCGGGCGGGAAAGAAGGATGCTATGGAACATATCCGCCGCCATGAGGAAGCTATTTCCTCGGATAAAAACGAAATATAGGTAAAATGTACAAAAAAGAGACGGTATCTGACAGGCAGAGACCGTCTTTTTGTTTGAAGTGATGAAAATATAAGAGAAACAAAATTTCATAAGAAATAATATTGACGAAAAACAAATATCGTACTATAGTATAGGTGTGAAATTAAATTTCTTATAAATAAGGGGAGATGACATATGATTTACACAGTTACCTTTAATCCGGCTCTGGACTATGTGATCGCTGTGGATCATTTTGCTCAGGGAAAGGTCAACCGTACAGTAAAGGAAGATATTTTCTGTGGAGGAAAAGGAATCAATGTTTCTGTGCTGCTGGCAAATCTGGGAGTTGAGAGCACAGCGCTGGGGTTTGTGGCCGGATTTACGGGAAAAGAAATTGAAAGGGGGTTAAAAGCATTTGGGATCTCATCCGATTTTATCCATGTAAAAAGTGGAATGTCACGTATCAATGTGAAACTGAAATCGGAGGAAGAAACGGAGATTAACGGGATGGGCCCGGATATCCGGCCTGAGGATGTGGAAGCGCTGTTTGAAAAGCTGAACCGTTTAGGGAGCGGGGATGTGCTGGTGCTTTCCGGAAGCATACCGGCTGCTGTGGGAAATGATATTTACCGTAGGATCATGGAACAGTTAAAGGATCGGGGCGTGTGCATTGCTGTAGACGCAGAACGGGATCTGCTGACAGAGGTACTTCCATTAAAGCCTTTTTTGATCAAACCTAATAACCATGAGCTGGGGCAGATCTTTGGAAAGGAACTAAAGACGGAGAAGGAGATCATCGATGGCGCCATGAGCCTAAAAGACCGGGGAGCGGTCAATGTGCTGGTGTCCATGGCAAAGGACGGAGCAATCCTGGTCGATGAAAATGGAAAAGTCCACAGACTGGGAGTGTGCCGTGGAACGGTGAAAAATTCCGTAGGAGCAGGCGATTCCATGGTGGCGGGATTTCTGGCAGGATATTTAAAAACAGGAGATTACGATTATGCGCTGCGTCTGGGAACGGCCAGCGGAGGAGCGACGGCATTTTCAGATGGTATGGGAAGCAGAAAAATGATCATGGATCTGTTTGCACAGCTTACAGAAAATGGAGGGAAGTAGAGGATGCGGATCACAGAATTGTTGAAAAAGCAAAGCATTGAACTGGGAGTGAAGGCAGCTTCCAAGGAGGAGGCTATTGATCGTCTCATCGCCCTTATGGATGCAGGGGGGAGGCTGAATGACAGAGCCGGTTATAAGGAAGGGATTCTTGCAAGAGAAAGCCTGGGGAGCACAGCAATCGGGGAAGGGATTGCCATTCCCCACGCAAAGGTAGAAGCAGTAAAGGAACCGGGGCTGGCAGCCATAACAGTGCCTGAGGGTGTGGATTATGAGGCGTTTGACGGCTCTCTGTCCAATTTGATTTTTATGATCGCAGCTCCGGCAGGAGGAGAAGACGTACATCTGGAGGCATTATCCCGGCTTTCCACCCTGCTGATGAATCCTGGTTTTAAGGAAGCTCTGATCCATGCAGGATCAAAGGAGGAGTTCCTGGAGGTTATCGATCAGGCGGAAACGGAGCGGTTTGGGAAGAAAGAAGAAATGGATGAACCGGAAAAGGCAGCAGAACCGGAAAAAACAGGCTTTCGCGTGCTGGCAGTCACTGCTTGTCCCACAGGAATTGCCCATACCTATATGGCTGCTGAAAATCTGGAAAATACAGGGAAAAAACTGGGGATTTCCCTGAAAGCAGAAACGGATGGTTCCGGCGGCGCTCAGAATATTCTTACGAAAGAGGAAATCAGGGAGGCAGAAGCAATCATTGTTGCGGCAGATAAGAATGTGGAAATGGCGCGTTTTGACGGAAAGCCCGTTATCATGGTTCCGGTGGCAGACGGCATCCACAAGGCAGAAGAGCTGATCCGGAGAGCAGTCAGCGGTACAGTGCCGGTATATCACCATGAGGGCGGAACCTCCGAGGCAGAAGCGGAAGGAGATAAAAGTATTGGAAGAACCATTTACAAGCATCTGATGAACGGCGTATCCCATATGCTTCCCTTTGTGATCGGTGGCGGCATCCTCATTGCGTTAGCGTTTCTGCTTGACGATTATTCCATTGATCCGTCCAATTTTGGAAAAAATACCCCTCTGGCTGCATATTTAAAGACCATCGGCGAACAGGCCTTTGGAATGATGCTCCCGATCCTTGCAGGCTTCATTGCCATGAGTATCGCAGACCGTCCGGGACTTGCAGTAGGAATGGTAGCTGGTATGGTGGCGAAAATGGGCTGTACCTTTGCAAATCCTGCGGGTGGTGATGTAAATGCAGGCTTTCTCGGAGCTCTCTTTGCAGGCTTTGCGGGCGGTTATCTGGTGTTGGGGCTTAAAAAGATTTTTTCCAGACTGCCCAAATCCTTAGAAGGTATCAAGCCGGTGCTTCTTTATCCGGTGCTTGGGATTTTTGTGGCTGCTGTAATGACTACACTGATCAACCCATATATGGGTATGATCAATGATGGACTGACACATTTCTTAAATGGAATGGGCGGTGCCAGCCGTATTGTGCTTGGAATGGTACTGGGGGCTATGATGTCTATTGATATGGGAGGTCCCTTTAATAAAGCGGCCTATGTATTTGGTACTGCCCAGCTGGCAGAGGGGAATTTTGAGGTAATGGCTGCAGTGATGGCCGGTGGTATGGTTCCGCCGATCGCGATTGCCCTGTGCACTACATTTTTTAAGAAGAAGTTTACAGAAAAAGAACGCCAGTCCGGCATTGTAAATTATATTATGGGACTATCCTTTATCACAGAGGGAGCGATTCCCTTTGCAGCACAGGATCCCCTTCGCGTGATTCCTGCCTGTGGGATCGGAGCGGCGGCTGCAGGAGGCCTTTCCATGGCATTCGGCTGTACCTTAAGGGCGCCTCACGGCGGCATCTTCGTACTCCCTACCATTGGAAATCCTCTTATGTATCTGGCTGCTGTGATGGGAGGAGCTGTCGCAGGATGCCTGATTCTTGGGCTTCTTAAGAAAAATACAGAAGAATAACAGATAGAAACAAGCCCGGCTGATCAGGTATGGCCGGGCTTTTGCTGTGCAAAAATTCAGTTAGATGCGGTCGGCGCTGTCGCGCATATACTTGTACTCTGCCACAGAACGGTCAAAGCCTTTGATGTGGTAGTAGAGCCAGTCTCTTACATTTTCTGCCACCTTGGAAACAAAGGCGTCAGAAGGGCCTTCTTCGTCTGTAAGCATATCGTGAAGCTCCTGTACAGTACGGCGCAGCTCCTCATGCTTTTCAAGGTGCTCCTTCAGGCCCGGATATCCGATTTCCTTCTGGAATGCCTCTTCCTCTTTGAAATGGAAATCCGTATAGTCTGCCAGATAATTTAATAATCTGGCAGCTCCGCTCTGGTTGGAACGGTTCTCACAGCTGACTAAGAGGTCATTGATCCGGCTGATCAGCTCTCTGTGCTGGCTGTCGATCATTTCATTTCCTGTGATCAGGTCATCTGTAAATTCTGCATACATGGCTTAAATCCTCCTGCTTTCATGGTATAGCAAAAGTATACCACGGGGAGGCGGGAAAGTCTACGAATGATTTGAGGTACTTAAAGGTACTCAAACCAAAAACAAAGAAACCCTTGATTCTTCAAGGGTTTCAGAGTAGCGGAAGGGAGATTCGAACTCTCGACACCACGGGTATGAACCGTGTGCTCTAGCCAACTGAGCTATTCCGCCATATTTAATTGAAATGGATGGGGCCTACAGGGCTCGAACCTGTGACCCTCTGCTTGTAAGGCAGATGCTCTCCCAGCTGAGCTAAGACCCCGTATCCAGCGTGTCGCTTGTTTGTTTTTGTCTCACTCGCGACTGCTTGTACAGTATATGATAAATTGTGGTAATTGTCAACACTTTTTTGAATTTTTTTTAAAAAAGTTTTTTTGCCCTTATTTTTGCTGGTTTTCCGGCATTTTCAGAGATGGGAGAGCATTTATTTTTTCGATATTTTATAGAAAATTTTTTAATGGTTTATATTCATTTGGGGGCGGGCGTGGTATACTTATTCCAGAGTAGATGCTGCCATCGGCGGACGGGCGCAGGCTTGTGCTTTCCGCTGTGTGGACGAAAGGAAAGGACCCTACGCCCCTATGTACTATTTTATTGTAAATCCCAGTGCAGGCTCCGGCAGAGGCAGGAGAGTGTGGAAAGCCATTGCCTGCTATATGGATCTGCACAATATTGAATATGAAGCGGTACTTACCGGCAGCGTCGGTGATGCGAGGATTGCTGCCAGAGAACTGACGGAGAAGAAACGCCAGCCAGGCCTGTTGATCGTGGTCGGCGGAAGCGGAACGGTCAATGAGGTTCTTGATGGAGCTGTCCTTCATGGGATTTTTGATCTGGGTTATATTCCGGCAGGCACGGGAAATGATTTATCCCGCTGTCTCCACATTCCCAAACGTACCGTACGCTGTCTGAAAAAACAGCTGTATCCCAGACATTTTTCAATGGTAGATTACGGGGTGCTCTCTCTTGGTTCCAGTGAGATTTCTCATCGGAGATTTATGGTAAGCGCCGGTATGGGATTTGATGCTGCTGTGTGTTGTGCGGCATCCGCTTCCAGGCTGCGGGGCATTATGGGGCGGCTGGGTCTTGGAAAACTTTTTTGTTTTCTTCTTGGACTCTGCCAGGCGGCAGGATGCCGGTCCAGCCGGGGATATATCCTTTTGGATGGTGTAAAAAAAGTGGAATTTAATCATATCCTGTTTATATCCTGTCACATTCAGCCATCAGAGGGAGGCGGTTTTGTTTTTGCTCCCAGAGCAGACGGAAGCGACGGCAGGATGAATGTCTGTGTGGTAAGCCATTCTTCCAGAAAACGGCTGATCCCTGTGATGCTGCAGGCTTTGACCGGCCGTTTTAAGAAGCATAAGGGAGCACGGATGTTTGAATGCAGAGAGGTTTCCATTCACACAGACGCCCCTCTTCCCATTCATGTGGATGGAGAATTCTGCGGTACTCAGACAGATCTGCGGGCAGAGTGCATTTCGCGGCAGATCCGAATGGGGATATAATACGGCTGTTCCGGCCGGTAATATGAACTGTTAAAAAGAATTGTGATCAAAAGAACGAAATAGAGGAGACAGAAACATGAGAATCGGACAAGGCTATGATGTTCACAGGCTCACAGAGGGCCGTAAGCTTATTCTGGGAGGCGTGGAGATACCTTATGAAAAGGGGCTTTTAGGCCATTCGGATGCAGATGTGCTGATCCATGCCGTGATGGATGCGCTCTTAGGGGCAGCGGCTCTGGGAGATATCGGACAGCATTTTCCGGATACAGATCCTGCTTATAAGGGGATTTCCAGCATAGAGCTTCTGGGTAAGGTAGGTGCACTTTTGGAGGAAAAGGGCTATGTGATTGAAAATATTGATGCTACGATCATCGCTCAGAGGCCAAAGCTGGCCTCCTACCGTCCTCAGATGGAAGAGAATATTGCAGAGGCCCTTCATCTGGATCCGTCCAGAGTCAGCGTAAAAGCCACTACAGAGGAGGGGCTGGGATTTACGGGAAGCGGAGAGGGAATTGCTTCTCAGGCAATTACATTATTGACGGAAACAGCGGATTACTGCTATGATAATAAAATAATGACAGAAGGCTGTCCGGGCTGCTCAGGCTGCGGCTGCGAGCAGAAGTGAACAGTGTTTCTGAATGATCATAAGCGAGGAGAAATCGTATGAAAATATTTAATACATTAACCAGGAGAAAAGAAGAATTTAAGCCGATTACACCGGGAGAGGTGAAAATGTATGTGTGCGGCCCTACGGTATACAATCTGATCCATATCGGAAATGCCCGTCCCATGATCATGTTTGACACTGTGCGCCGGTATTTTGAATACAAGGGATATAAGGTGAAATTTGTTTCCAACTTTACGGATGTGGACGACAAAATCATCAAAAAGGCCAATGAAGAAGGCGTAGATGCCCATATTATTTCCGAGCGCTATATTGCAGAGTGCAAAAAGGATATGAAGGATATGAATGTGGAGCCTGCTACGGTACATCCGCAGGCAACTCAGGAGATTCAGGGAATGATCAATATGATCCAGACCCTGATCGACAAGGGACACGCCTATGTGGCAGAGGACGGCACGGTGTACTTTAAGACGCGTTCCTTTGCAGAATACGGCAAGCTGTCCCACAAAAACCTAGATGAGCTTCAGTCTGGCTTTCGTGAGATTAAGGTAACGGGTGAAGAAGGCAAGGAAGACCCTAATGATTTTGTGCTCTGGAAGCCCAAGAAAGAGGGAGAGCCTTACTGGGAGTCTCCATGGTGCCAGGGCCGTCCGGGCTGGCATATTGAGTGCTCTGTGATGGCAAAGCGCTATCTGGGAGATTCCATTGATATCCATGCAGGGGGCGAGGATCTGATCTTCCCTCACCATGAAAATGAAATTGCACAGAGTGAGTGCGCCAATGATAAGCCCTTTGCCGCATACTGGATGCACAACGGCTTTTTAAATATTGATAATAAGAAGATGTCCAAATCCCTTGGGAATTTCTTCACTGTCCGGGATATTGCGGAGAAATATGATCTGCAGGTACTGCGTTTCTTCATGCTCAGCGCCCATTACCGCAGTCCTCTTAATTTCAGTGCCGAGCTGATGGAGGCTTCCAAAAACGGCCTGGAACGCATTATGACCTGCATGGATAAGCTGCGGGAACTGAAGGCAAAGGCTCAGGCCGGTGATATGACAGCAGCCGAGACAGAGAAAATGGCAGAGGCTGACAGGCTCAGAGAGAAATTTGAGGCTGCCATGGAGGATGATTTTAATACGGCGGATGCGGTTTCCGCTGTGTTTGAGCTGGTAAAGCTTGCTAACTCTACAGCAGATGCTGATTCCACCGCAGCTTATGTAAAGGGCCTTGAAGATCTGATTTCACGTCTGTGCGAGGTGCTTGGTATTATCACAGAGCGGAAGACAGAGGTGCTGGACGAGGAGATCGAAGCCATGATCGCAGCCAGACAGCAGGCCAGAAAAGAGAAAAACTTTGCTCTTGCCGATGAGATCCGCGGAAAGCTTCTGGATATGGGAATCGTGCTGGAGGATACCAGAGAGGGCGTAAAGTGGAAGAGAGCATAACATTAAAGGACTTCCTTGCATACTATAAAAAGACCATGAGACTGGAACCGGTAGATGCCGGTTCCTATTCTCCGTTGGTTCTTGCTTACATTGGAGATGCGGTGTATGAGGTGATGATCCGCGCCAGAGTAATTAACCGTGGAAGTATGCAGGTAAATAAGATGCATAAACGAAGCGCGATGCTGGTAAACGCAGGCACGCAGGCACAGCTTATCCGCTCCATTGAAGAGGAGCTTACGCCTCAGGAGCACGCGGTCTATAAACGGGGGCGCAATGCCAAATCCGTTACCATGGCAAAACACGCTACTATGGCAGATTACCGTACTGCTACAGGCATGGAGGCTTTGGTGGGCTGGCTGTTTCTGGAAGAGAGATTTGAGCGTCTTGCAGAGTTGATCAGCCTGGGGCTTGAAAAAATAGGAGCCTTTGAGGAAATATAAAGGAGAAACATTTCATGAGATACGAAGAACTGACCATAGAGGGACGCAATGCAGTGCTGGAGGCCTTTCGTTCCGGAAAGACCATTGACAAGCTGTTTGTTCTGGATGGCTGCCAGGACGGCCCGGTGCGCACCATCGTAAGGGAAGCGAAAAAACACGACACAATTATCAACTATGTGGCTAAGGAGCGTCTGGATCAGCTTTCTGAGACGGGAAAGCATCAGGGAGTGATTGCTTATGCGGCTGCCTATGAATACGCCCAGGTGGAGGATATGCTTAAGCTGGCAGAGGAAAAAGGAGAGCCGCCCTTTTTGTTTTTGCTGGATGGCATTGAGGATCCCCATAATTTGGGAGCGATTATCCGTACAGCCAATCTGGCTGGTGCTCACGGCGTCATTATCCCAAAGCGCAGGGCAGTGGGGCTGACTGCCACGGTGGCCAAGACTTCAGCCGGTGCGCTTAATTATACCCCTGTGGCAAAGGTGACGAACCTTACCGCAGTGATGGAGGATCTTAAGAAAAAGGGGCTGTGGTTTGTCTGCGCCGATATGGGCGGGGACGTGATGTACCGCATGAATCTTACAGGCCCCATCGGCCTTGTGATCGGAAATGAAGGCGAGGGCGTCAGCAAGCTGGTTCGGGAGCACTGTGATATGACAGCTTCCATTCCCATGAAGGGAGATATTGATTCGTTAAATGCCTCTGTGGCAGCAGGTGTTCTGGCCTATGAGATTGTCCGCCAGAGGCTGGCAAAATAGCAGTTTGGAAAGAGGAAGAAAGAATGGAGAGAATCCGAAAAAACAGAAGAAACATTTCCGGGGCAGCGGTTCTGACAGCCGCTGTGGTAGGTGTCTGTGGCCTTTTTGGAGCATTTCCGGCAAAAGCGTCTCAGACAGCAGTGATCGAGGATACACAGGTGCCGCTGTATGATAAGCCTGCCGGAAGCTATGTGCGTACTCCCATTGCTTCCGGTGTGACGGTATATAAAAATGATAAGGCCACTCTGGATGCGTCCAATACATCTGAGGGCTATCTAATGGTGAAATATACCGGCAGTGTAGGAAAAATTAAGGTTCAGATTTCCAAAAACGGTTCAGAAACATATACATATGATTTAAATAACAGCGGTGTTTATGAAGTTTTTCCTCTTTCGGAGGGAAACGGCTCCTATCAGGTAAAGGTGTTTGAAAATATTCAGGGGAATCAGTATTCCCAGGCCTTCAGCCAGAATCTGGACGTATCCATTTCCAATCCCTTCGGTCCTTTTTTGTATCCCAACCAGTATGTGAATTTTAATTCTGCCAGTGCGGCAGTTCAAAAGGGAGCAGAGCTTTCGGCAGGCGTTACAGATCAGCTTGGCGTGGTATCGGCTGTTTACAACTATGTGGTTAAGAATCTGACTTATGATACGGCAAAGGCCAGTTCCGTACAGTCCGGCTATCTTCCCAATGTGGATCTGGTGCTGGCCCAGAAAAAAGGAATCTGCTTTGACTATGCGGCTCTTATGACGGCTATGCTCCGTTCTCAGGACATTCCCACCAAGCTGGTGGTGGGATATACAGGAAACCTGTATCACGCCTGGATCAATGTATATCTGGAAGGCCAGGGCTGGGTGGACAATATCATTTATTTTGACGGAACCAGCTGGAAATTGATGGATCCGACCTTTGCATCCTCCGGCAACCAGAGCCAGGAGATTATGCAGTATATAGGAAACGGAGCCAATTACCAGGCGAAATACAGCTATTAGTCAGGAGGACAGAGAAAATGGAAAAACAGGGGGAGAAATACGATCGGTATTCCTATGAGGAGCTGTCCGCCTTCTGCTTACAGATTGCCCTTTTGCTGGAGGCGGCTGTGCCTTTGGAGGAAGGGCTGACGATCATGGCAGAGGATGCGGCAGAGGAAAAAGAAAAGGCCATGCTTCTTTATATGGCAGAGGGCGCAGAACTTGGAGATCCTTTCTTTAAGGTGCTGGAGGATACAGGCGTGTTTCCCCCCTATATCGTCCGTATGGCCAGACTGGGGCAGCAGACAGGTACGCTGGATCAGATGATGAAATCCCTTTCTGATTATTATGAGAAAGAAGCCAGGCTTTTAAAGGCGGTAAAAAATGCGGCCACTTATCCCGCAATGATGATTCTCATGCTGTTAGTGGTTCTATTCGTGCTTTTTACAAAGGTAATGCCGGTGTTTTCAAGGGTATATGAGCAGCTGGGAGCCAGCCTTCCGCCTGCGGCTGCAGCAGCAATCCGTCTGGGAGGTATTTTAAGCGGCGCAGCATTGGTTCTGGCAGCTGTAACTGGTGCAGCTGCGGCCGTGATATGGATTGCTGCCCGTTTCGGAAAGCGTTTTTCACTGGTGGAAAAGGGCGTCGCAGCAGTAAAAAACCGCAGCCGTATTGCCAGAGCAGTTGCGCTGCGCCGCTTTACCTCTGTGCTGGCTCTGACCTTAAAGAGCGGGCTGGAACTGGAAAAGAGTATGGAATTAGCCAAAGAGCTGGCTGAAAATGAAACAGTGGCCGGTCAGATCGATGACTGCTCCAGACGTCTGGAAGAGGGAGAAAGCTACTATGACGCCATGAAGGCAGCAGGGCTTTTTTCCGGTTTTTATATTCAGATGATTAAGGTGGGAAGCCGCAGCGGCCATCTGGATCAGGTAATGGAGGAAATTTCCGGGGATTATGAGGAAATGGCGGATTCTGCCATTGACGGAATGATCACCCGGTTTGAGCCTACGATCGTAGCTGTGCTGGCTGTATCAGTGGGACTGGTGCTGCTTTCCGTGATGCTGCCTCTGGTAGGCGTGCTTTCTGCAATCGGTTAGGAGGAGCTGGATATGAGAGTAAAACGCGGGCAGGACCGAAGAGGACGGGGCCTTGCGGGCATGATCGGCTCGATGCTCCTTATGATGGCAGCAATCCTGTTTTTTACCCTGTTCTCTGTACAGTTTGGAGAGAGAACCACAGCCAGAGATCAGGAAACCCTGAAAAAGGCCATAGCAAGAGCAAGTGTACAGTGCTATGCCATTGAGGGGAGATATCCGCCAAGTATCGAGTATCTGGAGGAGCATTACGGGGTAATGATCAACCGGAAAAAATACAATGTGTTTTATGATGGCTTTGCCTCCAATGTGATGCCGGATATCACAGTAGTGCCTGTTATGGAATAGGAGGGAAACGTATGGAGCGGAAAACGGGGAAAAGAGGTCAGCTGATGGGCGGCCTTTTTACCATGCTGCTGTTTCTGGTATTTATTTTAAGCGCTCTTTTTACCGTGCTGACAGGAAGCCGCGTGTATGAAAATATCACTGCCAGAAGCGATAAAAATTTCAGCAGCTCCACTGCCTTAAGCTATATAGCAAATAAGGTGCGTCAGGGAGACCGTGCCGGGATGACAGACATAAAAGAAATAGAAGGAACGCAGGTGCTGGAGCTTCGCCAGCAGATTGGCGGGACAGATTATGTGACCTGGATTTACTGGCTGGACGGCAGTATCAGGGAGCTTTTTACTGATACCGGCAGCGGCCTTGGACTGGAGGATGGTCTGGAAATTTTGGAATGTGAAGGACTGTCTTTTTCCAGAGAGGGAAATGTTCTCCATATCCGTACGGAAGGGGAGAACGGGGGAACTCTGTCTCTTTCTCTTAGAAGCGGCAGTCTGGCTGAAAATCCTGTTTTTGGTGAGTCGGAAAGCGGGGGGATAGAAGGATGAACAGAAGAAGCGGGTCCGGTTCAGGACCGTTTTTGATGGAGATGCTGGCAGTCGTCGGTTTTTTTATTGTCTGTGCCTCCATCTGTGTTTCTGTATTTGCAGGAGCAGACCGGTTGAGCCGGAAGGCAGATGATCTGAATCATGCTGTGCTTGCGGCCCAGAGCCTGATGGAAGAGCTGAAATCCGGGAAACGAGAGGAAGAGCTTCAGACGGTCTGGGATAAGGACTGGAAGGCATATACGCAAAGGGAGGCGGCAGAGTCAGGAGCTGTTTTGGCCTATGAGGCAGAGATCACAGTAGAAATGGATGATTCTATGAAGCAGATCCGGGTGGATGTGACAAAAAGGGATAAAGAAACAGACGGTACTGTGATCTACAGCCTGGAAGGCAGCCAGTATGAGCCTTGAAAAAAGAAGCGGGAGGAAATAAGCCATGGCGGAACAAACATCCAGAAATAAAGTGAATATAGGGCTGTCATCGCTGATCCTGATCTTTATCGTGCTTTGTCTGTCTACCTTCGGCCTTCTTTCTTTAAGCAGTGCCAGAGGCGATCTGGAGCTGGCAGAGAGGGGCGCTCAGGCTGCAAAGGAATTTTATGAAGCAGATTCCAAAGGACAGCAGTGGCTGGCTGGATCAGACCGGATGCTGCAGCAGATGGCAGGGCGGTCTTTAGAGGAAAAGTTGGAGGCTCTGGCGGCCAAGCCGGGAAATGGTTATGATGAGCAGACCGGCCTTATTTTTACAGAAATTCCCATGGAGCGGGGAGAGTCCCTGCACATTGATCTGGAGTTAAAAGAGGGGGACAAACGGTATGAGATCCGGTCCTGGTATGTATATGACAGCGGTGAATATGAAATTGATGATACAGTGAAGGTCTGGGACGGCAAAGATCGTTCGGGTACATAATAAGGAGGAAACGATATGAAGGTAATGGAGCTTCTTACAGCGGCAGTGGAGCAGGAGGCAGCTGATATCTTTTTGATACCGGGCCGTCCTTTTTCCTATAAGATTGGCGGCAGGATCATCTGCGAGGGAACAGAGAAGATCATGCCGGATGAAATGGACGATATGATCCGTCAGATCTATGAGCTGGCCGGCGGCCGGAGCGAAGAACGTGTATTAAATGAGGGAGATGATGATTTTTCCTTTGCAGTACCGGGGGTATCGCGTTTCCGCGCCAATATTTTCCGTCAGAGAGGTTCTCTGGCCGGCGTTATCCGTGTTGTGCGATTTGAGCTTCCGGATGCGGATGCGCTGCATCTTCCAAAGGAGATTATGGATGTTTCAAGGATGACGAAGGGAATGGTGCTGGTTACAGGGCCGGCGGGAAGCGGCAAAAGCACCACGCTGGCCTGTATCATTGACGCCATTAACGAGTCAAGAGAAGCACATGTGATTACCCTGGAAGATCCCATTGAGTATCTTCACCGCCACAAAAAGAGCGTAGTAACGCAGCGTGAGATCGCTACGGATACAAGCAGCTATGTAACCGGCCTGAGAGCTTCTCTGCGTCAGGCTCCGGATGTGATCCTGCTGGGAGAAATGCGTGACTATGAGACTATCAGCATCGCAATGACGGCTGCAGAGACAGGCCATCTGATCTTGTCTACCCTTCATACCATCGGCGCGGCCAATACCATTGACCGTGTCATTGACGCTTTTCCTCCGGCTCAGCAGCAGCAGATCCGCACCCAGCTTTCCATGGTTTTAAATGCGGTCATTTCCCAGCAGCTAGTACCTACTGTAGATGGAGGCGTACAGCCTGTTTTTGAGATCATGTTTTTAAATAATGCGATCCGCAATATGATCCGCGAATCCAAAATCCATCAGATTGACGGCATTATCGCCACTTCTCAGGAGGAGGGAATGATTTCCATGGACAACAGCCTGATCCGCCTGTTCCGCCAGGGAGTTATAAGCAGGGAAACGGCTGTGACCTACAGCAGCAACGGAGAACTAATGGAACGAAAGCTGTCCAGATAAGCATAAAATCATTATGAAAAGGAGATACCATTTATTGAATGAGGTATCTTCTTTTTTAAATCTGGAAAGGAGCTTTGCATGAGGTCGGATAAAAGAAAAGTGGCAGTTGTCGGAACGGGAATGGTGGGTATGAGTTATGCTTACAGTCTTTTAAACCAGTCTGTCTGCGATGAATTAACGCTGATCGATATCAACAAGACAAGGGCGGAGGGAGAAGCCATGGATTTAAACCACGGGCTTGCGTTTGCAGCTTCCAATATGAAAATATCAGCAGGAAATTATGAGGACTGCCGTGATGCAGATATTGTTGTCATAGCGGCGGGAGTGGCCCAGAAGCCGGGAGAAAGCCGTCTGGATCTTTTAAGGCGAAATACAGAGGTCTTCCGTTCGATTATAGAACCCGTGATTTCCTCTGGCTTTAACGGTATCTTTCTGGTGGCTACCAATCCGGTGGATATTATGACAAGGATTACCTGTGTACTGTCGGGATTTAATCCCGGAAGGGTTCTGGGAAGCGGAACGGCTCTTGATACGGCACGTCTTAGGTATCTGGTGGGAGGATATTTGAGGGTTGATCCCAGAAATGTCCATGCGTATGTAATGGGAGAGCATGGAGACAGCGAATTTGTTCCCTGGAGTCAGGCCTTTCTTGCAACCAAGCCTATTTTAGAGTTGGGAAAAAATGGGAAAAATGAGTTGAGAAGCTGTCTGGATCATATTGAAGAAGAGGTGCGGACGGCAGCGTATCGGATTATCGAGGCAAAACAGGCCACCTATTACGGCATTGGAATGGCTCTTACCAGAATTACCAAGGCTATTTTGGGAGATGAGCACAGTGTCCTTACCGTATCTGCTATGCTTCGGGGAGATTACGGTCAGAGAGACATCTATACAGGCGTTCCCTGCATCATCAATCAAAATGGAGTCCAGCGTGTTTTGGAGCTTTCATTGTCGGAACAGGAGATGGAAAAGTTTGGGAAATCCTGTAAAACCCTGAGGGAAAGTTTTGAGGGGATTGTGTGAGCAAAGCAGGCCGCGGCATATGCAGCGTTTGGGAAGGGCATACCTGTACAATATGGAATATTTATGTTATTGTATAGAGGTATCAACATCATTGTCTTCCCATAAAGAAAGGATGGTTTTATGCCATTATTGAAAGAACGGTATACCTCAAAGGATTACTGGGCGCTGCCTGAAGGATGTCGGTCTGAACTGATTGACGGACAGCTCTATGATATGGCTCCGCCAAGCAGGATTCATCAGGAGATTGTTTCCGGTATTCTCTATCTTTTAAAAAAACATATTGAATCAAAAAAGGGCGGCTGTAAGGTCTATCCCGCTCCATTTGCAGTTAATCTGGACGCTGATGATAAAAACTGGGTGGAACCGGATATTTCCGTCATCTGTGATCCCGACAAGCTGACAGACCGCGGATGTTCTGGAGCTCCTGACTTTATCGTAGAAGTAGTATCGCCCGGAAGCCGTCGGATGGATTACGCCCATAAGGTTTCCCTGTATCTGGAGTCTGGAGTCCGGGAATACTGGATTGTTGATCCGTTAAAAAAATGTACAACAGTATATCTGAATGAACAGGATCCGTCAGAGTTTGCTCCCATTATTTTTCCTTTTGAAAGTAATATCAAGGTGGGAATCTACGCCGATCTGTCTATCAACATCAGTCAATTACTGTGACGGCTGCCGATGGGAATTTTGCCCGGTTTTGTACCGGGCATTTTTGATAAAAGAAAAAACCCTTGCAAACACAAGGGTTTTTTACAGCTACTGACGGGAATCGGACCCAACGCAGCCGAAAAAAGCCAATAAAACAGGGGGTTTGAGGGATGCTCTCCCGTACTCGACCCTTTACTCGACCCCCGAAGTAGAAATCAATACTGAATATAAATAGGTCAAGGGTATCATCAGCACATAGCTGGCCCTTGACCTTTTGATCTCAAAATCTGATTACTTTCTGTTTGATTATCCATCAGCACCTTTCTGTTTCACAGAGTCCCGGGCGTATTTCGTTGCGGGCTGTTCCTCGGCGAGGTTTTCAGAAATGTGGTAGATGCGGATACGGAGCTTGTTACAGTCGATACCGTCACGATATATTACACTTTCCCATAGAGCATAGTTGTCTGCATTATGCTTATTCTGAGAAATGTTTAACTCATAAATAGTTGATGATTCATTAACTTCCTTCTCTGGGGTTTTGTCGTGTACACCATTTGGAGTGAGTTTCCAAGTGAAGGATCCCATGGTGTTCTGCGTACCGGTTGTCGGCGGCGGATCTTGTGGCCCGTCAAAGGGATTATCTACCCAATAAGTCCAGTTCGGAAAATATCCGAATAAATTTCCCTCTTTGGGTTTTAACTGACGACAGTACTGCCTGGCTGCGATTTTACCACCTGCAGGTATTGCTTGTCCGTTGTTATAATTCATACCAGTCGCCTGACGTACCTGGCTGTCCGCCTTAGGCGGTATAATAGACATACCATTAGTTAAAGTAGCTATAGCAGCATCAGTGTCTCCCTCAGTGCCAGCAGGCCACTTATTAAATAGCTGCTCCGCTACTGAATGACCATAAGCCCACTGTAACTGGGCTGGCAATGTCATGTTAACCCACTGCGCATTTTTACCACCATCTGTTATAGATACTTCAGATGTCGCTTCTACTATTATGATTGGCATATCCTCAGCTTTACCAGAAACTACCCATCTAGCTATCGCATTGGCCATGTGTGCGTATGTATCAGTTAAGCCCATCTCCTGTGCCAACCAAGCGAACTGCACACATGCTGTTAAATATCCAATAGAGGACCATCGGGCTTTCTGATTAGCATCTCCCATCTCAGATACGCGTGAGGTGGAAGACCATGTGAATTCCCTAAATCGTGTCGGCATCATATAATCGTTGTATACACCTACAACAGCATCCATAGTATCTAGTACAGAAGCAGTACCTGTATGTTGTGCGTATAAAGCTCTGAGATCATCTAACCACTTACCTGGATTGGTCGCAGCTGACTTACTTGTAGATCCGCATAATAAATCATACATTGTCTGATCATATGCATATGCTGCGCCTCCAGGTCTAGTAGAATTCTCTCCAGAATTATAAACCTGCCAAGCTAGTTTATTGATCTCATTACCATCAAAACCTAACGCACGCATGGGACGTGAACGTGATCCCATTATGTTCGTGAACCCGCCTGACCCGGACTCTACAACACCTAAGTACGGACGCTGTGATTGTGATACATAATAGTTTATAGCGGCAGTGCCAGGTTCCCAATACATGCTATTATTAAGATCATTTATAGAATTCCAACGGTCATCTAAGTCGGCATCTGTTAGTTTGCCAGTTAGTGGTTGTATCCCGGCTTCCACTATTGGAGCTGCAGAACCGAATGATATACGTACACCTGTTCCTACAGTGACAGGTTCCGGGTTAGGTACACCACTCCCGGATGGTTTTATATAAGTTATATCACTCTTTCCTCCAGGTAAGCCACCACTTTCAGCCAAAGTCACGGCTGGATTCACAAGCGCTACGACAATGGCGAGCATAAAAGTTAGTATACGTCTACTCATTTAACTTTTCCGGTGTAATGTAAATTACTTCATCATACTGTTTACTGGGGTCTGACCAATCTATACTACTAGCGTCAACCCAAACATTCTCTGCATCTTTGGCACGCTGTTGCGCGTATTCAGCTGCGTCTTTCTCCAGATACTCATCCGCCGTCCACAGCTGTCCGGCTCTACAGGTGAATGTAGGCCACAAACTCTTAGTTAACTTGCTCTCGTCATAATCATGATTATTATCTGCATGCATAGCGTCGCTGTAATAATACTCATTATTTATCTTGACAAGATTCCAGATATGGGGTATAGTATCATCGCCAGAACCGTTCCATCCATCGACTTTGTAGCATTCAATACCTGCAATATCACAAAGTAATTTAATACACTCAGTATATTGACTACAGCTTATGCGGCCCTCCTTGAAATCCTCTACAGATACCCATTGTAGTCCTCTGCCTTTAATTGTGAAATCATCAGTGACTGTCTTAAAGATAAAATCATATCGAGCTGCTTCGCCTTCAATAGCGAGGATGGCATCTCTATACTGATCTGCCCAGTCCTGAGTAACGTTGGCGTATTCCAAATCGAAACTCGAACCAGCAGCATAAGCTGGGATGATTGATGTTGATGCGAGCATTACGGATAATGCTGTGATAATGATTCTCTTCTTCATTTAGGTTTCCTCCTTTAGCGCTACGCGCAAGTTATATCTTTAACTTTATCTTATTTAAGAATATTATATCCTTATAAAGCTAATCACTCAAGACATAAAAGATATTTTAATCTGATTTTTTGGAATTTAAGTAGAACGAATATGCAAAAGCTATTTTAAAGAAATCTTCCTTTCTTTCTTTTGCATATTTTTTCTCTTTTCCATTTTTAATATTTTTTTCATTCAGTAAATAGTAATAAGTGCTCCACGCTCCATTATAGTCATTATTTTTGCAGTGGGCTATTTTGTAAAACAAGAATTCACATGATGCCTGGAAAGTTTGGGAAGATGCAGTTGTTATATTTTTTGTGAAATTCTTTCTATTTATTTTTTCTTTAATAAGTATGAGATTTTTTTGAAAAGCATCTACATCTATATAATCCTCCAATTTTTTGGAATATAAATTATGGTAGATGCGGTATAAAATATCAAAGTCTGATGATAGCGTAAAGTTAGATAATCTTGGTCGAGCTCCTTCAAGTTGTTTCTTCATCTTTTTTATAGTCTTTTTAGAAAAATCATAGGGATCTTCTTTGTCATCATCATCCCAATATTTAACCCAAAAATCTCTCATTTCGTCTGAAAGTTCAAAATATTGTAAAATCAAATAAAAATAATCTTCCATATTTGAATTTTTAAGAATTTCATTTTTTAATCCGCCTATAGGCAGACCAAAAGTGTTGATATAAAAATTAAGGGGGATCCTTGGAGAGTTATCTAAAGAATCTTCGGCATCTTTTATCTTCGCTATTATTGTTTTGCAAAATTCATCCAAAAAAGGGGCAATGTGCCAATCATCTAATAATATCGGACGAATTTCTTGTTCATAAATTGTAATACTACATTTGAGGATTTTTTGCGTGGACTGAATTTTCTTATATTTATCAACCATCTTATTTAAAGTTTGAATTGGGATTTGCAAATCTTGTAAACATAAAGAAATTAATCGAGCTTGTCTATCTTGATCTTTTATATTGTTGCTCAAAATTTTTTTAATAATATCAATAGAAAATTCACAATCATTTAAGTTGTCTGATAATTCTTTGTAAGATTTTTTTTGACTTTTTAGTTCTAACTTTATTAAGTCGATATAATATGTGAAATCTGATTTTATGAGTTGTCCATTCATAATCTTTTCCTCCTATTGTGTAATACATAAAATTTGGTACCAACTATACCTTATCCGCACTCAAATATACCCCTATGTTCAGTATACTATAGCTATCAGGTCTGGTAAATAAAAAAAGCCCTGATGGATGCGCATACAACAGGCAGAGGAGCGATAATGAATACTTCTGCAAAGAAAAAAGAAGAAAGAGAAAGCATTAAGGAAAGAGCAAAAGAATGTGGCTATTCAGACGAACAGAAGAGAATTGGCGCAAGAATGAAAGAGTATCGGGGTTCATGTACTTTAGAAGAATTCACTGAGAAACTTTCTTTTGTCAATTATATACTTGAGCCTTCAACCATTAGTAATTACGAATATGGCCGTACAAGGATTCCATCCGATCTTTTATATGTCCTTGCAAAGGAGTTTCAATGGGATATCAATTATATTTTGACCGGAAATGACCGCTCAAAACCAGATCCTATGCTTCGGAAAGAATTGGAGGAGTTGAGTAGAAAATATCCGCCGATCAATTAGTTCATGCCTTTTGCTTGAGAAGCAAAATAAAAAGGCTGGATGAGACGTGAACGTTTGAAGGCTCTGTGCTATGATGAAGCCAGAAAAGCAAAGATACCGGTATCTCTCATATATAAATCCTGCAGCGTCCCGATCAGGCGCTGCAAATGAAAAAATTAAAGGAGTTTTATCATGGAAACGAATATTAACAACTATTTTCTGGTTGAACATTGTGACATTAGAATTGAGAGGATTGAGCAGCTGTTGGAGCATTTTCGCTCTACATTGGATGCCCCAGACGAAGAAGTTCTTCCTCTCTGCCACATCAACTATATGTTTCTACACATGCAGGACGAACTGTATCTTTTGATTAGGGCAAACCAGGAGGCGGTTGAAGTGGAAGCATCACCCGAACTTTATGCCGTGTTAAAATTACAGATTTCCAAAATGGTTGGGTTAATTAACGAGATGGATGCGCTGAAGGAACAGCTGTTACCGTACTTGTTTTGTCCGGCAGTAGACGAGGTGTAACCTAAAATCCTGGGGGGTTTGGGCGTTCCGGCCCCCCAGCTTCCTCCTCCAATTTCCGCAATCCTAGGTAGCGGAAGTAAAAAAGGAGACATTATGAGAATTATAAGAGAATGTCGGGCAATTATCCCGACCCCTAAAAAATGGAAAGACGAGGTAAGTTCAATGAGAGTAATGTCAGTAATGAAAAATATGGGTAAGAAGGAAGTTCCCTATGTGATTGATGGAAAACAGGGAAAGACTTTTAGAGCGATTGTCAGCCAGAATGATGATTCTGAATTTGGCGAAGAAAGAGTCACAGAAGAAGTATTTGCAGCCCTTGAAAAAGGTGCAGTGTATGAATTTCGCGGCACGAAGCGGACAACTCGGGATCGAGGGGATCGTGTGATTTATGATTCGATCAAGAGAGTTGCCAATAATGACAAGGCTATCATGGAGTAAGAAAGGAGAGTGCATAAGATGGATTCTTTGAAAGAAGCAGTACGGAAAATAAAAGAATCCTTGCGGATCGGGCTGGAAACGGCCCGTTCCAAGGGGATCATTCGCAAATCATTGCTTGGCTTTGCTGCGATTATGGCTATTGTAGCAGTGTTGATTATTTTACTAAAAGCCATGGGAATATTGTTTGATTCCATTTATCGCTTCGTAGATCGGCATTTTTTCGGTCTGGCTGCTTCCTGTGCCGGGGGCAGCTATCTGATCTACCGCCACAACGAGAAGAAGGCGGAAAAAGCACGGATGCAAATGGAGATGAACCGGGCCACTGATGCACAGAAAGAGCGTTTTGCGAAAGGTGCTTACACTATTGTTGGGCGATTCCTGTTCACAGAAATTGCTAATGCACCTAATTTTAAAGAGCTGTGTTCCTGCGACAGACCGATTCGGGTAGAGGATATGGGGTCTCCTTCATTGGATTCCTATATTAGGAGCGGAATCATATATCTGCGCTACGCACTTCCTAAAGTATGTGTAGATCCTTTAGATGTAAATATGGTTAAATCAGTTCTTCAAGGGCTTGTCGATCAAAAGATCAGAACAAGAGGACTGCCGCCATTGATAAGCGTAGGGGATGATCATTTCCTTTATGTTGACAAAGTGGAGGATATGAAGACCTATATCCATGTTACATTTGCTCTCGACTTTTCAGATCGTTATATCCAGCAGATTGCCTATGATAATGCCATGGCTGAGGTGCTTGGGCGGTCTGGAGACAACGGCACATTAAGGGATCGGGACTATGACTGAGGAGCGAAATGGAATCATATACCCATTTGTTGATGAGAACCATTTTCAATATGGGGTAGAAAAATGGATCCAGTGGGATATGGCAAAGGACGGTTACCGGATTTTATTATCTGGGCCGTCTGGCTCTGGAAAAACAACTTTGGCCCAGGGGCTGCTCTCCCGCATTGCCCGCCATTTACACGGGTGTGAAATTTATATTTTAGATTATAAGAACATAGATTTTGCATATTTGGATGGTGCCAAGCGATATTTTGTGTTTGATGACACCACCGATGGATTTTTAGAGTTTTATTCTATCTTTGAAGATCGGCTAAGACGAAATGACGAATTTCCCTGGCTTGTACTTTACATAGACGAATATCCAAGCTGGATCGGTTCAATGGCATCCAAGGAGCAGAAAGACATTATGGGGAAAATGGCCCGACTTCTTAATTTGAGCCGTGCAAAGAAAATCCATGTAGTTGTGAGCTGCCAGAAGCCACTAGGGGAATTATTCAGCAGCGGATCCAGAGAATCCTTTTCCCATAAAGTATTATTACAGGCTCCATCTAAGGAAACCATCAACATGATCATGCCTAATTTCAAGGATGACATAGAAACCTGTCCTACCGGCGTAGGATATTGCACTGTAAATGACACTAATCTTACCAAGATTCGTGTGCCATTTCCAAGGGCCATTGAAGCTATGCACAGGGATCTATGGGATGCAGTTAACCGATAACAACACAAAGGTGCCAGAGCGCTGCCATGCGGAGCATGGCAAGCAAGCTCTGGCAAGCCCTAAAGGCTAGTATTAACCTTTAGGGCACATATGTGTTATGTGTTTTAACATTTTACACTACTAAAGTAAAGGGAGTGATCATTGTATGTCAACAGCCCGTACAAGGCGTATGCAGATTACCTGTAATAATCCAGAAGAAAAAGGGCTATTTTCTGATAGGATCAAAGAGATCATGCAGCGTTGGAAAACAGAGTATTACTGTTTTTGTTTTGAAACTGGGGAACAGGGAACGGATCATTTTCATTTGTATATCAAATTTGTCAATCCCCAGTCAACCAGAGTATTAAGCAAGGCATTTGGAAATGCCCATGTGGAAATCATTAGATCATCTTCCAGCAGTCAAAATCGGGATTACATACGCAAGGAAGGGGCATATCTCGATTCTGAAAAAAAGGAAACGAATCATATTGAGACATTTTATGAATCTACAGAGTGTCCCGACGAATCCGAAGAAATACAGGGCAGACGCACAGATATTGAACGGATGATCTCATTAGTCCAAGACGGAGCTTCTAATGTAGAAATTGTTCAGGCGGTTCCCTCTATGGCCCTAAAGATTTCTGCGCTGGATCAGTATCGGCAGGCTTTCTATGAAGAACAGGGAAAACAGTACAGGGATGTTACTACTATTTATATTTATGGCCGCACAAGAACAGGAAAAACCAGCTCTGTCTATGCGAACCATGATCCCTCTGAGATCTGCTCCGTGATGGACTATAAAGGTACAGGGGTCTGGGATCAATACGATACAGCCCGGACAAGGGTTCTCCTGCTGGATGAATACAGAAGCTCTTTGAAAATCTCGGAGCTCCTTGCAATCTGTGATGGACAGCCCCACACTTTACGATGTCGATATTCAAACAGGGTGTGTCTGCATGATACTGTATATATTATAAGCAATATTTCGTTATTGCAGCAGCATAAAGAGATACAAAGGGATGAACCGGAAAGCTGGGAAGCACTGTTGGCCCGTATAAAAATTGTACGGCATTATTATGATGTAGGAAAATACAGAGATTACAGTGTACAGGAATATTTACAGGCTGAGGCTGACGGGATGATAGAGAATCCATTTGTTTTCTGTGATTCTTCTGATACGCCTTTTGTTACAGAAAAGAAAGAGGTACAGAATGGAAAACATGGTATTATATTTTAGTCCGACACAATATTCAAATGTGACAGGGATTTCCATAGAAGAAATTTTTAAGAGGATCCGTGAAGGTTCTATTCCTTATCAGATCACAGATGAAGGGATCAGGATACCTGTTACTTATCAAATTGATACATAAAAGATACAACTTGCTTTTACTTGAAATATTATAAATAAACATACTTTTTAATCAGAATACAAACGAACCGATCTATTAAAAATAAGCATACATTCACACAAGAAAAATTTTATCAGAATTATCCGCAAGCTGTATCATCTTTGAAAGGATGGTACTTTTTTGTGCATAAAATTAGTAATGAAAAAGCTGAAACCATATGGTCTTTCCTAGAGCAGAGTGGTATAATGAATCTTGATACGGGAGAGCTTTCCGAACTGATAGAGATGACAAAACAGCAAAAATTAGAGAAAGCGATCTTGAAAGAGCACATTGAAAATTTTTACCATATCTGGCAGAACGATAAGGGTGTGTACTTAACCTATCTTCCGGCAAAAGACAAGCCCAAGGGCCGAAAAGCCGTATCTGCTTCCACACAGGAGCGTTTGGAACGAAAGATCATAGACTTTTATCTTGAACAGAAAAAGGAAGAGGAACAGGGGACAATTACTTTGCGTAAGCTGTATCCTCAGTGGTTAAAGATTAAATCATTGGAAACCACGGCCTCTACTTATATTCGGCGAATAGATAATGATTGGAAGCGCTATTATGAAGCGGATCCCATTATTGATAAAGATATAAAAAAATTTACAAAGGCATATTTGAAAGAATGGGCTTTGTCAAAGATCCGCGAAAAATCTCTTACAAAGAAGCAGTATTATAATATGGCGGTAATCATTCGCCATATACTGGAATATGCAGTAGAAAATGAGTGGATTCCGACAAATCTTTATAAGTCCTTCAAGATAGAGGGAAAGTTATTTCGCAAGGTAAAAAAGCCTGAGGATGAAACACAGGTTTTTTTGATCACAGAGCAGCCAATGATTGAGGCTGAGGCTTGGAAGGATTTCTATGAGAACGGGTATACAACAGCGTTGGCAATTCCTCTTGCTTTCCAGATCGGAGTACGGTTAGGGGAATTAACAGCGCTTAAGACAACAGATCTTTGCAGAGATGGAAAGTATATCCATATTCAGCGCATGGCCCAGAAGGTGGAACGCCAGCGGCCAGATGGAACCTGGTATCCGACTTCATGGGCTACGGTAGATCATGTAAAATCATCTGCCGGGGATCGGTATGTATATTTGACAAAGGAAGCACGGAGGATCATCAAAATTATTATGGATTACAATGCAGAAAATCATTTGCATGAGGATGATTTCCTATTTTTCCAAAGAGGTAAACATATCACTCCTACAGCTATTATCACTCGGCTCCGCAAATACTGTAATCATATTGATACAAAGCAGAAGGGGGTACATAAAATCCGCAAAAGCTATATCTCAGCTTTGCTGGATGCCGGAATCAATATCAATGAGATCCGAAAGCAGGTAGGGCATGAAGATGAACGCACCACGTTGCACAATTATGCATTTAATCGTGTGGATCCGTTGCAGAATGAGGCAGATATGGAAAGGGCATTAGCTATATAAAAGAATAAAAAAGAGGTCGACCCTGATCGACCCCAAACCAATAAAAAGAAAAACGCCAGAACCCTTTAAAATCAAGGTTCTGGCACACTTTAGAGAGAGCTACTGACGGGAATCGGACCCGTGACCTCCGCACTACCAATGCGACGCTCTACCGACTGAGCCACAGTAGCAACTTTCTTTTTCTGTCCCGTAAGAACTCTTGTCTCACGCGACTTCGATATAATATCATATGTTTTTGTATTTTGCAATACTTTTTTTAAAAAAATTAAAAAATTTTTTGTATCAGGATCATATAGCATAAAGTTCCTGTAAAAATGCTGATTAAAGTATTCTTTTTCCAAAGGTGTGCACCTGCTGTCACAGCGGATGCAATCAGCTCAGGAAGCCCATGGGGCCAGGTTAGGGGGGTGACGCCTTTTAAGCAGTAGACGATCAGGACCGCCATGATGGCCGGAGGAAGCACGGTTCCCAGATAGCGGATCAGTTCCGGAAGCTGCCGTTTCCCTCCAAAAAGAAGAAAAGGAAACCAGCGGGTTGCCTGGGTGCACAGAACACAGATTAAAAGGGTGATGATTATATAGGAAGTATTTTGCGAAGAATGTATCATGAGAAATCCTCCATATTTCTTTGTATGGTATGCCTGAATATAAGAAGCAGGGCTGATACGGCAATAAGGGCCGGCAGGATAAAGCCGGAGGGACCGAAAAGAGCCAGACAGAGCATACCGCAGAAAAAACCTGTTTTAGCCGGCAGATGACAGCTTGTTTCCCGCCACTGGTTGACACAGATTACAATAAAGAGAGCAGTCATGGCAAAATCAATGCCTGTGGTGTCAAATGGAAGAAATTGTCCGATGAGGGCTCCTGCCACCGAACCGGCCACCCAGTAACAGTGATTAAAAAGGGAGATAAAAAGGGAAGAAAGCTTCCATTCACGGTCTGTAAAATCATCCGGCTTTTTGGCGGAGCACAGGATGGAATACGTTTCGTCTGTAAGGGAAAAGATCATATAGGGGCCGGCTGCTTTCATTTTACGAAAACGTTCAATAAAGGTCAGGCCATAAAATGCGTGTCGGCTGTTGATCAAAAGCGTCATGATGGCTGTTGCGGCAAAACTCAGCCCTTCTGTGAGAATCCCTATAAGGGCAAACTGCATGGAACCGGCATAGACAAAGAGACTGATGAGAAAGACCCAGCCGGCTCCAAGACCGGCCTTTTGGAGAAGGAGGCCAAAGGCAATTCCAAGAAAAATATATCCCAGAAAAACAGGGATTGTTTTTATCAGGGCAAATCCAGCTGCTTTTTTCATAGATGCTCCTTTCCGGATTGAAATAGTTCAATCACTTTTGCACGTTGATTTAGTATAGCAGACGAAAGAAAAAATTTCCAGTCTTAAGTGTCAGGGATTCTTATTTCTTAACGTTTCCCTCTTTTCTCCCTGAAAAAAATGTGATATGATTATTCAATACACGGGAATCATTTGGGTTCCATGATGGAAGAGAAATGTACGGAGGAGCAATCATGGCAGAAAAAGACATGGTATTGGAGACAGGGGAGAAAGAAACTGTTTCCAAGAATTTTATAGAACAGGAGATTGACAAAGATCTGGCAGAGGGCGTTTATGATAATGTCCATACCCGTTTTCCGCCGGAGCCAAACGGCTATCTTCATATCGGACACGCTAAGTCCATTCTTTTAAATTACGGACTGGCTCAGAAGTACGACGGCACCTTTAATCTCCGTTTTGACGATACCAATCCTACAAAGGAAAAGGTAGAGTTTGTAGAATCCATCAAGGCGGATGTGAAGTGGCTGGGTGCTGATTTTGAGAACCGTCTGTTTTTTGCATCCGATTATTTTGAAAAGATGTATGAATGCGCTGTCTTCTTGATTAAGAAGGGAAAGGCCTTTGTATGCGATCTTTCCGCAGAGGAGATCAGAGAGTACCGCGGCGACTTTAACAATCCCGGTAAGGAAAGCCCCTACAGAAACCGTTCCGTTGAAGAAAACCTGCGCCTTTTTGAGGAGATGAAGGAAGGAAAGTACAAGGACGGTGAAAAGGTGCTCCGTGCCAAGATCGACATGGCTTCAGCCAATATCAACATGAGAGACCCGGTTATTTACCGTGTGGCTCATATGGAGCATCACAATACGGGAAATAAGTGGTGCATTTATCCCATGTATGACTTTGCCCATCCCATTGAGGACGCCATTGAGCATATTACCCATTCCATCTGTACACTGGAATTTGAGGATCACAGACCTCTTTACGACTGGGTCGTAAAGGAGTGCGAGTTTGAGAATCCGCCCCGCCAGATCGAGTTTGCCAAGCTGTACCTTACAAATGTAGTTACAGGTAAGCGTTATATCAAGAAGCTGGTTGAGGATCATATTGTGGACGGCTGGGATGATCCCCGTCTGGTATCCATTGCAGCGTTAAGAAGAAGAGGATACACACCGGAGTCTATCCGCCGTTTTGTGGAGCTGGTAGGCGTTTCCAAGGCAAACAGCTCGGTAGATTATGCGATGCTGGAATACTGCATCCGTGAGGACTTAAAGCTTAAAAAAGCCCGTATGATGGCTGTGCTTGACCCTGTAAAGCTGGTGATCGACAATTATCCTGAGGGTCAGATGGAAGAGCTGGATGTGCCGAACAATCTGGAAAATCCTGAGCTTGGCAGCCGTAAGGTTCCCTTTGGCCGTGAGCTTTATATTGAGAGAGAGGACTTTATGGAAGAGCCTCCGAAGAAATATTTCCGCATGTTCCCCGGAAATGAAGTCCGCCTGATGGGCGCTTATTTTGTAAAGTGCACCGGCTGTGAGAAGGATGCAGATGGAAATGTGACAGTGGTACATGGAACCTATGATCCTGAGACAAAGAGCGGTTCCGGTTTTGAGGGAAGAAAGGTAAAGGGAACCATCCACTGGGTAGCTGTTCCTACTGCAAAGAAGGTAGAGTGCCGTCTGTATGAAAATATTGTGGATGAGGAAAAGGGCAAGTTAAATGAAGACGGAAGCCTGAACTTAAATCCCAATTCACTGACCGTACTGCCGGACTGCTATGTAGAGCCTGCACTGGGAGAGGCAGAAAGCTATGACAGCTTCCAGTTCGTGCGCAATGGTTACTTCTGCGTGGACTGCAAGGACAGCACAAAGGAAAAGCCTGTATTTAACAGGATTGTTTCATTAAAGAGCTCCTTTAAGCTTCCCAAATAATGCAGCAGCTGTGTGAGAAACGATAAGATTTTATAAAAAGAATAAAATCGGCTTTGCCGGAAAAAGCAGGAGGAGGCTCTCTGGAAACAGGGGGCCTTTTTCTGTACGTCCCTGATGAAAGGAGAAAATGATGGAACTGATGGTGCCTATTGATAATCAGAGCAGACTTCCTCTGTATGAACAGATTTACCAATATATGAAGGAAGAGATACAGAGCGGGCGGATTCCTGCAGGAAGCAGGCTTCCTTCTACACGGATTCTGGCAGAAAATCTGAAGGTCAGCCGCAGTACCACTCAAATGGCTTATGAACAGCTTCTTTCTGAGGGGTATATCGAAGCGCTGCCCTGTAAAGGATACTTTGTATGCAGGATCGAAGAACTGGTTCGGGTGGAAAAAAATGCAGATGAGGAATTTGCGGAAAACAGATCTGAAAAAGAAATGCCGTATGCTGTGGATTTTTCCACCAGAGGTATTGATCTGGACAGCTTTCCCTTTAATACCTGGCGCAGGTTAAGCCGCAATACGCTGGTGGACGATAATAAGGAAATGTTTGCCGTGGGGGATCCGCAGGGAGAATATGAGCTCAGAGCAGCGATCCGCGATTATCTTCACTCGGCCAGAGGGGTAAGCTGCCGTCCGGAGCAGATCCTGGTTGGAGCAGGAAGCGAGTATCTTCTCATGCTGCTGTCGCAGCTTTTGGGGAGAGAGACGGGAATTGCCCTGGAAAATCCAACCTATCGTCAGGCTTACCGGGTACTAAAGAGCCTGGGACATCTAGTTGTTCCCGTAAAAATGGACCGGTATGGCATGGATGTTTTGGATCTGGAACAGAGCAAAACTCAGGCTGCTTATGTAATGCCGTCCCATCAGTATCCCACAGGGATCGTCATGCCTGTAAAGCGCAGACAGGAGCTTTTAAGCTGGGCTTACAGAGGAGAAAACAGGTATGTGATCGAAGATGATTATGACAGTGAATTCCGCTATAAAGGACGTCCGATCCCCGCACTTCAGGGCATGGACCAGGGGGGGAGGGTCATTTATATGGGGACATTTTCACGTTCCATTGCCCCGGCGATCCGCGTGGGATTTATGGTGCTTCCTGGAGAGCTCCTTTCAAGGTATCGGAGCCAGGCCGGATTTTATGCCTGTACGGTTTCACGGATCGATCAGAAGGTGCTGTATCATTTTATTACAGGCGGGTATTATGAGCGCCATTTAAACCGGATGCGGGCCGTGTATAAGGGGAAGCATGACGCTCTGTTAAGCGGTCTTAAAGAACTGGAAGATATGTTTTGGATCAGGGGAGAATATGCGGGGATCCATGTGCTTCTCACACATAAAGGGCAGATGCCGGAAAAAGAGCTGATCGAACGGGCTGCCGGTGAGGGCGTACGGGTTTATGGCATGTCGGAAGCCGTGATAGGGGAAAATAAGGATCTGGTGCCGTCTACAGTGATTTTGGGATATGCCAATTTAAAGGAAAAGGAAATACAGGAGGGCTGTATGCGTCTGGCAAGAGCCTGGAAATGAGTACATGGACAGAGAGCCTGAGGAAAGCAGAGAAAGGAGCGCAAGATGAAGAGAAAGAGAAAGGAACGATACAGGTTATGGGCTGCTGTTGCAGTGCTGTATGCAGTGGTGCTGCCGGTAAGTGGACTGATGGGAATGACAGAGAATCGCCAAAATGCCCGGATGCAAAGCGAATCGGTCAGAGAGGTGGAGCCGGTAAATAAGCAGGGCGCAGTGAAAGAGAATGAAGAAAATCCGACCGGTTCGGAGACTGTTTTTGGAGAACTAAGCCTTACGGCAGAGCAGCTTGACGCGGCAGAGGCGGTTTTTTCTTCCCTTGAAAGCCTGGATCTGGAACAGGCGGCCCGGCTCATGGACAGAGAGCAGGACGTTCTGGCAGACCTGTTTTATGAGACAATGGGAGGAACACGGTATCTGTACACACCATCCGGCTTTACTGCTCAGATCGAGGGAGAAGGAATGGTATTTACCATGCCGGGAACGGTATTTTATGGTTATTTTAAAGATGGAAAGCCCAGGGGGGAATGTCTGGCTCTTCAGTTTATCAATGTAGACAGCCCCCGTTACAATTATTCCTATGGAATCTGGAGAAACGGCAGGATGACGGGCTATGGAAGCACAGGATACTGTTATTATGAAAATGTGCCTCAGGGAGAGATGGCTAAAACAGTAAAGCAGGGGAATTTTAAAAATGATTTATTAGAAGGGGAAATTTCCTATGAAACTACTGGTGCAGACGGAACGGTATCCCACTGGTATATGGCGGCATCAGAAGGGGCGACAGTGATCGATACCCGCTGGACCTGGATGGAGGAGGAGAAAGAGTATCAGCTTATGTCTGCCGATGCCCAGAGCCATGGCTACTTCATTAGCGAGGAACAGGCTGGTCAAGTGATGTGGATGAACCTGCTGGGGTGGGAAGTATAAGGGGAAAATAAAGGGACAAAGCCTGAAAATAGCTTTGTCCCGTATATAAACCTAAACCAGCGGCTCATCATCCTCAGTGAGAATGGTCCCCTCTTCATCTTCTGCAAGTTCCACTGAAACTACATCCTCTGTTTCATCATCATCTTCTTCCGAAGAACCCCCATCTTCGGTCTCAGAAGGCTGTTTTTCCGCATAGACTGGTTCGGCATCCAGACGTTCATAGTCATAGAGATCATCATCGTCTACATAATCGTCATCCAGGAAGCCGTCCTCCTCCATGTGTACCTCTTCGGGCTCATCCTCCTTTTCATGCTCCTCCTTCCATTCCTCTTTTTTTGACTTCATGGAATTCAGTGCTATATGTGCGGTGTCCACAGCGGCAGATACAGCCTCATGGGCCGTATCAGAGAACAGGCTTCCTGCGTCCCGGAGCACATTTTTTGTAGCCTGAGCCATATCCTTGGCAGCTACTTTAAATTCGTCCTTGCTGGAGGTAAGAGAAATATAATTGCGGTTTACTTTCGCTGATTCAAAGGTACTGTCTTCAGATCCATCTTTTTTTAATTCACTATCCTCATCTTCTTCAAATTCCCTGAAATCCTTTTCCAGCTCTTTGTGATAGGTCTTATACTGGAGTACATAGGAAACACCGGCTGCCACAGCTCCGGATACGGCGGCTAAAGCGACCAGTTTCCCCCAACCTTTTTTTGCCATATAAATTCCCCTTTCTTTGATAAGTTGTCTGATTATGACTGTTTGCTATTATTGTAATACGAATGGGGAAAAAAATAAACATGAAATCATAAAAAAAATATTAAATTACAGGAAAATCATCCGGAGAAAGAAAATTTTTATCAGAATAAAACGGTTCTGAATTTTAAAGGCGGAATGCCCTCCTGTTTTTTAAAAAAGCTGATAAAACTGGATTCTCCTCCAAAGCCGCATTGGCAGGCGATTTCGTGAACGGGAAGTTCGGTGGTTTTTAAAAGCTCTTTTGCTTTGGAAAGACGAAGAAACAGCAGGTATTCATAGGGCGGAACACCGGTCTGGCGTTTAAACTGTCTGGAAAATTGGGAAGGACTCAGGCTGACTGCCTTTGCCATATGTTCAACCGTTATTTTTTCGGAATAATGTGCCTTCATATAGCGGACCGCTGCAAAGGACAAACTGTTTTCTCCCTCAGAATCCATGGTTTCTTCAAACAGGCCTGTGATCAGTGTATATATCCTGGAGGATAAGCGGCTGATGCTTATGGCTTCTCTGGCTTTTATAAGCTCAAAAAGCTCACAGATATGGGCAGGAATTACAGAAGCTGGGGAAATAATGCAGCCTCTTTTGATCATGAGCTCACGTCCCTGATATAAAAAAGAAAAGGTACCGCGGACGATGTAAGCGATTAAAATACTGTCAAAGGAGCTGCGGTCTACCCGGTATCCACTGGTACAGTAAAAATGGCCTGCGCTTAAAGGGTAAAAAAAGAGCCTGGGATTAAAAGCGCCGGAATAGAAAAAAGCTCGGATGACTGTAAGATACCTTTTTGCATATTCCTCCTACTCTGCCATACAGCAGGATTTTGAAATTATTCGGCGGTATTTCAAAAGAAATTTCCGCTGCTTCATTGTATACTAAAACAGAACAGGGGTCAATCAATCAGCCTGTGAATCTTTAAGTCTATATAACAGAGGTGGCAGAGATGAAGTGTATTACAGAATTAAAGGATTGGGATTTTAAAATCCCGGAGCTTGGATTTGAAAAAAGAGTGACGCTTCCTTATACATGGAATGTGGAAAATGAGCGGCCGGTACAGCTTTACAGAGGACCGGCAGAATATATAACAGAAATTGAACTGGATGAAATGCCATGGGACAGGGCAGTGCTGTATTTTGGTTGTGTATTTCATACGGCCAGGGTATTTGTAAACGGAATACCGGCAGGAGGCCATACAGGCTCTGGATATACGCCCTTTGAGTTGGATATAACTGATTTGGCAGTACGGGGGAAAAACCAGATCTGTGTAGTCGCAGACAACAGTAAAAAAGAGGATATGCTCCCTCATGGACTGGATTATGACTGGGCGGATGACGGAGGGCTGCTCCGGGATGTATGTCTGATCCGGATGGAAAAGGACGATATTATGGAAATGAAAACAGGGTATGCCATTGAATCCATAAGCGGACAGACCTGCAGCGGTTATCTGGAGTTTTATATAAAAGGAACAGCGAAAGAGGCCCTGGTTCAGGTGTCGGAGTACAAAACCGGACACATAGTGCTGTCTGAAACGATCCATACAGACACGCTGGTCCGTATCCCCTTTGAGGGCCTTAAGCTATGGGCGCCGGAGCATCCCCGGCTTTATGTGGTGCAGGTGCGCACAAAACAGGATATGGCTTCTGAACGGATCGGCCTGCGCACCATAGAAGTAAAGGGAGCGGGCGTATATCTGAACGGAAAGCGAATTTTTATGAAGGGCTGTGAGTGGATGCCGGGTTCTCATCCGGATTATGGCATGGCAGAGCCCTTTGAGCACAGCAGAAAATGCCTGTCTCAGTTAAAACAGGCGGGCTGCGTATTTACCCGTTTCCACTGGCAGCAGGACAGAAAGATCCTGGACTGGTGCGATGAAAACGGACTTATGGTTCAGGAGGAGATTCCTTTCTGGGGACAGCCAAAGAAAGCCGGATCAGAGCAGCTTGCGCTGGCAAAGCAGCAGGCCGGGGAAATGGTGCATTATCACGGCAGCCATCCGTCCATTATCTGCTGGGGCGTTGGAAATGAGCTTGGGGGAGAACTTCCGGAAACCATTGCGTATGTAAAGGAGATGTACCGGTATTTTAAAGAACTGGATGGCAGCAGGCTGGTGAATTATGTTTCCAATACGGTTTCCAGAGATGCAAATGTTGATTTGGATGATGCGGCCATGTATGGCGATATTGCCATGTGGAATGAGTATCTGGGTCTCTGGCAGCCCTGTGAGGATGTAGAAGGGGTGCTCCGAAGGACGTATGAGAAGTTTGGCGGTATGCCGTCCATGGTTACGGAATTTGGATTGTGTGAGCCAGCTTTTGAAGGGGGCGATGAGAGAAGGGCGCAGATTTTAAGAGAGCGGATCCCGGTATATAAAAGCCTCGAAAAAATGGCAGGCTATGTATGGTTTTCCTTAAATGACTATCGAACTCACTATGGGGAATATGGGGAGGGGAAAATGAAGCAGCGGATCCATGGGTCGACGGATCTGTATGGAAATGAAAAGCCTTCCTATGAGGTGTTCTGTGAAATTGAGTAAAATGGCGTTGTTTTAGTCATATTTGAGTAAGTGGCGCTGTATGATCTAATGATACTTCACAAATATTTTAGAAAATATTAGCACTCAACTCTTGACAGTGCTAATAAGCAGTGGTATAACTTACATTGTGAACAAAAGAAGCAGGAAACAGCAAAAGCTGAGAGAAAATAATGAATGATCACAAGGAGGAATCCAGATATGAAGTTAGTACCATTATTTGACAAGGTCGTATTAAAGCAGTTAGTTGCAGAGGAGACTACCAAGTCCGGCATCGTTCTTCCGGGAGCAGCAAAGGAAAAGCCACAGCAGGCAGAGGTAATCGCAGTTGGACCAGGCGGCGTGGTTGACGGTAAGGAAGTGGTTATGCAGGTAAAGGCCGGCGACACTGTAATCTATTCCAAGTATTCAGGAACAGAGGTAGAGCTGGATGACGAGAAGTATGTGATCGTTAAGCAGAGCGACATTCTGGCAGTAGTAGAGTAATCATTAAAAATACGGACTTATTTATAAATTTGGAGGTTGATTGACATGGCAAAGCAGATTAAATATGGCGTAGATGCCCGCAAGGCACTGGAAGCAGGCGTAAATCAGTTATCAGATACCGTTCGCGTAACCTTAGGCCCTAAGGGACGCAACGTAGTTCTTGACAAGTCCTTTGGCGCACCGCTGATCACAAATGACGGTGTTACTATTGCAAAGGAAATCGAGCTTGCAGATCCATTTGAGAACATGGGCGCACAGCTGATCAAGGAAGTTGCTTCCAAGACAAATGACGTAGCAGGCGACGGTACTACCACAGCAACCGTTCTGGCACAGGCTATGGTAAATGAAGGCATGAAGAACCTGGCAGCAGGCGCTAACCCGATCATCTTAAGAAAGGGTATGAAGAAGGCCACAGACGCAGCTGTTGAGGCGATCAAGGCTATGAGCAAGCCTGTAGGCGGCAAGGCTCAGATCGCAAGAGTAGCAGCTATCTCTGCATCGGATGATGAGGTAGGTACAATGGTAGCTGACGCCATGGAGAAGGTTTCCAAGGACGGTGTTATCACCATCGAGGAATCCAAGACCATGAAGACAGAGCTGGATCTGGTAGAAGGTATGCAGTTTGACAGAGGCTACCTGTCCGCATATATGTGCACCGATATGGATAAGATGGAAGCAAATCTGGATGATCCATACGTTCTGATCACTGATAAGAAGATTTCCAATATCCAGGATCTGCTGCCTCTGTTAGAGCAGATCGTAAAGATGGGCGCAAGACTGCTGATCATCGCTGAGGATGTTGAGGGAGAGGCATTAACAACTCTGATCGTAAATAAGTTAAGAGGTACCTTCAATGTAGTTGCTGTCAAGGCTCCGGGCTACGGCGACAGAAGAAAAGAGATGCTTCAGGATATCGCAATCCTGACCGGCGGTACCGTTATTTCCGAAGAGGTTGGTCTGGATCTGAAGGATGCTACCTTAGATCAGTTAGGCCGTGCAAAATCTGTTAAGGTACAGAAGGAAAACACCATCATCGTTGATGGTGAGGGCGATAAGGAAGCGATTGCAGCAAGAGTGGCTCAGATCCGCAAGCAGATCGGTGAGACTACCTCTGAGTTCGATAAGGAGAAGCTGCAGGAGCGTCTGGCTAAGCTGGCAGGCGGCGTAGCTGTTATCCGTGTAGGCGCTGCTACCGAAACAGAGATGAAGGAAGCCAAGCTGCGTATGGAGGATGCATTAAATGCAACCCGTGCGGCAGTTGAGGAAGGCATCATCGCAGGCGGCGGTTCTGCATACGCACATGCTACCGTAGATGTTCAGAAGGTAGTAGACGGTCTGGAAGGTGATGAGAAGACAGGCGCTAAGATCATCTTAAAGGCTCTGGAGGCTCCTCTGTTCCACATCGTTTCCAACGCAGGTCTGGAAGGCGCTGTTGTTGTAAATAAGGTAAAAGAGTCTGAGGTTGGATGCGGTTTTGACGCATACAATGAGAAATTTGTAGATATGATCGAGGCTGGTATCCTGGATCCTGTAAAGGTTACAAGAAGCGCTCTGCAGAACGCTACCAGCGTTGCATCTACTCTGCTTACAACAGAGTCTGTTGTAGCAGCGATCAAGGAGCCGGCTCCCGCAGCTCCTGCAGCACCTGACATGGGCGGAATGTACTAATTTCCCTGTCAAAACTGGTAAAATATAAAACTACGGATTCCCTCTGGATCTGGGATTTATTCTCAGAACCAGGGGGGATTTTTGCGTAAATGAGGGTTTTTGAGAAAAGAAACGGGTACAGCCTTAATGAAAATGTAATACTTCTGTGCTTTTTTGTAAAAGAAAACTGTGATATACTGGAAAAATACATTGGATAGAAAACGAGGTACTTGATATATGAAACCATACAGATGGAAGCGGGTTCTTGGTATATGTACAGCTGCGGTCTTGGGGCTGTCTTTTCCGGCTTATGCGGTAACGATTACGCCTTTAAATCCGGGAACAGGACAAAGCTCTTCCTCAGAGCCTTCTGGAACGGGAGCACCTGCATCACAGGAAAATACAGAACGTTTAAATATTGCCCAGCCGGTTGTGTCCTCTGAGGGGGCGGTGCTCATGGACGGGGCTTCGGGAAAGGTGCTGTTTTCCAAAAATGGAGACACCCGCTATTATCCGGCCAGTATTACAAAGCTGATGACGGCTCTCTTAGTGGCAGAAAACTGTAGCCTGGATGATACGGTGACATTTTCAGCATCAGCTACTACAAATCTGGAATCAGGAGCTGTTTCCATCGGTATGGTGGAGGGCGATACCATGACGGTTCGCCAGTGTCTGTATGCCCTGCTTTTAAAGTCTGCTAACGAAGTAGGAAATGCGCTGGCAGAACACGTTTCAGGCAGTGTCCAGGCATTTGCAGACAGGATGAACGAGAAGGCGGTTAAACTTGGCTGTACCAACACCCATTTTACAAATCCCCATGGATTAAATGATCCGGAGCATTATACCACGCCAAAGGACATGGCGCTGATCGCCAGAGCTGCTTTTCAGAATGAGGTGGTAAGGACAGTAGCGTCCACCAGGACATACAGTCTTCCGGCTACGAAAAAGAATCCTTCCGGGCTTACGGTCACAATGGGACATAAGATGTTAAATCCCAATGATTCCCGTTATTATGAGGGGATAATCGGGGGGAAGACGGGTTATACCTCCAAGGCAGGAAATACACTGGTAACGGCGGCAGAACGGAATGGAGTCCGCATGATCGCGGTAGTGATGAAGAGCCGTTCCACCCACTATGTGGATACAAAGGCCATGCTGGACTATGGATTTGAGCTGGCAAAGGCAGGAGCGCTTGAAACAAACCAGACTGGGGGACAGAATGCAGGTTCTTCCCAGACAGGAGCGGGAAGCGGCGGTCCCGGAGCTGGTGCCGGCCCATCGGGAGCAGCCGGTGCTCCCGAAAGTACAGGAGCATCAGGAGTAACGGTTGTACCGGGAAATACGGGTGCTCCCCAGAACCCAGGAAGCACGGGTGTTCCGGTCACAGGTACAGAGGGCGGACCTGGTGTTTCTTCTCAGCACGGCTGGGCAAAGACGGAAAAAGGATGGAATTTTGTCAAGGATAACGGAGCAAAAGCCAGTGGGGAATGGGTTTCTGATGCAGAAGGAACCTATTGGATCGATGAAGATACATTTATGGCAAAAGGCTGGCGCCAGATTGATGGAAAGTGGTACTATCTGCGTTCCAACGGTGCTATGGCAAAAAACTACTGGGAAGAAAGCCAGGATGGAGTTTGGTACTATCTGGGAGCAGACGGTGTGATGATGACAAATGCCACAACCCCGGACGGATACCGGGTAGGAGCGGACGGAGCCTGGATCCGGTAGGGGATATTTCCGTATACAGGATGATCAACTGGCAATCGATTATAAAAATGCGGCAGACTGTTTGTGTGGGTCTGCCGCATTCTTCATGCAGTGTGCCTGATGGCATGCTGTTTTATTATTTTACGATAACTGCCTGATCAGTTACTTCTACGGTCTTTCCATCCGCCAGTCCAACGGTCTTTACAGAAGCAAAGCTGCCATTGATCTGATCGGCAGTCAGAACGGTCATGCCGGAAGCTGGCTGGGAATAATTGGTGAAATCAAGGATCAGGTCGCCGCCTGCATTTACAATTCCGCCTACTGCGAGCATATCTTCAGGACCGCTGATCTTTAAGGTTAAATCACCCTCAGCGCCCTGTGTAAAGTCGCCGGAGATATTAAGCGCGCCGTTTACATTTTCTGTAATGGCTGCATGGTTGTCTACAGAGCTGTATCCGAAGGCGTAAGGAGAAGCTGCGGTGAGCGTTCCTCCGTTTACATGGACGCCGCCGGTATAGCTGTTATTTCCCCACAGTTCCAGAGTGCCGGAGCCGTTTTTCGTAAGGCTTCCTTCTCCGGCGATGTCATTTTTCCACTGGTCAAAGGCATCAAAGCCGCCCTTGGAACCGTCCATGGTTACGGTTACGTCTGTATCAAAGGAGCCGTAGCCGTCGCCTGCTTCATAGAGGTTTAAGCGTCCCCAGCCCTCGGCGTCATCCAGAAATACATAGCCGGATGGGAGACCTGTGGAATACAGAATCCATCTGCGCTGGTCTGCATTCAGATAAGGGAATCTTGTTTCCAGAAGAACTTCTGCTCCCTTTGGAACACGCATAGGCTGTGTGGGATCACCGGTCTGAGGCATATTGTAGGTCATGCGTTCATTGTATCGGATGGCGTTTAATTCATCATCATCATAGTAGGTTACTTCCTTGGCAGAAGGATTCTTAAGAAGGATTTCTTCTGCTTCTTTGCGGGCGTCTGCCTTTAACTGGGCATTGTCCGGATCATTTAAGGCTGCGGCAGCCAGGGCCATTGCCATGGTGCGTCCGCCCATTACGTCCATAGGAGAGTGCATACCTGCGATGATGCGGTAATTTCCAATCTCAGATGCATTGGTAAGACATTCTTTAAACTGTTCCGGAACTGCATAGGCCAGAGAAAGGGATGCCAGATAGCCTGCGTTTGTGTGGCCGCTTGGGAAGCCGCCGTCC
>CEAN01000772.1_pt1 | contig 84003 bp, 104 predicted proteins | sample 554991 | NCBI WGS metagenome assembly CEAN01 (sample SAMEA3182096, study PRJEB8094) | gut metagenome | biome: human; feature: gut; material: Stool; isolation source: human stools | place: Canada | collected 2012-05-01
TGGCTCTTCAATTATTACCGCTTCTTCTGCATATTCACCAAAGTTTCTACTAGTTCTCTGTACTGGCATAATCTGTAATGTTGATTCCATAATCTGTAATTTATTAAGTTAATATTAGAAATTCCTCTGTCTGAAAGCTAAGCAAGCCACAATCAGTATTAATAATCCAATAAAGAACTGTGGCATTAAGACTACTGGCACAATTAGAATTATTCCAAACGTCAATAAAATCTTTAAATTCTCCATACGCATAAATAATAGATTAGTAAATAGTGTATTTAAGGACAAAATGAGGGCTTGACATGAAGTACTATTCATTCACTTATCTTTGTGCATCTTTATATGTAGACATATACAAATCGTTGATAAGTCCGCACATTTCAGAAGTTCAAAAGGTTTGTGGGCTGAATAGCAATTCATGTAATCCTTTCATTTTTCCTAATAATGGGTAAGGGGGTGTAGAGTAGTTACACCGCTATAGAGTGCATAATATATACCTCATGCTCACTGTCTGACTAATAAATCCATTTTATCAAAGCATAGTATCTCAATAAGATGGATTTTCTAAAATTAAAGAGAGGGGAATAATAGTAGGTATTCTATCTATATGCCCCAATAAGTACTGTGTTTTTTATTTTGATTTAGAACAGTTTGGCTTAGTTCTTTTCCAATAAATGTACTATATTTGTGTGTTAGATATTAAATGAGTTCTTATTACATAAGGGAAAGCAATAAATGAAACTAACAGACAAAAGATTGTGGTGGTTTGAAGGCATAATGTTAATATGCGGTATCTTATCTTCATATTTGTATGCTTTGAATTTTGGTATATGTATTTCACAAATACCAAGCATTGTTGTATTCTATACATTAAGTTGTTTACTAGGTAGTATAATAGCTTGGAAAGTTTATAAAAATAATGGTGTTTGGAAACTGCTCTGTTACGTTTTCTTGTTCTCCACCATTATATATTGTACTATCGACATGATACTAAGAGTTGTATATCCCAATCCCTATGGAAATTTATTTATGTTATTTGCAAACGGACTTCTTTATTGGTGCTTGTGTTCCATATTTCCAATAATTATTCTTGTATTTGGGGCTAAAAGAATCTTAAGGCTATGAAACTAACTGATAAAAATATCTGGAAGTATGAGGGTATAATATTACTTTGTTGTATAATTGCGATGTTACTTCATCCTCTTTCATTCATGGAAATTACTTGGCTGATAGAGGGTTCTGTTATTCCAACCTATCTATGCTCATACTTATTGGGTAGTATTATTGCATGGTTATTTTACAAAGGTAATTCTTGGTGGAAGTTGGCTTTACTTACATTTTTCTCCATAAACATTTTGTTCACATGTTTAATGCAAATAGAAGTCTATGACTGTGGGGATGCAATGACATGGCTCATGTTTACAACAATGAATATTTTTAATACATTGCTATCTGCTGTATTAATATGTGGGTGTTGTTACTATATCCAAAAACGATATAATATATGGAATTAACGGGTAAAAGATTCTGGATATTAGGATTACAATTGATAGTTATTGTATCAATCCTGTCATGTACAACAAAGAAAATAAGCTCTCCTGTTGCTTTAGGGAATATATTTACACCTGCGTTTTTTCAAACAGAGGAATACTTATCTGTAATAGACTATTTAGGTAAGAACTTGTGTTTACAGGATGAAATGGAACGATATACATACAAAATTTGTGTAAAGATTGATAGTTTGGGATTTGTTAAACAAGCTACGTTAATAGACGTAGTTCAACATTCGCATAATGATTCTATTTTATTATATACACTACTCAATATGCCCCAATGGCAACCTGCTAAAGAAAACGGTAAGAATATTCATTCGTCTGTTAAATTTCTCTTGCACTTATCTCCAAATCACTAAAAATAAGTATGAATTGTTATTTTAGGGGATTAATAGATTAAATATTTCACTTTATCAAAGCATAAACTCTAAATAAAAAACACTTCCTCAATAAAAGGGGGGGGATGAATTTTAAGTATCTATATTTTTGAGTTGGGGATATACATAAAAAGCCCCAAACCCGTTTAATGGTCTGGAGCTTTATTGCTTACAAACTAACTACAGAATAATCTCATAAGGTATATCTTCCTTAACAGGTCGCTTTCTTCCTACTGTACCTGCTTGTATTGACTTCATAAAAGCGTGGATATTCTTGACATCTTTAAATCCATTCTCCTTATACTTCTTATAAATCATACATTCTCTGGATAATGGTTTGTTATTGCCTTCGTTGAACTCTATCATGTGGTCGAACATGGCAATTAGTTTCTTTACCTGTTTATCTTTAGGCTGGTCTATTATTAAGCCTTTGACCTTTAGAATCAGACAGTCACCAATTTCATCCAATAAATCCAAATCCTTTAACTGCTCTATGTACCTACCAATAGCATCATGTCCCATGTGAATACGCTTCTCCAATTTCCTTATGGATGATAATTTGATAACATAACTATGCGGCTCTGTTACACTGAATAGTTTTAATATGAATCCTCTTAGCTTCAAATCTAAAGTATTGTAAGTATCGTAGAACTCTCTGCCAATTCTTCTATAATTGCCTGGCTCTACTTGGTTGAATTTGTACATAGTCCAATGCCTGTCCTTCTGTTTGGAATCTATATCACGTATAACAACCTCGCCTGTAGCCCTTAATTTGTCATTGAAGGATAATGTACTCTTACTCTTCTTGTAATTATCCAGTTCTTCCCCTACAAACCCTGCAAGCTGTTTTAATGTGGTATTGGTTTCCAAAGAATCTTTATCTGCTGTCAATAGCAAGGTATAAGTCCTGTACACATCTGAACAGTTTAGATTCTGAATCAGATTATTACTCATAACTGTGTACTCCTTGAATGGAAGTTTCGTGTCTTTCATAAGGCAAACGCTCAATATGGTTAATCAAAATAATCTGATTGGTCTTTAACAAGAATCTCATTTTAGTGGAACTTAGTCTGTTCACTTTCCTTAGTTCGCTTAGCTTCTCATATAAATTATTATTATAATGCCACATATATTATTGATTTATATATCCTACTTATCCCACCTACTGAAAGTTCGTCAGAACTTTACAGTATGGCTGTATGGAGTGTAGTATCTAGGAGTGTAGACAGGGGGTGAATAAGCACGCTCCAAAAGGGGATTAAGCACACCGCTAAAGGGGGGAATAAGCACACCTTTATAATCTGGTAATATCAATACTTCTGCACATAACTTTGCTGTATTAGTAAGCACATTAGTAGATAGTGCTACTAATTAGATGATTAGTTGACAATGGTGTACTCTGTTTAATAGTTGAAAGTAGGTCTAGGACTTAAAACTGTTTCTGCTCCGGCTTATGATATGGCAGATAGATTGTGTAAGTCTTGCCTTGTATCATTTTTCTCTTCTTGACGTATCGGTCAGTAGCCCAAAGCCCAATGTGAAGCCTTGTGTCCTTGATGCCATGCTCCAGTGCCATTTTACGAATGTCAGCGTAGGTCAGTTCTTTCATTTGGAGTAGATTTAGGTTTGTAGTGGTGAATCTGGGTGATGAGGAACTCGGTCATTTCTGACTTTCAATCACGTTGCAAAGGTATAAAGTCCCGACCGCATCACCAAACGACAAGTCGAAATTGTGGAATATTTGAGTTGAGGATGCGATAAAGCAAAAATTCTCCCCATAGCTGTAGCTGTTCGGGGAGAATATGATGTTCAGGCTTACCAGAAGCCTTGATTTCCTAAAAAGCTCGTCAGCCCTTGTTTCTTTTATCCAATAAGGCTGTAGTGATTTCTTTTATATTGGTGAATCTTTCCTTATCCAACAAGCTTATTTCCAAAGCCTTATTGATAAACTGCATAATTGCATCCTTACTGATACCAATTTTAACGCACTTGATAATCATTTCTCTAAAACTGTCATACAAATCTGACTGCTTCCCAACAGATAACTGTTTCACATATTGTTTTGCCACATCAGAATCAGAAGTGGAAGATTGGGAGAATTTTTCTATCTCGCTTATAAGGGATGTGATTTCATTGTCATAGCTACACAGTTTCCCATTTTTCAAATGACCTACCTGTGATTGTAGTTTAACAGCCTTATTGATTTTAGACGCAAAAAATTGAGTGTCTAGCAAAGTATCGAAGGTTATATTATTAGTTACGCTTGCAGTTGAAATTGGTTTCTTAACCGTTTCTTCTTCATTCATAGTAGTATCTACCATGTTGTTTGCCTCTTCAATCTTGAATAATGTACTACCTTTGATTTTCTTTAAAGAATTAATGAGCCTTGTCCCTTTGTCATTTACAGTTTCGTGCAAATAAACATCGTCTATCATTGTGGTATCTGTATGCGCAGTTGCTATTATAACATCTTCTTTAGGTATACCCAAACGACACATCAAAGTGATAAAAGTATGTCTTGCTGTTTGAGTATGAATTAACTCAAATAGTTTCTTTCTCTTTTTAGTTATATTACTGCCTATTTGTTCAACATAGTTTATATCGCTATCCAGTCCCGCCTTCTCACATACCTGTTTAATTGTTCTATTCAGCTTAGCTTCATTCTTCTTGACTATCCTTTCATCTTCTGTAAGCAAATCTATATACTTAAAACCTGTTTCTTTGTACCTCTCTAATATTTCTTTCACTACAGGAAAGAGATACAATGTAGCCTCTTCTGTGGTCTTTTGAACTATAAATGAAATCACTTCATTACCGTCCTCTAGCTTTGTAATCGTATATTCTCCCTTAAATATTTTAGGCAAATCTGAAATACGCTGTCCTAACAAGCACTGACAAATAAACAAATCCCTAGCTTCTACTTCTCTAGGTCTTAAATCTGCATAATTATATATGGCTAATAATTGTTCTTCTGTTAATGGAACTTGTTTGCTTTTCTTCTGCTCCTTGCTCCGCTTGTCTTCCAGATATGTTATGCCATTGGTGTTTATGTTTGCTTTGATAGCTTTATCCTTATTGGCATGGTTGATTAACGTTACAATCCCCTTGACTTTGTTAAGGAGAGTTTTTATTTTCACAGGATTCCTTTCCAGTAGAAATTGTTGATAATCTTCCAGTACATCTGTATTTATGGCAGATAAACTGTTGCTTATACCTTTGGCTTCCAAATACTCTTTAAATGCCGTTACATATCCCAAATATATCTTTCGACTATTCTCTGAAAGAATATTCTTTTCTGCCATCTGACTTAAGATAAGTGTTGCAGATAATTGGTTGTTATCTTTCATAATTGTATAACGAGTTTTAAGATTAGGATTAATAGCTTGCCTCATTTCTTCAAAGAGGAAGTCTATCCTTTCTAAGTTCTCACAAAGATAATTCTTCTTCTCTTCAAAGATAGCAAGAAGCGACCTTATTTTTTTATTGACTATCTCATTATTGCGATTATCCAGCCTTGTTTGCCCGTTGCTGATAGTGGCTATCTGCTTCCGCTTATTCCATTGCGTTGGATAAACCTTGGCGCCAATATTGACCTTGTACTGTCTCCCTCTAAAGGTAAACAGAGCGTAAATAATGGTTGGCATATTCTTCTTTGTCTGCCGCAAATTGAAATTTAAACTGAAATCTAAAAATACCTGTTCACTCATCTTTGTTATTACCAAGTGTTATTAAAATCGGTTATTACATTTGGTTATTAATGAGATATTTTAGAAGGTATGTCCGTATTGTAACCCCTTACACAATATATTGAAACAAACTTTGGCTAGCTGATAAAAAGTTCCTATCTTTGCACAAAATTTAACTATTAAAAGATATGAGTTATAACTTGTTGAAAGGAAAAAGAGGTATTATCTTCGGTGCTTTGAACGATCAGTCTATTGCCTGGAAAGTAGCAGAGCGTGCCGTAGAAGAAGGTGCAACTATTACATTATCAAATACTCCGATGGCTATCCGTATGGGAGAAGTCGACGCTTTGGCCCAGAAATTAAATTGCCAGGTTATTCCGGCAGATGCCACCAGTGTAGAAGATTTGCAAAATGTATTCAAGACCTCCATGGATATACTGGGTGGACAAATTGATTTTGTACTCCACTCTATCGGTATGTCTCCCAACGTGCGCAAAAAACGTACTTACGATGACCTTGACTATGGAATGTTGGATAAGACATTGGATATTTCAGCTGTTTCATTCCATAAAATGATTCAGTCGGCCAAGAAATTGAACGCTATTGCTGATTACGGTTCTATCGTTGCTTTGAGCTACGTGGCCGCGCAGCGTACTTTCTACGGCTACAATGATATGGCAGATGCAAAGGCATTGCTGGAATCTATTGCACGTAGCTTTGGTTACATCTACGGACGCGAACATAGCGTACGTGTGAATACTATCTCGCAGTCTCCTACATTTACTACTGCCGGTTCGGGCGTGAAGGGTATGGATAAACTGTTTGATTTCTCCAACCGTATGTCTCCTCTCGGAAATGCTACGGCTGACGAATGTGCCGATTATTGCATCGTGATGTTCTCCGATCTTACCCGTAAGGTAACTATGCAGAACTTATTCCATGACGGTGGATTCTCCAGTGTAGGTATGAGTCTTCGTGCCATGGCTACTTACGAGAAAGGACTCGATGAGTATATGGACGAAAATGGTAACATCATTTACGGATAAAAAAATATGAAACTACGGATCTCTCTTCTTATTATTTTAATGAGTATGCTTTTCGCCTCCTGCGGGATAAGCACAGGAAAGGGTACGGAGCAGAAGGAAGAAGAGATTTCTGTTCTGAGATATGATAAGCTGTTGAGCGAATATGTTCGCTCCAACAGTTTTTCTGCTATGCAGAAGTTGACGATGGACTACCGTATGCCGACGAGAATCCTGATTGAGGATGTATTGTCTATCGGTACAGTGAAAGATGATACCATCTCGCAACGTCTGCAAAAATTCTATTCGGATACGACTTTGGTTCGTTTGCTTAGCGATGTAGAAGCAAAATATCCTAATCTGGATGAAGTGGAAAAAGGACTTAGCAAAGGATTTCGGAAACTGAAAAAGGAAGTGCCTGATACGAAAGTGCCGTTTATCTATTCGCAAGTATCCGCTTTCAACGAATCTATTATTTTAGTGGATTCTTTATTGGGAATCAGTCTTGATAAATATATGGGGGAAGATTATCCTCTTTATAAGCGTTTCTATTACGATTATCAATGTCGCTCGATGCGTCCGGAACGGATTGTGCCGGATTGTTTTGCTTTTTATCTTTTGAGCCGTTATGGAATGAACTATCATGAGGGTACTTGTTTGATTGACTTGATGATGCATACGGGGAAGATCAATTACGTAGTGCAAAACTTATTGGGATATAGTGATATTGGTGAAGCAATGGGGTATTCTAAGGAGGAAAGCGACTGGTGCAAGGATAATGAAAAGGAGATATGGAATTATATCTGTACCAACGATCATCTGCATGCTCGTGACCCGATGGTGATCCGCTATTATATGAAGCCTGCTCCTGCTGTTGATATGTTGGGTGCTCAAGCTCCGGCATTGATAGGTACATGGATGGGAGCAAGAATCATTGCTTCTTACATGAAAAAGCATAAGGATATGAAGCTGAAAGATCTTCTGGAATTTACTGATTACCACGAAATGTTAAGTGAATCTAACTACCTGGCTTCCTGAATCGTTTCTCTTTCTTATTTCTCAATTTTTAATTTTCAATTCTCAATTTAATAAGTGGAAACTGCCCTTTATTTGTTGCCCGTGACTTTAGGCGATACACCTATTGAAAAGGTGTTGCCTTCTTATAATAAGGAAATTATTTCCGGTATCCGGTATTTTATAGTCGAAGATGTTCGTTCTGCCCGTCGTTTCCTGAAAAAGGTGGACCGGGAGATTGATATTGATGCGTTGACATTTTATCCGTTGAACAAACATACTTCACCTGAAGATATTTCCGGTTATCTGCAACCTTTGGTAGGCGGAGCTTCAATGGGAGTTATCTCCGAAGCCGGTTGTCCGGCGGTAGCTGATCCGGGAGCGGATGTGGTTGCCATCGCACAACGTAAAAAACTGAAGGTAGTTCCTTTGGTTGGACCCTCTTCAATTATTCTTTCCGTGATGGCTTCGGGCTTTAACGGGCAGAGCTTTGCGTTTCATGGTTATCTGCCGATTGAACCGGGGGAACGTGCCAAGAAACTGAAAACATTGGAGCAGCGTGTGTATGCTGAAAATCAGACACAACTTTTCATTGAGACGCCTTACCGGAATCATAAGATGATAGAAGATATTTTGTTAAACTGTCGTCCTCAAACAAAGCTTTGTATTGCTGCCGATATTACATGTGAAGGAGAGTATATACAGACGCGTACTGTGAAGGACTGGAAGGGACATGTGCCTGAATTGTCTAAGATTCCCTGTATTTTTCTCTTATATAAATAACGTCTTTTAGGTGTTCATATTCATCTTCGAAACAGCTACTGAAGAAGCCTTTTCCCAAGTTTTCCTCTATCTGTTTGAAGCTCCATAGCTTACTGTTCTTAAAGCGAGGGGTACAAAGGATGGAATCATCCTTGATATCAACGATGAATAAGTAGATAAGACGATTGGTTACTTCATTCTCAAAGTGATAAACGATATTGAACTCTGGCTTGATATCTTTTTCGTGCGGGAAAGCATTGTTAATCAAACGGGTGGCACCCGCCTCTAAAGATTCTCCATATCGGAGATAACATTCCATGGGAATGTCCACTTTTCCTTTGTCCAAAATGGCTGTTGACGGTCTGTCGCAAAGGAACAGCATTCCATGAGTGGATATGGCAATTCTTATCACCGGATTGATGTATGCGTTCTTATAATTAACAGCTTCTATCGCAGGGGTTTTCCCGATCACGTCTCCTTTGGTATTCACAATAGGAACATATTCTGTGTGAGACATTAGGTGATTGAAGAAACGGATAGCGATCTGGTTGAACAGGATGCTCATAAGAAAGACAGTAGGAGGTAACACTTTATAGAGTACAAACAGACTTGTCTTACTTAGTGGGTTTTGGAAAATGACGGTGATGCTGATTATAATAAAATGCAGTATTCCGAAAATCAAGGCAATGCGAGCAGATACAACGGCGGCTTCTGCTCCCTGAGCATATAAACGTTTGTTGCAAGAACCTATCTGTTTTAAGAAGTGGTTGATAAACCTTTTCTTATGCATATAAAGACTTAGCATTGGAATGAGAATACTGACTTCCAGAGTAAGCGGGAGCGCACCGGGGGGAACATAATCACCAGGAATGAGAGCTGCTACGGATAATAGTGCCAGCACTCCGGTCGCTATATAGAGGATAAAATTAGGAATTAACAATCCTTTACGTCGATAAGAAAGGTATATTCCTATAATACCTATACCTGTACCGATGTAAATAGCCGTGTCTTGCGTTATAAGTTCACACAATAAAATGGAAATAATAACGGGGATAAAACCCAGCGACATGTTAAATGCGGAAGAAAGTATTCCTTTATGATCCATCTCTATATTTATGTTTATTTGTCGGTTCTATCTATAAAACAAATAGTGTATGTGTTTTGTTTGCTAACGAATATGTTTCTCTGCATGGTAGGAGGAACGAACAAGGGGAGCACTCTCTACGATGTTGAATCCTTTCTCTAAACCAACTGTTTTATATTTCATGAATTGCAGCGGAGTGATGTATGCCACAACGGGATAATGCCGATGACTCGGTTGCAGGTATTGCCCTATGGTAAGAATCTGGCAACCGGTTGCTAGCAGATCGTCCATCAATGTTTCGACTTCCTCCGGAGTTTCACCCAGTCCGACCATTATGCCGCTTTTAGATTTGACTCCCTTTTCGGAAATATGTCTGATAACCTGTAAGCTTGTATCATAATTTGCTGCACTGCGGACTAGTGGACTAATGCGGCGCACAGTTTCCATATTGTGTGATATGATGTCGGGCCGGGCGTCAATTACTAAATCTACCAACTCCATTCTGCCTTGAAAATCCGGAATCAGTACTTCAATGGTTGTCTGTGGATTCAACCGTTTTATCTCCCGGATGGTACGTGCCCAATGCTCTGCACCCAAATCAGGTAAATCATCCCGGTCTACAGAGGTGATGACGGCATGATCCAATTTCATCAGTGCGATGGATTCTGCTACATGGGTAGGCTCGTTTGCATCTAACGGATGGGGACGTCCTGTCTGTGTGTTGCAAAATTTACAGCTACGCGTGCAGATGTCACCGCCAATCATGAAGGTGGCTGTTCCTTTTCCCCAACATTCCCCCATATTAGGGCAACGCCCACTGCTGCATATCGTGTGCAAGCAGTGGGAGTCGACAATTCGCTTTGTTTCGGTGTATCGTTCGTTGGCACCGATATTAATTTTCAGCCATTCGGGCTTACGTACTCTATCCGTCATTATAAGTTGTTCAAGAAGAAGTTGGTCAACCGTGTGTACAAGTGTTGGCGGGTGTTGCCACCATATATTCCATGATTACGGTTCGTGTACACTTGCATATCAAATTGTTTTCCAAGCTGAACTAACTGTTCGGCATATTCTGCACAGTTCTGGAAGTGAACATTGTCATCTGCCATACCATGTACCAGCAACAAGTTGCCATGAAGTTTGTCGGCACGGGTGAAGGCTGATGATTCCTTATATCCTTCCGCATTTTCTTTGGGAGTGCGCATGAAGCGTTCGGTGTAAATCGTATCATAGAAACGCCAGTCGGTCGGTGCGGCTACTGCTACTCCGGCTTTGAATACGGGAGTTCCTTCGCTCATGCTCATAAGAGTCATGTATCCGCCATAACTCCAACCCCAGATACCGATGCGGTCTTTGTCCACATACGTTTGTTTGCCTAGGTAAAGCGCTGTTTCCACCTGGTCTTTGGCTTCTTTGACGCCAATTTTTAAATAGGTACATTTCTCAAAAGCTTCTCCACGACCTCCAGTGCCACGACCATCTACACATACCACGATATAACCGAGGCTTGCCATGTATGTCTCCCAGCTGATTCCCCAAGTATCCAATACCTGTTGGGAACCCGGGCCACTATATTGATACATCAGTACCGGATATTTTTTGGATGCGGAGAAATTAACCGGTTTCATCATCCAGCCGTTCAACTTCACGCCATCTGTGGTTTGGAAAGTGAAGAACTCTTTTTGTGGCACAGCATATCCAGACAATGTTTGTTTCAATCCGTCATTGGTAATAAGCGTTTTGAGTGTTTTGCCCGAATTATCATTCAGTGTAACCAGCATCGGAGTATTCAAGTTGGAGAACTTGTTCATGTAATACTTCATCGATTTGCTGAAGAGCGGTGTATTGGTTCCTACCTGTTGGGATAGTTTGAGCTTCTTGCCCTTCTTGTCTATTTTATAGACAGCTTTGCGCAGAGGGCTTTCTTCATTGCTGGTGTAATAGAAAGAACCGTCTTCTTCATCATATCCCAGAAAATCTTTCACCTCAAACTTACCGTTAGTAACCTTTTTAATCAGATTCCCCCCCATGCTATACCAATAGAGGTGACTGTAACCGTCACGTTCGCTAAGCAGGCTGAAGTATTCCGGATAGAACTGGATATTATCGAAAATATTCTCCTTGATATAATAAGGAGACTCATCGCGAAGCATTAGTTTGCAAAGTGTGGAACGAGGATCGGCAAAGTAAAGATCAAAACGGTCTTGATGGCGGTTCAATGTCATGATAGCCAATTTATTGGCATCCTTTGTGAAACGGATACGCGGAATGTATCCATCTGCATCCAATGGGAGTTTCATTGTACGGGTGACATGTGATTTGATGTCATACGTGCGTACCTCTACTTTCGAATTCGGATATCCGGCTTTCGGATACTTGTATGTATATTCGCCCGGATAATCTTTTAAAGCATCAATGCGGGGTGCTTGTCCGGCAAATACCGGGAAAGAGTAGGAGGGAACTTCCGACTCGTCGAAACGGATAAAAGCAATCAGCGTATTGTCGGCGCTGAATTCCAAAGCACGGTCGAAGCCGAACTCTTCTTCATACACCCAGTCAGGAATACCGTTGATTACCGAATTCTGTTTGCCATCTTCTGTGACCTGGCTTTCGCTGTTGCCGTAAAGCAACTTAACAAGAAATATGTTATTGTTGCGTACAAATGCAATCATGGTACCGTCCGGAGAAAAGACGGGGACCTGTTGAGGTCCACCGTCAGACAGCCGTTCAATAATGTTGTTTGTCGTAACGCCCTTATCATTTCGTTTCAAAGGGTAAATGTAATGTACAGCTGTGTATGAATGCCTATAAATAGGTGTTGTTTTAGTAGCAATCAGCAATTTCTGACCGTCGGGAGAGAACTGATAACTGTCGAAGTTCTTGAAGTCACATTCGCGTGTAGTATTTACATCGAAAATCACTTCTACTTTCTCACCTGTCTTGAAAGAGTATTTAATGATTTGCGTGCCGTCAGCGTTCATCTGTGTGTAGTGTTCACCATCAGGCATAGGGATTACTCTCTGAATATTTTCCGGGCGGAAACGTCCGGAAGTAATATCTTTTAAATCGAGTGCCTTTTGTCCTTGTGCCATTCCGGTCAGACAGAGAAGGCAGAGTAATAAAGTGATGCTGATCTTTTTCATCTGCGTTTATAATCGGTTTTGGTTTTAATTCGTACTTGCAAAAGTAACAATAAACTTAGATTCAACAAAGCCTGACCGATTTTTATATAGATTTGATAAGGATTATTGGGTGAGATTCAATATCTTTGTGAAAAGGACTTTAAACATTACCACTATGAATTCAAAAAGAAAAGACTTGCAATATGCTTCTGTCTTCTTATTGGCCGTGGCATTGACGTTCCTGATGGGGAAGGGTGATAATCTGTGGTTGGTGTCATGGGGTGACTTGATACCGAGTTTATTTGTACTGTTCATAGCAGGTGATTGTTTACATAGTTCCCTGCTTCGTATCAAACGTGGCGAAGAGGAGGGAGGAGCCCGGTGGAGTACTTGTTTCACTTTTCTGGTATTCAGCATTATTTTTATGGGCGACTTGTTCTTTATCGGCAACTTTATAGTCAATAAACTGTGGAGCTAAAAGAGATGTAATAAATCTGTTTCACAGGTGTTTAATAGTAGATTCTTCGTCTTAACTATAGCTTTTAGTTTACTTTAACTAGATAAATTAGTTTATGAACTAAAACTTTTCGTTATTTGCAGCAAACAAAGTTGCAGATATGAAAGGATTAACAGCAAAAGAAGAAGAAATCATGGGCTTTTTCTGGGAAAAAGGTCCCTTGTTCGTGAAGGAAATGTTGGCTTTCTATGAAGATCCCAAGCCACATTTCAATACATTATCTACGATTGTGCGTGGGTTGGAAGAAAAAGGTTTTCTAGCTCATTATACTTTCGGAAATACCTATCAATATTATCCCGTAGTTAGTGAAGAAGATTTTCGTAAAGGAACGCTGCGGAATGTGATTAGTAAGTATTTTAATAATTCTTACCTGAATGCCGTTTCTTCTTTGGTTAAGGAGGAAGATATTTCCTTGGATGAATTGAAACAGCTCATCGAGGAAGTGGAACAGGCTGACAAAAAACACTAATCTATTAAACGAAAATCTATGCTATGGGAGTTTTCTTCATTTATATATTAAAATCATCTGTTTGTCTTGTTCTGTTTTACCTGTTTTTCCGGTTATTACTTAGCAAGGAAACCTTTCATCGTTTCAATCGTATGGCTTTATTGGGAGTGTTGTTCTTTTCATTACTCATTCCTTGTATCGAAGTAACTACCCGGCATCAGGTTGAAGTGCAGCAGGCTGTGCTTTCCATTGAACAATTGCTATTGATGGCAGAGTTGGAGACTACTCCTGCCAATGTCGGTGCAGTGCAGGAGACGTCGGCCATATCTTGGGTACAGATTGTTCTGTTGGTCTATTGGGCGGGTATTCTGTTTCTTGCCTGTCGCAATATCTATTCTTTGATTTGTCTCTTTCGGTTGGTACATTCCGGCAAACATGAGAAGTTGGAGAAAGGGGTTACACTTGTGGTGCATAATCAGGAGATAGTTCCGTTCAGTTGGATGAAGTATATTGTCATCAGCCGGAAAGACTTGGAGGAAAACGGGAGGGAAATCCTTATTCATGAAATGGCTCATATTCACCATCGCCATTCAGTAGATTTATTGGTGGCGGATATTTGCATCTTTTTCCAATGGTTCAATCCTGGTGCATGGTTGTTGAAACAAGAGTTGCAGAACATTCATGAGTATGAAGCGGACGAGACCGTCATTAATGAGGGTGTAAACGCGAAAGAATATCAACTATTATTAATAAAAAAAGCCGTTGGCACAAGGCTCTACTCTATGGCCAACAGCTTTAATCACAGTAAACTTAAAAAACGTATCACTATGATGTTAAAAGAAAAATCGAATCCGTGGGCACGGTTGAAGTACTTGTATGTACTTCCGTTGGCAGCTATTGCAGTAACTGCTTTTGCCCGTCCTGAAATCTCTGAAAAAGTGGAAGAGATTTCTGCAGTCAAAGTTAATGATTTGGCGGAAATTGTGGAAAAAAAGAGTGAAGAAAATGTTGTTAAGGAGCCTATTGATACTACCAAGAATAAGGTAGTAGTGGTAGGTTATCGTACAGAAAAAAAAGATTCTGTCTTAACATCCGGGAAAAAGAAGGTGGCTATTTCGGTACAAGGAATTTCCGGTGAAGGAAAACCTTTGGTTATTATTAATGGGAAAGAGTCTGAACGTGAAGTAGTAAATGCTTTGAATCCTGAACGTATTGAAAGTGTGTCTGTCATAGGTCCTGAAAAAGCTATTAAGATTTATGGAGAAAAGGCTAAGGATGGAGTGATGGATATAAAACTATATTCGGAAAAAAAGTTTGCGCCGAGAAAGATTGAAATCGAAGGCATTAATAAAACAAGGTTGGATGCATTAAATAGTGGGGCAAAGAGTTGGGGAGCTACGTTTCGTTCTGCTGATGGAGGTAAACCTTTGGTTATAATTGATGGCAAAGAGGCTACAGGTGATGATCCTTTAGCGAATATTTCTCCTGATCGTATTAGGAGTATATCTGTATTGAAAGATAAGACTGCATTGGCTGCTTATGGTGATAAGGGAAAGAATGGAGTGATTGAAGTAAATCTATTAGTGAAAGAAGAATATCAAGCCCGTCAAATTTCTATTCGTGCTATTAATGATACAGTGACTTCAACAATAAAAGTAACTGCATCTGAAGAATAGCAGTAGATTTTAGATGTCTTCTGTTTCTAAATATTGTCAAAATATAATGTTATAAAGATTGACGGAGGTACGCTAGTATCTCCGTTTCTTGTTCCGGGTGGAACCATTTTATTTCTTCATCTCTTTTGAACCAGGTCATCTGTTTACGCGAATAAATGCGGGAGTTTTGCTTGATTTTGTCTATAGCAAAGGAGAGTTCCCATTCTCCGTCCAGATATTTGAACAGTTCTTTATAGCCTACTGTATTGAGTGAATTGAGGTGACGATAGGGAAGTACGGAACGTACTTCTTCCAATAATCCTTCCTCCATCATCTGGTCTACCCGACGGTTGATACGGTCATAAAGTTCTTCCCGATCACGAGTCAGGCCGACTTTCAGAATACGGAAAGGACGCTGTTTTTTTTGTTGGGTGCGAAAAGAAGTATAAGTGCGTCCGGTCATATAGCAAATCTCCAACGCATGAATCACCCGCTTGGGATTCTTCAGATCTACAATCCGGTAATATTCCGGATCTAACAGGCGAAGTTCTGCGCAGAGTTGTTCAAGGCCTTCCTCTTCATACTTTTGTAACATGAGTTGACGGGTTTCCGCATCAACGGTAGGAATATCGTCAATTCCCTTACAGATAGCGTCTACATACATCATTGAGCCACCAGTGAGAATCACGACTTCGTGTTGCGTGAATAATTTCTCCAGAATTTCCAGTGCTTCTGTTTCGTATTGGGCAGCGCTGTAATAGTCTGTGAGGTGGAGCGTGCCGACCAGTTGATGGGGGACACGTTTGAGTTGGTCGGGAGTAGGAGCTGCCGTGCCTATTTTTAATTCGGCATAAAGCTGTCTCGAATCGGCAGATACAATGCTTGTCTGAAATGTTTCTGCCAAGCGCAGGCTCAACTCCGTTTTCCCCACACCTGTAGGACCTATAAGAACAATGAGAGTAGGCATAGATTTTTAAGTATTAAGTATAGAAGTATTAAGTATTAAAGCGTACGGGACTAAAAAAATATTAGGTATTAACTGCCTGACACTACATAGCAATTAATACCTAATACTTGATATTTAATACTTAAAATTTTTCTTCTTCGTATGGGCTGCTAGTGTCACCACCTATGTCAAATCCTTCCTGATCGAAATCTTCCATGTCGAAGTCCTGGTCTCCATAGAAGTTTTCATCCAGATCAAGAGAACCTCCCGCAGCGGTCATTTCTTCAAAATCTACCGTTTGTTTAGGAGCATCTCCTGATTTCTTGGTACATTTGGCACCATTCATATCTTTTCCGGTGATAATTTCGGATAGTTCGATGAAGAAACAACGTTCTGTTATGTAATCGAATACATATAGCAGTTTCTGTTTTTCGTCTTCTACCAGTTCACTGATAGCAGTGTCTTTCATTACCCAGCTATCTATTTCCGGATTGTCGTCCATTTCTTCTAAGGTTACTTCTTTTCCTTTTTCCCAGTCGTCATCGCAGATAAAGAAAGAAGTCATCTGGTCGTTTGCGTACCCTACTGATTTCAGTATTGCTTCATGGAAGTCATAAAAAGTTGCTTCCGGATCAATTTGTATTTCTCTGACAAAATCGTCAACTTCATCAGATATGATAGTAAATCTGTATATCATAATATGACTATTTTGAACTGTTTATTTAATAATACCACGTTCTGAATTACGGATAAAATTGACTATATAGTCAATCTCCGGGCTCTTTTCGAATTCATCTTCTATTTTTTTCAATGCTTCTGTCGTGTTCAAACCACTTTGGTAGATGATACGATATGCATTGTGAATACTTTCGATCACTTCATTGGAGAAGCCACGACGGCGCAAGCCGATGATATTGATTCCGCTAAAAGCGATCGGTTCACGTCCTGCAATGATGTAAGGAGGAATATCTTTACTGAAACGGCATCCGCCCTGAATCATTACATGACTGCCTACATGACAGAATTGATGCATCAATACATTGGCGCTGACAATCGCGTTATCATCAATGACGATTTCGCCTGCCATCTTGGTAGAGTTACCGATGATACATCCGTTACCAACCAATGCGTCGTGTGCTACGTGTACACCTTCCATCAATAAATTGTTATTTCCCACAATCGTGCGCCCTTTAGCTGCCGTACCACGGTTGATTGTTACATTTTCACGAATCAGATTATTATCTCCGATTTCGGCTGTCGATTCTTCACCGCGAAACTTGAGGTCCTGCGGAATGGCTCCGATAACGGCACCCGGAAAAATCGTGTTTCCGTTACCAATACGTGAACCGTATAAAATATTGGCGTTAGCCATAATTTTATTGTTGTCGCCGATAACTACGTTCTTATCTATAAATACAAAAGGCGCAATTTCTACATTTTCTCCGATCTTAGCTTCGGGATGGATATACGCTAAAGGACTTATCATGCTTTTAAATATCAATTATTACTTATTTTTTACTATTTGTGCCATGAATTCTGCTTCGCAAACAACTTTCTCGCCGACAAACGCATATCCTTTCATGGTAGAAATGCCACGGCGGATAGGTGCCAGCAGTTCTACACGAAAGATGATTGTATCTCCCGGCACTACTTTCTGACGGAATTTCACTCCATCTATTTTCATGAAATAGGTAGAATAACGTTCAGGATCATCTACGGAATTCAAGACGAGCAAGCCTCCGACTTGTGCCATTGCTTCCACTTGAAGTACTCCCGGCATAACGGGCTCCTGTGGAAAATGTCCCTGGAAGAAAGGTTCGTTGGCTGTGATGTTTTTAATACCTACAATGTAGTTGGCACCAATTTCAATCACTTTGTCCACCAGTTGGAAAGGATAGCGGTGCGGTAACAATTCGCGGATGCGGTTTACATCCATTATCGGCTCGCGGTTACAGTCGTAACTTGGTGCCTGTATTTCGTGCAGACGGATTTCTTTCCGCATCTGGCGGGCAAATTTATTGTTGATGGTGTGTCCCGGACGGGTAGCGATGATACGGCCTTTAATCGGTTTGCCAATTAAAGCGAGGTCACCAATGACATCCAGCAGTTTGTGACGGGCACATTCATTGGGCCAAACTAACGGTTTGTGATTGATATAGCCTAACTGATCGGCATCCATGTGAGGTACTCCCATCACATCTGCCAACTTATCGAAGCTTTCCTGTGACATCTTGCGTTCGTAGATTACGATCGCATTGTCCAGGTCGCCACCTTTAATCAATCCGGCGGAGAGCAACGGCTCTATTTCACGAACAAAGACGAAAGTACGGCTGGCAGCCACTTCGTCTTTGAAATTATGCATATCTTCAAGGGTAGCAAACTGATTCGGGATAATAGTCGAATCGTAAGAAACCAGTACATTCAGACTGAAATTCTCGTCAGGTAGTACAATAATAGAAGAACCAGTCGTTTCATCCCGGAACTCAATTTTAGACTTGATAATATAAAAGTCTTTGACGGCATTTTGTTCTACTGTTCCTACACGTTCTATTTCTTGTACGTAATATTGTGCACTACCATCTAAAATAGGAAATTCCGGTCCGTTAACTTGGATCAGGCAGTTATCAATGCCCAATGCGTAAAGGGCTGCCATACCATGTTCAATGGTGCTTACTTTGACTCCATTTTTCGACAATACAGTACCACGGGTGGTTTCTGTTACATTGTCGGCTACTGCGTCGATAGTTGGTTGTCCTTCTACGTCAATGCGTTGGATTTTATATCCGTGATTGTCCGGAGCTGGATTGAATGTTACAGTGAGATCAAGTCCAGTGTGAAGACCTTTCCCGCTCAGTGAAAAGCTATCTTTCAGCGTTTTTTGTTTCAGCATTGGTTACTTATTTACTTATTTAATAGTTGTTTTAATTCTTCTATTTCTTTGCGCAAGTTACGCAGTTCTTTCTGCATATCCGGCAGGCTTCTTTGTGCAATGGATGATTTGAAATATTGCTTCAGTTCCATAGGAGGAGTTCCGATAAGCTGGCTACCGGACTTGATGTCTCCCGGCACACCTGATTGTGCGCCTAATCCAACTTTATCTCCTATTTTAGCATGTCCTGCAATACCTACCTGACCACCGATCATACACCATTCACCCACTTTGGTAGAACCGGCAATTCCGGCTTGCGCAGCCATAACGGTATGCGAACCTATTTCATCATTGTGTGCTATTTGTATCAGATTGTCTAACTTGACACCGCTGTGTACTACCGTAGCTCCCATTGTAGCACGGTCTACACACGTATTAGCACCTATATCTACTTTATCTTCCAGAATAACAATTCCGATTTGCGGAATCTTATCATATCCGTTCGGAGTGGGAGCAAAACCAAATCCGTCAGCTCCGATCACTGCACCCGAATGAAGGATACATTCATTACCTATGCGGCAGTCATGATAAACATTTACATTGGAGTAAAGCAGGCAACTGTTGCCTATCTTCACGCCGTCTCCAACGAAAGTGTGGGGGTAAATTTGAGTATTATCTCCAATCACGGTATTTTCACCGATATAGGCAAAAGCACCGATGTATACATTCTCACCAATTTTGGCGCTGGGTGCAACGAAAGCTAATGAATCTATCCCTTGTTTCTTAGGCTTGCTCATCTCATAAAGATTGAGCAATTTAGCTAGACTTTCGTATGCATTGTCTACTTTGATAAGAGTAGCTTTAATTTCGTGTTCGGGAGTGAAGTCCTTATTAACCAAGACAATGCTTGATTGTGTTTCGTAGATGTAAGGTGTATATTTGGGATTTGACAGGAAAGAAATTGCTCCGGGCATTCCCTCTTCAATTTTAGCGAATGTGTGTACCGTAGCGTTTTCGTCTCCAATGATTTCCCCTTGGATAAATGCTGCAATTTGCTTAGCCGAGAACTCCATGTCTTTTATTTAAAATTTAATTAGTTCACAAATAACGGATTTTTTTTTCAGATTTCCGTGTTATTGCATGAATATTTTATACTTATCTGTGTAATCTCTGATAGCAGAGATAGTATTTCTTTACCTTTTTGGACAATAATGAGATGTTCAGCATGTCCGATGCTTCGGCAATATTTTTGATAGTGCCGTCTTTGTAGATAATATCAATACTGTCATCTGCCGGGTCATACATATTCTTTTCGATGCTGGGGGTAGAGACAAAATAGTTCGCTTCGGAAAGGGTTATGCCTAGTTGCTGGCTGATGTGCAAAGTTAATTCTTTTTTTCTGTCCTCACTAATAGGTTCCGACGAAATTTCCACTTTAAAGATATTTCGGTTTATCATTCCCGTGCTTAAAGTGGAAAGTACCTTATCTGTGTGGGTGCTCCACACTTTCAAGGCTGTCCATATATCATTGTCGTCCAGCTGGATAAAATTCTCCAGACAGTCGGGGTTGTTATAGAATTCCGTTGGATTGATATCATTGTAAAGGAAAAAACGTAATGCAGGAGATGCAAACAGTTCCACTCCTTGTGAAGCCAGTTCTTTGGCACGCAAGAGAGTACTAATCAGCATCTTTTCGTATGCCACAGACGTCTTATGCAGGTATACTTGCCAGTACATCAGGCGACGTGCCGTGAGGAAATTCTCGATAGAATAGATCCCTTTGGATTCGACAACCAAACGGTCATCCGCTACATCAAGCATTTTGATGATTCGGGCAGAGCCGATGTTACCTTCCGTTACGCCTGTATAAAAGCTGTCGCGGCGAAGATAATCAAGTCGGTCCATATCCAACTGACCGCTTACGAGTTGATGCAGAAAGCGTTTCGGGTATTCGTCCTTGAAGATTTGAATGGCAAGACTCAGCTGGCCGTTCATCTCTTTGTTCATCCGTTCCATCAACATAAGAGAAATCTCTTCGTGCGAGACTCCTTTTACAATCGTGTCTTCCAGTACATGCGAGAAAGGGCCGTGTCCTATATCATGCAACAGGATGGCAGCCTGCACGGCCTCCGCTTCACTATCAAAGATAAAATTGCCTTTGGAGGCCAGTTGGGTGATAGCTTCACTCATCAGGTGAAAAGCACCTAAGGAGTGTTGGAAGCGGGTGTGTTGTGCACCGGGGTACACAACAGATGATAATCCTACTTGCTTGATGCGGGTAAGACGCTGCAAAAGGGGATGCCGTACTATATCGTACAGTAACCCCTTTGGAATATTGATGAACCCGAATACGGGGTCGTTAATTATCTTTCTTTCGTAAGGCATTCGTTTTCTTTAGAGATCCTTTTTCCCTTTTCAGAGAATTGCTTTGAGTTGTTCAGCCATTTGTGCTTGCACTTCTTGTGCGGCGGTGCGGGCAGCTTCTGCAAATTTCTCTGTTTTATCTACGTAGATAATACCACGCGACGAGTTAACAATCAATCCGCATGTACTGTTCATACCATATTTGCAAACTTCTTCGAGTGAACCGCCTTGTGCTCCCACGCCTGGTACGAGAAGGAAATGGTTCGGGACAATCTTGCGGATGTCCTCAAAAGCACGTCCTTGAGTAGCACCTACCACATACATCATGCGGTCATCGCCAGCCCATTCCTGTGATTTGCGTAATACTTTCTCGAACAGACGTTCGCCGTTTACGTCTTCTGTCAATTGGAAGTCATGAGATCCTTTGTTGGAAGTCAATGCCAACAGGATCACCCATTTGCCTTCGTAGGTAAGGAACGGAGTAACGCTGTCTTCACCCATGTAGGGGGCTACTGTTACAGAGTCGATATCCAATTCTTCAAAGAATGTGCGGGCATACATTGCAGAAGTATTTCCGATGTCACCACGCTTTGCGTCAGCGATGATGAATTGATCCGGATAGTTATCTTTGATATATTTTACTGTCTTTTCAAATGCGATCCATCCTTTTACACCCATGCTTTCATAGAAAGCCAGATTGGGTTTGTAGGCGATACACAAATCAGCTGTCGCGTCAATGATTGCTTTGTTGAATGCAAAGATCGGATCTTCTTCTTTCAACAGATGTTCCGGGATTTTCTTGATATCAGTATCAAGTCCTACACAAAGGAATGATTTTTTGCGCTTTATGTTTTCAAATAATTGTTGCTTATCCATCTTGTTATTTACTATTTTGCAATTTACTATTTACTATTTTAAGAAACCGTTCTCAACTCTCAATTCTCAACTCTCCACTTCTCTAAAGTTCGCTTTCTTTCAGGCGTTCTGCATTTTCCGCTACGATCAGATGGTCGATACAATCCTGGATATCCCCGTCCATGAAGGCTGCCAGATTATAGATTGTATAGTTGATGCGGTGGTCGGTGATACGTCCCTGGGGATAGTTGTAAGTTCGTATTTTGGCTGAACGGTCTCCGGTAGATACCATTGTCTTACGTTTGGAGGCAATGTCATCGATATATTTCTGATGTTCTTTGTCGTAGATAAAAGTACGGAGACGGGCCAAGGCGCGCTCTTTATTTTTCGGCTGGTCGCGTGTCTCGGTACATTCGATAAGGATTTCTTCGGCAATACCGGTGTTCGGGTTCTTCCAGATATAGCGCAGACGTACTCCGGATTCTACCTTGTTTACATTCTGTCCGCCGGCACCGCCGCTTCGGAAAGTGTCCCATTTGATTTCTCCTTCGTTGATGACTACATCGAATTCTTCAGCTTCGGGAAGCACGGCCACGGATGCGGCTGAAGTGTGAACACGTCCTTGCGTTTCCGTCGCAGGAACACGCTGTACGCGGTGTACTCCCGATTCGTATTTTAAAATTCCGTATACATTATCGCCTGTCACACTACAAACAATTTCTTTGAATCCACCGGCTGTCCCTTCGTTCGCATTGGAGACTTCCATTTTCCAACCTTTGGTTTCACAGAATTTGGCATACATACGGAAGAGGTCGCCGGCAAAGATAGCTGCTTCGTCGCCTCCTGCACCTCCGCGGATTTCGAGAATAGCGTTCTTGCTGTCTTGCGGATCGGCAGGGACAAGCATCAGTTTGATTTCTTCTTCCAATACCGGAAGGCGCTCTTGACTATTGTCCATTTCTTCTTTCGCCATTTCGCGCATTTCAGCGTCCGATTCATTGGCAAGGATATTTTTAGCTTCTTCAATATTACCCAGTAATTGGATATATTCTTTCCTTGCTTTCATCAAGTCGTCTAATTCCTTATATTCTTTAGTCAACTTGACATAACGTTTCTGGTCGGCAATCACTGCCGGGTCTGTGATAAGGGTAGATATTTCTTCAAAACGGGCTACGAGTCCGTCTAATTTTTCTAGTATGGTACTATTGTCTGCCATTCTTTAATATCTAAATTCTCCGAATTCGCTCTTAATGATTAATTCTGTTTGCTCGCATGCTTCAACACGTCCTACAATCTGTGCCGGGATACCGAATGACTCGGAGATAGCTATCACTTTTTCTGCATGTTCCGGTGACAGGTAGACTTCAAGACGATGTCCCATATTGAATACCTTGTACATTTCTGCCCAGTCCGTACCGCTTTGTTCCTGGATCGTTTTGAATAAAGGAGGAACAGGGAAAAGATTATCTTTTACTACGCGTACGTTTTCTACAAAATGCAGAACTTTAGTTTGTGCACCACCGGAGCAGTGTACCATTCCGTGGATTTCCGGACGCAATGCATCAAGCAATTTTTTGACTACCGGTGCGTATGTACGAGTAGGAGAGAGTACTAACTTACCTGCATTAATTGGAGAATCTTCCACGCTGTCTGTTAGTTTTAATTTACCGGAATAAACTAACTCTTCAGGAACTGCAGCATCATAGCTTTCCGGATATTTTTCAGCAAGATATTTTCCGAATACGTCGTGGCGGGCACTTGTTAAACCATTACTGCCCATACCGCCATTGTATTCTTTCTCGTAAGTAGCTTGTCCGTAAGAAGCCAGACCAACGATCACGTCACCCGGACGAATATTGGCATTGTCGATAACGTCTGAACGTTTCATGCGGCAAGTTACGGTAGAGTCAACGATGATGGTACGTACCAAATCGCCGACATCAGCAGTTTCACCACCGGTTGCATATACGCCTACACCCATTTCACGGAGTTCGGCCAGCAATTCGTCTGTTCCGTTGATGATGGCGGAGATTACTTCTCCGGGAATCAACAGTTTGTTACGTCCAATAGTAGATGAAACAAGGATATTGTCTACGGCACCTACACAAAGCAGGTCGTCGATATTCATAATCAATGCATCCTGCGCAATACCTTTCCAAACGGACAAATCACCCGTTTCTTTCCAGTACATATAAGCGAGAGATGATTTGGTTCCGGCACCATCGGCATGCATAATATTGCAATATTCCGGGTCACCTCCCAATATGTCCGGGATAATTTTGCAAAACGCTTTTGGAAAGATTCCTTTGTCGATGTTCTTGATGGCGTTGTGCACATCTTCTTTTGATGCGCTTACTCCACGCATCATGTATCGTTGATTACTCATGAGTTATAGAATTATATTGTATACGGCTGCAAAAGTACAGCTTTTTTTTGGTACAGCCTAGAAAAACAGTCAGGTAAATTCCGGAGTAAACTTTCGATTATCATACGGCTATGCGTGTAAAGCCAAGATTATAATGCATATTTTATATGTTCACTCCAGATTGAATCAATCAGTTTTCCGACTGTGGCATGGCACCTTAAACTATATTCACTGATGTTTATATTGTACTTTTCAAGCAATGCTTTTCTTAAATCAGCATACTGAATTTCTGCAACATAGAAACCTGTATTAAGTGTTATTAGTTTTCCCTTGCAGAAAGGGCGAACGAAATTGAATACATCATTTTTAGAACTGAACTTTCTCTTCTTTTGAGCTGGCGGAAGTGTATTGGGAATTATAGAAGTCTTTCTTTCCCATATTGCATTAACAAGATTTCCTATGGTAAATAGATTACTGATTGCTTTCTCACTATATGTTAATTCATAATCTTTATCTAAGATTTGAATTAAAGGATATATACGTAAACCTGCAGTGATGATATTGGTGTCAAGAGTTATTAAAGATCCTGTACATAAACTTCGAACCAATCCAAATACATCATTCTTGTTCTTGAATGCTTTGTTTTTATTTGAATTTACTACAGACGAATTTCCTGATGCCATATTTGTAGATCTGTTGACAGAAGGCGCTTCTTGTTTGGGTACGATAGGCTTTGATTGAGGTTGTGTTTTGACTTTTTGCTCTGCTAAAAGATCCTCATATTCTTTCTGTACTTTTCTAGCTTTAGTTTGTTCATCGGACAGGCGTTTTTGTAATTGTTTGTTTTCTTCTATAGAACACAATAAACGCTTCTCTTTATCGCGTAAATCATTTTTTATTTTTTCATTTTCTCTTGTGCTTTCTATTATGGAAAACTCTAATTCTTTGATTCGAGAATCTGATTCTTTATTTAGGATTTGCATCTGCTTGATTTCAATCTTAGCTTTTTGTATGGCAGATTCATTCTTTTTTAAATTCTCATTCATACTATTGCAATCTTCGGTAGCCTGCAAAAGAGAACGTTGCAATCGTTGATTTTCGATTTCTAAATTACTTTTTATGGTCTGCAGTTCGCTCACCATATTTATACTACGCCAATTGGTTCGCGCTACAGACAATTGTTTCTCATCCAATTGATAAGTGTCATTTCCATCAATGTAGTATAATATAGGAAAAGTCCAACCACATCTGCTGCAAAAATTAGAAGATATTGACACTTCCTTATCACATATAGGGCATATCTTGGTTGTATTTCCTATATATGTTTGTTTTTCAAATATTTGGTTGACTACATCTATTTGTTGTAAAGTCAAACGTTGACAGTCTTTTGCCAAAATGCTGATTTCTTCTTTTATCTTTTCCTTCTTTGCTTCAGCCTCTTTCTCTTGTCTAAGCTTTTCTTCTTCCCGTTGTTTTTGGGCAATATCTTCTTTGACTTTATTAATGGCACGGAGCAAATCTTTTAATGCATTTTGGGGATTTTCTTGATAATCGATATAATCTAATGGACGTATCAGAAGTTTAAATTTTTTGTTGTACTGGCAATTATCTATTTTTACAGGAATGATTGCTTTTTCTCCATCCAAAGCTTCGAATATTTCGCCCGCAGTCCATATCGATTCATTTGAATGTTTGGAGGATATAAATATGAGCATCTTAGATTCAGCTATTGCGCCTGTGATAATTTCAATGAACTCTTGTCCACTGTAAATTCCGTCTTTATCGAACCAGTAGGTAATACCATTTTCATCGAATACATTTTGGATTTCCGCTATGGCATTACCAGGTATTACATTGTAGTTTTCATCAACGTAATCTCTGCGTGAATAGCTTATAAAAACATCGTATTTGTATTTCATGTTATATTGTATTTACTAAAATGTGACCTCTGATTTATAGTGCGAATATACTCTTTTTGAGTGGAATAAAGAATAACAAAGAAATATTTTGTGAAAAAAAAGACGACATAAAGTAGTGTTCGATATTAGTACTTAAAATAGTTGTTGAAAATTTGATAATTAATTGATTCTCTATTGAAACAGATACTTGATTATTTCCAAGCGAATGCTTTAAGATTGCATCACGAATATAATGATTTAATGCTGTAAAATGACATTTGTGATTAAATGGAAAATAAATGTACTTTTCTATTAGAAAACCATGCTTATCTGGGCCATCTTTTGTAAAATGTGAGGTGGATATAAATAAAAATAGTGGGAAAGTTTCTTCTTTTCCCACCAGCTAAAGATTTATTTATATTGCTAAGTATCTCTAAATGTAAAATATAAAGATCGATTTAGCCTCTTTTTAGAATTCTACCTTCGGAGCCTTCTCACTTCCTTCTTCTGCTTCAAAATATGCTTTCTTATCAAAGCCGAACATTCCTGCAAAGATATTTTTGGGGAAACGGCGGATATTGGTGTTATAAGCCTGTGCAGCATCATTGAAATTTTTGCGCGCTACATTGATACGGTTTTCAGTTCCTTCCAGTTGAGCCTGTAATTCCAGGAAGTTTTGATTAGCTTTTAAGTCCGGATAATTCTCGGTAATAGCTAATAACTTGCCCAGTGCTGATGTTACAGCACCTTGTGCCTTTTGGTATTGCGCCAACTTTTCTGGTGTCAGATCGGCAGCGTCCACTTTAATTTGAGTTGCTTGGCTACGTGCGGCAACAACTCCTTCCAATGTTTCCTTCTCATGTGTTGCATATCCTTTCACGGTGTTTACCAGATTAGGAATCAAGTCGGCACGACGTTGGTATTGAGTTTCTACATTTGCCCATTGACCACTTACATTCTCGTCCATAGTAACCAGACCGTTATATACACTTACTGCCCATATGACAAGGATAGCCACAACGGCTAAGATGATAATAATTGACTTCTTCATGTTTCTTGTTTTTATTGAATTTGATAATTTGTTTTCTACTTATTTTCTTTAGAAACGAGAACCGGCGCCGCCGCCACCGCCCATTCCTCCGCCAAAGCTGCCTCCGCCAAAGCTGCCTCCACCGAAACCGCCTCCGCCTCCGAAACTACCTCCGCCGAAGCCTCCAATAAATGGACCACCTCCGCCACCTCCCCGGTGGTGGTAATCATTATCATAACTTTGTTGGCGGCGTATGATGGTATGTCCGCAGTTTCTACATGTATAGGTAACATCCTCGGTTTTCACCCCGTTAATTCGGGATACGACAGCACTTCCGCTTCTCTGTAATTGATGTTTACCACAATTCGGACAACGGCTTTGTTTGCGTGCCGAAAAGAAAGCAAGACCTCCGCCAATAGCAATAAAACAAAGAATGGCAAGAACAAAATCAAAAGAACCACCGCTGTTCGAATCGGAGAGAGCATCATTTTCCATAGAACCGTCAAGCCGCTGACAAGTCGCTTTTAGGCCGGCCACCATTCCGGCATCCCAATTTCCGTCTTTCAGGTAAGGAATCATATATCTGGTTTGAATCCTTTTACAGATCGCATCGGGGAGCACTCCTTCCAAACCATAACCGGTATAAAACTGGATACAACGTTGATCTGTAACCAACAAAATAACCAATCCGTTATTTTTATCTTTCTTCCCTACACCCCATTTATTAAGTAACTGATGGCAGAAGTTGAAACAATCTTCTTCTCCGATTGATGGAACTACGGCAACCACCGTTTCAATTCCTGTTTGTTGTTCCAAGGCATAAAGCATGGAGTCTATACTGTCACAAGCTGCCTGTGAAAGTATGCCGGCCGGGTTGCAAACATATTGCATTTTGTTTTGCAGGTGAACTTTTGGGAGGTTGTCCACCGTGTATACTTTCTCTTGAGCTTGTAGTGGGAACAGAAGAAAAGTAGCTAGTATAAAAGTCAATATTGATTTCATAACGATTATTTTACGTTTGCAAATATAGAAACTTTTTCTGTTATGAATCTAAAACTCCTTGTTATAATAGGTTTAATGAATGTATCGCCCGACGAATGCACGGACTCGGTCGGTGTATTCCTGTTTATTCTCTTTGTATGAAACTGCATGAGCCGCTCCTGGAACAATCCATAGTTCTTTGGGTCCCGGTTTGGCTTCGTAGAGCGAATATACCATCCAGGTAGGCACATACGTGTCTTTATCCCCGTGAATAAACAGCATCGGAAGCTGTGATTTGGCTACTTGTTTCAGTGAGGAAGCCTCTTTAAAATTCCATCCATATTTCTTCTCGCAAAGCCAGCTTGTGGTATACATGAGTGGAAAAGGGGGAAGGTGGAAACTAGCTTTAAGCTCATGTGAGAATTCGTCCCATACACTGGTGTAGCCGCAATCTTCCACAAAGCATTTAACAAATGGTTTCTGTTCCTCACCGGACACCATCATGGTTGTCGCACCTCCCATTGAAATGCCGTGTACAACCATTTGTGTACTATCTCCGAAAATCTCATTGGCAATGTTCATCCATTGCAATACGTCCCAACGGTCTTTCCATCCCATCTGGATGGCTGGGCCTTCACTTTCTCCCTGATGTTGCAGGTCGGGAAGTAATATGTTATATCCTAAATCTCGATTATACAGATAACCAATCATAAACATACGGATAGCATTATCTGTATGTCCATGCACAATGACTGCTGTCTTACTGGTGGGTTGGGGAGCAGCAACATAATACGCATGAAGTTGTATTCCGTGCGGATTGATGATGAATGTATCTTTCAGTGCATCCACTTGTTTCAGGCTGTCCACCCATGGACGTAGGAAAGGGTAGTTTCTATACATGAAGGGATAAGAGTCAGCATCTTTAGACAAAATCTTGGCATTCGGAGTCAATGAAAAGTTTAACATATAAAAACTTCCTCCGATGGTGCAGCCGGTCAATGCCAGCATGATAATAATGATGCTATATACAACTTTTCTCCTCATAAAAACTCTCTCTAATCCTTATTTATGCCATATCTCCCATGCGGCAAATGCCTGGAGCAGCAGCATTTCCAGACCGTTTTTAACAACAGCCCCTTGTGCTTCTCCTTTTTTCATGAACAGCGTAACATTCGGATTATATAACAAATCATAGAGCAAATGGTTTGGAGTCAGTAGCTCATAAGGAATATTAGGGCAGAAATCTACCTTAGGAAACATACCTACGGGAGTACAGTTGACGATGATTGTATATTCTGCCATAATTTCGGGAGTCAGTTCCTCATAAGTCAGCATATCATCGGCTTTGTGGGTGCGTGATACGAATATACTTTCAATACCCAGGTTTTTCAGCCCGTGGTAGACGGCTTTGGAAGCTCCGCCGGTACCCAGAATCAATGCTTTTTGGTGATGAGGCTGCAATAAAGGTTGAATGGATTGAGTAAATCCGATGATGTCGGAGTTGTAGCCAACCAGTTTGACTTTCCCTTTCTGCTGGCGGATGATTTTAATGACATTCACAGCACCTATCTTTGCGGTATCACGGTCGAGTTCATCCAAAAAAGGAATCACTTGTTCTTTGTAGGGGATAGTCACATTAAGCCCGCATAAATTGGGATTCTCTTCGATAACTTCCATGAAGTTATTAATGCTGGGAATTTCAAAATTCACATACTCTGCATTGATACCTTCGGATTTGAATTTCTCATTAAAGTATCCGATAGAAAAAGAATGTCGCAGAGGGTAGCCGATTAAACCATATTTTTCCATAATCATTTATTGCTTAGTTGGGTTATTGGGTTTACTTTTTAGAAGACGTACTATTTCTTTTACTTTACCGTCAGGGTATTTGTCTTTATAGTATTCCGTCAAATCTTCGTATATCCAGAAATTATAAGGGCGGCCGATAAAGATATTGAAAGTGTTAGATGACTTCTCGCCGTCAATGCCTAATTTCAATTTTATATGGTTGTATATTTGGTCGTCAGGAGGAATAAGTCTGCAAGTTTTGGCTATTTCAGTCGTTATTCCATACATACCATGAGCTTCTGCTTCTTCGATTGCGAATTCCTTTTTTGTTATAGGAAAGCCATCAGAATTGAGTAATGTATATGTACCGGAGTTCTTTTCCTGAATAGATATACTGTATGATTCTCCATTGGTATAGGGAGATTTACTCTCTAAATCGGCTTTTATTTTTTCTTTAATTTCGTCCGTTTCTACATCTATGCCATATTCTACGGCAACGATATCGAATTTCTGTTCAGATTGAGAGGGGGGGCTGGTAATTACTAAACCTTGTTTCTGGTCAATTTCTTGTCCGTTCAGGCAGAATTTCCGGTCGAATACGGGTTCTTTCTTTGATTTCCAGGTCAGTTTACTGGAAAAAGTGATGACAGATGGTTCTTTTCCGTCATTCCAGTCTATTTCTACTTTCTCATTATCGAATGTATGATCGCCATTGAATTCCCCGAAAGTCAGATAATATTTTCCGTCTTTGCTTACTCCTGTTTGCAGACCTGTGAAATAGGCCATATAAGCTCTGGTGCGTTCGTTTAGCGGAGCATCTTTTTCGTAAGTCTCCCCTTTGTAGATCGCTTTTATTCCTTGATTGGCGATAGAGCCTTTGGTGAGTGGATTCAGTAAGTCATTGCCTTGAGCATCCTGTACTGAAATGTAAAGAACTATGGGAGCAAAATCCCATATTAGGTCATCTCCTCCATTGTTTGCCGGATCACAAGAGGTGAAATTGATACAACAAAAAATGCAGAGTAGAAATAGTCCAATTGATTTTGTTGTTTTCATAAGGTTACATTATTAGGTTATTTGGTTGCGGTATAAAGAGTGCAGATACCAAAGGTCAGCCGTTTGAAGTTGACTTCGCTAAAACCGGCTCGGGCGATGACTCCTTTCATGACTTCCCCTTGAGGAAATACTTTGATGGTGTCCGGCAGATAGCGGTAGGCACTGTTATCTTTGGATAGAAGCTTACCCAATAATGGAATGACGACTTTAGAGTAGATGGAAAACAGTTGTTTCATCGGGAAGCGGTCCGGAGTGGTAAGTTCCAGAATAACAAGATGACCGCCCGGTTTCAGTACGCGGCACATCTCGGAGAGCCCTTTGTCGAGGTCTTCGAAGTTGCGGATACCGAAAGCTACAGTAATAGCGTCAAAATCATTGTCGGCAAAAGAGAGTGAAGTGCAGTCCTCCCGGGCAAAAGATATTTTATCCGACAGTCCTTCCTTTTTTACTTTTTCACGTCCCACATTCATCATACCTTCCGAGATGTCCGTGCCGATTAGTTCGGCAGGTTGCAGTTTGCGGCAGGCGAGGATGGCAAAATCCCCTGTACCGGTCGCTACATCCATCATTCGCTGCGGTTGAAAAGGGTGTAACCAGGCAATAGCTTTTTTGCGCCAGCTGCGGTCGATACCTAAAGATAAGGTATGGTTCAGCTTGTCGTAGGCATGTGCGATGTTGTCGAACATACGTTCCACTTGCTCGGTCTTTTTTCCTTCTTCGTCGTAAGGCTTGATATGTTGTTGCGGGTAATCCATTTTTTAGTTGATAGTTGATAAATGATAGTTGATAGTTGAAGAAGATAGTTGATAAATGATAGTTGGAAGATGACAGAGTTAATAGTTATATGCGATAAGCTGCATATTAACTATCATTTATCATCTATCAACTATCATTTATTATCTGTCATTTATCGCTTATCAGCTGTTCAAAAAAGTTTCGACGTTTTTGAATATACGTTCAGCGATATTGCTAGTATCTTCTTTCACGAATTTCTCACCGGTGATGTTTTCGAACAATTCGATGTAGCGGTCACTGATACTTTGTACGATAGCCGGAGTCATTTCCGGTACTTTCTGACCGTCTTTGCCTTGGAAGCCGTTTTCCATCAACCATTCGCGAACGAATTCTTTAGAAAGTTGTTTCTGCGGTTCGCCTTTTTCGAAACGTTCCTGATAACCTTCAGAGTAGAAATAGCGGCTTGAATCCGGAGTGTGGATTTCGTCCATTAGGTAGATAGTGCCATTGTGCTTACCGAATTCGTATTTTGTATCTACGAGGATCAGTCCGCGCTCTGCTGCGATTTCAGTACCGCGTTTGAAAAGGGCTAATGTATATTTTTCGAGAATTTCATACTCTTCCGGAGTAGCCAGTCCTTGTTTTAGGATTTCTTCTTTAGAGATGTCTTCGTCGTGCAATCCCATTTCAGCTTTCGTAGTCGGAGTAACGATGGGTTCCGGGAATTTCTGGTTTTCGCGCATTCCGTCCGGCAACTTCACGCCGCAAATTTCGCGTACGCCGCTTTTGTAAGTACGCCATGCGCTACCACACAGGTAACCGCGTACAATCATTTCTACCGGAAAACCTTCACACAATACGCCTACCGTTACCATTGGGTCCGGAGTAGCCATTTTCCAGTTCGGACAGATGTCAGTAGTGGCATCGAGGAATTTAGCTGCAATCTGGTTCAGCATTTGTCCTTTGTAAGGAATACCTTCAGGAAGTACTACGTCAAAGGCCGAAATACGGTCGGTTGCTACCATGACGAGTTTTTCGCCGTTGATGTTGTACACATCGCGCACTTTTCCGTGGTACACGCTTTTCTGTCCCGGAAAGTTGAAATCTGTTTTTGTTAATGCTTTCATTGTCTTTATTATAATTACAAATTACAAGTTACAAATAACAAGTCGCAATAGGATTTCGAATCTAAAGACGATTAGTCTTTGGCCAGTTTCACCGGACGTTCGCCGTTGATAACCAGTTGTTCGTTTTTCCGTTTCTCCCGTTCGGCTTTCGCTTCTTTGTCGAATTTTTCGTAAGCATCCACGATACGTTCCACCAGTTTATGGCGTACGATATCTTTTTTATTCAGTTCAACAAAACTGATACCTTTCACTCCCTTTAAGATGCGGAGAGCTTGCACCAATCCCGATGTTTGTGAAGCGGGGAGGTCAATCTGTGTCATGTCTCCCGTCACAATCATTTTGGTGTTCATACCCATACGGGTGAGGAACATTTTGATTTGCTGTGTGGTAGTATTCTGGGCTTCGTCCAAAATGACGACCGCATCATTCAGCGTGCGTCCGCGCATAAAGGCTAACGGGGCAATCTGGATAATGTTCAATTCCATGTATTCCTTTAACTTGGCAGCAGGTATCATATCTTGCAGGGCATCGTATAAAGGTTGCAGGTATGGGTCGATCTTATCTTTCATGTCGCCGGGCAGGAAACCGAGCTTTTCTCCGGCTTCTACGGCGGGGCGGCTAAGGATGATTTTTTTGATTTCTTTATTCTTCAATGCACGTACGGCGAGGGCGATAGCGGTGTATGTCTTTCCCGAACCTGCCGGACCGATGGCAAATACCATATCATTCTTGGCGAATCCTTCTACCAGTTTCAACTGGTTTTCACTTCGGGGGATGATAGGTTTTCCTGTGACACTGAACACAATCACGTTTCCTGTCTGTTCTGCTTGCGGCGCATTTCCTTTTATAATGTCAATGATAACTTCTTCTTTCAGTGAATTATATTCGGCGCAGTACTTTTCAAGTTTGGTGATATTTTCTTCGAAGGCACACATTTCTTCCTCGTCGCCCAGCACTTTGATGACATTGCCTCGGGCAACTATGCGTAGCTTTGGATATAAAGCTTTAATTAACTGTATGTTGGCGTTGTTTACGCCGTAAAAAATAACCGGATCAATGTCCTCAAGAACAATCAGCTTCTCTATCATTAAGTTGTATTAAAGAAAAATTTCTGCAAATTTAATGAAACGTTTTGGATTCTCTGATTGTTTGGAGGTGAATTTTACTGCAATTTACATTCATCTTCCGTTCATCGGGCAGTAATATGGAAACAACCTTGCTTCAGTTCGTATTTGATATAGCATTTTTCAGCTTGTCGTAGATCTCTTAAAACTTCGGATAGAACAAGTTTCAGTGTGTCGGCACTCACGTCCTGCATAGGGCGACCGTCTTTATCTTCCACTTTCTTAAAACGTTTCCAACTAACATCAAAAGTAGCCCCGAAACAATGTGCCGAGTTGGCGGAGGCATTTCCATTGCGACGGCGGAGACGTTTCACATCGTTTTCAGTACGTAGTACGGAGGTGATGATTACCTGATTGGGATTCAGCCCTTTGGCAGCCAATGAATCGAGAAAGTTGGAGCCGATTGTATCGAGCAATGCGCTGGCACGTGGAACGAGGTAGGGAATGGAATGTGTCAATGAATCCACTGCATAAAATTCATTATCAGTGATATGAGTCAACTTTTCTTTCATTGCTTCCGCTTCCTCTCGGTCTGCCAGCGGGCTAATACCTATCTTTTTAGCGACTTCCAGATGTGCATCGTTCAAATCAGGGAAAGAACGTTTGTAACTGACAACGCCACGAATATTGTGCGGCTTGTTCAATTTCAGTGACATGTCTTTCTTTTTGCAGCTTGAAGTAAGCGTTGTAAGCCCAATAACAAGTAAAAATAGCGGTAATATGCGAAGCTTGTAAGTAGTCATTTTGTATTTTTTGCCCGCAAATATACGCTATTTTTTCATACGTTCTATGTTTTGCATTATTTTCCGCCTCATATCTTTTACGGGTCACTCTAAAATATTTTCCGGTATTTCCGGACGGGTATCAAGAGTGCCTATAATGGTATAATCCGTGTTATCTATTGTTGTCTTCAGCGTTGGTATTATTAAATAATCACTTCTAGTAAGAGCCTTGTTAATAAGTTGCTCCCAATCTATCTTTAAATATCTTTGTATAAGATTGATAACTGCATTTACACTTGTAACTCCATCAAATAGTTCAAATCTTAATTTGTGAGGGGTGGGAGGGGTTGATGCATCCGTGAAATTTCCTTGTTCGTCAGATGCATAATTTAATGTTAAATAAGGTATGGCGTATGTAGGAGATGAGTTGCCGAAACCATTTTCTAATTTGACTGAAAAATCGTATGTTCCTTTGGCTATCGGATTTTGGGATAGTTCGTTTTTGGAGTCGCTATATCGGAAGAAATAGCAATCTTTAGATTCATTGTTAATCAAATAGACCACAGTGCCATTGGACAGTGCCGGATGATTACTTTCTTTTATTGCGTATGCCAAATAACTGTCTATAATTTTAATTTTTAATTCAACTATTTCGTTGGTGATATTATCTTTTACTTTCACCTTTGTTTCTCCTTTCTTTTTGGGGGTAACTTTTAAACTTCCCATTCCTATTGAGCTGGATAAATCTACATCGATGCTTAAAATATCAGTTTCTTCTACAGTCACGGTATAGTCTCTGTTTCCACCTCTAATGGTAATATCTGTTGCTCTTAATAAAGGTTGTTCGTAATACTCTTTTTCAAAGGATAAAGGATATATCTTTTCTTCATTATTATTGCCACAGCTAAAAAAGATAATTGTACAGAGGAATGACAGTAGTGCTCCAAGTAAATGTTTTGTTTTCATGATTATTTTGTTTTATAGTTTTGCAGGAGAGATATAGTCTTATAAGTTCCTGTGTTGACGTTGGAGGCAAATATAAAGATTTTATCGATATGTTGGAGTAAATAGTGTATTTATTTCCTGTCCTCCAGCTATTTTCATACATTTGTAGCGGTTTATAAAAATAGGCCACTTTCCCACTAAACATAACACACATGAAAACAGATTTCGATTACAATTCTATGCCCGTTAGCTTCGCTCATTGCTTGAATGGACATTGTTTGCGTGCGGACAAATGTTTGCGGCGACAAGTAACTCTCCGAATGCCGAAAGAGCGGGCTGCTGTAATGGTTATTAATCCCGAACATGTCACTTCCGATGGTGTAGACTGCACTTACTTTATTGATGAAAAGCCGGTGTTGTTTGCACGGGGTATGAAACATTTGCTGGATCGGGTGCCGCTTGCTGATGCCACCGTTATCAAACGACAGATGATAGCCTACTTTGGCAAAACGATCTATTACCGTTGTTGCAACAAGGAGCGGCTGATTAAACCGAAGGAGCAGGAATACATACAGGGACTTTTCCGCAGGCGGGGAGTTACAGAAACGCCTCAATTTGACGAATATATAGAATACTATGATCTTGGGTAAGTATATCCGTTAGTTCCGGTAGTCCCACATATTGTGGGAAAGTATTCTTTTATATTATGGGAATTTATTCCCGCAAAATAAGGGAATAAATTCCCTCCAGCTAGGGAATCTTTTCCCATAATATATGGGACTACCGGGGACTGTAATACCCTGATAATAGTTGACTGCCTTTTTTCTTATCTTCGGGTTGGGTTGACATTTATTATGTAGGTATTATATAGCAGTCCCGGTATGAGAAATGCATGATGAAAGTATGAGAAATACCGGTTTTTTATGACATTTCAGGCAAAATATTATGAGAAACAGCTTTTTGAAAAGTATTTCTCATAGTGCTATTGCTTTGAATTACAGGTAATTATTCTATGGATTATGAGAATATGAGAAATGATTTTGCAAAATCATTTCTAGTGGCGCGACATTCCGGGATTATTGTAATTGTATACAAAGAATGAGCGATATGGCTTCACGACTTATTACATATTTTGTGTTACATATTTTATGTAACATAAAGAACGTAATAAATCCGGAATGTTCAAAGAAGATTTATTCGAGTTATATATAAAAAACAAACGCTGATGAGAACAAGTAATCATGCTTTTCTCATCAGCGTATATTATGTTGGATTACAACTATTTCTTATCTTTTTTCTCGTCAGCTTTTGTTGCAGGCTTTTCCTCCGTTTTGCTTTCCGGATTGATAATACCCTTCACTGTTTCACCGATAGGAAGCTTGTCCAATACGCCAAGGCTCGGAGCTACTGTCTTTACTAATGTGTTCAGGAAATTGCTAGTTCCACCGTTTCCTCCGTCGAATACAGTGATATTTCCTAGGTTCATGTGTTCGAACGCCTTCACCTGTTCGCCGGCGATTTCCTTCCACTGGTCTACCATCTTATATTGGATAGCGATAGCTGGATTCGATTCAGCTGCTCTTACCATTGCTTCGAAACCTTCTGCTTCCGCAAGTAATGATTTCTTCTTACCTTCCGCTTCTGCTTCCAGTTTCAATTGGATAGCTTTTGCTTCCGCTTCGGCTTGTGCTAAAGTAGCCTTTGCGCGTGCTTCCGCTTCGCGGGTAATCTTTTCAGCGATGGCATTTGCTTGCAGGATAGCTTCCTGTCTGGCGATTTCCGCAGGAACAATCTTTTCAGCCTTCAATGAAGATTCCACTTTCCGTGCCTTAGCTTCTTCCACTTCCTTTTGCGCAATTTCGCGTGCAGTTTGTACGGCAGCTTCCGATTTTGCGGTAGCTTCACCTGCTTGCTTATCGGCATTAGCTTGTGTTACAGCTAGTTCAGCATTGGAAAGTGCTACCTCTTTCTGTGCGTCATTTCGTCCGATAGCAGCTTTCTTGGCAGCTTCCGCCTGTTTGATTTCCATATCCGAGTTTAGTTCGGCAACACGGCTTTCTTTTTCTGTATTTGCCTGCTCGATACGGATATTCTTTTCGGCTTCAGCCTTTGCTACTTGTGATTCTTTTTCTGCATTGGCAATGGCTACTTGTGAGATTCTGTCCTTATCTGCATTTGCAACGGAGATTTCCTGTAGTTTTTTGGTTTCTGCAATAGCAATATCCTGATCTTTGCGGGTTTCTGCTACTTTCGTTTCACGCTCCTTTATTTGATTGGCAATTTTGATAGCACCCAGCTTTTCCTGTTCTTCGATGTTAGCCTGTGCCTCGTTCAGTGCTTTACTTTCAGCTTCCTTACCTAAGTTGACAATGTAGTTGGCAGCGTCGCGAATATCACTGATGTTGATGTTCATCAGATACAAACCGAATTTGCGAAGTTCAGTATCAATATTATCTTTCACTTTAGCCAGGAACTTATCCCGGTCAGAATTTAATTCTTCGATAGTCATATCGGCGATCACCATACGCATCTGACCATATACAACATCAGTAATTAAGTTCTGCTTGTCATCCATCGTCAGACCCAGCATACGTTCTGCGGCATTCTGCATCACTTCGGGATCTGTGCTGATGGCTACGGTGATTGTAGTCGGCACATCTACACGAATATTCTGAGCGGATAGCGCACCGGTCAGTTTACATTCGATCTGCATGGGTTTCATGGACAGGAATTCGTAGCCTTGAATAATAGGCCATACGAAGGCTGCACCACCGTGGTATAGTTTTGCCGACTTTTTATCTCCTCCCGTTTTACCATATACGACGAGTACCTCGTCACTCTTACATTTGCGGTAACGGGAAAGGATACCAATGAAGGTAAGCAAAATGACTGCCACTAATATAGCAGCCATTATCAACATTTCTTGTGTCATAAAATTATGTATTTGAATAGTTATTGAATGAACAGTGTTCCGTCTTTGTAACTGGTGATGATTGTTCGGTCTCCAGTCTGGTATGTTTTTCCGGATTCGGAGATGACGTCTACTTCACGCATGGCTCCGTCCCGGGTGGTCTGTACAGTATATTTGCTGTCGCTTTGCTTGAAGTAGATGGTACATTCTCGTCCCACAAGTTGATCTGTCTGTTCAGAATGATTCACTTGTTGCAGTTGATAAGCTTTCTTATAGAGAAACCACACAGCGAGAACAAAGAAAAGACCCACCAGAATTCCGATGACATAACTTTGAATTTCAGTGTTTCCCGCTAAATACATGTACCAGCCGAATCCGATTCCAAAATGAGTTAGTCCTTTAAAAGAAACTACGCTACTGATGTCAGCATCTACGTCTACATCTGCATCTATGTCTCCGAAAAAGATGGATAGAACGAATTGGATTACAAATATTCCTGTTGTCACAAGGGCAATAATAAGGAAAATGGTACTACTCATAATTGTGAGGTATTAGTGAATCATGATTATTTTGTTCTCCAAATATACAGGTTTATGCGAATTATACAAAGATAAATGAGATAAAATGACTACTTTTGCGCGCGAAAACCCTAAAAAAGAGGAATTAGCGTGCAAAGGTATTTTATTTATTTGGCTTACGACGGAACCAACTATCACGGTTGGCAGATTCAACCGAATGGGATTAGTGTGCAGGAATGTCTGATGAAGGCATTGTCTACCTTTCTGCGTCGCGAAATTGAAGTAATAGGAGCAGGCCGGACGGATGCGGGAGTGCATGCCTCTCTGATGGTTGCTCATTTTGATTCCGATGAACTGTTGGATACTACTTCTGTTACTGATAAATTAAATCGTCTGCTACCTCCCGATATTTCCATTTATCGTGTTTGCCGGGTTCGGCCGGATACCCATGCCCGTTTTGATGCGACTGCGCGAACTTATAAATATTATGTGACGACATCGAAATATCCTTTTAACAGGCAATATCGCTGGCGTCTTTATAACCAGTTGAATTATGAACGCATGAACGAAGCAGCGCGTATCCTTTTCGAGTACAACGATTTTACGAGTTTCAGTAAACTTCATACGGATGTAAAGACCAATATTTGTCATATCACTCATGCAGAATGGACGCAGGAAGAAGATGCTACCTGGGTGTTTACCATTCGTGCCGACCGTTTCTTGCGGAATATGGTGCGAGCCATTGTAGGCACGCTCATTGAAGTGGGACGCGGGAAACTGACTGTTGAAGGTTTCCGGCGGATTATAGAACAGCAGGACCGTTGCAAAGCCGGGACATCTGCTCCGGGGCAAGCCCTGTTTCTGGTCAACGTGGAATACCCGGAAAGTATATTTGAATGTGATGACCAGCAATCATCTATAACTGGCGAACCGTCTGTCGCTGATAACTTATAATTGGTAATTAGTAAATAATAAATATTCTCATGTGGTTATTATTAGCATTCCTCTCGGCTACTTTGCTGGGCTTTTATGATGTATTCAAGAAGAAATCGTTGAAAGATAATGCAGTACTTCCTGTTTTGTTTCTAAATACATTCTTTTCCAGTCTCATCTTTCTACCGTTTATCCTGATATCCGTTTATCAACCGGACTTGTTGGGAGGAACAATATTCAATGTTCCCGTTGCTGGTTGGGAACAGCATAAATATATTATCATCAAGTCGTTCATCGTATTGTCTTCGTGGATATTCGGATATTTCGGAATGAAACATTTGCCCATAACCATTGTAGGACCTATCAATGCCACCCGTCCGGTGATGGTGCTCGTGGGAGCTATGCTGGTATTCGGTGAACGATTGAATCTCTATCAATGGATTGGTGTGATGCTGGCCATTGCCTCTTTCTTTATGTTGAGCCGTTCGGGAAAGAAAGAAGGAATTGATTTTAAGCATAACAAATGGATCTTTTTTATTGTACTGGCTGCCATTACAGGTGCTATCAGTGGTTTGTATGATAAATATCTGATGAAGTCTCTGAATCCGATGTTGGTGCAATCCTGGTATAATGTTTATCAGGTGTTTATCATGTGTCCTATCCTGTTGTTGCTTTGGTGGCCTAAAAGAAAGTCCACTACTCCGTTCCGCTGGGATTGGACGATTATCCTGATCTCCATTTTCCTTTCTGCTGCCGATTTTGTTTACTTTTACGCATTAAGTTACGATGATTCGATGATTTCTATCGTTTCGATGGTCCGTCGGGGAAGTGTGGTTGTTTCTTTTACTTTCGGTGCGCTTTTCTTCCGTGAAAAGAATTTAAAAAGCAAAGCGATTGACCTTATACTGGTGTTAATCGGAATGATATTCTTATATTTGGGGTCTAAAAATTAAAAAAGAGCCTTTATACTCGTTTTATCCCTCATATAGTTTGTTATTACGCTTTTTGTTATGTTAAAAAGGTAGATGTTCCGGAGTTTTTATCATTAAGATTTCTATCTTTGTTTTACAAATGATTTACGAAAAATAAAAAAATATGGCAACTGTATCATGGGTAGTATTTAAGCATCATAAAAAATCGGATGGTACATACAATCCCAAAATCCGAATATCACATAACAGAACATCATCGTATATATCAACTCCCATATATACGGATATGGTTCGATTTAAGAAAAAATCGGCTTCAGGTACTATTACTTTAGAAAAAATAAAAGAAGAACTTGATGATATAGTGAAGGAGTATCGCCATATTATAAATGATAATCAAGAGATTGTCCAGGAATGTGAGACGTCTAAGGATATTGTTTTAATGATCGAAAGACGGAAGAAGCGTAAGGATATAGATTTCATAGAATTTGCTAGACAGCATATCCAAATGACTCCCAATGCGGGGACTAGAACAGTTAAGACTACCGGAATAAATGCACTTTGTCATTTTCTTAAATATAAAAATGGTAATGATAAACTCTCAATAAAAGACTTAACGTCTAAGTTATTAAGAGAATACGAAGGATGGTTGCGAAAAGAAAGATTAATCACTGTCAGGCAAAACAGAACAGCAAAACAAGAGTATAGGACAATTAGAAAACCGGCTTTAAATGATACCGGTGTGCATTCTTATATGGGGGTAATCCAGTCTGTATTTAATGCGGCCTTACTATATTTTAATGATTACGAAAAAGGAGATATTATAATAACCAATGACCCGTTTAAAGTATATACTATCCCGCCAGTCTTGGAAGCAAAGAAAAGAGCTGTAGATGTTGATATAATCAGGAAAATCTATAATTACTCTCCAATAAATAAACGAAAAAGAACTACTACTTTTACCCGTGATATTTATATTTTGTCTTTCCTGTTGGCAGGAATGAATGCGATTGATATGCTTGATTGTCAAATGGTAAACGGTAGAATAGAGTATGAACGCCAAAAAACAAAAGATCGGAGAAAGGATAAGGCTTTTATTTCTGTATGCATTCACCCTTTGGCACTCCCCATCATTGAAAAATATCGTGATCCATCTGGAAATTGTCTATTTGATTTTTATAAGAGATATAGTAATATACGTAATCTGACGAAAGGAATACATCGGGGTATGAGGTCTCTGTGTGAGGAGATTGGGATAGATTATATTCAATTCTATTCTGCTCGCCATTCTTTCGCTACTATTGCCCGTAATGAATGCGATATAAGTAAAGACGATATATCGCTATGCCTGAACCATTCAGATGGTAAGACAATAACAGACACCTATATTAAACGGGACTTCTCAAGAATAGACAAAGTAATAAGTAAAGTGGCCGACTATGTATTTGGAGAAAGCCTTTCCAGTACTTCGTCTATAAACAATGATCTGTAATGCGGGCACTCTAATACTCCCTTTTGCTTTGCTTCCCGATAGACTGAAGAGAATAGCTTTGCTTTTTCTTTTTCGGTGGTTGGTGTTTCTGCTATGGGTGTAACAAGGAACCTGCATCCCCAACCTTTGCAGGTAGGAGTGAGAGAACAGTGAAGGGCGTTTGTTCTCTCACAGGAGCAATTTTGGATATATGGGTTCATCAGTCTAATGAAATCCGATCTGTAATTTGTGTTATTTCAGGATTAAAGAAATATATAGAAGAACTGATATCTTTTCCGCCAAGGCTATTATTTCCTCTATATTTGAATTTGGCTCTATATCCTATAAAATCTCCTTTATATTCTTTTTCTTTTGTGTCATACACGTTTTTTAAGCTATCTTCCATGTGTTCAATAATTGGAATACTATCTTTCATCACCTGGATTCTTTCTTTATATAATTCTGGATATCTTGAATTTACCTCATATTCAGCTTTTTTTGACGACAGGGCAGATTGTAGTTCTCTTATAGCTTTGCCTTCTTGGCTATCCATAAATAAAGTGAATGCAGAATCTACTTTAGATATTTCTACAAATTCATAACTATTCCAATCTTTCATCGTTGTTTTTAATTCTGATTCGATAACCTCTCTTGCTTTGTCTTCATTTGATTTTCCACATGAACAAAGTGCGATGATAGCGCAAACTAATAATAGTGTCTTTTTCATAATCTCTTATTTTTTGTTGATTAATATATTTGATTGTTGTTTATTATAGTATAATACTAATAATTTATTATTTTAATACGGCATTTGGTTAAACTTTTTTTCTTCGCAAAGTGTTGACTTTCAGCCTTTGAATATAATACCTTAATCTAATACATTACCGCCTATTGCCTATCAGCCCTCAAGAAAGATATTAATTCATCCTTAGTCTTAATGGTATCATCCTTGGATTGTATAGTTGCGTCCTTTTCCGCAATAATCCGCTCTAAGTCTTGAATACGCTGTTTTAGCCTATCGAGCTCTTCCGAGTTTGATTTATCACTTGGATCAAGACGGTGTATTTCAACTTCCCCTGTTGGCTTAATAATTTTTTGAGTACCGGATTCGGGCATTGTTACGGAAATCTTCGTATTTCCTACATTATTTAATGTAGATTTACTATTGTTTCCTATAGAACCGAATGATTTATTATTATCTCTAATTGCGATATTATCACTGGAATATTGCGATACAATATCATCGCCAAATAGTCTAACTATATTGTTATATAAATCCTCTAATAATGGTTTCTTCCCTCTTTCTATTTCAGATAAATAGGATTGTGCTATGCCTATTTTATCTCCAAACTCTTTTTGGTTCATTCCCAGTGATTTACGCAAAGATGTGATATTTAAAGCATTCATATATTGATAAATAATGTTAATACTGCGATATTTTATTGCGATAATTAGCGATAATTCAAGAATATCGCTATCTTTGCATCATCGAAACGTTACAAAGATACGCAACTTTGAAATGATTCGCAATAGTACATTTATATTAAAATTAAAAAGATACGATTATGAACGCATTTACATTTTTGACAGAAACCGGAAAATTCAATAACAGCGAAATCATGAAACATGCTCATGTTTTGAAAGCGTATCGTCGTATCTCTTTGAGTGAAGCTTTGAAAAAGGCTTGGTTTCTGGCAAAGAGACAGCAAAAAGAATACAGAGAGGTTGAAGAGGAAAAGAAGTCTTTCAAGCCGGTGTTCAATGCAAGCAAGGGAAATGTATTGAAAGCGTTCTTTGCCGATAAATATACTAACTATGATAGCTCTTGGAGGTAATTATGAGCACAAAACAGATTAACGAGGAGTTAGCTTTCCTTCGGAAATACGTGGTGGATTTGGAAGGAATGGATGAAACGATTGTTCAGCGATTAACCGCCATCAACAAGACAAAGAAAGAGGTTATAAATTACTTCTTAGGTCTAATAAGTGATTACGAAGCCCTGTTAGGTTAGAATCTACGAAAGAAGCGAGCGAAACGCTTTCAGGACACAACGGTAAACCGATGATTCCTAATTCGGGATGGGAGGATTAACCCTCAAAAATGAATCCGTGTTCAGGGCACGTTAAAGTAGCCTGCGCAGATAAGCAGTATAGCCGATGCGGAGTATAGCGTAATAGCCAACCAGCGATGATATGAGCGGAAGGAAGCAACGTGAGTAAGTAATATATCGAAAAAAATCAGTCTGAAAAACATCGTCTTTATCAGTAAGAAAACGGGAATAGGCGTCCGTACGCTGATTACAATATAGCCCTACTGACGGATTGAACGGCAGCCGATAGCGAGAATCGGGTAGGGCACTTTTCTGTAGTGTTTTATTTTGTGTTTGTGTTGTATAGTGTACGGTCTGTGAAGATAGTGCACTTTTTAATAAGGATGGTTAGCTTATCGGTTAGAGCTTAGTGTTGCGTAACCAATTATCACGATTGAGAGAGGTTCGATTCCTCTACCATCCACAATAATAATCAAATAATTGATCTTATGGAAAAAGAAATTGTAGTTGACGAAAGCTATCAGACGAGCAAACTGTTTGATAAAATGAAAGTAGGGGATATTTATAAAGTCCCCTATGACAAATCCCGACATGTAGGAATAAAATCAGAAGCTGCACGTAGAAATCGTGATGCTCGATTAACTAACAAATTAAAGTCGAACATAGATTTAATGTTTCGGGTTTCGGAAACAGTAAATCCCGGATACACTTCTATTATTCGACTAAAGTAATATTTGATAGCCATGCAAAGAGTATTAACTGAACTTACTCCTGAATGCGAACTTACTACCCAAATGTATATTTCAGGATTAGAAAAAGAAGAAATTGCTGAAATAAAATGCCGGGCGTCTAGTACTATCAATAACCAGTTACAAAAAGCTTTTCAGGTTCTTAATGTCAAAAATGGGAGGCAGTTATGTCGTAGGTTCTATGAAAGAATTTCAGGTATTGAATTTACTTTTGATTTTTCTCCTGTTGTACGTGCATCTACGGCTTGGGTATTTATTGGTATATTTTCCTTTTCTCTTTTTCATGAGCAAGGCGATATGAGAAGAAGTAGGAGAACAACGGTGGAAACTTCTGTAAGAGCAAGAAGAATATAATATCTATTTGCTACCTAATTTTAACTATAAAATATGTTCTATGAAAACAATTCATAAAATACAAAATGTAATTGCGGTCATCGCTTTAGGAATGTCTATGCGTTTGGCAATGCAATTAGAAATGACTACTAACGAGACTATATCAGCCACTATAATGGTAGTCCTTACTATATTAATGTTACTGGAAAGAAGCGCTAAGGAAATTCATCAAAAAGAATAGGAGGGTATATGGATGATCCCATTATTAGCCAAGCTATACAAATAGGTATTAAATTTGGCATTGAAGCATATAAGAATGAAAGAAATGCAAATTTCAAAAATAAAAAAATTCTTATATGCAAATCCGATGCGGAAGACCGTTTCGGAAGCGGAGTTCTTAAAAATTTAGAGAAAAGAAAACTTATATATCCATATCAATTTGGTATTGAGGAAGTAGTGGATGAAGAAGGAGAACCAATCAAAAAAGCAAAAGGGTATATTTATTATAAACTATCCGACCTAATAGAAGCGATAGAAAAAGGCAATATTCTAAAATGTCTTCAAAATCGCAAATAACCATTCATTTATTAATTAACCCAATGCCGACACCCCAGGATGTCGTAGAGTGCAAGCCTCTGTATTTTATTTTAAATGTTCTATACTATCTTAGTGTCCGTTGGTTCGGTATCTAGGAACAAAATTTTGTCGTTTAAATTCATTTTCGGAGGCGTCGGTTCGTGAGGATAGGCGCTTTATTTATTTCGATTAACCACTTTAATAATATATAGTTATGAAAAAAGTAATTGTAAGAGGAGATCGTTCCGGTGTATTTTTCGGAGAGTTAGTAGAAAGAAATGGTAGTGAGGTTAAGCTCGCAAATTGTCGTAGATTGTGGTATTGGGATGGTGCTGCTAGTATATCTCAATTAGCAGTTAATGGTACGACTAACCCATCTGAATGCAAATTCACAGTTACGGTTCCAGAGATAGAGATTTTGGATGTGATTGAAATTATCCCGTGTTCGGATAAAGCTGTAAAATCTATTGAAAGTGTACCGGTATGGGCAAGGTAATGGAAGATAGAATAAAACAGTTTCTAAATATTGGCTCTGGCTCTGGCTCTGGCTATGGCGATGGCTATGGCTATGGCTCTGGCTCTGGCTCTGGCTCTGGCTCTGGCTATGGCTATGGCTATGGCTATGGCTCTGGCGATGGCGATGGCTCTGGCTATGGCGATGGCGATGGCTCTGGCGATGGCGATGGCTCTGGCTCTGGCTCTGGCTCTGGCTATGGCGATGGCTATGGCTATGGCTCTGGCTCTGGCTCTGGCTCTGGCTATGGCTATGGCTCTGGCGATGGCGATGGCTCTGGCGTAAAATCCATAAATGGAAATTCTATTTATGTAGTAGATAATATACCTACTATTATCACAAATGTAAAAGGTAATATCGCAAAAGGTTTTATCCTTCAGTCTGACTTATCTCTTACTCCCTGTTTTATAGTAAAAGAGAATAATCAATTTTCTCATGGTAATACTCTACATGAGGCATTTGAATCTTTACAAGAAAAGCTTTATGATGATAGTACAGAAGAGGAAAGAATAGATAAGTTTAAAGAACATTTTTCCGACTTTTCTAAAAAGTATTCTGCTAAAGACTTGTTTATATGGCATCATGTACTCACTGGGAGTTGCAAGGCTGGAAGAGAAGCTTTTTGCAAGGATAAAGGTATAGATGTAAACAATGATAGGTTTACCGTCTATGAGTTTATAGAACTGACTAAAAATTCGTATGGCGGTGATATTATCCGCAGACTATCTTAACTTAATCCCGGTTTGCTTTGATCGGCACTCCGGGAGCAATTTAAACCACTTTAAATAATATAAGATATGAAAGAAGAAAAAGAATTAACCATTAGAGAGAAAGAATCTGTATTTGAGATTCAAACAGCAGATTTGAGTAAAGACAATCTTCCTTCTTTGGATGATGCCCAAGAACTTCCAATAGACTTGTGCGGTAATTATTGGTCTCCAGAACAGGCTGGAGAATTTAAGAAAATATTTTTTGTAGAAATCAAACCACAAAAGGTATTGAGTGCTACCAATCCAGATGAATTAATAGATTTAGATTGTGCTTTCTTCTTAGAAAGAAAGGCGGACGGAACAGTTCAAACTATAACTAACGGTTCCAGAAGATTAGTCGGTATTTTGGAGCAATATATTGAGAATGGTGCTCTTAAAAAAGGAACTCCCCTTAAAATCACGTACATGGGTAAAAGGAAGAATAAAACCAATAATTTCCAATCAGACAATTGGTCTGTCAAACCCCTGCTTATAAACTTACCTGTTGCCGGCTAATGGAAGCATTTGACTTGAATGGATTTGCAGAAGGGGAAGAACTCAACCCTTCTGCTTATAATCCGGAAGATTATCCTACCAAAGAAGAAATGCTTGATTTTATATACTCAAATTCTCACAAACCACCCGTTAATATTGATTTGAAAGAATTAAGCGTTAACGGACTGGTTAAGCGAGATCCAATGGAGATGTATTTGAAAAGCAAGCATATTTCTTCTTCTAACCTCAAAAATGCCCTCAAGACTCCTCGTTCATTTTACTATGATTATGAAAGGGTATTTGAGGAAAAAGAAAAGCCCTGTTTTCAACTAGGCACATTTGCCCACATGGCATTCTTGGAGCCACGTTTATTTGAACTTGTCAAAGTAGAACCTAAATGCAATCAATCTTCCAAAGACGGTGTAATAGTTATGATTAAGTTCTATAACGAGTTATTATCAAATGATAAAAACTATGTTCCAGATGTCGAAGAAGAAATGCCCTCTGAAAAATGGAACTTTAGCGATCTTAAAGATTACCGTGATTATAAAAAACAGAAATGTTTGGATCTGGGTTACTCCTTTATCAGTGAAGATATGAGTATGATAATAAAAGCTCTTGAGAGAAACTATTATTGGTATGGTGGTGGTATTATCCCCCAATTATTGAAAGGGGCTTATTCAGAGGTGTCTTTTTATGGCAAGGATGAAGAAACAGGGTTAGATGTTAGAGTTAGGCCGGATTATTTTAATGTAGAGGAAAATATTGGTGTAAATGCTGTAATTTCCTTCAAGACCACACGAGCCGATGATCTCGGTAAGTTCTACTATGATTGTGCGAAGCTTAAATACGAGCTTTCAGAAGGAATGTACCAAGAAGTAATGAGTAGTATTACAGGACGAAACTTTAATGTAACAATAATGATAATGTTACAGACAGTTGAGCCTTTTGATGTTGCTGTTCTATTCTGGTCTCCTGATGATCTTGCAAATGGCAAATATAAATATCACTATGCTCTTTCCATCGTAAAGGACTGCTTTGAAAAGAAGTGGTTCCCCGGCTATGATGCTAATGCGGAAGAAGGTGCCCGTGGTATTATTGATATGCAACTTCCGGAATGGAGTAAGAAAATGCTTCATCCGGTTGCTATTGACGATATTGTATGATTAACTAAAATAAAAAACAATGATTGATTTAAAAGACTACTCTCCAGAAGAAGTTCAATTCAAACTTCCAACAACAGTAAAGTTTCCAGAGATTATATTTCCCGATTGTGTATGTATGGATGATATAAAAAAGAAACTGGCGGAGAACTTTATTGCCATTCAGGAAAAAGATGTAATAGCCAATCGGGTGATGGATGATTATGAAATCTCAACTATTCGTGCTAATTACGGTGAAATTGCGGAAGAACAGATGCCGGAATTAGAAGCGCAATTAGAGTCGTTAAAAGCTAAATTCAATAATGAAAAGAAGGAGTTTGAAGCGAAAATTTCAGCGTTACATACCCAATTTAAGGACCTTGTTAATCTTGCTAAAAAAGGAGTTAGAGATTATCCCCTAAAAATGATTGATACCTTCCGTATCCCTGTTATGGGGTATTATTTGTATTACTCATGGGTGAATGATGCTTTTCGTTTGGCATTGGTTCAGGAAATTCCGAAACACGAATACAATGACTTGTTTAACTCTGGAGAAAAGAACCAGGAAGCATTTAAGGAATTAGGTTATGATCTTCCTAATATTGATTTCAAGGATACACGAAGAAATGTTCGTCAGTTTGGTGAGGGTGAGAATATTGTTGAGGTATGGGAAGAAGATGGATATGATGTTTGGTTGGAACAATGGATAGAGGATTTGGTTGATTCATCAACCGGTGAATCTACACCTGTTCAACGACATGAATTACATCGTTCTCCAATAGAAGAAAGTCCATGGAGAAAGGAGGAAAATAATGACGAGACTAGCACACAAGAAGGGGAGGCCATCGAAGTATCGGAAGAGCCTGAAGAATAACCCATATTGGGAGGAAGTGAAACGAAAGGTTCGTATTCGTGACGGGCATCGTTGCCAAGTATGCGGTAAAACCTACAATTTAGAGATTCATCATAAAGTCTATGAGGTTGCGGGATATTCTATCGTAGGTCATGAATTAGAGTTCTTGTATTGCCTTGAAACGCTATGTGAAGATTGTCATGCAATGAAGCATGGTAAATAAATAATCCCGGTGTCCGTTGGTTCGGTATCCGGGAACTATTTTTAAAATAACTTATATGAAACAGATTAGTACTAAACAAGCACAACGTAACAGAGAAATAGCCAAGATTAAGGAAAACCTTCCTTCCTATTGTGTTATATGTGGTAAACCGGCTGTAGATGCTGCACATTTAGTTCCCAAAAGCATGTATCCCGAGCACTATACAAATCCCTTGAATATAGTTGGATTGTGCCGGGAATGCCACAATAGGTATGATAATGATCTATCCTTTAGACGCAAACAAAAGCGTCTAATAGAGCGTGTGAAGTCTTTTGATGAATGTGCAGCAAATAGATATTTTCGTTTATGAATAGTTATCAATTAACCTCTAAATTAAAGAAGATACGTTCTGATACATATCTTACAGCGATAGATCAAGCTCTTTACCATGAGCTTGTATCTACTTGTAATGAAAAGGGGTGGAAAGATGTATTTGAAATTAAAAATCTTCAATTATGTTCTAATCTGAATATAACAGAGAAGACCCTGATAAAATCACGTCAATCTCTGAATAATGCCAAATTGATTTATTATCAAACATGCAAAGATAAACGAGTTGGGTGCTATTATTCGTTTTCTCCTTTACTTTCAACTGGAATAAATACAGGTGATAATACAGTTGAAAGTACAGTTGATATTATAAATGAAAATGCGGAAGAAGCGAATACGGACAAGAGTGATTTAAAAATATTATCACCTGTATTATCAACTTTACTTTTTACTGGAATAATTCCAGTTGATAAAAAAGTTTCTCCTTTACTTTCAACTGGAAATACTCCAGATGATATTGGAAATACACCTATTATAGTAATTAATAAAACTATAAACGTAGATAGTCACGCACGTGTGCGTGAGATTCCCCCCTCTCCAAAGAAGAGATCCCGAAAAGAAAAAGGGGATGAAACTCCGTTGGTTTATCCTTTCACTTCTATGGCTTTTATGTCTGCATGGGAAGCACTCCGTAAAACTCCTAAATGGAAGAAGAAGCTTAATTATGCCCTTCAGCTTTCATTAAACAAACTATCCAATTTTGAGGAAGAGTTTGCTATCCGGCAAATTGAAAGAGCTATTGAGTCTGATTGGACGGGAGTCGTATTTACGGGAACTGAACGAGATTATCAAGAATGGTTAAAATTGAAGTATGGAAACAATCAGAAATCAAATCAATCCTCAAAGTGTGCCGTTAAAGTTCGGACGGTCAAGTTATGATGCAGTTGCTTTCAGGAACTCTTCAGATCTTTTCCGTAGGTGCTGTTTATTGGCATGCCCCGAATTCACTGTTGATGAAAGAAATCGTGAGTTTATGAACGAGCTTTTTTTATATCTCATCAAGGGATCGGAAAAACTAAATAGCAACAAAGGTTTATTACTGTATGGTCCTGTTGGAACTGGTAAATCCACGATATTGAAAATTATACAATTGTACGACAGGTATAGCAACGGTAAAGACGAAACCGGATATTACTTATCTGGTGGATTTCCTATTGAATCAGCTACATTCATTTCCAATCAATACACCAGAAAGGGAGTTGATGGTATTTCTAAATATGATGGGTTAAACGGCATTGCCCTAGGTATTGACGAAGTAGGGAAAGAACCAAGGGTGAAATACTTTGGTTCTGAAATGGATATAATACAGTATATTCTCCAATCCAGATATGACAATCGTAGGATATGCAAAACGTTTATGACTACCAATATGCAACCGGAAGAGTTTGAGCCTAAATATGGGGAATATATCGCAGACCGAATCAATGAAATGTTTAATGTAATCGAATTGAAAGGATCTTCCCGCAGATGAGAATACTCCTAAACATCCTCCTTCTCCTAGGAGTGAACATCTTATTTTACCTGGTGGTATATGCGATAGCGAACCACCTGATGGATAATATCAATTAAGACTAGATAAAAATGAAATTAGTTCATGGCAGTTTATTCAGCGGCTTTGATGCCCCTAGCGTTGCAGCTTCATGGATGGGATGGGAAAATGCCTTTCACTGTGAGATAAACCCTTTTTGCAACGAGATACTAAAATATTGGTTTCCTGATTCAGAACATTATGAAGATATTACAAAAACAGACTTTAGTCAATGGAAAGGAAGAATCGATGTCCTCACAGGCGGATTTCCTTGCCAGCCTTTCTCCCTCGCAGGTCAGAGAAAGGGAGCGGATGATAACCGCTACCTCTGGCCGCACATGCTCCGTGCTATACGAGAAATCCGACCCGCTTGGGTTATTGGTGAAAACGTTGCTGGAATCCTCACGATGGTTCAGCCCGGCAAGGAGACTGAAGTGGAAAGCCAAACCTCTCTTTTCGGAGAAGATAACCGAAAAAGAATATTGCTACGACAAGAGTATGTTGTCGAAACCATCTGTAAAGACCTTGAGCGAGAAGGATATTCCGTCCAACCGTTGCTTATTCCGGCTTGTGCCGTCGGAGCGCCCCACAGAAGAGACAGAGTGTGGTTTATTGCCCACTGTGCAGACTCAAGGACTGAAGATGTGCGACGAGAACGGGAAGACAAGGTTTTATCCGATAGAATTACTCCCGACACCAATGGCAAGCGATGCAACAACCGGAGCGATAATCGGCAGGAACGACCATTTTGTTACGACTGGAAACGGCACCCTAAGGAAGGTCAATCAGAACGGAATAAACGGAAGTGTAGGGCTTGCGAGAATGGTGCAAATACTTCCTACCCCAACGATGAGAGATTACAAAGGTGCTCCAACAATAGAAAGTATCCAAAAGAGAGGGAGAAATCCAATGACCAACAATCTTGCAGATTGCTTTGCACAAACTGGGAAAAGTTCCCAACTCAATCCCCTGTTTGTCGAGGAAATGATGGGCTTCCCTTTGATGTGGACAACCTTACCATTCCTTTCACAAAGTGGAGACAGGAATCAGTCAAAGGATACGGAAACGCCATAGTTCCGCAGGTGATTCTTGAAATTTTCAAAGCGATAGAAGAATTGGACAATTAATTAAAATATTTTCAATGAATACAACCTTTGAGAAATCGGTTAATACCACCGATGAATGGTACACGCCAAAAGAAATTATAGACGCATTGGGAAAGTTCGATTTAGATCCATGCGCTCCGGTTAAACCGCTTTGGCAAACAGCTACACAAATGTACAACAAGAACCATGACGGATTAACTAAAGATTGGGTAGGTCGTGTTTGGCTTAATCCTCCTTATTCCCGTCCGCTTATTGAACAGTTTATAAAACGGATGGCAGAACATGGAAACGGAATTGCATTACTCTTTAATCGTTGTGATTCAAAGATGTTTCAGGATGTCATATTCGAAAAGGCAACAGCGATGAAGTTTTTGCGTAACCGGATTAGGTTCTTCCGGCCTGATGGGACTCGTGGAGATTCGCCCGGTTGCGGCAGTGTCCTAATAGCTTTCGGTGAAGATAATGCCGATATATTAAGAACTTGCGATATCGCAGGTAAGTATATACGAATCAATTAGAGTAAAACCTTGCAAGTTCTTGAAGAATTATCAAGGATTTGCGTAAAACAAGATAGACATGAGCAAATACAGTGAATGCCATTACGCCTTTACCTCTACAGTAGCCCATCTGCGGAAGATAAACCAAGTTCTTACTCTTTTGAAAAACGAAAAATGATCTAATCATGACTCGCAATCAATTTATTCATTACTCCTATCGACATAGTGAGATCATTATCTGGCATCAAAAGCACCCAGAAGTAGATATTGAATGTATGCTGATAGGGGTAGATTTCGATCACGAATTATTTCATCTTGTTCCTATCGACTTAGATTATTACGAAGATAGATCGTATTGGCTTCCTTATACATCATGCGACAAACAGTTTAAGAAGCCTAAGATGAAAGTGGTAAGGAGTGATAGAACAATAGTAACTAAATAACTAAAACAGAAATGAATATAGATAAATTTATTAATAGTACTATCAAAAGCTATGATGAATATCGAAAGAATTGTGACATTATAGCTAAGGAGGCGCAAAGATATATCGACTTTGATAAATTCGTTTCTTGCGAATATATCAATGGCGTAGGACTTAGTATATTGGTAACATTATCTGAAACAGATGATTATACTATTCCTGAATGTGTATGTCCTGTAGTAGATTTCTTTGAATATGCCAAAGGTAAGGACAAACTATCAGTGGATGACATTAAAAAACTATCATTATGAAACAGACATTAGAAGAAGCAGCAAATAGCATCAGCGGTGTACATCCTGATTGGAGTCGATTAGAATGTTTCAGAAAAGGATTTAAAGAAGGCGCTAAACAACAGGCAACGCAATCCTATCTTGATTGGATTGAGAAAATGAAAGAAAGATATACGTAAAACAGGATAGAAATTTAATTTATAACAAAAAAAGAAAGGAATCAATATGGAAGGAGATTTATATGCAGTATGCGAACTAACGCCTGAACAACAAAGAGCTTTTAATAGACTAAAAAAGGCGTATAAAGACTGTGAAAAGGCAGGAATTTACTTTGCTAACAATTACGGTGATTTGATGGCTTTTAATAAAAAACTTGTAGCGGGATATGGAGATATGATGATGCATGCCGATGGAGAATATGAGGTAGTACTTGATTGTGGTTGTCCGGCTGAATCTATGCGAATTGCTAATGAATGGGCTGATGATATTCATGTATTAGGTTTAACTAAAAAAGGCATGAAATTATATTTGCAGGAAGAAGATTAATTCAATAAAAGATAGATATGAGCATAAAGATAAGTAAAGAGGCGTATGAGAAACTAACCAAAGAGGATTTGGATTTTCTCAATAAACATTGCCCGGATAGTTTAGAATTAGATCATATTAAAGCAATTATTCGCAGTTCCATCGACTGGAATTATCCGAAAAAGGCTAAGAGCATGTGCCTTAAAGATAAAACAAAAGTACTAGCATAAAAAGATACAGAAAGGAGGATTAACTATGGGATTTACAACAGCAGCGTTTATTAGACGCAATACACCGGAGCTTTGGAAGAAGTTGGAGGAGTTGGGATATAAAAATTATGGCAACCCTTTTCAAATAACTGATGATAGCAAATTAATTACAACTATTGATGGTGAATATGTCCCTTATAATGTACCACTAAACGATAGTTTTATTAACTGCGGAATAAACGAAGAACTTTTCTTGGCAATAGCCGCATTGAGGGATGATACAAACGAAAATCAATGGTTTGTAGCAGATTCACCGCTTAGCGTTTCTTATGATGATGCTGTGGGTAACGACCATTATTTTACAGAGCCTAAAGGTAGCGTATTCTTTTGGGATGAAAATTGGATGCACGCAACAATCATTTCAGGGTATTATCACAAGGCTACCGTAGAAGAGCTAATCGAACACTTTAAAGAAAAGGAGGAATAAAATGAATCGTACAATAAAAAGGGATGCCTGCAACATCCCTACGAAAATAGCATTAAGCAACTTTCTTATCGTTTATCAAAAAAGAAAAGTACTTGGATCTCTTAGGATAAATCCTTTTACCGTTCTTCACGATATACCTACAGAAAATGCGAGTTTTGCAATCCTCGTTTTGTGTTTGATTTTTCAAGCTAACACCTCCTTTCTGTTTTGCCTACCCACCTGCAAGATAGATAGGCTCGTTATTAGCTACACCCTGTCAAGCGTAACTAAAAAAGCCCAAAGCTTGCAGGACAATGGGCTTAATGTCTTCTCTTGGAGATTGACTAAGGAGGCGAATGACAGTTCGCCAGATTGGAGGTGTTAGCTTCCAAATCAAACACGGTGCAAATATAAGTCTTAATCTTGCACTTAATTATTAAATTAACTCTTTTAATACGTAGATTAACATTTGTGAGAATGATAAAATTGTCAGTAAAATCAATTTAATAAAATAATATTATGGTATTGCGTACAATAAAATTCAGAGGGAAGTCAGTCTTAAATGACGAATGGATTTATGGTGATTTAGTTCATAGAATTGATAGCCCAAAAACAATTTCTCCGGTACAAATCAATGGTATTGGTGTTAAAGAACAAACCGTAGGTCAGTTCTCCGGTTTATTCGACAAGAACGGAAAAGAAATCTATGAAGGAGATATTCTTCACACTATTACATTTGGTTTTAATCCAGAAGAATATACAGCTATTATCCTATATCGTAATTGTAGTTTTCAACTTTCTAATGGTCGAAATTTATTCTATTTCGGGCAATCTGATCTTACAAAAATGGATGATACTATCGTGATTGGAAATATCTACGATAACCCAGATTTAATCAAGGAGGAATGACAATGAAGAAAATAATGTTCAATGATAAATTCGGCTTAACGCAAGCCGTATTGGATGGTCGAAAGACTATGACGAGACGTATTTCGGAAGACCAAATACGCAACAGTATCTTTTGTAAGAGTGGTTATGAAAGCATACATGGGTATGAAATAAAGCCTAAATACAAGGTTGGTGAAGTTGTTGCCATTGCGCAAAGCTATAGGGATTCAGGCTATTCCCCAGACTCACTAGACAGGCATCCGAAAGATTTAAGCATTCGTGGCTTTCTGAAGGATTCCGCAGGATGGAATAACAAAATGTTCGTTAAGTCGTATGCTTGTAAGCATCACATAAAGATAACCAATATAAAAATAGAGCGTTTGCAGGATATATCCGATGAAGATTGCTTGAAAGAGGGGATTATACATGCGTATACCGATAATGATGGAATAAAGAGATATCATACCCCTCACACAAAAAGAGGATACCTGTCAACAGACATACCTCAACAAGCTTTCGAATTCTTGATAAATAAAGTATCCGGCAAAGGTACATGGGAAAGTAATCCGTTTGTATTTGCTTACGAGTTTGTGTTATTTGACTAAAGGAGGAATAGCCATGCCAATAAGCGAAGTAGCAGAACTAATACTTAAAATCGCATTATTCATCCTCAATGCCACAACCGTTGCCATCATTGTAATTTTAATAAGCAAATGGCACAGACGCATGGAGGGCAAGCTGAATGACATCAAAAGTTATATTCAGCACGTAACGGATCGCAATGACATCGTATACATCAATCAGCTTGAAGAGATAAAAAGAATACTGATAGAGTCTGAACGTTACGAAGATGCAGCTAAGATAAGCAAGTGCATTGAGGATGAATACAGTAATCTTAAAAGAAAAATGGAAAAGTAATAAAAAAGATATGGAACTAAAAGAATTAACAGCGAGAATATGTGATCTTTTTGGGTGTGCCAGTGTTGATACACTCCCGGATAAGATAATGTTTGCTTTATTTTCTCAAAATCCGACAATGTATTTTGATAAATACAAAGAAGTGTGTCCGGATTTGACTGTAGACTGGCTACAAAGGGTGTATCAGTTTTATCATGCAGATAGGACCGAGAAGAAACAGGATTATACGCCAGTGGCTCTTGCTAAACTTGTTGCTTATCTTAGCTATATGCCAGGCGAAAAAGTGGTCTATGACTGCTGCTGTGGTTCCGGAGCTTTGTCTATCCAAAAGTGGTGCGCTAATCCGAAATTGAAATTTATCTGTGAGGAGTTGGACGAAAAGGTATTGCCAATCCTTTTATTTAATCTCTGTATCCGGAATATTGAAGCTACTATTGTGAATAGAGATATTTTATCTGGCGATATTTTCCATTCATACAGTACAGTGAAGGGGGCTATGTATGCTTCTGTCCAACGTCCTATGTTCCCGGAAACAGAACTCCAGAAAGCGGATGTAAGCGTGTCAAACCCTCCTTTCAATTTAAAATCTTCAGTTTCCGAAGATATTACAAAGGATTTACCTTTAAAATACACCTGTAATTTTGCTTTTGTAGCTCATTGCCTGCAAAGAGGCGAACGATGCGCATTGATTCTACCTAGAGGTGTTTTAACAAGCAAAGAAGAACTAGAGTGTCGGAAGTATCTTATATCTAAAGGTTGGCTGAAAGCTGCTATCTCTTTACCAGAAAAGATGTTTGAATCTACCTCTGTTGCTACATGTATTCTCTTGCTTGATAAGAAAAATATAAGCAAAGAGGTAATGCTTGTTAATGCGGAAAAAATGAAATCAGTTGAGGTGAGAGAACAACGTGGAGAAGGTAATGCTTCACATTATAACCGTATTTACAAAAAAGAGTTCAACACTTTTTCAGATGAACAAATCGCTGCTATATGTGAGCTTACAACAAAAGAGCAAGATTCATTTTCAAAAAGAATCTCCCAGGAAGAATTGGAAGAGCATGGGTATAACTTGACTATTGGTCCATATTTATCTATTGAATTGGAAGGAACGATTCATCGTGACTTTAATGCCATCATATCAGATATTAATCGTATTATCCGTGAACGCAATGTTATTAAAGTTACTGTCAATAAAGTATGGGCGGAAAGGCTGGGGCTTGCAGAGGTAATAAGTGATTGTGAAGCAACTAATGAAGTTGTAAAAGCCATAAATGAAAGTTTTTCTTTGTTCAAAAATTATGAAGTAAAAGAAAAAATTATTGAGAACAAATATATCCAGTCATCTAATAGTAAGGTTTTTGTGATTGAAAATACAGATAAGGAGATATTGTCAAGTATCATGCCTTTCTTCATGAATATGTATAAACAACATCTTTATTATCTCAACAATGAAGAAAACAGGCTTCTTGCGGAGCTTAGGGATTCAATGCTTCCTCTGTTAATGAATGGAGATTTAATGTTAAAAGACAGTGACGAATAATTATGAACCAAGAAGACAGCAACCTACTGGAGGAATGTATGAAGGAAGCTGGTAGGTTACTGAAATAGTTACTTCAATAGTTTTGTGTGCTACTATAAGCCCTATTAGGGCTTTATTCGGTATTTTTAGTTTGTGAAATGGATAAAATTAAGAAAAGATGTGTGCTGCACCTAAAGGAAACCAATTTTGGAAGTTAAGAAGTAAACATGGACGTGACAAGTTGTTTGCTACTCCTGATTTATTGTGGGAAGCGGCTTGTGAATATTTCGCTTATTGTGATAAGCACCCTTGGAAAGTGGTAAAAGATAAAACAAAGGGTAAAAATAAAGAAAAGGAGGAATCTCCTACTCAATGCCCCTATACTCTAACAGGATTATGCTCCTATTTAGATGTTAGTGAGGAATATTGGAGAGAATTTAAGAAAGCTGGACATGAAGATTTTTTTGGGGTCATTACACGTGTAGAAAACATAATCAAGTCTCAACAGCTAGAAGGTGCTATTGTCGGAGCGTTTAATGCTAATATTGTCTCTCGCATTAATGGATTGGCGGACAAGCAAGAAATAGATCATACTAATGCAGGCAAAGAGTTTAAGGGATTCAACTTTTTACCATATACTCCTGAAGTAGGCAAAGAAAAATGATTGAGAGTAAAGTCAACATAAAGCAAAGGTTAGCGTACAATTATCTTCGTGATAATGAAACGAAATTTTTGTTGTATGGTGGAGCCGGTGGAGGTGGTAAGTCTTGGCTGGGCTGTGAATGGTTAATGCAATGCGCTTATTACTTACCCGGCACACGTTGGTTTGCGGGAAGAAATAATTTAAAAGATAGCCGCCAATCAATTACTGTCACATTTGATAAAGTTGCAAAGTGGCATGGCTTCACATCATTTACCAATACGGATGATGGAATATCATTTTATAATGGTTCAGAAATAATCTTCCTTGATCTGACATATTATCCGGTTAAAGATCCAATGTACGAAAGATTAGGATCTAAAGAGTTTACTGGAGGTTGGATAGAAGAGGCTGGGCAAGTTCATTACCTCGCTTTTGAAGTCCTTAAAACTCGCATAGGGAGACATTTAAATGATGTTTATAATATACAGGGGAAAATATTAATAACATGTAATCCTAAAAAGAATTGGCTTTATAGAGACTTTTATAAACCATGGAAAGAAGAAAAATTATATTCTCCTTATGCTTTCATCCCCGCATTAGTTCAGGATAATCCATACGCAACAGATGATTATCTTGAATCTTTACGGAACACAAAAGACAAAGTAACAAAAGAGCGTTTGCTTTATGGAAACTGGGAATATGATAGTGATCCAGCCGTACTATGCGAATACGATGCTATATGCGACTTATTTGTAAACGACCATGTTAAAGCCGTCGGCATCTCTTCCGCTTCTGCTGACCTTGCAATGAAGGGGCGTGATAGATTTGTGGCCGGGCATTGGATCGGAAATGTTTGTACTATCCGAATAGATAAAGATTTCAGTCCAGGAAAGATGATTGAGACCGATCTAAAAAATATGATGATAGAGTGCAAAATTCCTCGTAGTATGACGATTGTAGACTCTGACGGATTAGGAGCCTACCTAGAAAGTTACTTGACAGGAATCAAAGAGTTTCACGGAGGTAGTAGGCCAATAAACCCAGAATATGATAATCTTAAATCAGAATGCGCTTTTAAGCTTGCAGAATTGATTAATTCTCGGAGTTTAAGGGTTGTGTGTTCCGAACATCAAAAAGAGCATATAACGGAAGAATTAGGCGTATTAAAACAGGATCATATAGACGCTGATACTAGAAAGAAGGGTATTATCAGCAAAGATAAAATGAAGGAGATATTAGGTCGTTCTCCTGATTATTTGGATATGTTGATAATGGCAATGTTTTTTCGAATTAAACCTATACCACAAAGACCAAAAGCAAAATTAGGACAGATATGACAGTAAAAGAATTTTTAATAAAGAGCGATGTTTGCCGAGATCAGGAAGAATTGAGAAAGCAGATAGAGGAACTTCCGAAGCCGGAATTTATCGGGAATAAGCGCACTCCTTCCGATTTGAATGATATAACCATGGGACAGCTGATAATGCTTCAATCTATGGGAGATTCTAAAGATGTTGCGTTGATTCCTTGTAAGACTATCCTTGGCATGAAAGAGAAAGAGATTTTGAAATCAAAGGCAGAGGTAGTTCTTGGTTTCTCGATGTGGGTTATAACGGAAGTAGAGCATATCAGCAAGTTATTTGCATCTACAAGTATTGAGTTAACTCCTATTCAAAAAAAAGCCGGGTATGGGGATTTAAGATTTGGTGCTTTTGGAATTATCCATCGATATGCTCAAATGATGGGTATAAGCAATCATGATGATGTAGAGGATGTTCCATGGATAAGAATTTATAAATGTTTTGATATGGAGAAAAAAATAGCGCTATGCAAAATTAAGGAGAGTAAAATTATTGAGCATGAGAGTGAATTAAAAGCAAAACGATAGTATGACAACAGTAGAGCAAAAGATAAAAAGCGTAGTTGATAAGATGGAGGGATTGACCTATGTCTTTGATAATTGGCAAACCGCCAATTTGAGGTTAGATAAGCTTCCTTTTCCAGCAGTGGTAAATGTACTTCCTGTTTCCGGACGCTTTAACCTGAACAAAAATCAATTAAAAGATTATCCAAATTGCTTGATTGCTTTCATGGATAAGATAGATTTTGATTTCGACGGAACAGAAGCAGATCAGAAAGTAGAGCTTTGCAAAAGCTATGCTAAAGAGTTTATACTTCGTTTGAATGAAAGTGGATTATTTGAGTACATAGAAGGAGATATTTACTATTCTACTACCTATGACGGGTTGGATTCTAATGTGGCTATTGTTGCAATAGAACTGCAGTTGAAGGAAAGACAAGGCCTTTTGCTTTGTTACGGTAAGGCTATAGGTGAAATATTCAAAAAGATAAGGGATTCTCTTTATGGCAGGGAAGGATGAAGCATTAGGAATTATAAAATATGAGTTAACCGATCTCCGCCAAAGGATAATCGACAATCATATAAGAGCGAGGCAAAAAGCTAGCGGAAAAACTATTGCAAGCTTACGGGTTGAAATAACAGAAAACAGCGGTATTCTTTGGGGAAGGAAAGCTTTTGGGACCTTAGAAACCGGAAGAAGGCCGGGAAGAGTTCCTAAAGGATTCTATAAAATAATCCTTGACTGGATAGAGGCTAAAGGGATAAGGGTAGAGAAACCTAAAACTTTCGCTTATTTCATTGCGAGAAAGATTGCAAGAGAGGGCACGCAACTTTATAGAGACGGAGGTAGAGATGATATTTACTCAAAAGAAATTGAACGCACAATTCAGTCTGTCATGGAGAAAGTTTTCGGCATATTCGAAAGAGATATTAAACATATAAATTTAAATAGCAATGAGAACAGAGGAGTTTAATGGACATACAATAACATATCCGGATGAAACTTGTTTTGCTTTTAATCCGCAAATTATAACGATAGATAATTTAACAGGTTCTGTTATATTTTATGTTGGTGACTATTCAGATATGAGGGATCCTATATCAGGTAAGGTATCTATCGACATTTCAGAATATCTAAGATCGCTACTTAGATTTGATTACGCAACTAGACCTAACTCAAAAAACATTCATGTTCAAATTGATGTTGATGGTTCGACATTTGAATTTTATATAAATGTGATTTGGGGAGCTATGAATATAGGGGAGGTATTTAACCCTTCAAGGACGGTTATTATGTTTAGAAACTTCCCTTCTACTATTTCCATTTATAGCAATGGAGAAATAAATGTAAGATATGATGCGGAAAAATATACCTCTGTTGAAGTTGAAAAAACTGGGTTATTACACAAAGATTTCTCCAAATTATTCAAGGATGCAAAGGAGTTCGGCATGATTAAGATACTTAATACCCCAGAGGCTCCCAGCACATTTCAATATACTTTCGATCGGACGTTTAAACCTCTTCCTGATGATGCTGTATTTATCAAAGTATTGTTTAATGATTGTGATAAAGGAATATATCTTCGTTGGTTAGACCGTCACGGATTCCTTCAGTATTGGCTTTTCCAAGAGGGGGACTTGACCGGACAATCTTCCAATGAAGGGGAGCAATTAAACGTTGATTATAGCAATATAAAATACGTTTACAATGGAATGAGCCGTTATCAAGGCAAAACATATCAAACGACACGAAAGGCTTGTGCTACGCTCGTAGAACGAGAAACATTCAATATGTTATCTTCTATTCATTCTTCTCCCATTGTTGATATGTATATTGATGAAAACTGGATACCGGTTAATATTGTGGCCGGATCATTTACAGATAATGGAGCAGACCTTCAAGACTTTGAAATTCAAATAACTATGCCGGAAACTATTACACAGATGCTATGATAAGAGACGAATTATATATTAATGGTGATAAGGTCGATGTCGGAGATACTGATATTAGCCTGAACTATAAAAGCAATCTACTCACTGATATTAGTAAGATCGTGAGCAATAACAGTTATACGATAAAACTTCCTAAAACAGCAAAGAATCTGGCTTTGATTGAGTGCGCACATCTTCCCAGTTCAACTACTAAATTCCCATATCTTAAGCATGTAGGGAATGTTTTACGGAATGGAATAATAATTGTGAAAGATGCGAATGTTGTTTTGTTATCTGTGTCTGAATATATCGAAACCGCTTTGTCCTGGGGAAATGTAACTAATTTTGCGGAAATAGTAAGTAGTGATAAGAAATTGACAGATTTGGAATATGGCACAGAAGAGGGAACAGATTGGGTAGTATGGAACAATAAAGGAAGTAATTCCGCACAATTTCCCTTGATTAATTACGGATTTAATTCCGGTGATTCGAATGTGTGGTATCATCCGGCAATTACTGTCAAATGGATCTTAGAAAAGATTCAAGAAGAAAGCGGAGTAACGTTTAATTTCCCTTCTGATAAAAAGACTTTTATAGATAAAATGATTGTTCCTCTTCTAACGAGGAATGATTCACAAAAGATAAACGATGCTTTCCCATCTTCTTTGCAAATGGTTGGATATGTGATAGTAGAAAGCACTTTTTCTTATCTAAAGTTAAACTATATAGGAGATAGTACCCAACAGTATGCAAGTGTTGGTGGTCCTTATGGAGATAGATTGTATACCAAATATCCTATCACATTGAAAGTTAAAGGAACTATTGAAATGTTGGTTCAATACAATTCTGGGATGGACGTAAATAACCAGTATTTGAATTTGAGAGTGTCACAGTCTGATTCTTCTGGTAATATATCTAGCGTATCTACTATAGAAAGAAAAAACTATGCTGCATATATTGAGGCTCCTAACGTTAGATTACTTTTCAATTTTGACGATCTAGTATCTATTGAATCTGACGAATTTATGCATTTTACTATAAAAGCCATTGCTACAGGAGCAAGTAGTAGCGTATTGTCTTTAACGGTGTATGATCGTAATGAAATATCTTTTGGTGAGAAATTCCCCTTAGTTCCCAATCTTCCGGACATCAAGCAAATAGACTTCATTAAAGCCGTTGCCTCAATGGTCGGTTTGTTTGCCTTACCGGATGGCGAAAACGGGATCAAGTTTATTCCCTTCGATAATCTGTCTGCAAACAAATCTAAAGCTGTAGACTGGACGAATCGTGTGATAATGGCTTATAATAGCGTAACGCCAAGAAACTTACAGTACACTCTTGATAACATTGCTCAAAACAACTGGTTCCGGTATAAAGAAGATGATAATGTCATGGGAAACTATGACGGAAATATCCAGGTTGATGATGCCACGATTGAGTACGAACGTGATGCCATCACTTTGCCTTTCTCCGCCTGCAGTACAAAAGGAGGCGTTGCTTATATTCCTCTTTATTCTTATAACGAGGAAGGAGAGTTGGAGTATAACAAAACAAATCCCCGGATATTATTGCTTGATGGCACGAAAGGAATATTCAAGGGGCTAGAATGGACTACCTTAATTGCAAATAACTATCAGACGTACAAAGGACTAATCAATAATGCAAAGGTAGTGACCGAGTATATCCGTCTTAACAGTATCGAATTGCGGGACTTAGAGATGGATATACCGGTTTATTTGGCTCAATATGGTTGTTATCTGGCTATCATAGAGATAAAGACCAAAGAAAACGATATATGCGAGTGTAAACTTTTAAAATTGTAATACTATGGCAGAAGATGCAGTAGAAAAAGTATTAGAGATAAAAGTCCGATATGATGATGCGATCCGGAAGATTGCAGAATATCGGAAGCAACTTGATGTTTTAAAGCAGGTTGAGAAAACATTAACGGAAGATGTAAAGAAAGGAAGAATCAGTCGTGATGCTTATAATATAAAGCTGACTGAAACCAAAATTGCATCACAAGAATACACAGAGGCTATTCGTGTACTCAATAAAGAGATACAGAATAACCGAAAGATTGAGCAGGAACAAGAAGGAAGCCTGAAACAACTTCGTGCTCAACTATCTAACCTCACAGCCGAGTATGATAGTCTTTCGGAAGCGGAAAGAAATGCCGCCAAAGGTCAAGAATTAAAGAATAGTATAAACAATATTACAGATTCTATAAAAGGAGCTGAAGAAGAAACACAAAGATTTTATAGAAGTGTTGGAAGTTATGAAGAGGCTATCAAAAATGCGGTATCTTCCAATGTTCCCTTTATAGGGCAACTAATACAAATGCAAGAAGGAGCCGGAGGATTGAAAGGAGCATTTAATGCGGGAACAGTAGCAGTTAAGGCTTTTTCTAAGCAATTACTCGTTTTGTTGGCTAATCCTATTGTAGCAATCCTATCTGCTATAGCTCTAGCTGTTATGGCGGTCGCAAAGGCTATTAATTCAAGTGAGGAAGCATCTAATAGATGGAGTATTATCATCGCTCCATTAAAAAGGGCTTTGGATGGACTTCTAAGCGTTATTCAGTTTGTTGCAGGAGCAATCTTATCTGTAGTAGAAGCTGGTGCAAAGCTGAATGACTGGATTTATACCCAACTTGAAAAATTGCCGGTATTGGGGAAATTGTATAAGCAGTATAATGATGCGAATAGAGAGGCTATAGAGTTAGCGAAAGAAGAAATTGCCATAAGGCAACAATCCAGAAAGGATGAAGTACAGAACGCTAAAGACCAATTAGAAGTTGCCAAGTTGAGACAACAGGCCAAGGATAAAGAAAAATTCACAGCAGAGGAACGACTGAAATTTGTGGAACAGGCTAATAAATTGGAAGAAGAGCAATCGAAAAGAAATGTTGAATTGGCGACAAGAGAATATGAATTATTGAAGAAGCGTTCTGAATGGGCTGAAAACGATGCCGAAACGAATGACAAATTGGCTAAATTGGAAGCTGCCAAATTTAATGCAGAGAAAGAGTACTATGCTAAAACAATGGAATTATTGGAGCAGACCAATACTATAAAATCAGAAATTGCAGCAGAAGATAAAGCTAGGGCTGAAGAAGCAAAAAAACAAGCAGAAGAATATGCCCGTATTGTAAAAGAGCAAAAAGATAAAGAGATAGAAGCCATCCGGCAAGCAGAAGATGCTATGTTGGCTTTGGTCAAAGATGGAGCAGATAAGCAACGCCAGCAAATAAATCTCTCATATTCCCGTGAGATTGAGGATTTAAAGAAGAAACTTAAAGAGGAGCAAAATCTTACTGCTAAAGCTAGAGACGCCATACTAACCACAATTAAGGTTAAAGAGAAAGAACGTGAAATAGAACTGCAGAAGTTGGCAGATGAACAGATAACCAAGGAGATTGAAAACCGTCAAAAACTTATCTCTTTACAATTAGAATCTGTAAAAGAGGGGAGCGAGCAGGAATATCAATTAAAAATGAATCAACTCCTGGCACAGCAAGAGTTGGAGCTTTCAAATACGGAACTTACCGAGCAGATGAAAATTGCCATACGTGCAAAATATGATAAGCAGTTGGAAGAGTTAATTAATACTCGAAACGCCAATATTGCTAAACAAGAGCAGGAGGCAATAAGGCTTCGCTTTGAAACAGAAATCGCAGAATTACATGGAAATGAAGAAGAAATTCTCCGTGTTAAAGTTGAGCAAAGAAAAGCTGAATTAGACGCTATCCAACAAATGGAAGGTGAAAGTATCGAAGCATTTAATCTGCGTAAATTAGAGGCTGAAAATGCATACATTGATGCAAAGCAAGAATTAACAGATAAGGAGATTGCTATAGAGCAGGCTAAATATGATGCAGTTGCCCAAATTACCGGAGGGCTTATATCTCTGACTGAACAATTAGGAGAAAGTAATGAAGGGCTGGCTAAATTCTCTAAGGTATTGGCTTTGGGTGAAATAGCAGTAAATACAGGAAAGGCAATTGCTGCAGGTGTTGCGCAGGCGCAATCAGTGCCTTTCCCGGGTAATATTGCAGCTATTGCAACAACTGTCGCTACTATCCTTGCCAATATTGCAACTGCTATTAAAACCGTAAAGTCCGCCAAGTTTGCAACCGGTGGACTAGTTACTGGGCCGGGAACCGGAACGAGTGATAGCATACCGGCACAACTAAGTAACGGAGAATCGGTAATGACAGCAAGAACTACGGAGTTATTCGCTCCGATCCTTTCCTCATTTAACCAAATGGGCGGAGGAGTTCCAATAAATATCACCGCATCAAGTAATCAGACCATGGGAGAGGATATGTTAGCAAGAGCTGTAGCAAAAGGAGTCCAGATGATGCCTAATCCGGTGGTATCTGTAACTGAAATAAACACAGTTGGAAAACGAGTTGAAGTACTTGAAAATTTAGGTAGCCTATGACAGCATACGAATTATTATCAATGAATGCATTAGCTTTAAAAGTGATGTGTGACAAATCCTTGAATGTTTCCGATATTAAATATTTGGATTTATATAAGGAGTACTATCTGATGATTAAAGAAGGGCATAAAAAGACTTACATAATGCAATATCTTTCCGATCAATATAATATATCGGAAAGGATGGTTTACAACGTTATTGAGAAGCTTTCCTCTAACGTTGATTTATAGTTTAAGGGTGGGCGTTGCTCACCCTCTTTTTTACTGAAACGATTACTTCAGTGCAATTTTAGTCCTACATTCTTATAGCCGTATCTGGTTTAGTAACTTTGTTACAAACAATTACAGATATATGGCTAAATTATACATCAACAAAGACATTGCTGCTGATGCTGATAAGGTAAAATATTGGCTAACAGGTAACGATTCAATTTCTTTCCCTGATATACAGGGCTTTATAGACTGGATTCCCAACGATGATAATAGAATAGATATTGAGCTTCATTCTTGTGGTGGAGACTGCACAGAAGCTTATGCTATTTATGATGCTTTACGTGCTTCTGGAAAGGAAATATCATGTAAGGTTGTAGGAAATGCTGCATCTATGGCTACAGTAATTTTACTTGCTGCACCACTTGAACGAAGAAGCGCATATCAACATGCCGAGCTATTGATTCATTCTCCTTATTATCCGTCCGGTGCAAAAATTGGGGATATAACTTTGGCTAAATTGGAAGAATTGAAAAGCGATCTGGAAGCAGAAAAAGAAAAGATGCTTAATCTCTATGTAGATCGCACAGGACAATCAAGAGAAGTATTAGAGGCGCAGATGGCAACAGATAGCTGGTTTGATGCAGAGAAAGCTATTGAGCTGGGATTTGTGTCTTCTATTGTTCCGGCTGCTTCTGCATCTGCATCTGCATCCAAACCAGAGCTTAATAGTAATCTTAATATTGAAAGTATGGCAAAAGAAGAAAAGAAAGTGACAGTTGCACAGGCATTTCACATGCTTGGTGTTGCTTTGGGGGTAGTAAAGGAAACTCCTGAAGCTGTCGGAATGGTAATTACTACATCAACCGGTGATGAGTTGACTGTAGAACGTGAGGAAGGAGAAATTCAGGTTGGTGATCCGGCTTCTCCTGATGGTGAATTTGTATTAGAAGACGGACGCACGGTTATCGTGGTTGATGGAGTTATTACGGAGATTAAGGATCCTTCTTCCAACGAAGAAGATACACAAGCCTTGAAAGACCGTATTGCAGAACTAGAAGCAGAGAACGCTTCTCTAAAATCAAGTGCAAAGAGTGAAACCGATGCTCGTATCATTGCGGCTGTGGAAAAAGCAGGTGGAGAAGCTTGGTTAAAAAAGGCCACTGGTTCTTATGTGCCTGCAGGCCGGTCGTATACTCCACAGACAAAGAAAGATGAAGAAACAAAACCGGTGAGCTTGGTGGAACGAAAGTTAGAAGAAGCGAGAGATAAAAATAAAAAGAGATACTCAAAAAAGGTATAAGGTATGAATATTTTAGATTCAGTAAAAAACTTGACGAAGGATAACGGAGCGGTAAAAAGCTTGCGTGATCTATTAGTGTTGACGAACTTTGTTGATGAATCCTTGGAGCAGTTCTTTACGTTTGTTCAAAATGTACAGAACGGGCAAAAACTTGGATGGACTGGAGAAATGGAAGATGTAGGCTGGGCTGGTGCTCCCTGTAATCCTACTTATAAAGATGTTACTGTACAGGCAGCGGAAAAGACATGGGATATTGGACAATGGTCAGTTCCTTTGAAATGGTGTTATGAGGACTTCATGAACACTATTGCTGAATATGCGTTAAAGACCGGTACAGATATTGGTGATTTGACAAGCACGGAGATTATGGATGTTATCATTTATCCGGCTCTTGACCTTGCAATTAAGCGCATGTTCTGGCGTTTTATTTGGTTTGGCGACAAAGAAGCTCAAAACGTGTCAACAGGACAAATCACAGATGGGGTAGATGTTGAACTGTTCAAACCGTGCAATGGTTTCTGGAAACAATTATTTGCCATCGGTGCAGCCAATACAGGTCAAAGAGTGAATATTGCAGCCAACAGCGAAGCTTCTACTGCAGCACAATTGAGCGGAATTAAAACGGCCAATGTTGCAATCGGAATCTTTGATTCATTGCTTGAAAACGCTGATCCTCGTATTGCTGCAATGGAAGGTGCTGCTATTTATTGTACTAAGTCTTTAGGCGATGCCCTTACCAAAGATTTGAAACGTGAATACAAAGAGATTCTGACATGGGAACAAATCTTTAAAGGTTTGGATGTAACAGAGTACAATGGAGTTATGGTATATAGGGTTTCTATTTGGGATCGCTTTATTCAAAAATACCAGAACAATGGAACTAAGCTGAATCTTCCTCACCGTGCGATTTATGGTTCTCCAAAGCAGCTGTTTGTTGGTTCTCCCGCAAATCAAATTATTTCTGATTTGGAAATTTGGTTCAATCAGGATGAAAGAGTAACCAAGGCTTATTCAGCTGGTCGCCTTGGCTGTTTGATTGGAGAGGATAATTTGTTCCAACTTGCTTATTAAGAAAGGAGATTTTATGTCAGGAGTTTGTGACAATTTAATCAAAAAGGACATCGCACCGTCGTGCGATGATCCTATTGTTCCGGGAATAGAACAGGAAGGCGTTATTGCTAATCGATCTGATGTTGATTTTTCCGCAACCACTTTCAATTCAACTCGAAAGAATGTGATTGAAACGTTGGCGATGAAATCCGGCAAGAAAGCATATAAAGTTGTGGTTTATGGCGGTACTCCTTTTACAGGGACAAATGTAGCGTTGGCTACAGGGACATATCGTAATACATTTACTAACACCGTTAATATGGTCGTTTTGGCTAATGACCCTGATGTATGTGGTGATATTATTGACGGATTAGCAAATGGGGAGTTTGTCGTTGTTCTGGAAAATAAATCCAAGGGCTTGCAAAAGGAAACTAATCCGGGAGATTCTGCATTCCAAGTATATGGCTATTATCAAGGCCTAAAAGCTGCAGAAATAAGCAATGATAAGTATTCAGAAGACACAGATGGTGGTTGGTCTATCAGCCTTACGGAAACGAAAGTTCCTAAATCCGCTTTATTCTTGTATAAAACAAGTTATGAAACAACTAAAGCGGCTGTAGATGCTCTTACATCTGTTGTAGGAGGGTAAATCATGGAATTATTAAAAGTGGTTGGTAAGTTGGAAGAATTGAGAGAACGTGATGTTCTCTCTTCTTCCGACAAACTTGACATTGAATTAATGTACAGAGACGTTTTCGGGAGGAATTTCGTTAAAACATCTTGTAATGACTGTTACCATGATGCTGTGATTGAAATGTATATACATCTAAAAAAAACAGGTAAAATGAAGGAAAAATCAAATTACATATTGAAAAATGGTGTTGTCCTACAAAAAGAGTTTGGAAGTGGGGAAATGTATACCAATGAGAACATTACCGATGAATTTGCAGAAAACTATTTGTCGGATAATCCAAAAGGTATCATGTTTTTTGCAGGCTATCCTGCAGATTGGGAGAATAAAGTAAGAAAACGTGTACTGAAACGAGAATCTATTAGCGATGAACTTATAGCAATTATTGTTGAAGCATTTGATAGTGGAGTTTCAGAAGATTCATTGCTGGCCGAACTTACAAATTATGAGCTTGGTGGACGAAAAATCACCGAAAAACAATTGAACAATCATCTTTCAAAGGCGAAAGACATAATTGCAAAAAGAAAAGACGCTGAAAAGCTGGATAAACAGCAGGAAAAGAAAGAGGAGAATATTGAAAAGTCAGAGAAAACAGAAGAAAAATAATCCATTATGAGGGTAAAGGACCTTAAAAAGAAAAGCAGTAACCGAGTAGATGTATCTTACTTGCGTCAGTTTGGAATACAAGGGTTTGGAGATGACAACCTTTACCCTCAAACTCTCCGCAATATCATTGCTGCAAGCTCTACCGGAAGCGAATGTGCAGAGCGATATGCCAATTTTATCGAAGGTAACGGATTTAAAGACATTCGTTTTTCTGAATATGTCGTAAATAGAAAAGGAGATACCGTAGATGATATTCACGCTCTTGTATGCCCTGACGTAGGAGATTTTGACGGAATGTCATTACATGTTAATTATAACATATTTGGAGAAATATGTGAATTGAATTATGTCCCTTTTGAAAATTGCAGGCTTTTGGAAGAAGATTCTAACGGGTATGTTGCAAAGATAGCAGTTCATCCGGATTGGAGCGGCAAAAAGACACGTGCCGGTAAACCTCTTCAAGTAAAAAAAGAAAATATTGATTTTATAGATGTGTTCAATCCTCGAAAAGAGGTGGTTTTAGCTCAAATAGAAGCTGCTGGCGGTATTGAGTATTATAAAGGACAGATTCTATGGTTGTCCGGAGGCGGAAAAAATGTTTACCCTCGTTCACGTGCCGATAGAGTTGTAACAGAAATGAGTACAGACGAAGGCTTAGCTAACGTGAAGTTTAGAAATGTTCGTTGTAATTTTCTATCAGCCGGTATTGTTATAACCAAAAAAGGACAAAGTATTGCCGGAGAGGATTCATCAGGTTTAAATGATAATGACGGTTTTTCTGATATGCTAGGAAAGTTACAGGGAGACACTAACTCATTAAAGATGCTTGAAGTTGAAATTAGCTCTGATGAAGAAAAACCGGAGTTTGTCGATCTGTCATCAAAGAATTACGATAAAGAGTTTTCCGTTACGGATGCGAGTGTAGTAGAAAGAATATATTCTGCGTATGGTCAAGAACCTTGGTACTGCATCCGTATTGGTAAAGTCGGTTTTTCTGGTGATATTTTGGAAGATGCTTTTGAATACTATAATTCTATTGTTTCCAAACAACAACGCATGATTGAACGGGCTTTTCAAAAGATTTTTGACGGTTGGTATGAAGTGGCTAATCCTTCAAATGATTACAGTGTTGAACCTCTTAAATATGTGAGAAATGCAGCAGTATCTAATAACAGCAGAGGAGGTATCTAAATTTTCCCGTGATATGTCTATTCATTTGGATGATTCTAAAATTGAGACATATATTCGTGAATCTGAAAATATTGACATCAAGAGTGCATTAGGAGATGCATTATTTCTTGAAGTAAAGGAACATCCTGAAAAATATAATATTCTTCTTAATGGTGGGGAATATGATAGCGAGTGCGGCATCAGACGGTCCTTTGTTGGTCTTAAAACAGCACTTGCTTATTATACTTATGCCCGTATCGTAAAAAATGGAGATGGCAATGTTACTCGTTTTGGATTTGTAAATAAAGAATCTGAATATTCATCCCGTCCGGACATAAAAGAGAAAGTTATGGCTTACAATGATACATTCAGTATTGCGGACAGGTATTTAAAAGAGTGTGTACAGTATTTGAATGATTGCAAAAATGACTTCCCTCTATATAATGGTGGAGGGAAATTGAAGGCAAATAGAACGGTTTATCGAATAATTGGAGAATGATATGGAAGCAGAAGGATTATTAGATAGAGCAAAGCAAATCAGAGACGAAAAAGAGGACGGAGCGAATACTGCGTTACGTGTTGGCGGTCTGATGGTTGATATGGTTAAATCTTTCGGGAATCAATCTTTTGAGATTTTGGGGCATTATAACACTTTAGAAGAATTAAAATTGGCTTTTCCTGATGGTCCTACACAAAAGGGTTTGTACGCTGTAGGAAAAAAGCCATATAGTTATTATGCTTATTACGACGGAGATTGGCAGGATCAGGGAAAATTGATGGAAGAATTATCTGTATATAAGTCTTCTTTATCTTTTGGAGAAATAGAAGACGGATCTATTGTCACTAACGATCAGTTAATAGAAATAGCCGCAATTACTAATGCTTGGAAAGCAGGAAAGATCGTATACGTTATAGATGAAAAAGGTGCTTTTTATAATTTAGGAGCATTAAATATTCAAATAGCAGATGATAATACTGAATGCTCTTTTTTAGCGTTTGGTCAAAACCGTTATTTGTGTATTTTCAGATGTGAACCTTCTATTTCGTCTCCAACATGGAACGTATTCCCTGTTGGCAAAGATCTATTTGCTTTAATTAAACATACCCATGTTGCTGGAGACATTACAGAAGAATACAATAAAAAGTTTATGACTGACGATGAGAAGTCTAAATTAAAAGATATTGATCTGTCTCAATATGCTAAAGCCGACCTTTCCAACGCTATAGAGGTTTCTTTGGGAGCAAACGGTTATGCCAAGTTCAATAATGGATTGCTTGTACAATGGGGAAGAGTTGGAGGTTCGTCTACAGCTTCGTATAGTGTGACTATGCCCACATCTTTTTATAATACTGAATATAAAATATTTGCAACTGTATACAAACCTAGTAGTGACTCTGCGATATATTCAGCTTCTCCTTTAGCAACAAATAAGACCGTTAGTAGATTCTACTTAAATAGAAATTATGCAAGTGGTGGTACTACTGGATTATCGCAAGAATCATGGGATTGGATGGCAATAGGTAGATGGAAATAAGGAGGTAATATTATGGGAAAAATATATTGGAAAAATGGTTTCTATGATAAACCACAAGAAGGAGCAGTAGAAATATCGGTGGAGTACTGGCAGGAATTGCTTGACGGTCAATCATCCGGAAAAGAAATCAAGGAGAACGAAAGCGGTTACCCGGTATTGGTTGAGCATGAGTACACCATTGATGAATTGAAAGAGATAAAGATCGCAGAGATCAACGCTTACGACAAGTCGGATGCTGTAAACTCCTTGACGCTGGACGGAAAACAAATATGGCTGGATAAAGACACCCGTGTAGGATTAGTCAACTCAATAAACATAGAAAAAGAAGCGGGCCGGGTATATACTACTTTGTGGTACAATGCGGAGAAGTATGCAATTCCCGTAAATGACGCTTTAAATATGCTTGACCAATTAGAATTATACGCTCTTGATTGCTACAATACTACACAGGCTCATATTGCAGCCGTGAAAAATTTGCTTAGCAAAGAAGAGGTTAATTACTATAATTATAAAACCGGTTATCCGGAGAAACTCAATTTTGTATTATAAACTATAAACAGATAAAGCTATGATTCTACTAGTATTAATGTCGTTCATCCTCATTGCCGGCTACGTCTTTGCAATGATTAAAAAGATGAAGGAAATCCCTTACTCTATCAGTGATACCTACTATGCGCTGACGCATAAGTTCTGGTTCGGTTTGTGCATGATCGGCTCCGGTGTATTGCTTCTCCCGGCAGCATTTGAAGCAAGCACGGAAAACAGCCAATTTCTTGTATTCCTTTCGGTTGTCGGGATGATTGTATTAGGTGTGTCTCCCAATTTCAAAGGAAACCAGAAAACCGCACATTGTATCGGTGCTGCCATGTCGTTGATATTTTCCCAGATATGGGTAGGTTGCAATAGTTGGTATTGGCTGTTATTATGGGCTGGATTCATTGCGTACATGGTTATCTCCATGAAGAAGCACTGGACAGGCAATTTCATCTCTGACTTTATAAAGAGAAAGCCGATGTTCTGGATTGAGGTAATTTCGTTGTTAACCGTTTATCTAACTTGTATCGTATGAAAGAAGCAATAGTACATACCACAACCGGAGGATTTGCCGCAATAGCCACTGCATTTGTTGCCGAATCATTGCAAAATATGATTCCATGGCTGATTGTCTCATGTGCTGTAATCCTCTGTGATCTCCTATTCGGAGTAAGAAAAAGTATACTAATGGGTGAAAAGGTCAGATTCTCACGTGCGATCCGTGCCACTATGGGAAAGATGGTCACTTACTTCGCTTTCGTCTGTATGGTTTGTATGATTAGCGTGGCAAGCCACAATGAATATCCTATAGATGTGTATTCCTGCTTATTGGTATGCTTCATAGAGGGATGCTCGATAGTTGGGAATATACTGAAGCCAAAGGGGATTAACATCAATCTTATCGGGGCTTTGGGTGTGTTTGGTAAGAAGGTGTTTAAGGTTGATAAGGAAGATGTGAAAGAAATTATAGAAAAGGAGAAGTAAGTATGAATTTGTACACTGCTATTTATGTTTTTCCCTTTTTGCTTTTTATCATACTCTATGCATTTGCGGTAAATAAGCCCAAGAATCGTAAAAGAAAAACAGGGAATAGTAGAATAAAATAGAAAATGAATATGATAAATAAAATCAGCGCCTTAGCCAGCAAGCTTCTATCCAAGATCGGAATAGACGGCATGGCTCACATTATAGTATGCCAGAACTTGGTAATGTGGCTATCGAAATATACGCCACTGTGGTTAGCAATCATTATAACCGTCGTAATCTTCGTTCTGAAGGAAGTATACGACAAGTACTGCAAGAAAACAGAGTTTTCAATTAAAGACATCATCTGTGATTGCGTAGGTCTGGCGTTGGGAGTATTAACATTGATATTATAGGAGGAAAGATATATGGGAAAGTATTTCACAGTGGCCGAAATGGTAAAGAGCGAAACGGCAGATAGGCGTGGTATCGACAATCGCCTACCGAAAACATTGATATGCAATGTGAATGGCTTAATAGACAACGTTCTTGATCCTCTCCGAGAAGCCTATGGCAAACCTATCACTGTAACGAGCGGATACCGTTGCGAAGCATTAAACAAGGCTGTAGGAGGGAGTAAGACCAGCGAACACATGAAAGGAATGGCAGCCGATATAGTTGGCACTCCGAACACAAAATCGGAAAACAAAAGGCTATTCAATCTCGTACAAGAACTTGAACTTCCTTTTACGCAGCTGATAGATGAGAAGAACTTCTCATGGGTTCACGTTAGCTATGATAGCTGCAATGTGAAAAAACAGGTTTTAAAATTATAATTTATAGGAGGAACAATCATGGCTAATTTACAATTTACCCAAATAACAAATCAGGATCTTTATGCATCAGAAATTGTTGTCAACAGTAATTTCAACATTCATTTAGACCGTGTTGCCGGATCAGAAATCAGAATCTATCAGAAGACCGGTAGTGAAACAGAATCAATGGATGAGAGGACAGCCGAAAGCCGAGGTTTTGACCCTGTATTTCTTCCGGGATATATCCAAAGTGATTCTGGGAAAATATTCGATTACGATTTTGACGCCTTGGTTTATCCGAAGGTAATTCGTATCGAAAGTTATACAGAAGTAACAAGTGGGGTTTTAACGGAGGCTGAATGATGCTTAATAGAGTCTCATTAAACACAATAGGGCTTAACCGGATCGGATTGAACCGAATCGGTAAGCCTTCTCGTGCTTCGTCCGACCGTCCTTACATCGACCCGGAAGTCTTAGCCTCCTTGAAAGCCGTCTGCATCTGCTACGGTAAAAGCAACGACGATCCGGACAGGGCTGTTGTCAAGAACTTGGTAGACCCTGACAATCCGTTTGTGATTAGCAACGCAGCTTTCAAGCTCAATAGCGGGTTTGGAAAATATGAAATTACTTTCCAATATTTCCCATATATAGAGAATGTAACAAACGTAAGCGATAGTAAGGTTGTATTTGGTATTGGAGGACAATTATTAATTCCATATTCAGCAATAACTGAAAATATACCATCGTTTAAAATAAAAGTCAGCGGTTTAAGCGGAACTTATCATTTTAGATATTATTATAGATCAAGTGATGGTGTTCAACATTCTATAGATATGGCTCAAGATGGTTATTATGAATTACCTATATGCTACAATGTGCAAAGCAGTCCTGATGGTACAAATTGTGGTTTTGCAAATAATGGTAATGATGTAGTAACTATCACTCAAATCCCCTCTTTCGAAGGCGCCTTCGTCACCGACGGTATTGGCGACCTTATTACTTCCACCAAGACTGTACAGGAGATGCTAAGAGGAAGTAGCGAATATACTGTCTTATCTATGATACATCATATAGATGTCCCAGAAGGTAATATACATTCAAATACTGTTAGAATTAAATTAGGTTCTTGGGGGACAAGTAATGGAATTACAAGTTTTTCTAATAATAAAACCGGAATATATGGTTATACTGTAAAAAATCAAAATATTACAGTTATAAATAATATTCTTGGAGATAAAAATGATTATGGAATTAGAGGCGGAGATTATACTTCTAATTTAGAAGCTAAGTTTTCAGTTGTAGGCTGGATTGGAGAAGACGACATTTTAAGAGAAACAGCTTCTATTGCTTGGTACTGGACAATCATCGCCAACAAGGTACTGACTACCGACCAAATCAACCAAGTAATCGCCTGCTTCAACTTGGATAGAACTCTTAAACCTGATATACTGTGTGATGTCAAGAAACAGGGCATCACCAACGAGAACCACGCAGAGTTTGGCGACAAGCTGATTGACTTTTCAGGTAACGGTAGGGATATACAGCTGAACAATCTAGCTTGGAAGGGGGATTCAGGTATTGGGAAGTATAATTTCTCTAATATAAATATAATTGCTAATAGGTTTGAGGGTACAGTAACAACTAATAAATGCCATTTTACAAAGAAATTAACCAATACTACAAATAACTTCTGTGATTTACTTGTTATTTCTCCTAATGAACCAATAAAATTTAAGGTCAGTGGTCTTTCAGATGGAAGAAAGTTGTTTGTTGCAAATAAGAGCGGTTCAGGTTCTAATTATAATTTTGATAATGGAGAACATGAAGTTTCTTTGTCTTTTTCCGAAGGAGTTGAACAAAATAATCCTTTTGGGGTAACAGGGGATATTGGTGACATAGACGTTACAGTAGAATTTATTCCTTCCCACGCAGGTGCTCTCTGCCTTGACGGAGTAAATGACTTCGGTAAGGTGACAGGGATGCCGGTTTACAAGGATTATACTATTATTGCTGATTATGAAAGATTTTATTTAGAACCAATTACAGGAGGTAGAGCATCTATTCTTTCTAAATCTTCTAAAGTTAGAGATGGTTCTTTTATTTTTAATTTAGAAGACCAAAACGGAGGTAAAGCGTGTTATACATTTGGAGAAGCTAATGGTAATATATCCGACGATATAACAAGAATTATTCGTTATCAAAGTAAGTATTATAATACTAAAACCTTGAGTATTGGTACAGCAGAAGATAATGATTTTATGGTTCTTGGAAAAGTTCGTGAAGCAGATAGTAGATATTTCTATGGAGCTATCTACTCTCTCATGTCCTTCCCTTACAGTATGTCCAAGTTCTTGATAGAGCGTCAGTTGAAGAAGCACAAGCTGGGTACGCTGTATCCAGATATGGTAGAGTTTAGACCGATAGTGAAGAGTAATCTACCTTATTCTTCCATTTCCTATTCTGTTAATCCCGGAGAATATATCTCTGTAGATAGCATGGTTACCATCACTGTAACGTTGCCAAATACCTCTGATAAGCTAATGGAGGTGTCGTGCAATGCTATCAGCGACATATCCATATCTGGTGATAATGGCGTTTACGAGATTACGGGAAAGATAGTCAAATCCCCTCAAAAGATAAACCTTGTTATCTCCAGCTACTTGACAATGCTGAATAACGAGACTTTAATTTCAAATGAAACATTAATTAAAAACGAATGATATTATGGAAAAGATATTTGATATAGCAAAAGACAGTGAACAATCGTGGGGCACTTTAGCTACTGCGATTGATGGAAACTTTGATGATACAGCAAAGTTCCTATTAGCAGATAAGATTCCATGCGGAGATAATCTGATTACACAGTCAGCAGAATTATCCGAAGGATGGAGCTATGAAAATGGTATATATACCCATGCAAGCGGATACGATAATGCCCTTGCTTTTACACTTACTACTAGCAAAGGGAAAAAATATCTTGCCAAATTAACAAAAGGTATAGAAGGTTCTGAAAATTCCATTATGGTAGGTATCGGAGATAAGACACCGATAGATACGTATAATGGTGAACTGATAGCCTATATTGGAATGATTAGCGATGGTGGTTCTTTGAAGGTGTTCCCATCGGCTAAATATGCGTCAACTTTAGAAGTTGAGTTATATGAAGTGGTTGATAAGTCATCCGCCAGCCAACTCATATCTTACGGTCGGCAAAATGTATATATTAATATAGGGGATAATGATATATCAAGTTGGTGGGATGTTGCATTAGGCTATAAAGCGCTTGGGAAATCTGAAAACTCAACGAGATGTATTGGCATAGGAACAATGTCACTTTCTGAACTTATTTCCGGCTCTCGTAATATTGCAATTGGTACCTATTCTACTGCATATATACCGAGTGGTAAGGATAATGTTGCGATAGGGGCTGATACTCTCTATCCATGTAGAAAAGAATGTAATAGTAATGTTGCAATTGGAAGATCAGCTCTTGGAGGGACAGAGCATCATGAAACTGTCGGTATCGGAACTGGGGTATTAGGTTTTTATACGGGTGCAGGTTCTTCTCAATGTGTTGTCATTGGACATAATGCGAGTAAAAATTTAGTAGATAGTGAAGTGAAAACAGAAGGGTGTACGGTTGTTGGTTATGAGGCAGGAGCTTATGGTAATCAAAAAAATACTTATATAGGTTATAAGGCAGGTCGGTACTGTAAGGGAAGTAACAATATTATGGTTGGTGCTGATAATGGAGGTAGTGTTAATCAATTAAATGATGTAATCCTTCTTGGCAATAATACTAAGGCGTCAAAAGACGGTCAGATGATTCTTGGTTCGACGGCACAGACAGAGGTTATATTACTTGGAAACAAGAAACTTATTTTCAATGAGGATGGGAGTGTTACTTGGGAGCAAATATAATAGTCTGATAAGTAATTAAACAGTAAGCAATTATGAAATACATTACATTCCCCACAGCGAATTTGAACGAGATACCGCAGGAGGTACTCGATGAACTGCACTTGGTTCCGAGAAAGAGCGTTGACGGTACACAGGTGATTATGAAATTGGATCACTATGAAAAGTTGTTCCCAAGTATCATGACTTTGCCGTTACTGGACGAAGAGGAGACTCCGCAAGAGCCGGTTTACCCTTATCCGGTATACGAAGGCGAAGAATTGAATACTTTGCTGGCAAGTTCGGAGTGGTCTTCAAGCGATAGTGTTTTATGAAAAACTTGCTCTACATCATTCTATTGATGCTGGCAATATGTCTCACATCCTGCCGGAGCATTAAGTCTGTTCCGGTAGAGACCGTGAAAACGGAGTACAAGAGACGTGACAGCATCCGTTTTGACAGCATCTATGAGCATGATAGTATATTCCTAGTTGTAAAGGGAGATACTGTCTACAAGGAGAAGTATCGGTATAAATACCGGTATCTGACAATTAACAAAACAGATACGGTTATGCTGACCGATTCCGTGCAGATCCCTTATCCGGTGGAGAAACAGCTAACCCGGTGGCAACAAATGAAAATAGAGCTTGGCGGCTGGGCTGTTGGCGTAATTGTAATACTATCTATTGTGTTAATGCTTAAGTTATTCAGAAATTAACCGGCACTATCTTCACAGACCGTTTCCGGTATGAAAAGTTTAAGTTTCACCTATATAACAATTTCCGTTGGAAAAAGGTTTATCAAGAAAGGAGGGCAAAATGATACATTAATTAATCCTAAGCACTAAGTTTACCCGGTAAAGTAGAAGGCCGGTAATCGTTAACAAATAATCCAGGGGCGGGATAGAAGAAAGCCCCACACCCGTTTCAGACGACCAAATCATACACGGGCTAACATCGCAGGGCCTGTTAAGGGGCTTTCGTAGCTTTATCAACAGATTTTGCGATGTTTTGTTTTTCAACTATATATGTTTGACAGCATGAAAAATATAGATTTATATAAAGAAGTGGTCGTAGCCGTGTCAAAAGAGACGGGAGTAGAAGAGATTGATATTATCCATAGCAACTCCGAGGAAGCTGTGGATGCAAGATATATCCTCATACATTTACTAGCACAAAAGCTCACCGATACCCAAATCTCTTCCGTCACAAAGCTCACAAGACAATCAGTAAACAAGATCCGGAACAACTTCCAGTACAAGATCAAGAAATGGAGTGTAGCAACGAACTTGCAACATATTAGCAATGAGGTAGCAACGGAATAGTTTAGGAGCAACGCACTTTTCCTGTCCTTTGTTACACGGTTAACGTTGACCGTGTATAAATACTTATAAGTTATGAAAATTAAAGGAATGAGTGGTGAGGAATACAGCGTCACCGGACAGGGACAAGGTAATTATAACACAGTGGGTGCTTCCGCTGGTATTGCGTCTTTCCTTGGGCTTAATGCAGGAAGTCTCTTTGGTGGTTGCGGAAACGGACGTAATGCAGGTTATGCAGGCCCGGTAGAAGTAATTACTTCGGAAGACAGACCTGTCAGCCGCTATGAAGCCGGTATGATGGATAAGCTCGCAGCGAAAGATTCTGAAATTGCGTTGCTTAAGTCTAACACCTACACGGATCAGAAACTTGCTGATGTTTATGATCGTCTTCTAACTATCATCAACAGAAACAAGGATGAGCAAAATGGAATCAACATGAATCAGGCAGTTTACAATGGTGTAAATACCGCTACGATTAGCTGTATGAAACAACAGATTGCAGAACTGGCTGCGTTGAGTGAGCTTGTTGTTCCTCAAAGAAAGGTGTGTGATACCGGATGTTGCTGTAACGGGTAAGCGTTATGTATTCCAACGCACAAAAACTGGCGGCTGTGCTCAATAAATGGGCGCAGCCCGCTATCCAAGAGTTACTGGGTAATAATTTGAGCCGGTTGCCTTTTCTTTCCAGCATCGAATCGAAGATAAAATCTACCGGATGGGTAAGTCCGATGTGGAGCATGGCAAAGGAGATATCTCCTGTTCTTGATGGTGTTTCGTCCTCCCTCGTAGAACCTTTTCTCGCCAAATATATAAGCGGTATCCCGGATGACTCCATCCCGCAACTTGCCCATAACGTGGTGGATGATGCTATAAAAAACGGAGGTTTGTCCTTATTTGAAGGAAAGGTTGAATTTGAGCCGGAGGACTTGGAAGAGTTGAAAACCCTTCTCAAATACAATCTTCCTATTAAAGAGGCAACTTCATCTTATAGCGTGTTGACAGAAGAACCTACTCCGCAAGGTGAAGATGCGGACGAAAAATAACATATAAATCTTTATTATTATGATTCAATTAACTCCAATTGCAATCGCTGCTACCAGCCAGCAATATCTGACTAACGTAGTGGAAAACTTATGCCAGGCGTTTTGTGCTGACAATGGTGTACAGCCTACCGGCATTGTTAATTTTACCGTTGCAGAGCAACAGACGGTAAATACTCAAACTATCGTGACAATAAACGCTGCCGTTCTTGTAGCCTACACTCCGAAAGGTTCTTGCCGTTCTGTTACCAAACAATGGGTTGAACAGTTCAAGGTTGCATTCATTGGTGCTGCCGGTGCTGTCCCTACTATCTCTTTGACTCCGCTTGTTACACAGGTGACACCGGAAAATGTAAAATGTTGCAATCGTGCCTATGGCGTAAGCCTTGCTACTCCACTGACTATTTCCGCCACCTTTCCCGCTTAACGAACCCGTACCGGTGCTAAGGTTATCACCGGGAAAGTCCGTAAAGAAGGAAAAGAACATTAATACTAAAAAATAGAATTATGAAGTATATAGATATGATGAAGAAAGCCAAGGCGGACGGTGTAACCTCCGATAAGGCCATGTGGAAAAGCGTGGAGAGTGTGGATGAAATCCTTTGTATTGTAAGGGAAGAACATCCGGAACTATACATGGGTTTCATCCGTGAACAACATGAAGCCCTCTATGGTCCCCACTACGACAAACATTTCGCCGAGGTTGATGTAGAGAAGATCAAATACACCAATGCAGCCGGTGAAAAGAAGACCGGTGCA
>CEAN01008101.1_pt1 | contig 33625 bp, 26 predicted proteins | sample 554991 | NCBI WGS metagenome assembly CEAN01 (sample SAMEA3182096, study PRJEB8094) | gut metagenome | biome: human; feature: gut; material: Stool; isolation source: human stools | place: Canada | collected 2012-05-01
GTGTTAGCAGGCATGATGATGGTTATACCCAATATGGCTATACATATACTCATTATTCAGGTGATACTAAGACACTTGGGTTTTCATTGGCATGACGCTTTGTTACTTCATGAGGTTTGGTGGCGTATTTTTTACTTAGTATTTTTCTCGTTCATTTATTTGTACTATTGGTATAAAGGCAGATATAAAAGAATAATTGAAAAATACAATTCAGGAAAAGATATATATTGGAAGAAGCATCCATTTGTAACGATTGTACTGTTTACTGTTGTTGATCTGATATTATTTTGTTTGGCATTAATGATAGATAAATATATAAATTGGATGAACCACTAGAGAGTTTGAATTTAGCATTATGATTCTGTATGATTATTTATTTTACTGTTCCTACAAAATGGGTATGAGGTCACATAACTTTGACGGATTACCTGTGTTAGCAGGCATGATGATGGTAACTCCTAATATGATGTTACATTTAGCTATATTGCAAGTTGTATTACAGACATTAGAAATTCATTGGTTTGAAGAATTGTTAGCTCTAGGTTGGTGGGGACATATTATCTATTTAGGATTTTTTGTCGGTGTCTATTGCTATTATTGGTATAATGGTAGATATAAAAGAATAATTGAGAAATATAATTTAGAAAAAAATACTTATTGGAAAAGGCATCCATTTGTGACAATCTTATTGTACGTAATCACAAATTTTGTGGTGTTTTTCATAGTTGTATGTATTAAAAAGGGATATATATTTTGATTAGTGCATATCATGCAGAAAAGAATTAGCATTATGATGTCTACGGTTGTTCATTTGATTGCTCGTACAAAATGGGAATACGCTCGAATAACTTTAATAGATTACCGGTTTTAGCGGATATGATTAATAGTGTTAGATTATTATCAAGGATATAATCATTGGAAATGGGAATTTTAATTAAAATATAGATTTATGCAAACGCACCTGTACCTTCATAAAGAGAACACCGACCTACCCCACGACGAGTACCGGGGGAAGTATCCGCTGAAACACTTTGATTACGGATTGAGCCGTAATGTGGGGCGTAAAGGTGAAATCACTTCCGGCTTATGCGGCGGAGAAATACGGATCGTCATTGATGGATTTGCTGACGCTACCCTGCTGGGATGGCTCTTTGACACCTTCCGTAAAGAAGATGGAGCGATTGTTACACTGGATGAACACGAAACGACCTTTGCCAAACTGCAATTTTCGGGCGCATCGGTAAGGAGCTATCGTATGAACTACGATTCGCGGGTTAAAAAAGGTGTGGTGACTATCATTGTGATAGAAGCCAAAGAGATTGTAACGGACAATGACTTATTTTTTAAAAACAAATAACTATGGGCTTTTTCGACAGGCTGTTTAAAGGAAAAGAAGTGTTTGCGGATAGACGCAATCCGGATATGGTATGCGAGATAACGCTTTGCGGGCAGTCGCACATCTTGTCCGAGTTTGATATTGCCTATGAGCCGGATAATTCCTCGAAAGAATATATGGAAGCATACGTCGTGTTCTCGGAGCCGGTAAATGCGGAGGTGGAGAACTGGATAATGCAATCGAACAGAAAAGAGAACGGAGTAGTCCGATTCTACCGCAACAGCGATGCGATGGACGAAGGCGCACTGTTCGAGATAAAATTCAGTGATGCAAGTTGCGTGCATTATCGCAATGTATCGCAGGGAGACATATCGGTAAAGACCATTGTGATGACTTTTCCGTCTGTCCGGATGGGAGGTGATGAATTTGAACTAAAACGATAATACTATGGCTATATACTCACTACATGAAATGGCAGGACTACTCAAAACGGGTCTTTGGCAAGGCGGTGAAGTCGAGAAGCTCGGATACATCGGGACGGCAGTTCCCCATGCTTCCCCCGCACCGGCTTGCGGGCTGACGGGAGTATATATCAGTTATGATACCATGTTGGAGAGATGCGAAGTCTCGATGCAAGGCGGCGGGTGTGAATTATTCATTTCACAATACCACCCCTATACCGGAACTTATATGACCTATGTTCTGGAAAGCAATCTTTCCGACAGGAGATTACTTTTGGCTAAGTTGGAGGAGATACTGGCAGACCGGAGGAATCCCTACCTATGGTCGCATAACTTGTACAAAAGAAATTCATTCGGCATCGAGCGCCGGTATGACACAGGACATAGCAGTATGTGGGGCGGTAGAATAGCCGTACCACGACAAAGTAAATTCTTTGGAAGATGAAACAGAAATACTATAAACTACCGGTACGTTTGGAAAAGCTCTTCGAAGGAGATATCCGGCAACTGGAAAGATGTTCCGAACTGGAATCCATCGACCAGCACATCGAACTGTTGCTGACCACCTGTCCGGGTGAGCACCGTTTCGACCCCAAATACGGTTGTCGGATTTGGGAGTTGGACTTTGAGCGCATTGTTTCTACCGAACAATGGAAAGAACTGTTTACCGGATACGTGATGCAGGCGATTTCTACTTATGAGAAACGCATTTCCGACATCACTCTCTCGGTAAACCTACAAGAAGTCGTCAGGGAAGAAGTTCTGGATAACCGGATGATACGTAAGCGGGTAGATATTACAGTACTCGCCACATTGAATTCCACCGGTGCTCCCTGCGGTTTCGGTTACAAATTATACATGGGACCTTTATCAAACGAATAATCAGGCAGTTGAAATATAAAATTAAAACGTATGGCAAATCTATTCACAAAAGAAAGCATTAAAGCCCGGATGTTCAAACAGGCGGCAACCCTATATGACATACGAAATATAGATGGCATAGACCCCCTTATCCGACTGCTGATTGAAGCCTTGTCGGGCGAAATTTTCAAGCTGTCCGGTGATATGCACGCCATTGAAAGCCGATTGTTGGAGAAAGTCGCTTCCGCCCTTACTCCACACACGGCATTGGTTGCCAAACCCGCCCATGCTATTGCTGCTGCCCGACCATATACACCGCAAGCTACTGTATCTCCCACAGACCTGTTTTCTTATAAGAGCACGGAGATAGTGAAGAAGTATAAGATGAAAAATCTCTTCTTTACTCCGCTGCATGAAACCCGCATAATCAATGCCGAACTGAAGTATCTCGTGACGGCGGATGAATTTTGCACAATCACTCCCGAAGGAGAACGTGACGCCACTGCCCGCTTTCGTTCCGATGTGCCGGTAATGGGGCGGAAAATCAGTATCGGGATGAAGATAGGCAGCAATGTAACTACCCTCAACGACTTGCCGTTATATATAGATATACCGCTTGTAGCGGATAAAAGCAGCTATCTGAAATTACTGCCGTACTGCCATTGCACGATTGCCGGTATTCCTGTAGAAATTAAAGGGGGAATCGAGTACGACCCCGCACGTTCGGTCAGTGAGAAATACAATCTTGGCAGGTTGATTACGGAAGAAATAACCAGCAAATATGCTTCCCATTACCTGACATTGAAAGCTCACGGATTAAAAGTCAGAGATTTGTCACGTAGCAGAGTGCCCGAAGAAATCTCTTTCCTGCTGCCAAGTGATTTCATTGCCGAATGTGATGCGGATACTGTTTGGATAGACATAGAATTTCCCACCGCTTTTTCAAAAGAAATACTGGAACAGATAAAGGTGCAGATGAACACTTTTATCGTAGTAAACAAATATCCGGCAAAGATTACCAGAAAGGTAGATTCCGTCTCGGCCATTCTCCCTTTGGAAAAGACGGAATTTGAATATTTCCTGTTTGTGGATTCGATTACCGATAACCACGGAGACCAGCTTAGGGAAATTTCCAGCACACAGGATGAAGGTAGAGCCGGCTGTTATTCGGTCAGAAGGGGCGGTTGCGAACGCTTCAATGCGATGGATGCCAAAGATTTTCTGAACCGTCTGACAGACCTGCTATATGACGAAAGCATGGCCTTCTCTTCGACAGACAAAGACGGGATGAAAGAGGTGATCGAGCAGATAGAGGAACGGGTAAACCAATTGGGAGATAAGAATAAAGACGGAGTCGGAGGACAGGAAATGTTGTCGTATGTAGTCATAGACCAACGTTATGACAAGGATACCCGGTTAACTGTGGATTATACTCTTACTAATGGCGAATTTGCCAATGACATCTATGCGGGAGAACCGTTGAATGACTGTGCAAATCCCGATATAGACAAAGATACGCTGCAGTTTGTCACTTCCGTTCATGGAGGAAAGCCGTCCCCATCCGTAAAGCGCCGGATGGATATGTACCGATTCATGCTGTTGTCACACGGCAGCATATACACGAAAGAGGATATACGCAACTTCTGCATGGCAAGGTATGGCGACAGCATTCGCTCTGTGGAGGTAAAGCTGGGGTATGCAGCCGGTAAAAAAGAAAGCGAAGGTTTCATAAGGACACTGGACGTGTATCTACGGTTATCGGAGGGGATGCAAGGATTGGACAGGGAAGAGTTCGTTGTCGATTTGGACAGTGAGCTCAGGCGGTTGTCTCCGGAGACCTATAACTACCGTGTTTTTATTAACTCATAGTATTCACCCATAAAACATATTAACTATGGCATCGACAAACTTGGACGCTGTAAGCGTGGAGATAAAAGTAGCAGGAAAAGTCTGCGATTATGTGACAATGGAACTCTTTCAGTCGGTCAGCACACATCACCGTTTCAAAATCAAAGTGAACTACCGTCCGGACAAGCCAAGTGTCTGGGCTATCGGTCCCGATGTGATATTCAAGCAACTGGGTGAGAAGGTATCCATCATCATGACCCACCATGAGAGTGGAGAGAAAACGGAATTTCACGGACTGATTTCTGATATTCATGTGGAAGGCTTCGACGGTAATCAGGGATTTGTCATACTGGAAGGGGGAAGCCCTACCATCCTGCTGGACAGAGACCCCGCTATGGACTGCTATGTAGAGCAAAACCTGAATACGATAGTCAGTGACATACTTGATAAGAGCGGGGTGAAAATGAATGTGACCAACAATCCCAAACATACGGACATCATCCCTTATGTTGCCCGCTATAAAGAAACAAGCTACGGATTCCTATCCCGTCTGCTGCGCTCCTACGGCGAGTGGTTCTATTACAACGGGGAAACGCTACAGATAGGAGACCCTGAAATAGAGACGGAAAGCCGTGCAGGGTATGATGTAGATCTGACGGGAGTCAGCATCAATGCCACTATCCGTTCGCTGAATCACAGCACCTATGAGTTCGACCCCGTCAATGATAAGTTCTATTACGACTACAGCGGAACGCCTAAAGGCGCTACCCTTGGTTCCCGTTCGGCTGAGAAATGCAGTGAACCTATCTTCCCAACCGAGGCAAAATTACCCTCGATAAGACCTGCGTATAGCGCAATGGATTTGGAGCACTACGGGGATGCCGGATTTCACCGAAACTATTCCCAATTGTCTCAAATCAAGGCTTCAAGCCGTTACTGTGGCATACGACTGGGAGAATTAGTGGTTACCCGTGTACCTGAAAGTTTCCCGGGAGTTAAGATTACCGATTTGGGACGTTACCGTATTACTGAGATTACGCATACGGTAGATAGTCGGGGACGGTATAGCAACACCTTCTGCGGTGTACCGGGTGGTACGCCCGTCATGCCGTGGGGAGATGCCGTGATGCCGGTAGCCTATCCGGAGATGGCAAGAGTGGTGAGCAATGACGATCCTAAAAATCAGGGACGTGTCAAAGTACAGTTCATGTGGCAGGAGGTAGATGGCGGCGAGAGCTACTGGATGCGGGTACAAAGCCCGGATGCAGGCAAGAGCGACCAAGTTGCCAAAAACCGTGGTTTTGTGTTTATCCCCGAACCGGGTGATTTGGTAATGGTAGGTTTCGAGCAAGGCAATCCAGACCGTCCGTATGTAACAGGCAGCCTTTTCTATAAGGCAAATTCCCAGGGAGCGGCAACAGACAATACAGTCAAGAGCATACGCACCCGCAGTGGGCATACGCTGGAGTTCAATGATGATGAGGGGGGCGATTGGGGCATTACAATTAAGGATCGTAACGGATGTATGTTCCATTTTGATACCAAAGGGAAAAATATCGAAATAACTGCACCTGAAACGATGACATTAAATGCCCAAAATATCAATATCAATGCGGGTGAACAACTTAATACGTCCTCGGGAAAAGAAACGGTGATGCAAATAGGTACCGATTTTCAACAAGATGTTGGAGGAAATGCTGAAATTGCTATTGGAGAATCCCTAACGGAAAGTATCGCCAAAGATAGTACAAACAGTATAGCAGGAAATTTATCTGTAACAGTAGATGAGAATCTGATGTACGATGCTCAGGATATGACCTTAACAGCTCAGGGAGGTATGAAGTTACTGGCTAACGCAAAAATAGGATTGAAGAGTTCCGAAGGAGTGGATATTGCCCAATAATAAAGATGTATATGTATAAATTTCGCAACCTAAAAGGACAATACAGTATAAATGTGTCCACGACTTTTCCCGGCTCGCAAGCAAGTCTGTACAGTGCAATTATAGAAGTAATTGCATCTTATCAGAATGTAGATGATTATTTCATTTTTGAATTGCGTTCCCGGCAGGATGTAAAGTTGAATGGTAATCCACCTTCTCAAATGGTGGATCTATTTATGCTTCGTCTTTCTAATACGTATTATCCGATGAAGTTGAAAGTTTCTACGTCGGGAAAGATTATGGAAGTTATTAATTTTACTGATATAAAGGAAAGATGGGAAGCGGAATGTGCGAAAATCGTGGAGGAAATACCTTGTATAGCCTATGAGCAATATATTGAATTGTCAAAGTCAAATATGGATACTGAAAATGTTTTTTTACAGGCTTTGCGCAAAGACTCCTTTATCCAGTTCTATTTTAAGGAATACTTGGATGATATAGATATTGTTTGTTATAATTTTCCACGACGTGGTGAAAGTACTTTTTATGATTTGGCTATTGATAGCGATGGCTCATTTCATAAGGATATCAAGACATTTCACGTCAAAGAGTATAACAGTAAACGATATTCGGGCAAATTAATCTGTGAGTATTCCGAAGAAAATGATATATTTTCTTTGATTGCGGAATTTTATTATAATACTTTGGATGGACAGTGTAAAAAGAAAGTCAGTATTTCAGTAGAAGACCGTTCGGTTCAAAAAGCCAATAAATTAAAGAGTTTTTTGTTTGACTAATACGCAGAAAGTTATGGCAGGAAAAGAATTTGTTGTTGACAAAGCTATGTGTATGTGCAAGTATGGAGCAGCACCCGGAAAACTGATGGTTACGGACAACCAGTTTTTTAGATTAAATGGGACCAAACTCTGTGCCAGTACGATGACATTAGGAAACGTCATCTATCCTCCCGGATTTGGAATATGCAAAGTAAATCCCATGTTCCCTAAACCATGTGTACCCGCCATCACGCAATGGAACGGGCAGTTTAGTAAGATTACGATGATGGGGGGGAACCCGCTTACGGACAAAAGCAAAGGGACATGTAGTTGTGGAGGACCCGACTGTATAGAGTTTATGCAAACAGGACAGATTCCTGTGCCAGGAAGCAAACAGATGCAACAGGCAACAGGTGAGCATCAAGGAGAGTTGGATGCAATGGGAGATCCATCTGCATTGACAAAGCATCCAGTTGACACACCAACATCTCTGTTATTAAAAGAGGGCAATATTTTAGTTAAAGCAGTAAAAGGAGAGGCAGAGTCTTTCTCCGGGCAAACTTTGATTTATGAAGTTGAACATTATAATACGCCAATCGTAAGCGATGAAATCCGTTCGCATGTCAAATGGAAAGTGACTATAGGTGAAAAGGAAGAAACGGTTGACCAACCGGGGACAGATGTGCTTGAACTGTCGGTAAAAGAAGAATGGCAAGGGAAAAAACTTTGTGTGCAAGCTTATATCAACCAGCCTTCTGACAATGTCAAAGTCAATACCCAAATCAAAAAATGGGAGTTTCCTATCATTATTGACCGGTATAAAATGCCGGGGCTAAATGAAACCGGAACAGACATTGCCGATGACATGGCTTACGGGTATGGGTTCAAATCCGCACGGCCGGTTTATACCACAGAAGAGTTACAAGCATACAAAAAACAGTATGAGAACAACAGTTTTGACGAATCGGTCCACGCTCTTTTTTCCAATGCAAAGGATTTCGAACAGCCGGAACCGGAAACCGATGGAGAACAGCAAAGGGACGTGGTGAAAGATGACTATCCCGTGATGGAGGCTGACAAGACGAGGGTAGATAGGACAAACTATGACCTAAGAACCAAACTGGTTCGGAAAAGGGGAAAAGCTATTTACAGCAAGGAAGATAAGCCCTCTCTAAAATCTCTTACACCAACTTCCACTTTATCTGACTTGGAGCGGCTCAAGACAACAATCAAACCCGGTTTTAATGAGGATGATGCTTTGTTTGAAATATTTCAGAACATGGCATCCGTTTTCTCGATAACCAATGCCGCATTACGGAATAACATCATAAAAATGATTCATAAATTCCGTAGTAACTCCGGGGGCGTTTATGAAAATCCAGCACTCACAAGTGCGGTTGAACAACACCCTTCCACTGAAAGGTATTGCAAAGAATTGGAGGAATATATGCGCAACCAACTGAGCAAACATAAGGGAGACGTAGGAATGTTGGAAGATAAACAGGTCTATTGGAAAATTAAGGGTAGTACTAAACAGACAAAGGACCATAGAAACACTATTAGGGCTGGTAAAAACTTTAGTCTTACCCCTCAGTATGATGGAGGTGTAAAAAGTGAAGAAAAGCGAAAAAACCTGTTTGATGGAGTTGGAATAGCTTTAGGGGATATATGGGCAACAGAAATATCAATTTTAGATTATCAACTTCATAATGACGGTAGCTATAAATTAACTTATCAGGTGACTTTATTGGATCACTTTGGATTGAACAAGGAAGATCTTAAATGGTATTTTTCATTACATTCAGATATTGGTAATGGTTTCGTATCGTGGTTTCTTCTTCAACATTTTCATGGATACAAGCCTTTTATCACTCGTATTATATTTAAACGTTCATTTAGAGGAAAAATAGAAAAAGCATGAGATATAAAAACAGAGTCAGAACGATACTGATATTCGTAATCATTGTTGGAGGTATTGTATTCTTTTATTCTAACATATCGCAACCTCCGTTTATCCACATAACTGAGGGTAAAGATCTGGATATACACCGAATAGACAGTACCTATTATTCCGAGAGTATATTAGTAGCACATCCTCCTAAGGATACTTTGGAGCGCATGAAGATGATGATAAACTATCATGATACAACAGGCTTGTCTTTAGCAGATTTAAAGAAACGAGGAGATATTACATTCTATTATATGGGATTTGTGAAAAACACCTGTGCTACTCGGAAATTTCATTTAGAGAAACAAATGCATGTAAAATGTAACGATAATGAAACCTATATAGGATCTATTTGCATTGCTCGCATGGAAGAAAGTCCTGATAAATGGAAGATTGTCATAAATTATAATCTGGGGACAGAACCCGACGCCGATTATATCGGAACAAAATCAAAGGACTACATTTTATATGATGAAAGAGATTCTAATTTTTATGAGAAGTATAAGGATGACGAAATCGTACGATACTACCATGAGTTGCAGGAACGAAAACGATGTACAAAGAAGAGTAAATGACAGCCGAAAGGAGTATTTGTTATATGAAAAATGGAGAAGAAGTATTACCGCAAATTGGGGATATCGTCATATTCGATGGTTATCTCTTCAATCCCTACGGGCACGTAACTATTATATTGGCCGTAAGCACCGGTGAAGTGGGACTGATATGACAGAATTACGGTTATATAAGCGGCTCGCGAAAACATTTGGGACTTTTAGGCTGGAAGACTCAGCATAAACGGATTTTGGGTTGGTTATGCATAGTCGAATAAGAATAGATTCAAATAAAAAAAAGATTATTATGTCAGATGATAAGAATCAATTAACAATAAACATTGATATGAAGGTCAGCGACCGGCAATATCACGTTGTCGAGAACTCTGTAACCTCTGTTTTATTTCAGCTTACAGATACTGCTACGCGATATGTGTATAATATACACATGAGAGAAATGAAGAAACAATCAGAAACCACTGCAGCAGGTTTGGGCAATCTTGATTTAAAAAAAGAGTGTAACATACCTGTTGATATTCGGATAGATGCAGATCAAGTTTTTAGGCTGAGTAAGAAGTATCAGGGCAATATAATGTTGGTCGAGTTTTTTAAATATGAGGGAATTCCTGTCCTTTATGCACAATGTGTATTAATAGTGAAACCAGCCAATTTAAAAATAGCCCAAGTCTTTTTTAAAGATTGGGCTAATAAAGAAGTCGGCTGTGGTTCTGTGCAATATGAGGCGAATTTAAAATTTGCTCTCCGTGTGAAATACAATCGTCCATTGCTAAGGGGGGAAAAAGCTCCTAAACTCAAATGTAAAGGTTATTGCACTAATGCCGTCACAGGCGAGTATGAAGAAATATCCAAGTTCAGAGTTGATGAAAATGGAGCATATACCGATACTTTCTATTGTGATGACGGATTGCAGGAAAGCCATGCGGGTGCAGACTATGTATTTAGTTTTGGAATCAATAACCCTTATGGGCCTCCCTTCATGATAGAGGATACGAACGCTCCGGTGCCTTCCATCCAAAAAATACACTTGATAGGACGTAATCTGAAAAAACCGCAGATTACATCAGTAATATGGAGCAGTAAAGAAATGATTAAGTTTGGGGAGGATTCTCCCCTGCGCAAAAGCATTAATTATAACGAAGACGGTTTTCTCCATATTCATACCCGTGGAATGTATGGTCAGAAAGTGCGAGTTGAACTTTTCGAAAAAGATTCTACCGGCATCAAGAAGCTATTGTTGGGTCTCAAAGACGATGTTACTATTTTGGATAACGTAGTTTGTGTTCCGGTAGAGATGAGTGGAGTTTATGCTAAAGCCGCCAAAGGAAGGCACGCTTTGGTAGAAGGGCTTTCTTTTGAAATTTTGGCAAAAGTCACCCCATTGGATACCTCTATTGCGGCATTCGAACAGGATGACAAGAGTTTGATAGAACTACAGATATACGGAAAAGCTGATGAGGATAAAGCAGCTAAATCCACTGTCAATGGTACTATGAAGTTTATGATAGCGGATGTGGAAGAGGATGAAAAGGAGAAAGAAGAAAAAGCAAAAGAAGAAGGCGTGTGTCCACTTTGTGGAAAAAAGCATATTGATTTGAGAAACAAATTAATATTTCAACAACAAACAGGGGGAACAGACTGTAAAATAACATGTGATAAAATTATCAAGTCGCTTAAAATAAAGTCAGAGAGTGCGTCTGTAAAATTAGCTAACGGGAAATATGGGGTCAAATATCAACTCGCTATCGAAAATTCCTCTAAAACAGCTTTAGACTATTTTGAAGATAATATAAAAGAAGGACTTAAATATCTCAATTTGTGTTTAGAAGATGGTTTTCCTGTTGTTGTAGGTGTAAATCATACATTAGGGAATACTTACAATGACGGAGCGACAGATCACTTTGTAGTTATTGTTGGCAGACATTGTGAAGAGAATAAAATATGGTATAGATTCTGGGATGTTGGTTCTCGAAACGGAGCAAGTAAGGATTATAAATTTGAACTTACAGATGATCAACATTTAATTTGTAGGAAAAATTATAATAACAAACGTTACGAAGTAACTCAAATTAGAAAAAATATAACCATAGAAAATAAACAATATTAATGGTATAAACAATTTACATATATGAAAAAGAAAATTGCTTTTGGCTGGCTAACAATTATAGTGAGTGCTATTTTATATATATTATTATGCAACTACGTATCAAATGTTACTATAGAAAGTCATGTTAGTGATGTTGAAAATTTCACAGCTTCGGCATCCACTGCAACACAGATAGAAGCAATACAAACGCCAATAGTTATTGATTTTCTGAAATGGTACAAAAAAAAGTATCATGAGATATCGACACTCTCTCTGGTTAATACTTCAGAAGAACATTATTATGTTGATCTATCTGAGTGCGAGGCGTATTTAAATATACTCAAAAGTAGCGGATGTGTATCTTTTAAATATATTGAACAAATGCGAACATATTTTAAAACATATTTCGAGCAATACAAAACAGCATTATACACAGATGGTCCTCCTAATGGTTTTGACTATGATCTCATTCTACTTACACAAGAGGTTGACGATACTATGCAAGCGATTGAACATATTAAAATAATGGAATGTGTAATTATTGATAGTACACATCAGAAAGTGAAAGTTGATATTATGCCTTCTATTCTTACATTTTCATTGTCGTACAATAAAGAAACAGGCTGGCTTATTGATAATATTGAATGATTGTTTAAATCAAAATATAGATTAGGATGGAAAAGTTGGAGCAACGAGTTGGGTACACGTTGAAGTACGAGAGTTCAAATCCATTTATAAAGCAAATAGCTTCTTTATAAAAGAAAAGACTTTAATTTCGTCTCAGAAAATGGTTGATATAGCTATAGAATTAAAATTAACCGACATGTGTAATTGTACAAAAAAATATTTTATCATGAAAATAACTATACTCTTATTTGCATTATTTTTATTTACAAGTTGTACAGAAACCGAATCAAGGCCATATGAGGCTATTTGGTTGGCAATCACAGATACTGATAGTGGATATGTAGTATATAATTATCCAAATTTTCAAGATGAAAAAATGATTGCATCAGAATATGTTGCTATTCGGAACGATTCTTTAATTTATGCAACTTGGCATGATTATCCTGAAAAATTCAGTTTGAAATACGCAAAAATAGAGAATGGCAATAATGAACAATATTCCTTTGTGACGGAATATCACTTTTCATTTATGTGGGTTGACAAAGAGAAACATATTGCCCGTTGGACAATATCTGATATTCAGAAGAAAAAAACAATAAGTAATTATTTATATATAGATAGTAGATATAACACATTTCCTTTAATAGACTATCAATGGGACGAGAACGAACCCCAATAGATGTAGAAGCAGAATATAAATTAAAGTATTAACTAAATACAGATGAATATGAATTCATTCTTCCAAACCCTCGCCTTCACCTACCTGCTCTACCCGATACTGGGATTGTTACTGGTAGGCTTAGGGATTTTCATAGCAAAGAAAAACGCTCTGCTGAACAACAAGCGGCTGGTAGGCTATACTATTGGCACAATCGCACTCTTGACACTCCCTGCCTTACTGGGATTCCTTGACTACGATTTCATGCCCTACGGTTACATTTTCCTTGCCATGCTGTATCTCCTTCTGGGCAGTTATAACATCCGAATGATTGCGTGGGTTTTTAAGGACGACTACAAGTACCGCTACGAAATCATACTCACCGGTTTTATACTGGTAGTATCTATGTTGTTCTTCACCCTTGTCTTCAATCTCTGCAATGAACTGAAATACGGTCTGTGGGCATCCACCTGCCTACTTCCATTCGTCATTGTCTCGGTATTTATCCGCACCTACCGTATCTTTATCGCCATTCCGATTCCCGTGTATGAAGTATGGAGATATACAGACGATACCGAGCAGGACGGATATTTTGACCCGGGCAGCCTGCAAGTCCTGCAAATAGAGCTATACAAACAAGAAAGCGACCAGGAACCGGTCAAGCTCAGTGTGAAAGCACCCGACGAAATGCAATTCGGCACATGGTTTCACCGGATGATTGACGACTATAATCTGAAGTCTCCACAAGCCCCGATAGACGACTATGCAGCAAAAGAGGGAGGATGGATTTTCTACCGGAAACCCACCTTGCTATCTCCCCGACATTACATAGACTTCAACCTTACCGTAAAGGATAACCGCATCCGCAGCCGTGATGTAATTGTTGCTAAACGGGTAATGGAACATAATGAGAACTAAGAATATAAAAATAAAACTACATACTATATGGCAAAGAAAAATTTAGTAAACTGGTCGGACTGTATGCCGCTGTCAGCCGCCATCTTCAACCAACATGACGATTACTTTCTGGACAGCATTCGCGATAGCATAGAAGTACGAACCAACAGTTATAACTACGGGTTGCTGCCCGCCCGACAAAACCGGGATGGGGAGAACGGTATCCGCATCAGCCAGCACGTGACCGGACACATTGAAGTGCGGCTGAAATCCTGTGAAGCAATCACCTCTTCGGGCATCCGCATCCAATTTGATGCCACCGAAACGGGAAGCGAATTAGTGAAGAACTATTCTGTAGAATCGGATACCCGTAAGAATATCACGCAATGGGACATTATCCTCTCCGTGGATCCGTTCCACCGGGTAGGCTCGGGTGACCCCAATCCGGAGGAAGTTCCACCCCGCCATCCGAACGCCTTGCCCTCCTATCGGCTGTTTGTGATGCCCAAAGGAGAAATCAATGTGAGTGAGCTGGGGGCGCATTACCTGACCATCGGACGTATCCGCAAGGATGCCGAACGATTCATGGTAGATGCCGACTTTATCCCGCCCTGTACGACGATGAAAAGCCACCCTGAACTGCAAGAGTATCATGCCAAGTTCGGAAATATGTTCCGCTCACTGGAGAATTACAGCAAAATTATCATAGCCAAAATACATAACAGGGATAATCGCGGCGAACTGGGTGCGCACATCTCTCTGATATGTCGGGAGATGCTCCGCTATCTCGCCACCCTGCAATTCAGTTATACCAATAAAGGGCTGTACAATGCTCCTATTGATGTACTGGATTCCGTATCGAGTCTGGCGCATATCATGTATGTAAGTTTCAGCTACCTATCAGGGACGCAAAAGGAGGAAACGCAGAAATATTTCTACGAGTGGAGCGACGTAACCCCCGGTTCGTTCGACGAGCAACTCGCCGATACGTTGGAGATGCTGTACGAACATACGGATATCCGGGCTTCGATGGTTCGTGCCTATTCGTTTATGTACACACTTACCGAATTGTGGCAACGGCTCAGTACGCTGGAATATATCGGTCAGCATAAGGAGAATATTGTGGTATCGGAACGCACAACGGGAAACAATACTACGGGACAAAACAAAACATGGAGCATAATGGATTGATATGGAACATCGCTTACCCAAAGAGATAAAGGGGCTTCTTCCGCCCAATACAATGGACACCGACTTCAAGGCAGAGCTATACGGAGCCTTGCTGTCGGAAGCCGGGTTCGACACCGCTCAAATTATGATGGTGCGTGACGGTAATAACCTGAGCAATGTTTCGAAAGATATCCGATCGGTGAAGCATAGGAATCATGTCGGCATAGCGGAGGGGGCATACATAGAACTAAAGACCAACCGCCGGGGGATTTATGATTCGCTGCCGGAGGGATTGTTCCATGAGGCGCTCTTTCCCGGCAAGGTGAAAGATTTGGGACTTATTCTGGAAGAGATGCAGCAACATCGTAACGAAGAGTTCTTTATCCGACGTTTTTTCAGCCTGCTGGAGAGCGAAGTGGACAGAGAAGGGATACAGGCACAATTGCTCGAATTGCGGTATGATAAAAAGAACAAATATTCTGATTATGCGAAACTCTTTGCCGCTTGCTGGCCGGTCATTCATATTTTGTCCGGACAGGGGGCGTTGCTGTTCATCAAGTTCATGCCGCATATCCATTCGATCCGGGGCAGACTGGAAGAGGTAAGCGACGCACTGTCGCAGATTCTGGAAGCTCCGGTAAAGGTACGCCCCAAAATGGTGCAACGGACAATAAGGGCACAAAAACCGAACCGGCTGGGGAACATGAGACTGGGAGCAAACAGTGTGAATGTGGGGGTGCTTAATAGTGCTGAGGCTGATTTGCATATACACATAGGCGACCTGCCAACTCGGGAAGTCGAAAGGTTCCTGCCCGGCAACCGCTCCCGCAAAGCCCTTGAAATGCTGGCGGATATTTTTCTTGGCGCGTGGCAGGAGTTCGATGTGACGGTCAGCGTTAGCCCTGACGAACGCAAGACTTATTTAAAACCGACGGGTGACGCCAGTCCGTGTTACCTCGGGATAAACACTTATTTATAAGAATTATGAAAGCAAAGAACAGTGAGAAAATCATCCGTGGATATTTGGAGTTTGCCGGCGGACTGTTAATCAGTACGGCTTTGAGCATGGCACTGCTCACAGGCTTTATCCATACGAATGGAAGCGAATATAAGCTAATGGAATCCAAAACACAAGAATACGATAAGATTTACGCCAGACAGATTGCCCTGGTGGATAAGGTGGATTCGCTGTATAACTACCTGGTGCTGATGGGCAGTAACGACCGGCTGAATCAGGTGGTGCTCCAAAAAGTTATCAGTACACGCAAGATGGAACTTATCGAGGAACTGCAAATAATGGATAGCAAGGATGTACTTCTGTACAAAAAACTGGCTTCGCAAATCAACGTGTTTCTGGACACTAAAGAAGCCATACGTAAAGCGGTTATTGAAGAAAGCCTTGTGAGAAAAGACCTGATGCGGTGCATTCAGGACAATAAACAGGCTACCCGAAAGCTGACATTGGGAAACATTAGTGTAGAAAAGTAAAATAGGAAAGATATGAGCATAACCCCTAAAAATAAAAGCAGCAAAGCCGTTAGCGAGCGTGAACGCTTTATCGGATTTGTATATGTGCTTACCCTGTTTATTGTTATCACAGGAGCCTGTGGATTTATTCTTTTCAAGTATGCAGGGACACGCCACATCTTCTCCAATAAAATAATGGTCATTAAAAAGATGGAGCGGCAAAAGGAATTTCAAAACATACAATCTGTACAGATTGTAAGCGCAGATACCCTATTTTCACGTATTGAACAGTTTGAGCCGGGCGTCAATGCCTCTTATGAGGAAAATGATATCAAGTTCCTGATAAACGACCTTGCCAAACAATGGGAGAAAAACAGCTTTGACAAGCGCAATAAGATGTTCTGGCATCTCGCTTCGGTATATGAAATGTGGTTTGCCGACAAGAAAGAACTATGGAGCAAGCAGGATAACATAGTGAAGTTCAGGAAAAATCTGGAGGAGTGCGAAGTCGGACTCCAGAAGAAGGAAGGCGAACTTAAAAATAAAGGAGGCAAGCCATGATGAATAAATTCCTAAATACGAAGGTTCTCTATATCTTTATCTCCGTTATCATACTTATTATGGTTTTTCTGCTGGTAATGAGAGCTTGCTCGCAGAAGCAGCCGATTCAGGCTACTGTAACTCCGTCTGACCCTGTCGTGGGGGAAGAAATATTTTTTTCCGATTCCACATCGGGAGCGAGAATCTGGTACTGGGAGTTCGGAAACAACGAGACATCCACACAACGCAGCGGACACCATCGGTTCAAGCAAAAAGGGGTGTACAAAATACGACTGACCGTCAACGGAAATCTGGAACGCTACTTTGATGTGAGGGTAAAAGAGAAGACCAATACGGAAGACCTGCATCTGGTTCATATCATAGCTCCCAAGGAAGCCATTCAGGGAGAAAATATCATCTTCCGTGGCGAAGGACACGACGAACAATGGCGCTGGGAGTTCGGAGAGACAGGGATGATTGATTCCCGTGAAAAAACGACTCTTTATGCTTATACCGAACCCGGAGAGTACGAAGTATTGCTTAATACGGAGAATACCCGGTATCCCATCAGACACCGGATAAACATTCTGCCCTACTATTCGGAGAATGATTCTACCGATGTAATGGTGCTCATCGGTTTAGACATCAAAGAGAAGTTGCAGAACATTGCAGACGGTAAACCCTTTAATGTAAACTACAACTATGTCGTGGACAAGTATTTTAATAATAACCCGAACACGCTGGTTATTATCAACAACAATAAATATAACGACTTTTATTCTTATTGCCAAGGACTGCACCATATCGGCAGAAAAGAAACGATTATCCAGAATGTCATCGTAGAGACGGAGGATGAAGAGAGCGGATATATCACCCAAATAACGGTTATGCAAATCGAAAAAAAGAAATGAAATGAGAAAGTTATTTGTCCTATTGATTTCTATCGTCGTTTTATCGGCTTGTGCTCCCGTACACCGCTTCACTCAACTGAGGAAGCTCCCTCGTGAATATTCTGAAAATTATTCCATAGAGGGGATAAAGGCACCCAGAAGCGCTGCCCACCGCAAACCGTGGATTGTCTATTCGGACAGGGTGGAGAATGCCGCCTATGTCAATCCGGGAGGCAGGGTAAAGTCTGCCGAGGTAGGATTACTGGATACGTTCTTAGTTATCAAGACCAAAGGAGATTATTTGCGGTTGATTAAATATAACCCCACAAATATCAAGCACAACCGTATGACCCAACGCAAAAAGGCGGAATATGTGGGCTGGATGCACCGCTCCCGACTGATACTTTCACCTTCTTCCATTACCGATGTACAGTCGGGACTGCATGACAAATTGTTGACTGCGATTACCGACACCACGGCAATCATGCAATCCGCAACTTATTTTACAACCGCCGATTCATTGAAAGTGTTCGGCGATCCGGAACTACAGAATCAAACCGGCGTGGTGGGTATCCACGCTATTATATATGCGCTCAAGCATTCTGTTGACAGACGCAGTGTATTGGTATCGAAAACTCCTTCTCTCTCTACCGATAAAATCGGTGAGCAGGTTATCGGATGGATTCCCGCCGTCATGCTGCAAGAAATCGGACATCAGGTGTTCACAGGAACGGCGTTTTCCAGAGTGCCGACTTTGCAAAAGACGCTGAAATATGCTCCTATGATATATCCTTACCATACCGATTCCACCTGCTCGTTCGTCAGCGGAACATTAGAACCGGTTATTGACAAGAAGGACAACCACGTGTTCAACATCAACGGAAAGAGAATCTCTTATACCCGTGGAAATCAAATCAAGCAAGAATTGAAGCGAATAAATATCCTGTTCGCAATGGAACAGTCTTCCCGGCTACCGGAACAATACCCGATGCTGTTGAATGCCATACAGAATCTGGGACCGTTTTTTGCCGGTTCCGGTGAATTGTTCTCCTATCAATTCGGAGCGGCGGTAGCTACCCACCGGGGCATGGAGACAATTCCCCTGACTGCTGACTACGAGATACTTATAGACCGATTGGTAAAAATGGCATCACATGTGACTGATACAGAAAGTACTCCTTTGCCTGCATGGAAGGCAATGAGAAGTGCATTGGAACTTATCGGCAATACACCTGAAGCGGTTAATCTGATTATATCAGTCGGTGAAACGGGAGAACAGCAAGAGAATGCTCCCTCTTCCATTGTGAAAACCCTGAATGAAAAGAACTGCCGCCTGCTCGGTTGGCAACTGTACGCCTCGAACGACGATAAGTACAACAACTATGTGCTTCAACTTTCAAACATGATTGAACATTACGCCGAGTACCGCACTAAAAACAAGCGGAATATGATTCTGTATGCCGACCAGTTTTGCCGCAGCAACCTGCTGCGGGAAGCAGGCCCGAATTTTCTCATGCTCGACTATCCCTATGCCAGCATGACACAAGGCGGTTTCCTGTTTCCGGAGAAAGGTGAAACCCTGCCAATGGAATTGTTTGCCGGAGCGGTGGATTCCATCGTAACGCAGATAAAAGCGGATCACCAACTGCTCTCTGAAAGCATAGACCGTGCATTTGCCACGGTTGGCAACGGTAAAGACCGTTTAGACAGTCTTCTGATTGCAACCTATCATCTGCCTCAAGGGGTAAAACCGGATAAGGAGTTTAAAAAAATATTTGGTGATGTTGCTCCGGTATGGTATAGGAAAACAGGAAGAATTACCGTTCCGGACAGTTTGATGCGCTATTACCTGCTACTTTCCGACCCGGAACTGAAACAGACAATAGAACGCTTGGAAACACTCTGTGCCATAGAAGTGGATGTGAAGGACATGAATAAGCCAAAGAAAGGTAAAGTTAAACAGTTGTGCCGCTATTTAAGGGAAAGGGTACGCCCCGATAAGGTGGAAACTCTCGGCGCATCACCCGCAAATCCCGAAAGCAAAGCAGATACGGTGTATGTATCTACCGGAAAAATACGCCGCCACCTTTATCGCTTTTATATGTCAGAACTGCGCAACTGCCGGATCTGCAAAAATAAGCGAAAGGAAATCAGGCGATATTCTCTTTCTTATGCACACAGTCAGATATTTGGAGTTCCGGCCAACAGCCCTGTGCTTGATGACATAACGGTGAAGGATCTCAAAAAGAAAAAACAGTTAACCGACAAAGAGTTGGACGGACTTATTCAATATTTTAAAGAGAGGAAAGAAAATATGGCTAAGAAATACGGAGAAGAAAAAATAACGATGGAAGGACAAAGCTATTACTACATAGCTTCAGAACTGTTACCGTAGGAGAAAAAGTATTTTCCAAAGAAAAATAGCGTAATAAATTGTGATACGAAAAAATCATAAGCCGGCGTTTTGTGATGAAAATCCAATAGATTGCCATTTTGATGTGAAAAGCTATCCTGCCGGAACAACGGTGCATAACAACGATACGAATATCATTTACCTGATATTCTGCATGAAAGGGCATGCACGGATTACCAGCACATTCTTCCACGATGAAATTTTGTGTGCGGGAGAGGTGATGTTCGTCCCTCACGGGAGTGAATACAGCGGCGTGGCGTTAAGTGATGTTACGCTGCTGGTTCATAAATTCAATAACACAGTCTGCCGGGCAGAGAACTGTATCCTTTCCTATCTTTATTCGCACAAGAATATTGATTCCAAAATTTATTGTTGCCAAAGAAGAACGTAAGAAACATGTATATAGTTTAGTTCTTGTCACAATACTGATTAAGTTTTATTGCAAATACAAAACTTAAGCAAAAAACAGCTACACAAACTTAGTAATCTTGTAATCCAACACCACTTTATTATACTAATTTTTCACGATTAAAATAGTCTAATTCGGCCATAATGTAACGTTAAACCACAAGATTACTTTTTATTATGATTATATTACTTTATCATACCGACCATGGCAGCCACCATTGCAGCGATAGAGGCAATAGAAGTATTCATTCCTGCAACGTCCCTCGGCACAGTCTTTTTCCTATTTTCTTTGCTTGGTACTATTATTTCACATCCTGGTTCAATTGCACAAACCGCACTCTTTCTCAGACGAGACACCATTCCGTTCATATATACTACATAAATATGTCGCTTCAGTGCCCGGTTTCCGAAGCCGCCGGCCTGTTCAATGTAATAGTCAAGATTACTCCCCTTTTGATAAAGTATTGTATTAGGATACATCACGGCCCCACTGATTGTTACCGTACTGACATATTTGGGAATAAATAGTACATCTCCTTCACGCAAGACCATATCTTCGTCAGAACCCGGATTTATTAACGCTTTCTCGAGTTCTATGCCTACCGGATAAGTAGAACCGGTTTCCAAAGCGACCGGAGATATAGAATTTTCTTCACTCCCCTTGACCAACAAACGTACTACATCCTGTTTCCGCCTTATCTCATCCGCTGTCATTCTACGTATCAGACGTGCTCCTCTCACATAAGCTTCTTTCGATAATCCTCCGGCTCTTGCTATCAGACTACTCAGCCTTTCATTGCTTTTGGTTAATGCGTAATTACCGGTGAAAGCCACTTCTCCTTCAACTGTTACATTGGCCTGTTTGCGATACCCCGGACTTCGACGAACGAAAACGATATCATAAGGTTCCAGTTCAAATCCTTTATCCTCCCCTATCAACAATCCGTTTGCAAGCTCAACCGTAAAACTCTTTCCAATAACATTGGAGGATAGTATACTTCCAGGATCTTTGATTCGACGCGACACATCGATCCGGACCATAGAAGCAGATTCCGGCAATCCTCCCGCTTTTACAATCAAATCCTGTATAGTCGTATTTTTAACATAAGGAAACTCACCCGGTACCCTTACATCACCATAAATGGACAAAGTTCCTTCTTTCTCAATATCTTTCACACTGGGAATGTAGAGGACATCATTCTTCTGCAAACATAGGTCGGCGGATGTGTCATCCATCATTTTTTTCAAATCGACAGGAATCATTTCATGTGTCAGATCTTCCTGTTGGCGTCTCAACAAAGCCCTGTTAAGAAAAGCGTCTCCCCGAAGTCCTTCCGCTTTGCTAATCAACTGCCTGACAGTTCCTGTTACACTATCATCCAATTGATATATGCCCGCACGATATACAGCGCCACGAATTTCGACCTTGTTTGAGAAACGTTCCAATACCGCTTCAACGGATAATTTATCACCATCGGCCAGAAGATAAGACTGATAATCGTCCTGCGCCACATTGTATACCTGTTTTGCTTTTTCGCCCATACGAAACAAACGTATGGCACTCCGATAAGCATTTCCCGTAAAACCTCCCGCATAACTCAACAAAGTAGCTACGGTTTCCCCACTTTTCATTTCATACTTCATTGGACGTTTTACCTTTCCGGAAATACTTACCAGATTCTGATAAGGAGGAACTAAAATGACATCGCCTTCCGATAAACGGATATTATCCGTCAATTTACCTTTCATAATATAATCATATACATCGACACGGGCGATCTCCTTTCCATCTCTCACAACACGAATATCACGCAGGCTTCCGATATCACTGATTCCACCGGCACGATACAAAGCATGAAATACCGATGCAAATGCCGACAACCGATAAATACCGGGTACTTTTACTTCACCCATGACATTGATCATGATGGTACGGATTCTCCCCAACGATAACTCTATATGGACCGTTTTTTGAGGAATAGCAGCATAAATCTTACTAAACTCACGCCTCAAACTTCGTTCGGCATCCTGTATATTCATTCCACTCAGGAAAATGGGACCTATACCTGCCACATGAATAGTACCTTCAGGAGAAATTATTTCCCTGACTGTATTTTCAGAAGCGCCCCATACGTCTATTATCAATTCATCTCCAGAACCTAATACATAATTTTCAGGAGTAGGAATATCCAGGCTAGGCTCAAAAGATAAATTTCTGGCAGTAAATATATTACGTCCAAAAACAGCAACCTGCTTACCACGAATGACATGATCATCTTTCCTATGTTGTCTTGCTCTGCTGCCTCCTGCCAATAAAATAAACAGAGCAAATAACAATGCTCCCTTATCGTTTATTTTTTTTAATATCATGTCCTTCAGACAGCTTACTTTTTTTGCGATACAAGACACAAATCGCACAAATATTTCACTTTTCATAAGGGAGCAAAAATTTGAAACCTCTTCCCCGTAACATGACTTCCGACTCACGCACTTCTTCTACATACAGCCTATGTATACCTTCTGTTATCTGCGGTTTCAAGGATCCATGGCGAAGTATATTTAAATCGATAGAGTCACCCTGTACGGGATTCATGATAGGAGCTATTTTTATATAAGAACTATTATACATCACTCCCCCACCATAAGGGCGGGCACTGTTTACAATCCATGTACCTACTCCTTTTCTTTTGACTACCATGTTATTATTTTGGATCAGATAGTATGAACTTGAGTTGGTGCTATACCACCCCGGAATTTCCAGTTTTCCTTCCGGTCTCACTTTAACATGAATAACCTTCTTCTCTTTTGCGTCTTCTGAAATAGCGATAACCCGGGCTTCTCCCTCATATTTGGGATATATCTCCAGCATCCCCGTAGAACCGTCCCATTTCATATCCATAATATCTGCGGGATCGTCCTCTTCCAGCTTAGTCAATTCTCCTCCTCCGGAAATACTTATGAATTTACTTCTAAATCGGGGAAGAAGCTGCACTACGGAATGACTTATTCCGAGCTCCGGAAAGACTACGTTGATTTTCAACCTTATGCGCTTATCATGAGAAATGATGGTAGCAAACGTTTCACCTTCCAACCAACCTTTTACTTTAAGGGTATCCATACTTATATCAGCAGTGGCTATTTGTGCGTTCTCCACATTAACTATATATTTCCCGTTTCCACCTGACAAAAGAAGTCTTTTCTCTGTCTGTTTATTCAACGACAACTCATCAATGACTCCTTCTTTTCCTATACGGATATCGGGAAATTCTTCTTTTTGTTTTTCACATGCAAAAAAGCAAATAAGACAAAAAGCAATATACAATTGGGTTATTACAGTCTTTATCATTGGCTTGTTTCCTGTTTAATTCAATTTCTATTTTTCATTTCTTTTTACGCCCAAATGAGGATACAGAATCTCCCATTCACGACCTTCTCCCTCATCAATATAAACTTCCAGGCGAAATCGTTTATAAAATCCTTCGAACTCCGGAAACTCTAAAGTATTATCTTTGGGTTCAATAGTTACTCCGTCCAATTTATAAGATACCTTGGCGTTCGGATTGGCCAGTTCATTATAATAAAGTTTCAAAAAACGTCCCTCGCAACTCCCGTCAGGAAGGATGGTACGCAAATAAGGAATACGATTTTCGGAATTTTCCGCTTCACGCATTCTTTCTGTCGCACCTCTTCGTTCGGCATATGGCGAGAACTCCTTACCCTTTACCGCTCTTACTTTAATATGATGGGTACTTCCCGGTTTGAGGTTTGTCTTTACATATGAATTTCCGGACGTGATTGTTTCGACTTGGTCATCAAACACGACTTCCCATTTAATGGTTTCGTCTGCTACCTTGTTCCAGGAAATCTCCATTTCATTCTGATATGCTTTCATTCTTAAATTATCGGGAGCTTCCGGAACGGGAGATATCTCCGGCCCGCTCTCTTTGAGTACCATTGACATATCATCGAACAGCATATAGCCCTGATAACTCTGTGTCCTTATCCCCATCCCCATACTATGGATATTCTCCGGTATTGTTACAGTACTTTCCACTCTTCTCCACTCATCTTTAACCGTTCTTATCGAAAGTATTTTTTCTCTGCTTTTTATACTCCCGTTATCATACCAAAACAGAGTTACTACTATTTCACGATTTCCCACACTTCCTTTGTTCCAAAAAGAGAGTGTATATTGTTTTCCTGCTTTTACCGATACGGGTTGAGCCAAGAAAACAGATCCTCCGTTAAGCCATATTTTAAGTGCATACACACCTGTACTCTCCGGACGTCTTTCCTGTACCCGCTCCGGATTTAAGCTACTTACTATACGCCAACCGGTAGGCTGTCCCGTATCTTGCCACTTTTCAAACCCTCCGTTAGGAATCACATCGATACCTGCTGTACCTTGAGCTTTAACCTGAATTATTGCCATCATGAATATGATTGCCGGTAAAAGCAATTTATGTATCTTTCTCATCTCTTATTTTTTAATATCCTCCGGTGAAACATCAAACTTCTCTCCAATACGCACCGCCAGATTGTATAACGCTCCCTCGGTCTGCTCTCTCCCTAACAAGCGTTCTTTATCCCATAAACCATCCCCTTTCTCCAATTCATGCAACAAAATCCCGGTTTCTTCGTTTGTTAGAAATGATTTTCCTTCCATATTGCGTGCAAACTGTGCAGCATAGATCAAGCCGTAAGCCTGAGAAAGAAGACGGAACGCCCGCCTGGGATTTTCCTTTAAGTTGGCCAATGTATTCGGACCGACCAGCAGATGCATAGCCCTTATCGCAACTACACGTGACAGTTCTTGCCTGATGGTATCAGCTTGCAACCGCATTTCATCATATTGGGAAGTCGTCATCAAAGCGCGCCCTTTGACAAAGGAGCGGGAGATACGCAGATGACAATCTTTTAAGGCCGGTAAGCCATCGGACTGGGCCAATGTTTTCCAGAAGTCGTAATATCCATATGCCAGATCCCAATGATGTTCCAACTCCGTATAGTTGTGACCGGGCAAGAGCTGGGTCAGATCATTCCGTACAAGTACCTCGTTATTTTCCAATATTTGCTCACTCAAATGTATGTTGAGTATCTTGTCCAGATATATTGCTCCCATAATAGCATATTTATAAACTTCAGCTACAGCAATTCCCCTTTCATCCACATAACAGATATCTTTGTCTCCTATGCCATTTCCTACATATCCTGTCAAGCCTTTCACGGCTTCCCTGTTTCTATGTTCGTAAGAAGGGATATTCGCTCCCAAGCCGGCAATACGTGCAGAAGTTTCAAACCAAGCATCAATATCTTTCAGAATCTTATCTCTATCCTTCAGATGTTTAGAAGAAGCAGAAACCTCTTTTTGTGGTTTTAACCCGAAGTTCCCTTCATGATAAATCCAGAGTGCCTCGTCATAATCCCTTTTTGTACTCATACGCGCTTCGTTCATGTATTCCGAAAAAATTCTATCGATAGGAGATTTCAAAAATCCACACTCAAGTACATTTACAGAACTCTCTCCGTTCCTAGAGAATTTATACGAAGGTTCCGGCAATACCGGGAGCTGATACGCACTTATCACTGTTTCATTTATCCCGTCGGTACATGCCACAACACTTATCAACAGACAGGACAAGAATAGACATTTCAATAAATAATTCATCTTTTTTCTATTTTTTCTTAAGGTAAAATCAAATATTCACAATATGGATACCTCAGTGGATTAATCCCCTCCTCATTTTGATATTGCTCTGTCTGCAGGCTGGGAATTTCGACCAGTCCATCAGTGGAGACAGCTGTGATACTTGCTCTTATATTGGATGATCTGGGTCCCTCGCCGGAAACACTCAGATACAGAGGAAAACCCGAATGTACATTAAAAGAAATTTCCAACTTCTCGCCGTTAAACATTACATTGGGTCTTAATCCGTCAGCATCCTCTCCGGCATTTCCTATATTTCTCTTTCCACAACTGATCGTCACCAATTCTTTTTTTTCATTAATATATTTCACTTTGTACTGAGCACTGACATCTTTAGTAAGATTACCATCCCAGCGTTTTTCCTGAAACGAACACATCAGGGTTATCTTATATTGGTCAGCACCATTCGGAGTTTCGGTACCGAGATATTTATAGTTCTCCAATGCCTGATCGGGATCACACAATTGTACAAGCAACTCTCCGCGCTTGTTTTCAGGTTTCTCTATCTCTTTGGATGGAAACATCTTCTCATAATCTTCATTTACTACAAAATCTTCTCTTACCGTGTTGCAGCTGCATACAAACAGCAGACAACTTATTATCCATACATGTTTCATATTTATCCTGTTGTTTTCTAATTTAAATTTCATCCCGGATTTCAGCTATAACTCCACTCTCTTCGCCATAGGGAGCAAGATGCTTGCTGACCCAATGTATTTTTTTGCTGTAAGGGTCAACTACTTTCACAAGTTCGCAAACAAATCTCTCTCCTTCTCTACGAAAATCATAGAAGATATACGTTTCACTATAACGTATACCGGGCTTGAAAGTCAGACCGTCGGCTGTTCCCACATACCCCGAACCCAATCCTTTTACTTTATTTCCCAACCATCCCTGAGAAGCAAAATAATCTCTCGCAAGAAACAGACGATAACGCTGATATACTTCTGGAGGTTGCTTTCCATTCACACTTCCATCCCCTCCATAAGTGACATTCATCTGTACATCGCTATGGAAATAAACTCGTCCCGCCCTACGAATGATTAGCTGAGGATTTTTCATCTTCTCAAAGAACAATTTATTGTCATATGATTTTTGGATGTCCTCCTGCCAACTTTCATCATTCTTCAATTTTGTAAAAATGATATATTCCCTTGCAGGCTCTATATATGAAGATGTTTTAAATATCAGGTTGCCATCAACATCTTTTCCCGTATAAAGAAAATCCGAAGAGCCGGTAAAGCGGTCATTCACCAAAGAATGCAGATAGGTATAAGTAGTAAAACTTAACTGCGTAAATGTGTTTTGGCTCACTTCAAACTCACTTTGCAGCTTTTTCGTCAGGCTCTCCTCATTATAGTCGGCCACCGTCTCTACGATCCCATTTTCGGAAAACTTCATTAAGAAATAGTGTCCACCATATCCATATTTGTTCTTGTCTTCAAATATCCCTTTGGGAAGAGTTATCAATTCATTCACATTTGTAAACAATAGAGAATCCGTTCGGGGAAAATAGGTGACAGCCCAGCCATAAGGAGCATTTACAAGTTCCTTTCTCAGTTCGCCGATATGGTTTGCATTGCGCTCTGAAGGAGACGAGTCGAAAACCTTTTCATCTTTACAGGAGAAGCAAAACACCATTAGGATAAGTATTTGAAATCCTAGTTTCATTCTTTCTTATTTTTATTAATAAATTCCTTTACTTGCTTCATGCTTATTAATTGAAGGTAGTTAAGCGAAATCTTAATTTCTTTACTAAAGTAGTCTTCTACAAATGCTTGCTTTTCTACCAATTCTTTATATGCCTGAAGCGCTTGTTCATCATATTCTTTTTGAAGATCTTTATCCGATCCGGCATTGTAAGGAGTCTTGGCTCTGTCCAAAGCCTGAAGCAAATCCTTAGGTCCATATGTCAACTTCAAACTGATTATCTCCGCAAAATCTTTTTCAGGTGAAAGGAGAGAATGAAAGGTAAAGAAACCTTTCTTATTCGGATAACCAGCCAGAATAAACCCTCTGTGCCCTTGCGTCTCTCCTTTGAAAATCCATGCAATAGATTTAGTCGATTCGATATACTTGTTTCTGCTGATGGATAGGAATTTGCTTCTGTCATAGGGGAAAAGTTCCATAAGATGTCTGGCAAACTGGTGATGTACGCTTCGCATCAGAATGAAGACCTTATCCTCATCTTGGGGATTAAACTCGTTGACGTTATATAGAAACATCTCATTAGTCGTTGCTTCAAGATTATCTAATAGTTCCATTCCGTTTCCATCTACATTTCTTCCTCCATACATGTATATTTTAAGAGGATTTTTTCCCAACAGAAACTTATCTCCTCCCAATTCAGGAGCTGTATAGAGGTCAATCCATAGAGTTTTGATGGTATTGAGCACACTTTTTACATTGGCAACTTCCGGCGGGTAGATATAGCTTCCATTCTGCACTGCATTCTTGTCCCACCGATATTCCACCTCAATCCCATAAGGACGGGTGAATGTATCCAGTATCCATTTATCCAAATCTGTCCTCTCACGCTCTGTCTCACCCGCCTCCACCACACTCCGGGCAGATAGGGATGCCTCCTCTTCACAGCCCGCCAATAGGAAAGAAATAACGAGCAAATACAGACTTCCTCGAAAAAAGTATCTGAAATTCACTTTTTTAATAATTGTTTTCATATGCTTGATTTTATTCTTGAATCATCTTCTATAATACTCTATCGGGGATTAGGAACCAGTCCCCGGTTAATGGCTTCTGCCGGTATTTGCAAAAGTTTTCTGGAATCTTCTTTTTCCAATGGTCTGTAGAATTTATACTTTGAAGTGCGTTTTACCGATATATAAAAGCGGCGTATATCAAACCATCTCAAACCCTCATGTAAGAACTCCTGTCTCCTGAAACCTAAAAGTATTTTCACCAACGCCAGTTGGTTGATACTCATTCCGTAAAATGGGGTATAGATTTGATAGTTTTCACTGCTTGTCTGCGTATAAGTCGAACGGCCGCAAGAGGGATACACTCCATATTTGACAGACAAGTAAACCAACAGATTATCTATTGCTTTATCATACTCTCCGAGCATTGTATACGCTTCCATCCGGTTGAGCATCACTTCGTCAGTGGAGAATAAAACATTGGTAACATATAACCCTCTGGGACGTATCCCCGTATAGCCGGATAATGAAAGCTCGTCAAATTTGGCTATATATTGCCCGTCATCTATACGTCCGTCGTTATAGTTAAACAGAAAGAATGACTGCATCTTCATTTTCCGGAAGTTAAAGCATCCGTCTATCCCGTGTTCATTATACACCTTTTCGGCACTTTGAATGGTCACTCCATATTTTTCCGAAGGAATATTACGTGCCACTCTTGACTCCGTAGTAGTCAATAAAAGGTTGGCAGGTTCATCAACACTTGCGTATCGAATATAGAGATATTTATGATTAGAATTAAATTCTTTTTTGTACTTCTGCCAGTTTCTTAAGACCGGCTTTGGGTCAACACCGAGCACATAATCGGAGTATGAGACCACCAGGTCCCATTCTCCCTTAATCAGGTAAAAACGCGAAGCAAAAGCGTAGGCCGCTTTTTTATTGAAATGAAATTTTGGTTTAACATAATAATCGTCATTCACCAACGAAAGACCCAGTTTCAGATCTTTTTCAATCTTTTCATACACTTCCTTCACCGTTCCTCGTTCATAGTCCACCAACGCATTTTTTTCGGGCCGGGTTAAATAAGGAATACCCGGGGCTGTTGCCGATTTGGTAGTTCCATAAGGCTCAGCCCAGATGTTTACCAACATGAAATGCAGATAAGCACGCAAGAGAAACGCTTCTCCATACAAAGCTTTTACCCGGTCACTTTTAGGGTATTTACTAAGTAACTCTAACGCCTGATTAGCCTGAGCGATTCCGGCATAACATGCATTCCAATAGTTTAGCGGAGTATCCAAATCTTCCTGATCGTAATCTTCCCAATAATACATAGCTTCATTCAGTCGCGAATGAATGCCGTTAGTCCTTTCTCCCACATTGTCCGTACGCGCTTCTAAAAAAGCAAAATAACTGGCCTCGGGATATGCTCCGGCAAGCAGTTCGGCAATTTTGTCCTCACTGTCTATTTGTACATCAAAAGTAGAGTCCGGATTTGTTTCCAGATAATCCTGACACGCTGTCAGCAATAAGATTATAGTACTTAAAAAGATTGTCTTTTTCATTTTTACCCAATTAAAATTCAACATTCAATGTCATCGTATATTGCTTGGGAGTAGGCAATGAAACCCCTCCTGATCTATAAAATTCCGGATCTTGCCCATTCAGTTTCCTGTCTGAATAGATAAGGAACGGATTCGTCACATTCACCTTTACGTTCATCTGTTTGATTTTAAGATGTGAAAGGAATCTTTGAGGTAAACGATATCCCAACGAGATATTTTTCATACGCACAAAACTACCGTCAGCCACCCTGTTTTGTGAATAGTTATAAGTGTTGTAGGCTTTTTCTATATTTTCTTTTCCGATATTGCGTATCAGATCTTGAGAAGGAATTACGGGAATATTGGTTTTCCGCTCGTCACCGGGATTCAACCAACGGTTGTAGTACTCCTTGGAAAATACATTAAGATCGGCAAATGCCGGATCAAAAGAAGGATTCATCCGAATTTTATTACCTGCCTGCATGGTAACAAAACACGAGAATTCCCAATTTTTATACTTAAAAGTATTGGATATACCTCCTATATATTGGGGTTCAATAGGGCCATGGTAAATAAGGTATGATTTTGAATATTGTGCATCCAAAAAGTCAGCTCCCGAAATCTCGCTATTTGCTCCTTTGTTGGAGGGGTACAGTCCGAAATCGAAGGTCGGCAGACCATTGCTGTTAAGTCCCTGAAAATTGAAGGAGAACAGAGATCCACGTGGAAAACCCACTATGTTACCACGCCCGGTTCCGGCCACCATATCAAAAGTGTTAGGGGTATTCAGTAACCGGGTTATTTTCTGCTTCATACCGCTGATAGTGACTGTGGTAGACCAACTGAATTTGTCAGTCAATATATTTTGTGTCTGTATGGCCAGTTCCACTCCACGCGTACGCATATCTCCGAAATTAGCGTATTTGTAATACTGACCTCCCACACCGGAGGTACGAATAAGGTCTATCAGATCAAACGAGTTTCGTTGGTACACATCGAATGTCGCACTGATACGATTGCCAAACAGTCCGAGCTCAAGACCGAAGTTCAACTCATACATTTTTTCCCATGTCAGATCGCGATTTTCCAAATGTAAAATACGCAATGCATTCTCCCTATCTTTCAAAAGAGTACGGTTGACCATCACATGCTTGAAAACTGTGGTAGAGTTAACAGCTTGTTCATTCATTTTAGCGGTTAACCCATAACTCGTACGCAGGGCGAGCCTTGAAATGGTAGTGTGTTTTCTCATAAACTTCTCCTGATCCAGATTCCATTTGGCTCCTATATTCCAGGTTGGCAGCCAGCGGGAACGGCTATATTTACCTGCAGTATTAGCCCCTTCGTAATTGAATACTCCATTGAAAATGTATTTCCCGGCATATCCGTATGTAGCGCTGCCCGATAATGTCACTCCCCTTTCATAACGTTCGGTTAAAGAAAAATAAGTATCTCCTTCATTGGCCAGCTTTTCAAAAATCAGGGGATTGGAAAAGACCTGATTACCTCTGTCGTATTGTATTCCATAGCCTTGAAAAGGATTCATGCTGCGATCGGCATATCGTATTTCAGTAAATCCGAAAGCGCGTATGTTATGTTCACTCAGTTGCCTGTTATAATCCAAAGCCAAACGTCCCAGATAGCTTCGCAAGGAAGTTTCCGTCTTATTGAATATCCCCCCATGTGTCAATGCTACCCCGGGCAGTTGCATCGGATCGTCTTTATTCTTCAATAGATAAATGTTTTCTCTGGCTACGTAAGGAGTCTCATTGGCACGAAAAGCCTGTACCACATTGGATGCTTCAGCAATAAAATGTGAACTCTTGGTTACGGCGTGACGCACCATTGCCAAGCCTTTTACTTCAATATGATCATTGAGCCTGTATGAAAGTTCACCCTGTAATTTCAGATCCAGCACTTCTGTTTTCAGGTAATTGTTTTCATATTCATTCAGAATGTTAAACGGAGCCCAGTTATTCCGATAGAACTCTCGTTCTCCATCCGCATTATGGGGCCGTAAAGTGCGGCTTGTGCTTAAAGCGTAACTAAAAGGATTGATATCGAAATCACGTTCGAATGTTCCGATAACAGTATTTCTACGTTGAGGAATTGTTCCCGGCGAGTTCTGGTTACGTAGATTTCCTTGTGCGGATATAGTAGCCTTTATCTTATCTTCGTTCCAGTAAAAAGAGTTCTTGATGTTGGCCGTAATTCTTTTAACATGGTCGGCCAAAGTCCATCCTCTGTCATCATAAAAACCGATGGAAGCATACATTGCAGAGTTCTCCCCTCCCCCTGAAAAGGTCACAGTATGTGTATGGATAGGCCTATGTGTAAACAGTTCTTTAAACCAATTGGTGTTAGCATACTCTCTTTCACGCATGAATGCCCTTTTGACATCATCCGTATTCTCCAGATAATATTGACCGGTAGCCGGATCAATGGTATTAAGTGCCTTATACATCTGATAATATACTCCGCTGCGACGACCATATAGCGTATTTTGCAAAGAGAAATATCCCTTTCTGCCCATCTCTTGATAAACAGACATACTCTCTTGAGAATTAAGCAAATCGAAATTTGTATAAGAAGGAATAGATCGCATACTTAACTCATAAGAATAAGAAAATCTGTTCGGTGCATTTCTTTTACCGGACCGGGTGGTAATTACGATCACTCCGTTCAATGCCCGGGCACCATAGATGGAAGTTGCCGAGGCGTCTTTCAATACCTGAATATCTTCTATATCAGATGCATTCAGTCCGGCAACAGCCGAACTGATAAGGGTTACCGCATCACCGGAAGCCAATTGATCAAGTGTAAGTGAAACAAGATCCTCGTATACTGCCCCGTCTATGACCCACAACGGTTGTACAT
>CEAN01006855.1_pt1 | contig 28502 bp, 17 predicted proteins | sample 554991 | NCBI WGS metagenome assembly CEAN01 (sample SAMEA3182096, study PRJEB8094) | gut metagenome | biome: human; feature: gut; material: Stool; isolation source: human stools | place: Canada | collected 2012-05-01
CTCTTCCTCTTGGACTTGAACCAAGGACCCTCTGATTAACAGTCAGATGCTCTAACCGACTGAGCTAAGGAAGAATGTTTTGTTTTTCTCAATTGCGATGCAAAAGTAATAGGATATTTTGAAATATGCAATATCTTTGCAAAAAAAATTAGTGAAATGGATAAAATAATTGGATTGGGCAACGCCCTGGTAGACGTACTTGCAACCCTGAAAGATGATACACTCCTTGATGAAATGGGATTACCCAAGGGAAGCATGCAACTTATTGATGATGCTAAGTTACAGCAGATTAACGAACGATTTAGCCAAATGAAAACCCACTTGGCAACCGGTGGAGCGGCTGCAAATACGATCCTCGGACTCGCTTGTTTGGGTGCCGGGACCGGTTTTATCGGAAAAATCGGAAATGACGCTTACGGAAACTTTTTTCGGGCAAATCTGCAAAGAAATGGCATCGAAGATAAATTATTAGTGTCTGATCTGCCATCGGGAGTTGCTTCTACTTTTATTTCTCCGGACGGAGAACGTACTTTCGGTACTTATCTCGGTGCTGCCTCTACGCTGAAAGCCGAAGATTTAACGCTGGATATGTTCAAAGGGTATGCATATCTGCTTATCGAGGGGTATCTGGTACAGGATCATGATATGATTCTTCATGCCATCGAGTTGGCAAAAGAGGCCGGATTGCAGGTTTGTCTGGATATGGCCAGTTATAATATCGTAGCGGGTGATCTTGAATTCTTCACCTTATTAATAAATAAATATGTAGATATTGTTTTTGCCAATGAAGAAGAAGCGAAAGCGTTTACGGGCAAAGAAGATCCGAAAGAAGCTCTTGAGTTGATCAGTAAGAAATGCAGTATTGCCATTGTAAAGGTAGGCGGCAATGGTTCTTATATTCGTAAGGGTACTGAAGAAATTAAGGTAGAAGCTATTCCGGTGAAAAAAGTGATTGATACAACAGGAGCAGGCGACTATTTCGCATCCGGATTTCTGTACGGACTGACTTGCGGATATTCTTTGGAGAAGTGTGCTAAGATTGGTTCAATTCTCTCCGGAAATGTTATACAGATAGTTGGAACCACGATTCCCGGTGAGCGTTGGGATGAAATAAAGTTAAATATTAACGAAGTTCTGTCAGAGTAAGCAGGCAATGAGTTACTTTTACGTCTCATTTTAACGAAAAGTGTATGAAAAAGTTTCTGAATAGACGAAATGGTGTCCTGTTGGCAGCAGTGTTGGTTGCTGTAGCATTCTTTAGTTTCAAGAGCGGTGACGACCGTAACTTCCAGATTGCTAAAAATCTGGATACCTTTAATTCTATCGTCAAAGAACTCGATATGTTTTACGTAGATACGCTTGATCCGAATAAGACGGTCCGTGAAGGGATCGACTATATGTTGTCTTCGCTCGATCCCTATACGGAATACTATCCGGAGGACGATCAGGCCGAACTGCAGCAAATGTTGAATGCCTCGTTCGGAGGTATCGGATCTTTGATCACGTACAATCAAAAGCTGAAACGTTCGATGATAGCCGAACCGTTTGAGGGAACTCCTGCAGCTAAGGTCGGATTGAAGGCCGGTGATATACTGATGGAGATTGACGGAAAAGATTTGGCGGGGAAAAATAACCAGGAAGTCAGCCAGATGCTCCGGGGAGCAGTAGGTACCAGTTTCAAGCTGAAAGTGGAGCGTCCGGACGAAAAAGGAGGAACACGGCCATTGGAATTTGATATTGTGCGTCAAACCATCCAGACTCCGATGATTCCTTATGATACCATTTTTAATAAGAATGTAGGTTACATCAATCTGAGTACTTTTTCCGGCACTCCTTCGAAAGATTTTAAGAAGACCTTTCTGAAACTGAAGAAAGAAGGTATCACTTCATTGGTGATTGACCTGCGTGGTAACGGTGGCGGACGCTTGGAAGAAGCGGTAGAGATTGCTAATTTTTTCTTGCCTCGTGGTAAAGTGATTGTAACGACGAAGGGAAAGACCAAACAGGCCAGCAATACTTATAAGACATTACGTGAACCGCTGGATCTCGATATCCCGATTACTGTACTGGTGAACGGTGCTACGGCTTCCGCTTCCGAAATCCTTTCCGGAGCTTTCCAGGATTTCGACCGTGCTGTGATTGTAGGTAGCCGTACGTTTGGAAAAGGACTGGTGCAGACCACTCGCCCATTGCCTTATGGAGGAGTAATGAAGCTTACTACTTCTAAGTATTACATTCCCAGCGGACGCTGTGTGCAGGCCATCGACTATAAACACCGCAATGAAGATGGCAGTGTAGGTACTATCCCCGATAGTCTGACTACCGTGTTCCATACGGCAGCCGGTCGTGAAGTTCGTGATGGGGGAGGAGTGATGCCGGACATCGAAGTCAAGCAGGAGAAATTGCCTAATATTCTTTTCTATCTGGTACGTGATAACCTGATTTTCGACTATGCGACGCAGTATTGCCTGAAGCATCCGAGTATTCCTTCTCCACAGGAGTTCAAGGTGACCGATGCCGACTATAACGACTTTAAAGCGATGGTGAAGAAAGCTGATTTCAAGTACGATCAGCAAAGTGAGAAGATTATGAAGACGCTAAAAGAGGCTGCCAAGTTCGAAGGTTATCTGGATGAGGCTTCGGAAGAGATAAAGGCATTGGAGAAGAAGCTGACTCATAACTTGGACCGTGACCTCGACTATTTCTCTAAAGATATCAGGTCGATGATCGCCGATGAAATCATTAAGCGTTACTACTACACACGTGGCGGCATCATCCAGCAATTAAAAGATGACGACGGGCTGCAAGCTGCTCTTAAGATATTGGCCGATCCGGTGAAATATAAAGAGACCTTGAGTGCTCCGGTAAAGAAATAAATATCCGGCCGGTCGGATCAGAACACCACGGATAACTCCGATTTTCGCAGAAGTTCCTTTAGGAAGCATACATTCTGTGCATCCGGGTTATCTGTGGTGAAAACAAACTATCAACGTTCGATTGGGTAGCTCTACTTTTTCCGCACAAAGAATTTTTCTAAAGACGACTGACTGATGAAGAATCTGTTATTGTTCCTAGTTTTTGCCTGTACCTTTTCTTTTTCTTGCCTGGGGAGTCCTGTCCCTTTCTCACCCATTGTCCGCAACTATTCTGTTCTTGACTATAATGCCGGAAATGAAAACTGGGCGGTTGCCCAAGATGAACGCGGGGTGATGTACTTTGGCAACAACAGTGGACTGCTCCGGTATGACGGAAGCCGATGGAAGCTGTTTCCACTGCCGACTTCGGGTATTGTGCGTGCGGTCTATGTGGCTTCCGACAGGCGGATCTATGTCGGATCGTTCGAAGAGTTCGGTTATTTTGAACAGAACGACCTGAACTTGCTGGAGTATCATTCTCTGAAAGAGCAGGTAAAAGGATTCGATTTCCATAATGACGAGATATGGACCATTGTAGAGCAGGGAGGAAATATAATCTTCCAGTCATTCGGATCCTATTTTATATACGACGGTAAGGGGACGAAGGGAGTCCGTTGCCCTGAACTTCCCCTGAACCTTTTCCGGATCGGGGACACGCTGTATTCCCAACTGATCAATGGAGGCGTCTGTACTTTTGCAGGCGATAAGTTTATTCCCCTGATTTCTCGTCAGGATTTGGGTGATAGCGATGTTCTGGCAGGGTTGCCTTATCCCGGCGGAATGTTGTTGCTGACCCGCAATAGCGGAGGATATATCCATACTTCTTCCGGCATCCGCCCCTGGCACACTGATAGTGATGAAGAACTGAAGCGCCATACTGTTAATCGTGCGGTAATGACAAAAGACTCTTGTTACGTGATAGGCACTATCTCCAACGGGCTGTATGCTTTCAGCAAAGAGGGACACTTGCTTTGGAAGGAGAATGCTGATAACCAGTTGGAGAATAATACCGTTCTGGGCCTGTATTGTGATATGGACAATAATATCTGGACAGCCCTCGACAATGGTATTGCCTATGTCCGCAATAATTCGCTGATTTACCATTTCGAGCCGGTTCGCCGCAAAGTCGGGATGGTTTATGATGTGCTGGTACGCGATAAGGACGCTTACATCGCATCCAATCAAGGGCTGTACCGGCTTGAAGATACCCGTCTGGAGTTGGTTCCGGGCCTTGAAGAGCAGGCATGGACCATTGGAGAGTGGGGCGGCCAGGTGCTTTGCGGTCATAATAAAGGTACTTTCCAGATTAAAGGCATGCAAGCCCGGCTTCTTTCCGATGTGCGGGGGGCTATGTGTATGCGGCAGGCGCAGATCAACGGCGAGCAACTCCTGATACAGGGCACCTATACCTTTTTGAATATTTACAAGAAGAGTGCTACCGGCGAATGGTACTTCGCTAACTCGGTGGGCAACTTCAGTCACATGGCGAAGAATATTGAAGTGGACGCTCATGGGAATATCTGGGTGCAACACATGCGAAAGGGGCTCTACCGGCTACGTCTCGATGAAGAGCTGAAGCAGGTGACGGACCTGAAACAGTATGATTCCTTGTCCGGCAATCAGGGTGGAAACTGTTATTTGTTCAAGGTGAACGGGCGTGTCGCTTTCTCGGATGGGCGGAACTTCTACACTTACGATGACATGGCAGATTCCATCATCCCCTACAAAGCGATGAACGAACAGTTGGCAACGCTCAGGGGCATTCATACCGTCGACGTCATGAAGGGAGATCTCTACTGGTTTCTCAGTGACCGCGAAGCCTATCTGGTGAGATGTACCGTAAGCGACTTTAAAGTTGAGAGGAGAATACCTTTCTCCATGTTCGGCAACCTTCCCATCGAAGGACTGGCACGGATAGTATACGACAGGCGGAACGACTGCTCCTACCTCTGCCTGAACAACTCTTTTGCCCGCATTGCTGCCGACAGCACCGGTTTGTACAAGTCACGTCAGAAGCCGTCTTTGTGGGTTTCGGGTTTTTCGGCATCCGACGAGCAGACAGGAGAGCGGATACAACTGCCCGTTTCCGGTACCGACGAGATAGCTTCAGCTTTCAATAATATCAGCATTTCCCTGGCCTATCCTGTCTACAACGATTTTGCGCTGAACGTGCGCTACCGGCTTGAAGGGTTGTCCGCCTCCGGTAAGTGGACCGAAGGCCTTCCGGACTTGCAGAAAGAATTTACCCGTCTTCCGTTCGGCTCTTATTGTTTCCGTGCCGAGGTATACGACGAGAACGGAGTGATTTCCTCTGTCGACCTTCCGTTCCGCATTTTGAGGCCCTGGTATCTTTCGTATCCGGCTGTCGCTGTCTATGCGCTTTCCGGGATGGCCTTGCTGCTGGGGCTGCTCTATGGAGTCTACGTATACACCAAGAAGAAAAAAGATGCCGTCATTGAGCGGCAACGTGCCCGCCACAAAGCGGAGATAGAGCAGCAGGAGAAGAAGATCATGGAACTGGAGAAAGAGCAACTCGAGGCCGACCTCCGTTTCAAGAGCAAAGAGCTTTCGGGTGTAGTGATGACCAACATTGCGCATCAGGAATTTCTGAATTCACTCAAAGAGGAGTTGCAACAGCAGAAACTCTCGGGGCAGTATACGCGCAAGAACCTGGATAAGCTGCTTTCAATGATCAACCAGAATATGGTTTCGGATGAAGAGAACTGGAACATGTTCCAGTCCAATTTTGACCGCATCCACGAGAACTTCTTCCGAAACCTGAAAGAGAAGTTCCCTGACCTGACTTCCGGCGATTTGCGTTTGTGCGCATTGCTCCGGCTCAATCTGCCGACAAAGGAGATTGCGAAGCTGATGAACATCTCCGTGAGAGGTGTCGATGCTGCCCGCTATCGTCTGCGCAAGAAGCTGGGCCTTCCTCCGGAGAGCAGCCTGACGGATTTTATGATTGCGTTCAAATAGTTGGCAATGAACTGTTTGATATGGAAAGAAGTACCAATGCAGTACTTCTTTTTTTGTTTTTCCCGGTTTGCAGTATTCTTGCCGTATGGGTAAATGGAGTCTGTTTGCCGCAGATTTGTTTTATTTGCATCCGGAAAGTCAGAACATTCATAAATAGATACTAAAACTGTAAAGACCATGAAACATTTTGTACGAAGAATGCAGGCGCTTGCCGCTTCTTTGGTCGTAGTGGCCGCCGGGTTACAGGCACAGAAGGCTCCCCGGGATATGGACCGTTTTATCGACCAGTTAATGAAAAAGATGACGCTGGAGGAGAAGATCGGCCAGCTCAACCTGCCCGTGACCGGAGAGATCACTACCGGACAGGCGAAAAGCAGCGATGTAGCCAAACGAATCCGTAACGGAGAGGTGGGAGGACTGTTCAACCTGAAAGGAGTGGAACGCATCCGTGAAGTACAGCGGCAGGCGGTGGAGGAGAGCCGCCTCGGCATTCCCTTGTTGTTCGGTATGGACGTAATCCACGGATACGAAACCATTTTCCCTATTCCTCTCGGCCTGTCGTGTACTTGGGATATGAAAGCCATCGAAGAGTCCGCCCGTATAGCTGCCGTCGAAGCCAGTGCCGACGGTATCTCGTGGACATTCAGCCCGATGGTGGACGTCAGCCGTGATCCCCGTTGGGGGCGCGTGTCGGAGGGAAACGGTGAAGACCCGTTCCTCGGCGCAGCCATCGCCCGTGCCATGATACGCGGATACCAGGGAAAGGATATGAGCCGGAATGACGAGATAATGGCTTGTGTGAAGCATTTCGCCCTTTATGGAGCATCAGAGGCGGGGCGCGATTATAATACGGTGGATATGAGCCGCCAGCGTATGTTCAATGAATACATGCTGCCCTACCAGGCCGCAGTCGAGGCAGGTGTCGGCAGCGTAATGGCTTCGTTCAATGAAGTGGACGGTGTGCCTGCCACCGGAAGCAAGTGGCTGATGACCGATGTGCTGCGCAAGCAGTGGGGTTTCGACGGGTTTGTGGTAACGGACTATACCGGTATCAACGAGATGATAGACCACGGCATGGGTGACCAGCAGACTGTTGCCGCCCTCGCCCTGAATGCCGGGGTGGATATGGATATGGTGAGCGATGCCTTCAGCGGCACTCTGAAGAAGTCGGTGGAGGAAGGCAAAGTATCCGCAGCTGCCATCGACGCCGCCTGCCGCCGTATTCTGGAAGCGAAGTATAAGCTGGGACTGTTTGACGATCCTTATAAGTATTGCGACGTGAATCGTCCCAAGAAGCAGATCTTCACCAAGGAACACCGTGCCATTGCCCGTAAGACTGCTTCGGAGAGCTTTGTGCTGCTGAAGAATGAAGGTGTGTTGCCACTCAGCAAGAAAGGAACCATTGCCGTAGTCGGTCCGTTGGCGAACACCCGTTCCAACATGCCGGGCACCTGGAGCGTAGCTGCTGTGCTGGATAACGCTCCCTCGCTGGTCGAAGGACTCAGGGAAGTAGTCGGTGACCGGGCAAAAGTGGTAACCGCCAAGGGAAGCAATCTGATTGGCGATGCCGACTATGAGAAGCGCGCCACCATGTTCGGACGTGAACTGCACCGGGATAACCGTACGGATCGCGAACTTCTGGACGAAGCTCTGAAAGTGGCTGCCGGGGCCGATGTCATTGTCGCCGCACTGGGCGAGTCGTCCGAAATGAGTGGAGAAAGCAGTTCGCGTACCAACCTGGAGATGCCGGATGTACAGAGAGCGCTGTTGCAGGAATTACTCAAAACCGGAAAGCCCGTTGTGCTTGTGCTTTTTACCGGTCGCCCGCTGGTGCTCACCTGGGAAGAAGAACACGTGCCTGCCATCCTCAACGTATGGTTCGGAGGGAGTGAAGCCGCTTATGCCATCAGCGATGTGCTTTTCGGCGATGTCAATCCCAGTGGAAAGCTGACCGCTACTTTTCCGCAAAATGTAGGCCAGATTCCATTGTTCTACAATCATAAAAACACCGGGCGTCCGTTGCAAGAGGGACGTTGGTTTGAGAAGTTCCGCAGCAATTACCTCGACGTGAGCAACGAGCCGCTCTACCCGTTCGGCTACGGATTGTCTTATACGACTTTTGCCTACAGTGATATTCACCTGAGCAGCACGGAGATGAGTGCTGATGGCGAACTGACGGCGACTGTTACCGTCACCAATACCGGCAGCCGTGACGGAGCGGAGGTGGTTCAGCTTTACATCCGCGACCTGGTGGGCAGCGTCACCCGTCCGGTGAAAGAACTGAAAGGTTTTGAGAAGATTTTCCTCAAGGCCGGAGAGTCTCGTAAAGTAAGCTTCAGCATCACGCCGGAATTGTTGAAGTTCTATAATTACGATTTGCAGTTTGTCTGCGAACCGGGTGATTTCGATGTAATGATTGGCGGAAACAGCCGGGATGTAAAAAAGGCACGATTTCTTCTGAAGGGAGAATAATAAAGAAAATAAGATTGTATTTTTGATTTATTGTCCTATCTTTGTAGAACCATAGAATCAATCCGAATGTACTCCCCGTTACGATAAAACATGATCGGAAAAGAGAATCTGATGATAAATCATAAATAATTATATATTATACGGAAAACCGCTACTTGTAGCGGTTTTCTTTTTATACAAAAGCCAAAACTTCAGAAATTGCCCTTTAGACGCCTCCATCTCGAGACTTAAGTCTTGGCGGGGAAAGATTTAAATCTTGAAAAATCATCGCTTAAGCGATGATTTTATAGGGGGTAAATACCCTGATGTGACTTTTAGTAATTAGTTCGAACATTAAATAAGGCATAATCCTATTCCTTTATTTGTACAAAACTGCCTTATATCCTTAGCTTTTTTTCTTCTCCTTTTTCCTTTTGGAAAAAGTCCTGTTCATGCACCAACCGGTTCTGATATTTTCATCCCGGAGTGCAGAATCTAAAAAGTCTTTTTTCCTCTCCGGAGTCTTTAAAGCAAATATTTCATCGACGGAAAGGAGTAGAACAGATGAAGTAGTCATATTCCGGTCTCCTTTCAGAATCTATTTTTTATTTTATTGAATATTAATTAATTATATTCCTTTGCAGTAGGGATGAAGTAGTGCGGAAATCTTGTTTTTTTCTGCACGGTACTCTTGTAGTACCCCTTTTTTTGACTTACATCAATTTACCGTCTAAGTTTGCAGCAGAATTTTAAATCAGTACCAAACGATGAAAAAAAATCTGTTTACCCTATGTATGATGTTGCTGCTCTCCATGCTTTCTTTTGCGCAGGGCAGTCTGACCATCTCGGGTGTTGTTACCGAGAAAAAGACAGGGGAGCCTATCATTGGCGCCAGTATCCTGCTGAAAGGTCAATCGTCCGGAACCATTACGGACTTTAACGGCAACTATTCTATTTCGAATGTTCCTTCGGGCGCCACTCTTGTTTTCAGTTATATCGGCATGAAAACGCAGGAGGTCAAGGTGACTGCCTCCTCAAAGCTGGATATCTCTCTTGAAGAAGATAACCAATTGATAGACGAAGTTGTCGTGATCGGTTATGGTATACAACGTAAGTCCGACCTGACCGGTTCGGTAGGTGCGGTGAAGAGCAAAGACCTCACGAAAGTTGCCACTCCCAACGTGGCGAATGCCCTTCAGGGACGTGTCTCCGGTGTGTATATCTCGGCTAACGGTGCTCCCGGAAGCTCGCCCGAAGTACGTATCCGTGGTATCGGCACAACGAATAACAGCAATCCCCTTTATGTGGTGGATGGCATGTTTATGGACGACATCTCTTTCCTGAGCACACACGACATCGAGTCGATGGAGGTGCTGAAAGATGCATCGGCGACCGCCATGTACGGTTCGCGCGGTGCCAACGGTGTGATTATCGTCACTACCAAGCAGGGAACGGAAGGAAAAGCGGTGGTGAACTTCACCGCCAGCGAAGGATTCCAGTTCAACAACAGCAGCTTCGAGATGGCCAATGCCACCGAATACGCGACACTGCTGAACGAAGCACTGGTCAACACAGGCGGAAAACCCAAGTTTGACGACCCTGCTTCACTGGGCAAAGGAACCAACTGGTTCGACGAAATCTTCCGTGTGGCTTCCGTACGCGACTATCAGCTCAGCGTCAGCGGCGGATCGGAGAAGGTGCGCTACAACCTCAGCGCTGGATATTACCAGCAGGACGGCATCATCACCGGAAACACCTACAACCGCTTCACCCTGCGTGCCAACAATAGCTACAAGATCAGCAAACGGCTGACCCTCGGGCACAATCTGTCGGCCTCTTTCAGCCATAAGAAGAACGAAAACAGCGCGGTAGTGAAAGCTGCCTATACCATCAGTCCCGTGAAGCGTCCCTACAATGAAGACGGGAGTTTTATGGATTCCGAAAGCGCCTCTTCTGCCAATCCCGTCGCCACACTCCATTATACAAACAATGACGACTGGAAAGAACGTATCGTGGGCAGCGCCTTCCTGAACTGGAATATCCTGAACGGGCTTGACTTTAAAACCAGCCTCGGCATCGACTACATCAACGGACGCCGCCGCAACTTCGTGCCGAAATACTACGTTTCGGAAACACAGAAGAACGAAACCAACAGCCTCTCCAAAACCTGGGACCGCGACTTCACCTGGTTGTGGGAGAACCTGCTGACTTATGACTGGAAGATCAATGATAAGAACCGGCTCAACCTCTTGGGAGGTATCACGGCGCAGAAGCGTGTTTACGAGTTGCTGGAAGGCACCGGACGCGATTTCTTCTCCGATAACGAAAACTACTGGTATCTCGACCAGGCTTCGGCCGGCTCCAAGTCGGTGGCCAACAACGGATACCACGAAACAATGATGTCTTACCTCTTCCGTGCCAACTATGCGTTGATGGACCGCTATCTGTTGACTGTCTCGGTCCGTGCCGACGGTTCATCCAAGTTCGGTCCTGACAACCGTTGGGGCTACTTCCCCTCAGTAGCTGCCGGATGGAGAGTCTCCGAAGAAGCGTTCCTGAAAGACCGCGTGCAGTGGCTGAGTAACCTGAAGCTCAGAGGAAGCTGGGGACAGATCGGTAATGATAAGATAGGTAACGACAAATACCGGGCGCTCGCCAATATCTCTCCGTCCTATGATGCCGTGTTTGGCGGCGTGTTCTATCCCGGCGGAACCATCACGTCACTCTCCAACCGGAGCGTTCATTGGGAACGTTCGGAGCAGATGGACCTCGGCTTCGACCTCGGACTGCTGAACAACCGCTTTTCACTTGAACTAGACTACTATCGCAGAGACACGAAAGACATGCTGGTGACGGTGGATGTACCGGCTTCCGTAGGCCTCACCCCGGTAGAAACAAACGTAGGGGCGGTGCGCAACAGCGGTGTGGACTTTACCGTGAAATGGGAAGATTCGCTGAAAGACTTCCGGTATGGTATCCGTCTGACAGGAACGACCATCAAAAACGAAGTCATCAGCCTGGGCGGCAAACGCATCGCCAGCGGTGACATCGGCGCCGGAAAATCCGTACAGATGACCGAAGAGGGAAAGCCGATTAAATATTTCTATGGCTACAACGTGATCGGCATCTTCCAGAACGAGGCACAGATCAAAGACTACAACGAGCGTGCCGCCGCTGCCACCGGAAATGCCGGACAACAGTATCAGAACAACGTAGGTCCCGGCGACCTGATATACGAAGATGTAGACGGTGACGGATACATCACGGCCAACGACCGCAAGGATCTGGGCAGTCCCACTCCCAAGTTTATCGGCGGTCTGGGCATCAGTGCTTCCTGGAAAGGATTCGACCTCTCTATCGACTTCCAAGGCAACTTCGGAAACAAGATATTCAATGCCAAGCAGGTGGAACGTTTCTCCGGTTCGGACAATTGGGACCGCTCCTTCCTCGACCGCTGGACACCCGAAAATCCGAATACCATGACACCGCGAATGACTCTGGAAGGCAATAACTATCAGGTGTCGAGCCGCTACGTAGAGAGCGGTTCGTACGTGAAACTGCAAACGGTGGAACTGGGATATACTTTCCCGAAATCATGGATGCAGAAGGTATCCGTGCAGAATCTGAGAGTCTACTTCTCCGGTAACAACCTGGCCTATTTCACCGGCTATAACGGCTTCACACCCGAAGTGCTGGGCGGCATCGACCGTCAGATCTATCCGGTGACAGCTACCTGCCGCTTCGGCCTGAACGTAACTTTCTAATATTAAATGATATAGACATGAATACGATTTACCACAGAGTAACACAGAGTCTCACAGAGATGATTTTCTTTTAAACATTCTATGTGATTAAACTCTGTAAGACCCTGTGTTACTCTGTGGTGAACCCAAAACCATTACAATGAAAAAGATATATTCAATATTACTGGCTTCGGCACTGACCCTTTCTTCCTGTGCCGATTTCCTCGATGTAGATTCGCAGGGAAAGCTGACCGAAGATGTCTTCTTCGGCGAAGAAGAAGGCGCGTTGATGAGTATTAACGCCATCTATACCCAACTCCGGGCGTGGGACATCATCGGATTCTCATGGTTTGCCATCACCGAGCTACCCGGTGATAACTCCGATACAGGCAGCGAACTGGCGGACGGCAGTGTGGCACGTCTGAACCAGTTCAACGACTTTACTTACGACGCCTCTACCTCCGAGATCAACGGCTGGTGGGAAGGCAATTATAAAGCTATCGCTTCATGCAATGTGGCTCTGGACAATCTGGGTGCGGTGAAGAACGAAGAGCTCCGGGTGAAGTGCGTCGCCCAGGCCCGTTTTTTCCGGGGATTCTTCTACTTCAATCTCGTACGCGCCTTCGGCGGGGTGCCTCTGGTGACCAAGGTGTTGCAGCCCGGCGAATACAATCAGCCCCGTGCAACCGAAGAGGCTGTCTATCAACAGATCATTGAAGACCTGACCTATGCAGCCGAGCATCTGCCTACCCGTCAGGAGTGGGGTGCGAAAGAGTCGGGACGCGCCACCAAGGGAACAGCCGAAGGATTGCTGGCCAAGGTATATCTCTTCCGTCAGGACTATGCCAACGTGAAGAAATACACCGGTCAGGTGATTGCCCGCGGCGAGTATAGCCTGCACCGGGATTATCGCGACCTGTTCAATCCGAACTCTTACTATTCGGACGAAGTGATGCTTGCCGACCAATACCTCTGGGGCGAATCGACCGAACGTAACCTCGAGTCGGAATATGTGAAATGGCAGGGTATTCGCGGTGAGATGGGCTGGGGGATGTTCTCTCCTTCCGAAGCTCTCGACCAAGCCTATGAAGCGGGAGATCCCCGACGCACGGCAACCATTTTCTACGATGGAGAGACATTGGAGGGAAAGGGCGAGATTCATTTCAAGAAAGAAGTGCCGCCCCGTGCCAATAAAAAGACCATCTGGCCTACCGGTTACTGGAACGAGAACTCGTTTGCCAAACAGAATTGTCACCTGATCTTCCTGCGTTATGCCGATGTACTGCTGATGTATGCCGAGGCCTGCAATGAACTGGGCGAAAGCCGGGAAGCACTCGACAAGCTGGAAATGGTGCGCGCCCGTGCCCGCAGAACGGTGCATCCGGCGGATATGACAGTGGGATTGCCCGAGATTACGGAAACCGGTAAAGAGAAGCTCCGCGAGATCATCTGGAATGAACGCCGCATCGAACTGGCTTTGGAGGGACACCGCTTCTTCGACCTGATCCGTGCGGACAACGTGGTACCGGGCTATGCGGAGAAGATGATGAAGGCACACGGGAAGACAAACTTCTCGATAGCAAAACATGCAACGTTCTTCATCCCGCAGAAGCAGGTGGATATCTCGCAGGGAGTCCTCAAAAACTGATATGAAACATGTATAACCAGTTCATTAAAATAGAATCATTCCAATAATATCAATTCCATGATTACACACAGCGTCTTTCCGATTGCCCTTTGCGGCAACGGAAGCCGCTATCCCCACTGCACGATGGAATCTCCGTGTCTCTGCCGTGCAGCCACCTGAGGGCGTGTCATTATTCACCAAATATGAGTCTCGACACGCCCTCTCGGGGGATAAAATCTTGAATTAACAACAACAATGAAACATACCCTTTTATTTCTTCTTATGATCTGTGCTTGTACGTTGCAAGCCACCGCTACAGGCAAACAGCCGAGACTGACCGATGATGAGTTGATGACTCTTGTCCAGAAACAAACTTTCCGTTACTTTTGGGATTTTGCCCATCCCGAGTCCGGTCTGGCCCGTGAGCGCAGCAATGACCGCCTCGAGATAGCAACCATCGGTGGTTCGGGCTTTGGGGTAATGGCAATTATAGTCGGTGTGGAACGTGGGTTCATCACCCGTGAGCAAGGCGCTGAGCGGCTGCTCAAAATAGTGGAGTTCCTCAATAAAGCCGATAGCTATCATGGCATCTGGGCACATTGGATGGACGGAGCTACCGGAAAGACCATTCCTTTCAGCAGGAAAGACGATGGAGCTGATTTGGTGGAATCTGCCTTTATGTTCGAAGGACTGCTGGCGGCACACCAGTACTTCACTCACGATAATCCGACAGAGAATCGGATACGAGGGCTGATCAATACCCTGTGGCATCAGGCAGAGTGGGACTGGTTCACCCGTGGAGGTGAAGATGTGCTTTATTGGCATTGGTCACCCAATAACGGATGGGCGATGAACCATCAGCTGAAAGGGCAGAACGAGTGCCATATCACTTATATTCTGGCGGCTTCTTCGCCTACTTATCCGATTCGTGAATCGGTGTATCATAAGGGGTGGGCCAACTCTATTACATTCAAGAACGGAAAAGAATATTACGGCATCCGCTTGCCCCTGGGCACCGACTTTGGCGGCCCTCTCTTCTTTACACATTATTCCTATCTCGGACTCGATCCGCGCGGACTCAAAGACAGTTATGCCGACTACGGTGAGCAGATGAAAGCACATACCCTGATCAACCGTGCTTATTGCATCGATAATCCGAAGAAGTATAAAGGATACGGCCGCAAATGCTGGGGACTGACAGCGAGCGACAATCATCAGGGTTACTCGGCACATTGCCCACAGAACGACTTGGGAGTGATTACTCCGACCGCAGCCATCTCTTCCATTCCTTATACTCCGGAACATTCTCTGGAGGCTATGCGTTATTTCTACGAAGAATTGGGCGACCGTCTGTGGGGAGAATATGGCTTTAAGGATGCCTTCAACCTGACAGAAAACTGGTTTGCTTCCTCTTATCTCGCCATCGATCAGGGACCGATTATTGTGATGATTGAAAACTATCGCTCAGGCTTGATATGGAAACTCTTCATGAGTCATCCCGATGTACAGAGAGGATTGAAGAGACTGGGGTTCGGCTCAGAAGAATAAGATATACCATAGATTACAACCATGAAACAACTATTCCTTCTTTTACTCGCTTTGGGGTCTCCCGCCCTTGCCCTTGCGCAAGACATGCGGCAAGATACTTATTGCAACCCGCTGAACATAGATTATACCTATATGATCTATAACTCCGACAAGGACATTTCCTACCGCTCGGGTGCCGATCCGGCAGTGGTCAGGTTCCGTGGAGAGTATTATATGTTCGTCACCCGTTCCAATGGATACTGGCACTCTAAAGATCTGTTGGACTGGGATTTTATCGCTCCCAAAGACTGGTATCCGCAGGGGAGCAACGCTCCGGCCGCTCATAACTATAAAGACTCAGTGCTTTATGTCACCGGTGATCCTTCGGGTTCTATGAGTATTCTCTATTCCGACAATCCGAAGAGCGGCGAATGGAAAGCTACACCCGCCATCCTTCATAACCTGCAGGACCCCGATCTTTTTATCGACGACGATGGCAAAGCCTATATGTTCTGGGGTTCGTCCAATGTTTATCCCATCCGGGGTATGGAACTGGATAAGAATCACCGGTTCCTTCCGAAAGGAGGAGTGAAGGAGCTTTTCAATCTCGACATGCCGCGCCACGGCTGGGAATGTTTCGGTGAGAATCATAGCGATACCGTTTTAGGAGGATATATCGAAGGCCCGTGGCTGACCAAGCACAACGGGAAGTATTATATGCAGTATGGTGCTCCCGGTACCGAATTCAATGTCTATGCCGACGGTGTTTATGTAGCCGATCATCCGATGGGGCCTTACACCTATCAGAAGCACAATCCCGTGTCATACAAACCGGGGGGATATATGAACGGAGCCGGACACGGCAGTACGGTTCAGGGGCCCGGCGGAGAGTATTGGCATTTTGCTTCGATGGCTCTTTCCATCAACGTCAACTGGGAACGCCGGCTCTGCATGTTTCCTGCCGGATTCGATAAAGACGGTATTATGTACGTGGACACCCGCTTCGGTGATTATCCCCGCTATGCTCCGGCCGTACCCGGCAAGAAGGGGCAGTTTCGTGGATGGATGCTCCTTTCTTATCGCAAACCGGTGACGGCATCTACTGCGAAAGGTGAGTTCGGACCGGATGCATTGACGGATGAAAGAACCAAGTCTTTCTGGCTGGCGGAAGCAAATGATGAACGTCAGTGGGTACTGATCGACCTGGAGAAACCTGCCCGTGTCTGTGCCGTACAGGTGAATTATCACGACTATCGGAGTAATCTATACGGTCGGATTCCCGGATTGCGTCACCGCTATGTGATTGAGGGCTCTTCCGACGGGGAGACCTGGAATATACTGGTCGATCGCCGGAGCAGCTATAAGGATACGCCGAATGACTATGTAGAACTTGAAGTCCCGACTACCGCACGCTATATCCGCTATAAGAATATAGACGTACCTACTCCGAATCTGGCTATTTCTGAACTGCGTGTATTCGGACTTGGGTTCGGCAAGGCTCCCCGGCCACCTCAAAAGCTGGCTCTGGATCGGCACACCGACCGTCGTGATGTTACTGTTCGCTGGGAGCCGGTGAAAGGGGCTCAGGGATACAACGTCCTGTGGGGGATCGCCCCTGATAAGTTATACAGTTCGTGGATGGTGTACGGTGGCAATGAGTTGGAGATGAAATCGCTGACTATCGATCAGGATTATTATTTTGCTGTGGAAGCCTTTAACGAAAATGGTGTATCTTTACCTTCCGAAACTAAATATGTAGAATAATACCGAATAACCATGAAACAGTTTGTCCTTTTCTTTATCAGTCTCTTTCTTTTGGGCGTGGGTGCCCGTTCGCAAGAGATGTATCAAAAGAAAGTTTTTATCTCTTCCCGGGGTGATTCTCTCAATTACCGTCTACTTCGTCCGGAGGTGGAAAAGACGGGACTGCAATATCCTTTGGTACTCTTTCTGCACGGTGCCGGTGAGCGGGGGAGTGATAACGAGAAGCAGTTGACACATGGTGGTCAGATGTTTCTCAATCCGGTGAACCGGGAGAAGTATCCGGCATTTGTCCTTGTACCTCAATGTCCCGAAAAAGACTATTGGGCGTATACCTCCCGTCCCTCTTCCTTTATTCCTTCGGAGATGCCGGTAGGACAAGAGATCACTCCTGTACTGCGTGCAGTAAAAGAGTTGTTGGATACCTATCTTGATTTGCCTCAGGTGGATCGTAACCGTATCTATGTGGTCGGTCTTTCTATGGGAGGCATGGCGACGTACGATCTTGCTGTCCGTTTTCCCGATACGTTTGCTGCTGCCGTTCCCATCTGCGGGACCGTGAATCCGGTGCGTTTGGCCGATGCAGCAAATGTTCGTTTCCGTATTTTTCATGGTGATGCCGACAATGTAGTGCCTGTAGAAGGCTCGCGTGGGGCTTATAAAGCGTTGAAGAACTTGGGAGCGGAAGTGGAATATATTGAGTTTCCCGGTTGTAATCATGGAAGCTGGAATCCGGCTTTCAACTATCCCGGATTCATGGAGTGGATCTTTGCTCAGCGTAAGAGATAAAGAACTTTATAGTTAAGTATACTATTTAAAGAGGAAGTCAAAATTCGTATTCACCACAGATAACACGGATTTGCACAGATAAATATTATTGATTGTCAGTAGATTAAAAATCGTTTTGTGTAAATCTGTGCGATCTGTGGTGAACTATGATACACTCTCTTTGAGGTAACGGTTATCCATCGTCCGCAAGAACTATTTGTCTTCCTTTTCTTTGGGAGAGGACAGGGAAGAAGTCTTCTCTTCATAGTCCCCGTTTGCTTTAATCAGTTCTATCAGCTTTTCTACGGCTTCTTCTTCCGGAATATTCTTTTCAATGCATTCCTTCTGTTTATAAAGACTGATTTTGCCACGTCCGGCTCCTACATAACCGTAGTCGGCGTCTGCCATTTCGCCCGGTCCGTTGACAATGCATCCCATGATGCCTATCTTGAGCCCCTTCAAGTGCGAGGTGGCTTCTTTGACGCGGGCAATCGTACTTTGCAGGTTGAACAGTGTTCGTCCGCATCCCGGGCAAGAAATATATTCAGTCTTGCTGGTGCGGATACGTCCTGCCTGCAGAATTCCGAAAGCAGTGGCATCAATCACTGCATGGCTCAGTTTGCCTTGGTTGAAGAGATAAATTCCGTCACACAATCCGTCAAAGATCAAGGCTCCCATATCCGCACCGGCTTTGACCTGCAAGTCTTCAGCTGTATCTTCGGCATAGTGTTGGAAGAAGATAACCGGATTCTGTAATCCCTCCACCGTCAGTTGATGTGCCAGGGCACGATGTTCGCCTACACGGTTCGGGTGGTTGCTTTGTGAGACAACGACTGCTTCGGGGTGTTGCTTCAGGCATGCGACAACTTCCCGGGTAAGCGCCATGTAAGGGGTAAAGAGGAATTTCAGTTCGGCTACGCATGTTTCCATTAACTCCAATTGTGCATAATTGAAGGCAGGCCACGTATCAGGTTCTCCTTTCCATACGTCGGCATCGAGGATGTATTGAACTCCGGGTTCTGTCTGTTCGGGCAAAGCACGTCCGGCATAAATGTAATCCGGTGTAAATTGCGGATGGGGCTCCATACGTCCGTCCATGCGGTCGGCGAGTACCACGGGCAGATGGTCTCCGCCGATATTGCGTACCGGCCGTGTTTTACGGCGTACCGGAGAAAGGTAGTTGAAATCCGGAGCTTCCATGCTGGGAATGTACGGATGGTTCCGGCGACTTGTAATATAGTCCACCAACTTGCGTGCCACGGGAATCTCAGCTTCCGGTTCTTCACTCAGCGAGACACGGATCGTATCGCCCAGCCCGTCAGCCAACAATGCGCCGATGCCCAAAGCCGATTTGATACGTCCGTCTTCTCCGTCGCCGGCTTCCGTAACACCTAAGTGGAGAGGGAATGACATGCCTTCCTGTTCCATCACTGATACCAACAGGCGTACGGTCTTTACCATTACCACCGTGTTGGATGCTTTGATTGAGATGACGACATCCGTAAACTTCTCGTCTACGCAGATGCGCAGGAATTCCATGCACGACTCTACCATACCTTCCGGCGTGTCACCGTAGCGTGACATGATGCGATCGGACAGTGAGCCGTGGTTCACCCCGATACGGACGGCTGTATGATTCTCTTTACAGATATTCAGGAAGGGGACGAAGCGGTCACGTATCTTTTGCAGTTCGGCGGCATATTCCTCATCGGTATATTCCAGTTGTTTGAAAGTGCGTCCGGGATCTACGTAGTTGCCGGGATTGATGCGCACTTTCTCGGCATATTGTGCCGCTACATCGGCTACTTTCGGGCTGAAGTGTACATCGGCCACAAGCGGAACCATATAGCCGGTACTGCGCAGGCCGATATTGATGTTCATCAGGTTTTCGGCCTCTTTCACCCCCTGTGTAGTGAGACGGACATATTCTCCGCCGGCATCTACAATGCGCTTTGCCTGGGCCACACAAGCCTCGGTGTCTTGTGTGGGGGTATTTGTCATCGACTGGATACGGATAGGATTGGGGCCGCCCAACGGAACGGCCCCAATATTCACTTCCGAAGTTTCCCGTCGGGAGTAGTTGAATAAATCCATCTTTTTAGTTTGTTTTAAACTCGTACTTAATTTCTTTCAGTTCTTCGTTAGCCTTTACGATTTTCTTTTTCAGTCCTTCTTTATAGGCTATGAATTTTGTTTCGAGTTCTTTATCTTCCAATGAAAGCATTTGTACGGCAAGGATGGCGGCGTTCAGTGCGCCATTGATACCCACAGTCGCTACAGGAATCCCCGGAGGCATCTGTACGATCGCCAGAAGGGCGTCCATTCCGTCAAGAGACGATTTGATGGGTACACCGATGACCGGAAGCGGGGTCGATGCGGCAATCACGCCCGGCAGATGGGCAGCCATACCGGCAGCAGCGATAATTACTTTAATGCCGCGTGAGCGGGCATTCTTGGCAAACTCTTCCACAGCTTCGGGAGTGCGGTGAGCCGAGAGGGCGTTCATTTCGAACGGTACATGGAGATCGTTGAGTAACTGTGCGGCCTTTTCCATGACAGGAAGGTCGGAAGTGCTACCCATGATAATGCTTACGATTGGAGTCATATTTATTCTACTTTTGAGATTGATTGATAACGAGATGGAATGAATCAACTTCACCACAGATTACACAGATTCTCATAGATTAATGATTTACTTTATCGATAATATGATTAAAAGTTTTGTGAGAATCTGTGTAATCTGTGGTGAGACCATTCAAGACTAAGCAAGTGGTAATGAATGAATCGGGAAAGCCTTTATGCATTTACCACTGCTTTGTATCCTTCGGCATCCAGCAAGTTGTCAAGGTCTGCTGCATTGGCAGGTTTCATTTTGATGAGCCAGCCTTCGCCATACGGATCTTTATTCACTAATTCCGGATTCTCTTCCAGTGCCGGGTTTTGTTCTACCACTTCACCGGCTACGGGCAGGAAGAGGTCAGAGATTGTTTTAACTACTTCGATCGTACCGAACACTTCTTCCGCTTCCAGTGTTTCGCCTTCAGTAGGAATATCGACAAATACGATGTCGCCCAGTTGCTCCTGAGCGTAGTCGGTGATACCTACATAAGCTACATCGCCTTCGAGGCGGATCCATTCGTGTTCGTTAGTGTACTTTACATTCTGTGGGAAGTTCATAATGATTAGTTTTTAGGATTGATACTATGTTTAAAATAAAAATATACGGAACAAAACATTGCTGAGCGGATGGAGCACCAGCAGTGAGCAGACGAAACCGACGGTAAAGCCGGCAAGTACTTCGCCGAGGGTGTGATGTTGCAGGATGATGCGTGCCGAACCCAATATCCCCGCCACGAGGATGAAGAGGCATAGCCACCACACCGGATTATAACTGAACAGCGCGCTGAACGAAACCAGTCCGCCCACGATGCCGCCCATACCTGCCATGTGTTCGCTCAGTTTCCACTTCAGATTGACAATGATGCAGATGACCAGCACCACCAGTGATGCCAGTATAATGCCCGTCATGTACCAGGGAATGTTCAGTTTGTGCATCATCATCAGGCAGAATACGTACGAGATGATGGTAAGCAGGATCGGTACATAGCGTTTCTTACGGTCGCTCAGGTCCTGGCGGGCAAAGCCATTCACTTTGCGGAACAGGAAGATGGTCATGGTAGGCATCAGGATGGTGAAGCAGTAGACAATTCCCAATACGATGAGCTTGTACTGCAACGGCATGATGCGTAGGTAAGAGAACAGGAACAATACCAGAAAAGCCAGGAAGGGGATAGAGAATGGAGTCAGTATTCCCGAAATGATTCTGGCCGTACGGATCAGTGTCCTGTCAGCTATGATATGTTGCTCTATCTTCTCTTCTTCAGCCATTTTGTTTGTTTCTTTTATTATGCTTTTTTATTTTCTCAGTCTTGCCACCGGAATGTTGAGTTGCTGGCGGTACTTGGCCACCGTGCGGCGTGCGATGGGATATCCTTTCTCTTTCAGTATTTCGGCCAGTTCGTCATCGGTCAGCGGTTTCTTTTTGTCCTCGCTGTCGATGCATTCTTTCAGTATCTTCCGTATCTCGCGTACCGACATCTCTTCACCGTCTTCGGTGGTGTATCCGTCGCTGAAGAAGAACTTCAGGGGATAAATACCGTAATTCGTTTGCACGTATTTGCTGTTGCTGACGCGTGAGATGGTCGAGATGTCCAGCCCGGTGCGTTCCGCCACGTCCTTCAGGATCATCGGGCGGAGCAATGACTCGTCGCCTTCGAGGAAGAAGGGGCGTTGCAGGTCGATGATGGCCTGCATGGTGGTCATCAATGTATTCTGGCGTTGCTTCACGGCGTCGATGAAGCCTTGTGCGGCGTCCATCTTCTGCTTGAGGAACATCATGGCCTCTTTCGATTCTTTTGATTGGTTGGCCTTGTTCTTCGTATGTTCCTCTACCATCTCCGTGAAGTCGCGGCTCATGCGCAGCTCCGGCAGATTGCGGTTGTTGAGGCTGATGTTGATGGTTCCGTCATCGTAGGTGTCTACTATGAAATCGGGGACGATCTGTTGCAGGTTCCGTCCGATGGCTTCACCCAGCGATGCGCCCGGACGGGGGTTGAGCTTGGTGATCTCTTCAAGTGCCTTATAGAAGTGTTCCTCGTCCAGTCCCAGCTTTTTGATGATCTTTTCCCAATGCTTGCGGGTGAACTCTTCGTAACATTCACTGATGATTTCTTCTTCCGTCTCCAGCAGAGGATCTGTGCAGTGGGACTGTTTTTTGCGGCGGATCTGTATCAGCAGGCATTCCTGCAGGCTGCGTGCGCCCAGTCCGGGAGGGTCGAAATCTTGTACGATTCTCAGGGCTTCCTCCAGTTCCTCTTCCGTAGCGTTGATACCGGCGTAGATGGCCAGTTCGTCACCGATGCTTTCGAGGGATTTGCGGAGCAGGCCGTCGTCGTCCAGCGAACCGATCAGGTATTCCGCCAGTTCGCGCTGATGTTCGGTCAGGTTGCGTTCGCCGAGCTGTTCTCTCAGGATTTCGTAGAATGACGTCGCGTCCGAAAACGGAATCTCTTCTGCCTGCTCGCCTTTGGAGCGGTTGTTTTCCTGAAGTTTATAGTCGGGGATGTCGTCTTCGGTCAGATAGTCGCTCAGCGAGTCATAGTCTGTATCGCCTTCCGTCTCTCCTTCGGAGGTTTCGGCAGGGGTGGTCTCGTCGGAGGTGCTTTCTTCTTTGCCTTCTTCAAGGGCGGGATTCTCCAGCAGTTCGGCATGTACACGGTCTTCCAGTTCCACAGCCGGTAGCTCCAGTAGTTTCACTACCAGAATCTGCTGCGGTGAGAGCGTTTGTATCTGCTGCTGCGCCTGCGATTGTATCTGACGGGAACCTTGTGCCATACGTTTAATGCTTTACAGTTTTTGTTTCTCGCTACAAAAGTAATGAATTGTTCGATATAGCGAAATGATTTATCCGATAAAAGGAGTTAAAGGAAAAACCGGAGGGAGCGGGGAAGACATGGAGGGGGTGTTCCGGAAAGATATTCCCGGCCTCTTCCATGGCGGGACGGTTATTGCTCTGCTGTGAATCTTATTTGCTTTATCTCCTTTGTCAATTCATCCTTTGTTCCTATCTTTGCCATCATAACTTTAATATATACCATTATGTTCAGCAAAGAGACATATACGCAGCGCAGAGCCCTGCTGAAAAAAACATTAGGCTCCGGAGTACTGTTGTTTCTGGGAAACGACGAGTGTGGATTGAACTACGAGGACAATACGTTCCGCTATCGTCAGGATTCTACCTTTCTCTACTACTTCGGCCTTTCGTTTGCCGGGCTTTCGGCTATAATCGACATTGATGAAGATAAGGAAATTATATTCGGTGATGAACTGACCATCGATCATATCGTATGGATGGGGACTCAGCCCACACTGAAGGAAAAGAGTGAGCGGGTGGGAGTGGACATCACCATGCCTTCGGCCGACATTGTGAGCTATCTGCACAAGGCGGTACAGAAGGGACAGGCCATCCATTACCTGCCGCCCTACCGTGCAGAGCATAAACTGAAGTTGATGGACTGGCTGGGAGTGCCTCCCGCGCGTCAGGAGGGTTCGGTGCCGTTTATCCGTGCGGTGATCGCGCAGCGTAACTACAAGTCGGCCGAGGAGATTGTCGAAATCGAGAAGGCCTGCGACATTACGGCGGATATGCACATTACGGCCATGAAGATCCTGCGTCCCGGGATGCGCGAGTGGGAAGTATCGGCAGCCATGGAAGCCGTGGCGCATGCCGCAGGGGGTGACCTTTCGTTTGCTACCATCGCTACGGTGAACGGACAGACGCTCCACAACCATTATCATGGCAATATCGTCAAGCCGGGCGATCTGTTCCTGATCGATGCCGGCGCAGAAACGGAGATGGGTTATGCAGGCGATATGTCGTCTACCGTTCCTGCCGATAAAAAGTTTACCCGGCGCCAGCGCGAGGTTTACGAGATACAGAACGCCATGCACCTGGAGTCGGTGAAAGCACTTCGTCCGGGTATTCCTTATATGGATGTATACGACTTGTCGGCACGTGTGATGGTCGAAGGTTTGAAAGGACTCGGGCTGATGAAGGGAAATGCCGAAGACGCCGTGCGCGAGGGTGCACATGCTTTGTTCTATCCTCACGGGCTGGGACACATGATGGGGCTCGACGTGCATGACATGGAGAATCTGGGTGAACTCTGGGTGGGCTATAACGGACAGCCCAAGAGCACGCAGTTCGGCCGTAAGTCGCAGCGTCTGGCCATTCCGTTGGAGCCGGGTTTTGTACATACCGTGGAGCCGGGCATCTACTTTATTCCCGAACTGATAGATCTCTGGAAGGGCCAGAAGAAGTTCACCGACTTTATCAATTACGATAAAGTGGAGACTTACAAAGACTTCGGAGGCATCCGCAATGAGGAGGATTATCTGATAACCGAGACAGGTGCCCGCCGCTTAGGAAAGAAGATTCCGCTGACACCGGACGAGGTGGAAGCGTTAAGATAGTTTTTTTTTTTCATTAGTTGAAGTATTACTAAGATGTGAATCCAGGTAATACATATTAAGTTTTTATTATGTCCGGATAGTGATCCGGTCGATTTATTTTAAATTTTGTTAATATGGGATTGTCCGGATGTGAATCCGGGCAATCTTTTTTTTTATCGATTTTTTTAAATAAAATCAGGAAAGGATTGTTTTTCTGATTTTAATAAGATACTTTTGTTGAAAATCTGAATCGTTTACTGTCTTAAGCGGAATTTAGTCATTGAAACGGATATTTGCCGTTTACGAAATAAGAATGTTACTGATTCTGATAAGACATTATACGGAGATAACTTAACTTTTTTTTTTTCATAGCATTATGATGTCACTTAGATGTGAATCGGGGTGGCAGATCTCTTTTATAATAAGATAATATTAATGAATTTTTCTAATTGACAAAGATTGTTTGGATGTGAATCCGGGCAATCTTTTTTTTGTTGTTTCTTGAAAAAAAGAGAAGAAAGAGTTGTTTTTAAAATTTTAAGGGCATACCTTTGGGAGAATTAAATAATTTTCTAATACTAACCTTTACTAATCCTATAAAAACATGAGTGGATTGTATTATAACTTGGCGTTGCGAAACAGTGATGTAGGAAATAAAGAATCTGAAAAACTGTATTATTGTGTTTTAAAAAACAGAGGAATGGTGGACCAGGAAACATTTGTCAATTATCTGAGCCAGATTTCCGGGGTTCAAGAGGCCTTGTGCTTAGCAATGATTTCAAAATTAGGCGCAGCCGTTATCAATTATCTGCAAGACGGGCGAAGTGTGGATATTCCGCATTTGGGTACTTTTAACCTAACGGCGAGCAGTACCGGCGTAAAAACGCTTGATGAGGCGAAAGCATCACAGATAAAGGCCATCAATTTGCGCTTTTCTACTAAAGAAGAGACTGACTTAGTGTTGAGCCGTTGTGCATTAACCCGAAGTGTCTCATTGACAAACTTAAACGATGTAATTAAAGAAAAGGATCCGGGAGGTGATATCGTAGATGATCCCACTGCATAAATAGTATCAAATATTTATTTATAACTTTAGATAAGCCGCTGGAAACAGCGGCTTTTTTATTACAAATAGGATTTCTCGGTAATCTGACTGGGAAATATCAATATGCCGTTCTCAGGGCTACAGAAAAGTGTCATCGAGATGACAAAAAATCATCGTCTCGATCTCGATTTTTAAAGATTGAAATAACAATTTCTTGCTTCTGGTAAAATAAGTATATATTATCCTCTCCTATAAATAGGTATTAAAAGGATACAGGTGTAAACAAGCTCTTCTTCTTTCTCATACTTTATTTTTAAATACTTCTTTCGATTACTTTTGTTTTTACCCATCGATATATTACTTTTGTCCGTTACAGACAGAAAAACGATAAAACCATTCACAAATATTCAATTCATAAACTATGCGTAAATTAAAAAATGTCCTCCGGGCATCTTCATGCTGTGCTTTTTCAATCTTAATGTGTCTCCCGGCCGCCGGGCAGAATGCATGGAGCGAAGCTGACTGCGTGACCCTGCTGGACAGTACCTCGGTAACCGTGCAGCCAAACGGCTCCGGAAGTTTTGCCGTGTACAAATCGTTTAAAGTACAGACTCCCAAAGGGGCAGTGAATAACCATGTGATCAAGTATGATTATGATCCGCTGACGGCCTTTGCCCGTTTCAAGCAAGTCACCGTGCAGCGTGCCAACGGCGAAACCATACAGGTGGACGTGACCAAGACCTGCGATTATACCGCTCCGGCAAGGGCTATTTATTGGGGAGCCCGTCAGATCATGCTCGAACTCGGACGCCTGGAGCCGGGAGATGTCGTTTCCTACGAAATCAGTAAGAAAGGCTTTACTTATGCTCTGCTGGCAGGAGCTGAAGATGATGACGCGCGTTTCATTCCGCCCATGCGCGGGCAGTTCTACGACATTGTTCCTTTTTGGGTGAATGAACCCACCCGCCGCAAGGTATACGTTGTCAGTATGCCGATGGAAAAAGAGCTTCAGTTCCAGTTCTATAACGGTGCCTGTACCTCGTCAATGCGTTATGAGGACGGGCGAAAGGTATATACGTTTGCCGTGGACGAAGTGCTTCCTTTCCGGAAAGAGCCCAATATGGTGGATCTTTTTGACGAAGCCCCGAAGCTGATGATGTCGTCTACCCCGAAATGGGAGGATAAGTCGCTCTGGTTTCACGACTTGAACGAGGCATACGGCAGTTTTGCCGCACTGCCCGAGGCTCAGAAGAAAGTGGACGAACTGATAAAGGGAAAAAAGACCGAAATGGAGAAAATCGCCGTATTGACCCATTGGGTAGCCGATAATATCCGTTATGCGGGCATCACCATGGGCGAAGGCGAGGGCTTTACGCTCCATAATACGAAGATGAACTACACCGACCGCTGCGGAGTATGCAAGGACATTGCCGGCACACTGATCTCTTTCCTGCGTATGGCGGGATTTGAGGCCTATCCGGCCATGACGATGGCGGGAAGCCGCATCGAAAGCATCCCTGCCGATCACTTTAACCACTGTGTGGCAGTGGTGAAGCTGGCGAATGGGACGTATATACCCCTCGATCCTACCTGGGTTCCTTTCTGCCGCGAGTTGTGGAGCAGTGCCGAGCAGCAGCAGAACTATCTGCCCGGCATTCCGGGAGGTTCCGACTTGTGCCTGACTCCGGTTTCGGCTCCCGAGAATCATTATGTCCGCATCACTGCCGATAACAAAATCGATGCAAAGGGCACGCTGAAAGGTTCGTTTACCATCACCGCCGAAGGTCAGTCGGACAGCAGCATCCGCCGCATCTTTACGCAGGGCTGGCAGACCGAATGGCAAAGCACGATGGAAAGCCAGTTGCTCAACGTATCTCCCAAAGCCCGTATGCTCGGAGTGGACTACGGAAAGGCGCCGAAGGATTATCAGACAGGCCCCATTCGCATCACGTTCCGTTACGAGATACCGGACTATGCGCTGGTCGGTGACCGGGAATTATTGTTGAAACCGATGGTGATGAACAACCTCTATACGAGCGTTCTCTCGTTCCTGCGCATCGATACCGGCTTGGAAACCCGCCAATACGGCTTCCGTGATGCTTGCTCTCGTCTGGTCGAATTGGACGAAACGATTGCCCTGCCGCGGGGATATCGCCTGGCGGGAGAGCCGCGCAGCGAACAAAAGGCCGCTCCGGCAGCCGACTTCGAAGGCTCGTTGCAGCAGGTTGGCAACAAACTGGTGCTGAAACAGAAACTCGCCTTGAAGAAGCGCATCTATCGGGCAGCCGACTGGGAAGGATTCCGTGCTGCGGTGAATGCCTACAAAAGCTTTGCGGATTATTTGATTGTTAAACTCTAAAAAGATGATCGTCACACATGACTAAAATATATACCCTTCTGCTCCTCTGCCTGTTTGCGCTGACTCTTCCGGTCACCGCCCGGGAAGCGGAATTTAAGAAAATCAAAGAAAGCTGGACCCTGCAGGCTGATGGTACGCAGGTTTATCGTCAGTCGAAAGTCCTGACGCTGTACACTCACACGGCCATGAACCGCACGTATGGGGAGTCGTTCATTACGTACGATCCCCGTTATCAGACTTTGCAGATTCACGAGTCGTATACCCGACAGAAAGACGGAAATATCGTCAAGACCCCCGCCAATGCTCTGGTCGAAGT
>CEAN01000439.1_pt1 | contig 26570 bp, 21 predicted proteins | sample 554991 | NCBI WGS metagenome assembly CEAN01 (sample SAMEA3182096, study PRJEB8094) | gut metagenome | biome: human; feature: gut; material: Stool; isolation source: human stools | place: Canada | collected 2012-05-01
ACGGTGATGTTTGCCTTGGCCGCATGGTTGGTTATCTATGGGCTGTTCTTGACCCGTAGGCTTCTCCGGGCCTATCACAGGGTCATCCGCATTTTCGATGACACCCGTGCGGATGACATCGGTGCCTATATCAAATGGCTTTCCATTTTCACCTACTGGGCTGTCACATTCGGGGTGGGATGCGGACTGCTGACATTCCTGCCTGATGAATACATCTATATCTGGATTCTGTCATCGGTACCGTTCTACATTTATCTCTTCCTTTGCTATCTGAACTATCTGCTGTTTTACGAACAGGTGGAAAACGCGATGGAGGATGGCATGACTTCTGAAGAGGAAGACCTGTGTGACACCACAAACCGGGAACAGGCACAGAGGCAGGATACTCCTTTTTTCCATGCCGAAATGGCGAAAAAAATCAAAGGTTGGATCGATGCGGACGGTTATATCCGGCCCGGCCTTACCATAAAGGAGCTTTCAGATGTGCTTCATACCAACCGCACCTATCTTTCCGCTTATATCAAGACTACGTATAAAATGACATTCCGCGAATGGATAACCGGTCTCCGGTTGGAGTATGCGAAAAACATACTGAAGGAGCATCCGGAAATCAATATACAGAAGCTGGCTGAGTCTTCCGGCTTTCTTTCTCGCAGTAACTTTATCAAATCATTTACCGAAAAGGAAGGATGTACGCCTGGCAAGTGGAAAAAAGCAAATCTGGAATAATTTGTGTGGTAAAAAGCCGATGAAAAAGGTCTCAGAAGCCCATTTTCAAAAAGTGCTCAAGCGACAAAAAAGTGCTAATTCGACAAAAAGGTGCTCTAACGACAATTTGAAAAGTGCTCAAACGACTATTTTTTATAAAACGCTGTATTTCAACAGAAAAAGTTTTTGTAATATTTTGGGCGCTGAATAGCATTTATTACCTTTGGAGAAGACAAAGATAATAAATTCAAGTTTATATGAGCAGAAAAATCACTTTTCTTACCCTGTTTCTGTGGCTGATGACGGTAACTTTTCCTGTCATTGCGCAGCAGAAAGCAGACACGACCTACACCTTCCGCTTCGTTCCGCAGAAGGACATGTTCTACGTGCCTTGGAATGGCAATGACACGGAACTTGCCCGCCTGTTGGAATGTATCGAAAACAACAAAGCAACAATTCTTGACGGCAAGCTGCCGCTATTGGTTGACGGATACTGCAATTCGCAGGGCAGTGAAGCCGAGAACCTTGCAACGGCGAAGATCCGTGCCAATCGAGTAAAATCCGAACTGATTACACGCGCGGAAATAAAAGAGGAGAATTTCATTACCCGCAACCATGCGACTGAGGGTGATTTTGTCACCGTGCGCCTGACGGTACCGGTAAAGGAAACAGCCGTGACGGATGCGGAAGCGGAAGCACGACGCAAGGCGGAAGCCGAACGACTGGCAGCCGAGAAGCGTGCCGAGCAGGAACGGCTTGCCGAAGAGCAGCGCAAGGCGGAAGAAGCCCGACTTGCCGCTGAAAAGGCAGAAGCCGAGAAAGCCGCTCAACAAAATACACTTGCCGACACGCCGTCGGAAACCAAAATCACAACTGATTATCATCTCTCCCTGCGTGCCAACCTGCTGCGCTGGGCTACCCTGACACCAGATCTTGGCGTGGAATGGCGCATCTGCCCGTCGTGGGGCATTGCCGTAAACGGCTCGTGGACTTCTTGGAGCTGGAGCGACAAAGACCGCCGCTATGCACTCTGGGAAGTGGCTCCGGAAGTACGTTACTATATGGGTGAGAAGAAAGCCTGGTATCTGGGCGCGATGTTCAAGGCCGGACAGTTCAACTACAAGTTCTCCGAAACAGGCAAGCAGGGCGACCTGATGGGTGGCTGCATCACCGCCGGCTATCAGCTGCGGCTGAACAAGGCACTGGCTCTTGATTTCAACCTCGGTTTGGGCTACCTGAATGCCGATTTCGAAAAATATGAAGTCATCGACGGCGTGCGTGTACGCCGCGGCAACGAAACAAAAGATTGGTGGGGTCCCATCAATGCCGGTGTGACATTGGTATGGAAGTTATTCTAACACGGAGGAATAGAATATGAAAGCAAGACAATATATAAATATGATGGGAATGGCAGCCGCCGTGCTGTTCTCTTCCTGCGTGAAGGACACGCTTTATGACACGCCGCATCCCGACTACGGGAAGATTGCGGTGACAGCCGACTGGTCGGCCCGCGGTGAGGGTATTGACATACCTGCCACATGGACGGTCACCATGGGTGACTATACGGGTACGGAGACTTCCGCCACCCATACCCCCGACCATCTGTTTGCTCCGGGCAGCTACACACTTGCGGTGTGGAACCCGGCTGAAGGAATCACGGTGAACGGCACCACAGCCACCATTGCCGCATCCACGGGAACCCGGGCAGGCACGGATGCCTTTGTGAACAATGCCCCGGGATGGTTCTTCACCTATACGGAACAGGTGACCATCGAGAAAGACAGGGACTATCCGCTGACCGCCGCAATGAAGCAGCAGGTACGCGAACTGACGCTTGTCGTCGAACCTACAGGTGATGCCGCCGGACGCATCACGGAGATTGTTGCCCATCTGACGGGTGCAGCCGGAACACTCGACTTCGCTACCGATACCTACGGAGCCGCTTCGAACGTCGTGCTGCCCTTCTCCAAGATTACCGAAGGTGACGATGCCGGCAAGTGGAAAGCCACGGTGCAGCTGCTGGGTGTGACTGGCACGGAACAACTGCTGACGGGTGAAATCCGCTATGCTGACGGCAACCCGACCCCCACCACGCTGAAAAGCGACCTTACGGAAGCCCTCAAGGAGTTCAACACCGGAAAGGGCGAATCGCTGACCCTCGGCGGAACGCTGGTTGAGACTCCCGAAGGCATGGAAGTGGACGGAGCCGAAATCAACGGCTGGGAAGAAGTGAAAGGTGATGATGTAAATGCCGATTTGTAAATAATTAGTAAACCGAACGCAGGAGCAAAGCTTGCTTTGATTTTGCTGAGGTGCAGCAAATATTGAAATGGAATTAAACTAATATAATGAAGACGAGATTTTTTACACTTGCAACGCTCGCCCTCGCACTGGCAGCCTGCAACAACGACAACGAGAACCTGAACGGTGACCCCGTGGCCGCCCAGTTTACCGCCAACATCGCCCCCGCCACCCGCGCCAGCGGAACCACCTGGACTGGCGGCGACCGTATCGGCATCACCGACATCGGCAACGATTCCCAGTACGGCAACGTGCCTTTCATCCTGAAAAACGGGAAATTTGAGGCAGAAGGAAAGGTTATCTATATCGAAGATACAAAGACCCATACTTTCCGCGCCTACTATCCGTACAACGCGGCGGGAGGCATCCTCGCAGCCACGACCGATGCCACGGCGCAGCAGAACAAGCCTGCCATCGACTTCCTCTTTGCTTCAGGAGCCACGGGAGACAAAAACAACCCGGTAGTAAGCTTTACCGACAAAACCGCCAAAGGCGGTGAAGACAACTCCTTCCACCACCGCATGAGCCAGATAACCCTTACCTTCGAGGCGGGCGACGGCGTGGATTTCAGCGTGGTCAAGCCTGAACGTTACACGCTGGACGGATTGTTACTCACCGGTACGTTCAACACGGCCGACGGTATTGCCACCGCAGACAACGGAGTACAGACCGGAGAACTGGCCATGAATCTGGCAGACGGCAATCTCACGTCATCGATCATCCTCTTCCCGCAGACAGTTGCATCCCTGCCGTTGGTTGTGAATTACAAAGGTCAGGAATATCATGCCACACTCACCATGCCCGATGGCGCACTGCTGGCGGGCAACAACTATACCTATACCGTCAAGGTACGCAACAAAGTCCTTGAAGTCAGCGAAGCCACCATTGCAAAGTGGAACGATATAGACGGTGGAGATGTGGGTGCTGACCTGTAGGATTTTAATAATTAATCGATTAGAATAAAGAATTATGAGACATAGATTATTTATCCCCGCAGCCACCGCACTGCTGTTCGCCCTCGCCGCCTGCACGCAGGACGAACTTGCTGACGATAACCGTCTGCCCGAAGGTGAATACCCCGTCGTCATCCGTGCCACCGGACTGTCCGTAGAAGCAACGCCGCTGGCAGCCCATTCCACCCGTGCCGCTGTGGACGGCGACTGGCAGGGCGTCACTTCCGTGGCACTCAAGATGGGCGATGCGGTAAAGGAATACACCGTTACGGCTTCTACCGATTTCAAGAGTGCCACGCTTTCACGCGAGAACGCCCCGTACTACTGGACCAGCCGCGACCCGATTACCGTATCGGCATGGTGGCCCTTCAACAATGCCGACATCACCCAGATGCCTGCCGTGAAGGTGGCCGAAGACCAAAGCAAATTGGCTGACTTCCAGAACAGCGACTTCATCTCTGCTGAGAACCGGAAGGTGGAATTTAACAACCCGACTCTTGAATTTACCCACCGCACGGCACGCGTGACAATCGAACTGAAGCCCGGCACGGGATTCACGAGCGTCGCCGGTGCCACGGTGAGCCTCGTGAGCCTATCCGCCGATAACGGCAACCCGACGGCCATCAAGACCTACAACGCAAGCGGCAACACCTACGAGGCACTGACCGCCCCGCAGACCGTTGCGGCAGGCAAGCCGTTCTTCCGGGTGGAACTCGGCAGCGGCACCTTCTACTTCCGTCCACAGAACAACGTCGTATTAGAGGCGGGCAACCGCTATAAATATACCGTTAAGGTGAACGCCACCGGCCTGACGTTAGAGGGTTGCACCATCGGTGACTGGGCTGACGGCGGCGGCGAGAGCGGCGCAGCCGAGGATTTAGGCTACATCTACGACAGCAACACCAAGACCTACACGGTCTATAACGCCAACGGCCTGATGAATGTAGCCGAATTAGTGAACGGAGGTAAGACCGACATTAACATTACCCTCACCGCCGACATTGACCTCACAGGCAAAGGCTGGACGCCGATAGGCACAGACTACGACAACGCATACACCGGCACCTTCGACGGCGGCGGCCATACCATCACGGGGCTGACCGTTACGACAAATGACGAATATGCGGGTCTGTTCGGCTATCTCGGTAATTTCGGTAAATTCGGTACGGTGAAGAATGTGGTGATGGATGGCATACAGATAACATGCAATCACAGGTTGGGTTATGCCGGCGGCGTGGCAGGATATAGCCGGGGCACCATTGAAAACTGCTCGGTGTCGGGCAGCGTCAGCGGCACGGTGAGCGTCGGCGGTGTGGTGGGTGCTCAAAGGGACGGTTCCATCACCGGATGCAGTTCCTCTGCCACAGTGAAGGGAACGCTCAATGTCGGCGGCGTGGCAGGTCAGACGATTTTTGGTGCCACCTTGACCGCTTGCTATGCCACAGGCAACGTGATCATAGAAATAGACCGCACACAGAATATCTCTGGCGGCGGTCTGGTAGGATTCAACGACGGAATCAGCCTCCTTTCCTGCTATGCCACAGGCAACGTAACCAGTACGGGTAGTAGCACTGGCTATGTACATATCGGCGGCTTTTTGGGAGATAACTACATTACCGTGACCGCCTGCTATTGGAAGAACAATCATGAACAAGGTATCGGCTACAATAGGATAAGCAGCACCAAAGCCACGAAGGTGGACGGCACCAGCGTAACCTGGAAGAACGCCGTTGATGCCATGAACACCGCCTTGCAGAACGCAGGCTCAGAGTGGCGTTACGAACTTAAAGGAGCATTGCCTACCTTGAGGAAGCAGTAAACCGTCGGGGGGAAAAGTTACGCCCGCAACGGAAAGAACCAGAGTAATAAAATAATAGATATTATGAGGATAAGATTTTTTGCACTTGCAGCGCTCGCCCTCTTATTGGGCGCCTGCACGCAGGACGAAGCGGGCTTCCTACCGGAAGGGGCGGAAGGCACCCCCATCGTCTTCACCGCCACGGGGCTGAATCCCGCCGCGACAGCCATCGCCGGCACCCGTGCCCCTGTGGATGGCAATTGGGAGGGTGTGCAGAGCGTGGCAGTGCTGATGGACGGTACGGTGAAGGCATACGACGTGACGCCCTCCACCGCCGACCCCACCAGCGCCACGCTGACCTCCACCGACCCGTACTACTGGACCAACCACAACGACATCACCGTCACAGCGTGGTGGCCCTACACCGCTGGCGAGACAACCCCACCTGCGGTAAAGGTAAAAGCCAACCAAAGTACCCAGAAAGACTTTGAGGGCAGCGACCTCATCGTAGCCGACGGACAGACGGTGACCTACGGTAGCCCCACGCTCCGCTTCACCCACCGCACGGCGCGAGTGACCATCGTCCTGACGGACTACACCGAGGGGCTGGCATCCGTGCAGCTGACGGGACTCTCCACCGAAGGCGACAACCCGGATATAATCGTCCCGTACAGCAAGGGCAGCAACACCTACACCGCCATCGTAGCCCCGCAAAATGTGGCAGCTGGCACAGCCTTCATTACCTGCACCTTCACTAACGGCAAGACCTTCGTTTATAAGATGAAGAATGCTACCGACTGGCAGGCGGGCGGTGAATATACCTACACCGTCTCCCTCGCTGCGGCAAAAGACCTGGGCTATACCATAGAGAGCAACGGCAGCTACACCGTGACCTCCGCCGATGGTCTGATGAATATAGCCGAATTAGTGAACGGAGGTAAGAGCGACATTAACATTACCCTCACCGCCGACATTGACCTCACAGGCAAAGACTGGACACCGATAGGCACAGACTACGACAACTCATACAAAGGCACCTTCGACGGTGGCGGCCATACCATTACGGGGCTGACCTTTACGACAAATGACGAATATGCGGGTCTGTTCGGCTGGCTCAATAGAGCTGGTACGGTGAAGAACGTGGTGATGGAGGGCGTACAGATAACAAGCAATCAAATATATGGCGGCAGTATTGGCGGCGTGGTAGGATCTGGCTGGGGCACCATTGAAAACTGCTCGGTGTCGGGCAGCGTCAGCGGCACGGTGTATGTCGGCGGTGTGGTGGGTGTTCAAATAGGCGGTTCCATCACCGGATGCAGCTCCTCGGCCACAGTGAAGGGAACGGTCGATGTCGGCGGCGTGGCAGGTCAGACGAATTCGAGTGCCACCCTGACCGCTTGCTATGCAACGGGCAACGTGATCATAGAAATGGCTCCCGCAAAGAATATCGCTGGCGGCGGTCTGGTGGGAATGAACGCAGGAAGCAGCCTCCTTGCCTGCTATGCCACGGGCAACGTAACCAGTACGGGTAGTAGCACTGGCTATGTACATATCGGCGGCTTTTTGGGAAATAACTACACCACCGTGACCGCCGGCTATTGGAAGAACAATCATGAACAAGGCATCGGCTACAATAGGGAAAGCACCGGAGCCACGAAGGTGGACGGCACTGACGTTACCTGGCAGAACGCCGTTGATGCCATGAACCGCGCCTTGCAGAACGCAGGCTCAAAGTGGCGTTACGAACTTAAAGGAGCATTGCCTACCTTGAGGAAGCAGTAAGCCGTTGCGGGCGGAAAATTTCCACCCGCAACGAACATAAACCGAAGTATAACCCCAATAAAAAAGGAGGATGTGATGGAACACACGGAGAATCCACCATATAGGTTTTGGCATCAAGGCATTGTTAATAATAATATAGACTCCAGTGTAAATATGGAAGCTGTAAGCCGGACATTGTCAAGATTGGTGCTCATTAAAGGCAACAAATCAAGTAATTAAATAAAAAACATGGGACTTTTTCACAGAGGCAAGAAAAATAATGACGATGAGCCGGACAGTGTTCAAACCAATTCATTCTCTGATATTATGAATGGTTTGCAGTACGCCGTAAACTGTGCACAAGATACATTACAGAATCATCAGATACAAAATCTGACCAGACTTTTTGAAGGAACAAATGCAAATAACGCAAATACGTTCCAATCGAAAAAAATCATGGTTGGAGACAAGACTATTGATATTCCACTTATAGCTTTGATATCCCATCATTATCTTGCGATGGATAATGTGCAGATAAAGTTCAAGGCGAAGGTCGGAAGCGTGGAATCACAGATTCCAGAAAACAACTTATTGTTATCCAGCCCACAAAGAGCCAATCTCCAGATGCAGATGAGCAACATAAAACCGGATGCGGATGATGTCATGGAGGTTTGCGTCAATTTTAAGGTTCAGGAGACTCCGGAGAGCATTTCCCGAATTATTGACGATTTTGTAAAAAATATCTAACAATTTTAAAATTCAAATGTTATGGCAGAAGAAATAAAGAACCAAGGGCAACAAGAAAATGCGGAAAACTTGAATGAAAATGTAAGCGGACAGGCGAAAGAAATTATCTCCGCTGCATTGGAAGAGACTCAAAACAGAGAAACTTCTCCAGTTCTTAAAGCAGATTCAAACGTGACTGACAAATTCAAGGGGCTTCCCATGCGGGAACTTATTGCAGCTCCACTTATTGCAGCAGCCGAAGCACAACAGGAATTGGCAGCGACAGCATGGAATTTCTACCAGCAAATTGCATTTGATGGTAAAAGCGGCAATAAAGCGCGTATATTGGAATTCGATGTCGAAAGACCGATACAGCAGGATGGAAAAATGACAACAATGTCACAAAGTGTCAAGGCTCCGTTTATAGGATTGGTGCCTATTCCTTCCCTGCTCATAGATCGCGTGGATGTCGATTTCCAGATGGAGGTTACCGATACATCAAACGTAAAAAGCACTACCAACGCAGAAGTAGAGGCAAAAGCTTCTGCAAAACATTGGTTTATAAATGCGGAAATCAGCGGCAAAGTCACGACCGCCCGCGAGAACACCCGCATGACCAACCAAACGGCAAAATACCAGATACATGTGACAGCCAGTCAGCAGCCGCAGACCGAAGGTCTGTCTAAACTGATGGATATAATGGCATCATGTATCGAGCCTATAACAAACGAAAGTAACAGTAAGTAAATATATGAATTTGATTCAAGCATTAAGATTGCCAAACAGTCAAGCAGTAATGACAAATATTGCACGGTTTCATTATCAAAATATTTATAATGTAGGTTTGACCCCTCCGATTGTCACGCAAAGTAATTTGACATTTCAAATAAAAGGATATACCCGTAACTATCGTTTTCTTAGATTAGACTATGCCTGTGTCATATATATTGCGGATAGAATAGCAGTCGTTGCTTCAAATGGCATAGATACTTTAAGTTCAGGTTTTTCGGGGTGTTATATGGCCAGTTTTAGGCACAATGGCATTAGGTATGTTGCTCATATTCCAACGCCTAACAATAGTATTAAAACATCATGGAATCGGGCGGTTAAAAATCGAATAATAGATAATGTTGTTCTTTTTAAACCTACTGAAGGATTGGCGAGAATCCCAGGAACAATTGGTATTTGGGGAATTATAACATTTAACGATAGATGTTATCGGCTTGATGTAAATGAAAACGCTCCTCCAAGTCAAGCCATACGTGGCCAAAGAATTTTTAACTCAATCCCGAGAAATCCCATACTAACAGAAATTCCATCTATCGCCGGTGGTCAGATGCCTTAATAATTATAACAATTGTAAATAAGGGAAGAATGGTTGTTTCATTGAGGAGTAGAATTCTATTCGGATATATAATTCTGGTGGCGGTCATAGGCAGCATGGCCGCCATTCTCATCCATGAACCTGCGAAGTTCCACGACCTATATGCGTATTTTAAATAACGGTATTTACACAAACAGCAAATGAGCGAACAATTCGTTACCACTACCAAGCATTTCCGCAAGCTGCTTGCCGCAGGCTATCTGTTGATAGTCCTGCTGGTGGGCGGCATCATCTGCACGTGGCTCGGAGAATGGCGCGACTTGGAGTTGCTGGAACGGGAGAACCGTGAAATCAACCGCTTCCGCAAGGAAACACACGATGCGTATGTGGGTGTGGTGGAGTTGTCTCTTTTGGGCGAGTCGGTGCTGGAATGGGACGATAAGGATGTGGCGGCATACCGGCGGCAACGGATGACGGTGGATAGTATGCTTTGCCGCTTCAAGAGCCATTACGAATCGGTGCGCATAGACAGCGTGCGCCACTTGCTGGAGGACAAGGAAAAGCGGCTGTGCGCCATCATGGAGGCTCTGGAACAACAGGCGGACATCAACCGCCGGATAGCCAAGCAGGTGCCGGTGATAGTGCAAACGAGCAGGCAGGAAGAGCCGAAGAAACAGAGGAGGAAAGGTTTTCTCGGGTTGTTCGGCAAGAAACAGGAAGCACCTCCGACGACCACCACCACGATGCTCTACACACTGAACCGTGATATGATAGCGCAACAACGTGCCCAAAGCCATCGTCTGTCGGAATATGCCGACAGCCTTGCCAGCCGCAATGCGGAACTGAACCGCCAACTGCAAACCCTTATCCAGCAGATGGACCACAAGGTGCAGGCTGACTTGCAGGAACGTGAGGCGGAAATATCCGCTATGCGTGAAAAGTCGTTCTTGCAGGTAGGTATCATAACGGGTGTCATGCTGCTGTTGCTCATTATTTCATACATCATCATTCACCGCTATGCCACCCGCATCAAGCAGTACAAACGTAAGACAACAGATTTAATCGGGCAACTGCAAAAGTCAGTAAAACAAAACGAATCGTTGATAGCCTCACGCAAGAAAGCGATGCACACCATCACCCACGAGCTACGCACACCACTGACTGCCATACATGGATATGCGGAACTGATGCAGGACAACGAAGAAGAAAAGATAAGCGGTTATGCGGACAATATCCTGCAAGCCTCCAAGAGAATGACCGACATGCTCAACTCCCTGCTTGACTTCTTCCGCTTGGACAGCGGCAAGGAACAGGCGAATGTCCGTCCGTTTCGTTTGGAAAACATCGCGGAGCTGTTGCAAACGGAGTTTACGCAACAAGCAGAAGCAAAAGATCTTAAACTTACCATCGAGTGCCCGGAGGGTATTATCCTGAATGGCGACAAGGAGCGCATCATACAGATATGCGACAACCTGCTGGGCAATGCCGTCAAGTTCACGAATGCCGGAAGCGTTTCACTTGTCATAAGCTATGACGGCAATAGGCTGACCCTTGTAGTAGAGGACACCGGAACCGGCATGAGTGCGGAAGAACAACAGCGAGTGTTCGGAGCGTTCGAGCGGCTTTCCAACGCCGCCACGCAAGACGGTTTCGGATTGGGGTTAAGCATTGTGAAACAGATAGTCGGGATGCTTGGCGGCACTATACGCTTGGAAAGCGAAAAAGGAGAAGGCAGTCGTTTTACTGTGGAGTTGCCAATGAACACTGCCGATATTGGTATTGAAGAACAGACAGCCGCAGAAAGTCTGGCTCATATAGAAAGACCTTATTCTGTCATCGTATTGGACGACAATCCGATGGTATTATCCATGACAAAGGAAATGTATGCTGGTATAGGTGTGCATTGCGACACGTTCACCACTATTGGCGATGCAATGGAAGCCATGCGGCAGCACACATACGACCTCATGATAACCGATATGAAAATGCCGGAGATTAACGGCTATGAGGTGTTGGAGTTGTTACGCTCGTCAAGTGTCAGCAACTCGAAAGAGATTCCCATTGTCGTGGCGACCGCCTCCGGCAGTTGCAGCGAAGAGGAGCTGTTGGAAAATGGATTTACCGCCTGCCTGTTCAAGCCATTTTCCATTTCCGAACTGGTTGCTGTATCAGACAAATGCCTTTTGACAAGTACGGACAAGGATGAACTTCCCGACTTGTCCTCTCTGCTTGCATATGGTGACAAACGGGCGATGCTCGACCGTTTGATAACCGAAACAGAAAAGGATATGCAGGCTGTCCGGGAAATCATGGAGAGGAATGACCGCAAGGCGTTGGACGAATGGATGCACCGTCAGCGAAGTTCATGGGCTGTTATCCGTGCTGACAAACCCTTGTGGAACCTGTATGAACTGCTGCATCAAGAATCTGAATGTTCCGAAATGGAATTGCGGAAATGCGTGGATGCCATGCTTCGTATGGGAACAGTTATCATAGAACTTGCGCAAAAGGAAAGGAGGTTGTCGGATGAAAGTATTTGTGATTGAGGACAACCCCGTCTATAACGATTATGTCTGCAACCTGCTGAAGAAAGACAGCTTCGATACTATGTCGGCATATAATCTTGCCACTGCCAAGAAACTATTGGCAAAGTCAGAGGTGGATGATATTGTCGTTGCCGACCTACGCCTCCCCGACGGTGAAAGCATAGAGTTGTTACGGTGGATGCGTGCCAACGACAAACAGCAGGTGTTTATCGTTATGACCAATTACGGGGAGGTGCATACGGCAGTGGAAAGTATGAAGCTCGGCTCAAAGGATTACATACAGAAACAGTTGTTGGAGGATAAACTGATACCGCTTATCCGCACCCTGCAAAAAGAACATGAAAAGCGACTACAATGGAACATTCCGATATTCGTCCGGCAGGGCGAAGCCTATCAGAAAATCAAGAAACGTGTGCGCCTTGTAGCCACCACCCGGATGAGCGTGCTGATACTGGGCGAGAACGGTACGGGCAAGGAACATATCGCACAACATATACACCAACAAAGCAAACTTGCCGATAAACCTTTTGTGGCAGTGGACTGCGGAGCCTTGTCCCCGTCATTGATACAATCCGCCTTCTTCGGACACGTCAAGGGTGCGTTTACTGGTGCCGAAGCAAACAAGACGGGGTATTTTCTGGAAGCGGATGGCGGCACGCTGTTCCTTGACGAAGTGGGCAACCTAACAATGGAGATGCAACAGATGCTGCTCCGCGCCATACAGGAACGCCGTTACCGTCCCGTCGGTGCAAAGGAGGACAAAACAGCCAACGTGAGGATAGTGGCTGCAACCAACGAGGATTTGCAGAAAGCCGTAACGGAAAAGCGGTTCCGGCAGGATTTGCTCTATCGCTTGCAGGAGTATGTGATAACCATGCCGCCCTTGCGCGACTGCCCGGAAGACATCATGCCATTGGCCGAGTTCTTCCGTGAAATGGCAAACCGTGAGTTGGAACGTGAAGTAAAAGGGTTTGCCGCATCTGCCCGTAATGCCCTGCTCGCCCATGCGTGGCCGGGCAACGTGCGCGAGTTGAAACAGAAGATACAGACGGCAGTCCTGCAATCAGAAGGCGATATGATAACCGAAGCCGATTTGGAACTTGACAATGAACCGTCCGCTACTTCCGCTTGTTTTACATTGAAGAGCGGGGATGAAGAAAGAGGACGTATCCTGCGTGCTTTGAAACAAGCAGCCGGTAACAAGAAAATGGCTGCAAAGATACTGGGTATCGGCAGGACAACGCTGTATAATAAATTGGTAGAGTATGGATTGAATGAAGAAAACTGACCGGAGTATGGCTGTAAATGGCAATAATTGATTAACTTTGCAATTGTATTTCAGAAAATAGCAGGCGATCGGGTAACTTTTCGCCGATGATATAGACATAAGACCGCAAGGCGTTTCGAGCGAAAATCTGGTAAATTGAAACTACGGAGACGATTGCGTGATGCTTATGCTATGCTTACGCATAGCGTGCATTCACGTACTCTCCGTAAAGGCTTTACCAGAGCCATCGCTTGAAAGTAGTGTGAATTGCACGCTACTTTTTTGCCTCGCCAAAAAGGAAAGAAAATACGTTATGGCGAAAATACAATTACTTGCCGTTATCTCAATAGATGGCTGTCCGATGAAACTGCATCCCCGGAAGCGGTTGCTTCAAACCGAAGATTACGGTATGGATGAAATACGTGCCAATGCCCTGTATAAGCTGACATCCGACTATTCGGTATCCGTGCTTCAAGAATGGAGGGAGGAAGGTGGAAGCATTTGCCATTTGTTGGAAGTAACTGCCGGGAATACCGAATATGCCAACGGACTGTTACGGATGAACGTGATAGATGAAATCATACTATACGTTGTTCCAACCATCGACGGAAACGGAGCGCATTTTTTCAAGTCAGCACTACCTATGAATGACTGGCGGCTTATGGAGAACAAAACTTATAGGGACGGAGTAATCCGGCTTACCTATCATAAAGAGCCACGGGCATAAAATGTTCAGATTATGAACATCTTGGCGGGATTTCCGTGCTCAGAAAGTGAACACATGTTCAGAATCTGAACACATTTCACAAGGGATGCAATCAAGGATAAAATTATTTTTGAATTTTATCTTTCTGAAAAACAATGTAGTACAATTTTCTCACAATCTTTTCTCGTGTTTAGGGCTATGATTTGCACCATATATCAGTGTGCGCACACTGATAAACAAGTGTAAACCCTCAAAACAGAAAAGATAATGAACCATCTCATACTGGCGGAAACACAGTTTTTCGCCATGATAAACGGAAAAGACAACGGTAGCACGGAAACGGCATACGGCGGATTCGTGCAGGAAGTAATAAACCTGTGCTACGGCGGCAATGATGCCAAGCATATTATTGTGGCGTTGGCTTTTGCCGAAATCGAATTACAGCACCATCCACAGAACTTGTCGGTATCGGAGGAGAATGTCGTCACTGTGTATATCCGCAAGGCGTTATCCTTCATCCGAAAGATGCAGAAGATAGTATCCGCTTCTGCAATTACCTCCGTGCCACCACTAACATCCACATCCGAAACCAAAGCCACAGTCCCAGCCCTGCAATGGACCGGTAATGCCGTCGAGTTGGTAGAGCTAATCTATGCCCTCTACGCCACCGGCTGCATCAATGGCGGCAAGGCTTCGCTGAAAGAGCTTGCCCCTGTCCTCTATTCCTTTTTCGGTGTGGAGTCCAAAGACTGCTACCGCTTCTATACGGACATCAAACGCAGGAAAAGCGACAGTCGCACCTACTTCCTTGAAAAGATGCAGGACAAACTGAACGCGAAGATGCGACATGACGATGAATTGGAGCGGATGAGGAGATAAACGAATGCCAAACAAAGGATAAGCGGCCGGATTATACGGTTTCTTATCCTTCTTCATTTACAATCACTCTATTATCTGCCGGAAAGCCGATTAAAATCATTAACTTTGCAAGTATTAATCAATGACGGATGAAAATAGATAACCTCGAAATATTGAACGGACTGATTGCCGGAGCCGAAGGCGGGACAGTTGAGTTCAAAGAAACTACCGGGCAGTTGGAGCGTGGAATGGAAACTCTTTGTGCCTTCCTGAACGGTACGGGCGGCACGGTGCTGTTCGGTGTAACCGACAAGGGAAAGATTATCGGTCAGGAAGTGAGCGACAAGACGAAGCGCGATATTGCGGAAACCATCAGACGAATCGAGCCGTTTGCGACCATTGATATATCCTATACAGACATTCCGGGAACGAACAAAAGTGTTATAGCTTTATCAGCGGAAGAACAACGATATATGCGCCCGTTCACCTATAAGGGGAGGGCTTATCAACGGATAGAGAGCGTTACATCTGCCATGCCGCAGGGTATATACAACCTGTTGGTTATGCAGCGAGGCGGAACCTATGCTTGGGATTCCATGCAAAATCCCAGCTTGAAAATATCCGACCTTGACGAAACGGCAATCTTGGGCGCAGTACGTGGAGGAATCAGAGGCGGACGTTTGCCGGAAGGTTCTATGCAGGAGGATGTCCGAACCATCCTTGAAAAATTTGACTTGTTGAATGATGGAAAGCTGAACAATGCTTCCGTTGTCCTATTCGGACGAAACTTCTACCATTATCCCCAATGTCTGCTCCGTTTAGCCCGGTTCAAAGGAACGACAAAAGATGAATTTTTAGATAATCAGCGTGTGACAGGCAATATATTCAACTTGCTGGATGCTGCAATGGCATTTTTCTTCAAGCATTTGTCCCTTTCCGGTAAAATTGAAGGTTTGTACAGAGAAGAGGAACTGAATGTGCCATATAAGGCATTGAGAGAATGTTGCATAAATGCTTTTGCACATCGTGTTTACCATCGCCCCGGCAGTTCAGTCGGGATTGCTATCTATGATGACCGCGTGGAGATTGAAAACAGCGGAACATTTCCGCCTGATATTACCATTGAGAAACTGTTGGGTGGCCACAATTCCGAACCACAAAATCTGATAGTAGCCAATGTGCTGTACAAAAGTGCAGTATTGGAGAGTTGGGGACGTGGCATAGCCCTTATGGTAAACGAATGTCGCCGTGTCGGTATTCCGGATCCGGAGTTTCATACCGACGGCAATGCTGTATGGATTGTGTTTCATTATACAAGAACTACAGTAGGACAAGACCCCACAGCAACCCCACAGCAACCCTATAGTAACCCCACAGTAACCCCACAGTTAGGAAAACTGTTGTCTGCTATTGGGAACAACACTCTCTCTGCTAAAGAAATCATGGAGAAAACGGGAATGAAAGATAAAAGGAATTTCTTAAAGAACTATATCCATCCGGCAATAAATTCCGGTTTGGTCCTTTCACTTTATCCCATAGGCTCCAAGAGTCCGCAACAGAAATACTATCTTACTGATAAAGGTAAAGGTTTCCTGCAACAATAACGGGTATGGCTAAAAAGAAGAAACATAAGAATGATGTAAAAACTGATTTACCGATAATCATGGATTATGGTATCGGCAGTATATCCGTTTATGACCCGGCAGACATAATGCCATACAACGAGCCGCCAATTAGCGAACAAATCCGCTTCAAGAAACTCGGCAAAGAGATGAAATCCGAGTTCAAGTGGCTGGTATCTTCCGTAGTGATTGAGTATTGGCAAGAAAACCGACAGATACCTTTCGGTGAAGAAATGTCGAAACTCAGAACCAGACTGTTGAGAATGTTTGCCGAAGAATACAGCATACTGCTTAAAGACGATACAGAACTGAAAAATTATTTGCTGATGCTTGCCATTACCACCATCAACAAGCATCTCAAATCTGAGAATAAAAAGAGGGTGTCAAAACTCTCTTTTTAACAAAATTACCCTTGCTACAGATATCTGTGACAGGGGTAATTTTCATATTTTGGGTGTTTTGACACATCCCCTTTTTCATATATAAAGGAATCTGTTATTTCTGCTGCAACAGGTGTTTCAAGTTTTCATCATTTGCGATACGTTCCAGTTCCTCTTGAACAATCTGCTTCACTTCCTCCTTGATGCGCCTGTAATTCGCCTGAACCGTTTCCTTCATGCGGTCGTTGCCGTCCCCGTCCGTAAAGTCGGTAATGACGGGGATTTTCTTGTAGGCTTTCTCCTCGCGCTTCACCTTCTCGGCATCCACGACAATCTCGCAATGGAAAATCTTCTGCTCGATACGTTCGTTGAAGTTGTCGGATACCGAACCGACAAACATACCCTGCGTCAAGCCGGAAATCTTGCTCGGCGGGATGAGTGAATCCATCTGCGTGTTGATGGAGGTGGAAACATCCTGCCGGTTGATGGAAATGGACTGCCGTTTCTGCAACACCTTACCGAAGCGTTCGGAAAGCGTCTTGGCGGTTTCACCCACCACCTGACCGGAAAAGATATTGCCGACGGTGTTCATCACGACCTTCGCTTCTTTATCACCGTAGTCGCGCACCAACTGGCTGAAATCCTGAAAGCCCAGACACACGGCAACCTTGTTGCTTCGCGCGGTGGCGATAAGGTTGTCCAACCCCTTGAAATAAATCGTGGGCAGCTCGTCGATGATGACCGACGACTTCAGCATCCCTTTCTTGTTGATGAGTTTCACGATACGGGAGTTATACAGACCGAGAGCGGCCCCGTAGATATTCTGACGGTCGGGATTGTTGCCCACACAGAGTATTTTCGGTTCTTCGGGGTTGTTGATGTCCAGCGTGAACTCGCTGTCCGACATCACCCAATAGAGCTGCGGAGAAATCATCCTTGACAAAGGGATTTTCGCGCTTGCTATCTGCCCCATCAACTGCTCCGCAGCCCCTCCGAGCCATGCGTCCATGAACGGAGAAAGATAGTTTTCCAATTCCGGGTAAGAGGTCAGTATCGGGAAAATATCCTCATAGCGGCGGTTCAGGAACTCAATCGCATGGGGGAATGTACAATACTTGCCGTTCTGGAAAATTTTGAGATACCAGATAATAGCCGCGAAAAGGATGATGGGCGATTCTACGAAAAAGTCGCCCTGCTTTTGCACCCAACTTTTATTTAAGTTGAGCATAATGGTGTACGCACTCTCATAAGCGTCCGTAATATCCTCCATGAAGTCCGGGTGAATGGGATTGCAACGGTGCGAACGTCGCGGGTCATCGAAGTTTATCACATAAAACTTCGGTTTCACCTTGTAGCCCTCCGGGTGGTTCAGCAGATGGTTGTATGCTATCGTGGACAAGTCGCTGAATTTGAAGTCGTACACATACATCGAGAAGCCCTTTTCTATCTGCTGCTTGATGAAATTATTTACCACTGCATAGGATTTACCGCTGCCCGGAGTACCCAACACGATGGAAGCCCTAAAAGGATTCACGACATTGATCCAGCCATTGTTCCAACGCTTTTTGTAGTAAAACCGTGTCGGAAGATTGACCGAATACTCGCTTTCGATAAGCCGCGTTTCCTGCATGAAGCTCTCGTTCTCGTTGTTGAACACATCATCCATGAGGTTGTGCTTCAACAGGCGGCTCAACCACAGACCGCCCATCAGCAGGAATACATAGCCCGCACCAACGGCCAGGATATACAGTCCCGTCACCGCCTCCACCGGCAATGGCAGGGCCAGTATCCACCAGTTGAGGAAGAACAGCACGAAGCCCACGGCAAGGACCGCCCAGATTTTCCCCCACGTGATTTTCTCGCCCTTCACGCCCTTTGTCCCCAGACAGGACAGGGCAAGCAGGAGGACGGCAAATAGTTTCGTGTAGAGGATGGAACGGAACAGCCCCGCCGTGCGGTTGAAGTTCATCAGTATCCTGTCCACCACACCGATGTCCACACCCCAGAGCCGTATGGCTTCATAACAGAACCAGTACACGTTCATGACCACTAAAATAATACTCACGGCACGCAGAAAATCCATGATTTTCGCCAATGCCCTCAAATCGTCTTCTTGTTGTGACATACCTTGAAATTGTTTTGATTGTTGATACTTTGTCTGACTGATTACATTCCCAAGCCCTTGCGCTTCTTCTTTTTCTTCCTGCGCTGCATCGCCCGGATGAAGGCTTCCTCCTCGGCGTCCACTGCCGGGCCTTCGGGAGAGAACAAGCCCATGCCGTCCAAGTCCCTTCCGTATTCGGGAGTGGACGGAGCTTGCGTTTCCTCCTGACCCTCCGTGGTAATGAAAAGCGGAACCGGCGGCTGTCCGGCGTATGGCAGCGTGAAGTGTTCCTGCAAGGCGTTGGCGGACAGTTCCCTGCCCATGCGTGAGCCGTTCAACACGCATCCTGTTCGGTGGTCGATGAACGTGGCCCCGTAGATGCGTCCTTCCTCCGTATAGCGCAGCACGGTGTCAATACCTTTCTCCTTGAGTGTGGCAATGAACCTCTCCTTGTCATACGTGCCTTGCAGTACGGAAAGGACGGTGCGCTTCGTCATGTCGGCGAGTTTTCTGTCCTTGATTTCCGTTTTTGAACGGGCGAACTTTCTCTGTACGGCATCATAGCCGACGGACTTCCCGAAGAGCGAGGACTTGAAAGGATTGCCGACCTTGTTGCCACTGTCGTCCGTAACGGAATAGACCAGCCCATTATATTCCCGTCCGCGCACGTTGCCCCGCGCTTCCTCCACCGTCATATTATATAAGGAAAGGAGGGCGCGGTATTCGCCCATCGTCTGGAAACGGTAACGGCGGTTAAGTTCCTTTACCACATTCCCCGCCTGTTTCTTCACATCGCCCGCCAAAACATCCACTTTATGCAGCGGCATATCGGTACGGCGGCTTTTCCGTTCCGCGTCATGCAGCCCGTATTTCCGTTCCAGCTCGCGGGTTATCTGCTTGCTACGGTAAAAGTTGTTTCGGGTGTCTATGCTCCTGCCGTCCCCGTCCACCCGCACCGTCACGATATGCAGGTGGTGGCGGTCTATGTCCTCATGCTTGTACACCATATAGGGCTGGTTGCCGAAGCCCATCTTCTCCAGATACTCCCGCGCGATGTCCTGAAGCTCGGTGTCGGTCAGCATATCGTCGGGATGCGGGTTGAGCGAGATATGCACCACCGGCTTCTCCACCTTCGACCGCACGGGCATCAGGGCGAGGAAGTCCTCCATCGCCCGGCGGATCTCCACCGTTCCCGTACCGTCATTGTAGATGCGGTTGGTCGTCAGCAGCCGCCCTTCCTCCTTGTTGATCTTCTCCCCGTTGTAGGCAAGTGCGCCGTACAACGAGTTTCCTACGCTGATTTTTGCGACCATTTTTCCTGCATCTCTTTAGACAGTTCCACAATCTGGCGGCTCAGTTTCACGAGTTCGACGGTCTGTTGCTCCAGTTTGTAGAGCAACGCCATCGCCTTTTTCTCGGAAAAATGCAGCCTCAGTTCCTTCACGACTTGGTTGTAGTTCGTGCCTATTGCGCGGAATTGCGCATGAAAATCAGATAGCTTGGTGTAGTAATCCACCAGCGTTTTATCCACTTTCAGTACCTTGAACGGTTGCCCGAAGAAGTGCGCCTTCAGGAAAACCGACTTGGCGTAAACGCCCGACTTCTCGAACATGGAGAGGAAACGGTTGTGTTCCTCCTCGCTGAAACGGACGGTGTATCTGAACACCGCCGGATCGAGTTTGGGATTTCTCCCGCCTTTGTTTCTTTTTTTTTCACTCATATTACTTTGGATTTAGCGGTTTGACGGCATAAGCCGCCGCTTCATGGCACAGACACCGTAGGTTTGAGAGGCTTCCCGACTTCGGAGGGTAAGCCCGCCCCCTGCAAGGGCAAGGCGTTTTCCGGGATGCTCAAAATATTTTGAGCGGCTGAAAACATACCTTGCTATGTTCAGGTGAACATAAAAATCCGTCGGGGACGGATTGGGGGGAATGCCTTTCAAACTCCGGGCTGCGCCACCTGCGGCGAACCCTGCCGTTCGGGTGCAAAGTTACGCCCTTAACACAGTATCGGACAGAGGCTTGACCCGGACAATCAGTGTCAACCGGCGCAACGTGCTGCCACTTGCCGGAGAAGTGATACAAGTTCCAAAATATCCTTGTTTATTTGCAGTGTGATTCGGATGTGGGACTGAAAATACACTCCTTCCGCCGGATGTTCGGACAGCAATCCGGACATCAATCCAACCGGCTGAACACGGGTGTACATATTCAGCCGGTTTTCCAAGCACACGTCCATACGGACTGATAAAGGCGTGGGTGATTGGATAGACCGATGAATGCCCGCAGGCACAGCCGGATTAAGGAATGGCGGAATAAATGGAAGCGCGTGCGTATGTATGAATGGCAATACGCTACCGCCACCGGACAGATGTATAACCAAATAAATTATCAGACAAATGAAAGAAGCAACTTATGTGGCAATCTCCACGCAGAAAGGTGGAGCGGGTAAGACAACCCTGACAGTGCTTGTGGCAAGCTACCTGCACTATGTGAAAGGCTATAACGTAGCCGTGGTGGACTGCGATTTTCCGCAGTACAGTATCCATGATATGCGCAAGCGTGACATGAAAGCCGTCATGGAGGACGGGCATTACAAAGTGCTGGCGTATGAGCAACTCAAGCGGCTGAAGAAAAATCCGTACCCAATCAGATGCAGCCGTGCGGAAGACGCGATAAGAACCGCAGAAAATCTGGTAGAAGCGCAGCCCGACCTCGATTTCGTGTTCTTCGACCTGCCGGGAACCATCAACAACGCCGACGTGGTACAGACCATTTCCAAAATGGACTATATCTTCACGCCCATCATCGCCGACCGTGTGGTGATGGAGAGTTCCATCAAGTTCGCCACTGTCATCAACGAACAGATGATAAGCACGGGCAAGTCCGGCATCAAAGGGATTTATCTCGTGTGGAACATGGTGGACGGACGCGAAAAGACAGAACTATACAAGGCATACGACAAAGTCTGTGCCGAGTTCGCCCTGCCCATTCTGGAAACATACCTGCCGGACAGCAAGCGTTTCCGCAAGGAGACAGCGGCAGAACGCAAGGCTGTATTCCGTTCCACGGCATTCCCTGCGGACAAAACGCTGATACGCGGCAGCAACCTTGACAAACTCGCGGATGAGATTCTCGGCATCATCAAAAACTGAATGTCATGGCAAAGAAAACAAGAATCGAGGACATCGACAGCGAAGCCGTAATCAACTCGTTTCGGCTGGACGATACAAGCATTCCACCGGAAGCGAGAAGTACGGGCGGAAACGCACCTTCTCCACCTCCGAAAGAAGAATTACAGACGGTGATTACATCGCCTGCTTCCCGTCCCAAAGAGGAACCGGAACGCAAGCGCAGGAATGGCAAGCCGGAAAAGCAGGATTATGACACGGTATTCATGTGTGGATCCAATATCACGGCAAGGCTCGGCAAGCAGGTATATATCCGCAAGGAGTACCACGACCGCATACAGAAAATGCTCCATGTAATCGGAGGCAACGAGGTGACTATTGCGGCTTTTCTTGACAACGTGCTGACACACCATTTCACGCTGTTCCAAGACGAGATAGCCGAATCGTTCAAACGGCACATGGAATCCTATAATCTATAGAAACAATAAACAACAAAGAAGTATGAAAAGGACAAAGAAGAACCGACAGGCAGACTGCCTGCAAACAGGAAAGAGTGAAAGAACCGCTGCCAGCGCAGCAAAGTGTACAACCGACTACGATCAGGAAAATACCGGCGTTGACTTCCGCAAGGATAAAGGCAGAGACAAACCGCTCTCGACTTTCCTGCAAGCATCGGAAATCAAAACGCGGCAATGTATATACATCAGCCGAGAAATTCATGAGAAAGTCGCTATCGTCGCCAGTCGGATGGAAAACGGCTTGAGCATCGGCAAGTTCGTGGACAACATCCTCCGCGACCATTTCTGGCAATACGGAACGCAGTACATGGAACAGATTGAAAACGCCCAAAAAGTGAAACTATGACAAAGGTGTTTTTAATCGTATCGGTTGCCTGCAACGTGTGGTTTCTGTCCCTGTTGCTCTACGACCGCATCATGGAAGCGAAACTTATCCGTTTCTTCAGACACATTGCCGGGTTGTGGCGGTCATTGGATTGTACGGCGGCAGAGCAGGGAAAGGATAAGGACATGCCTCACGCAGACACCTCGGACATCATTGGTAAGAGCCGTTTCAAGATGGCATCGACCCGGACAACCGCTGCCATACCGGCGCAAGAAGCCGCCACTTCGGAAAAAGGCATTGAGCTGTCGGAGGAAGAGGCTACTTTTGACGACGGAAACACGGAAACCGTCTCACGCCCGACACAAGTACCGGAGGACAAACTCGATGAAACCTTTACGAGCATCCCTCCTTCGGAACTGGAGTACGGAGAGGATGAACTGGAGTACGAAGAACCTGACAAAAAGCAGGCTTCGGGAAGCAGTTTCGAGGATATTGATATGGCTGTACGCACCATACGGAAGGATTCACCGTCCGGTGAGGAAATGCGACACGCCGGAAAGGTCATGACGGAACTGGACGGGACAGAGCTTTATACAAGGATAACGGAACGCCTGACCGATGAAGCGATGAGTGACAGGCTTGCAAAGGCGATGGCTGTTTTCGTGGACACGGTGAACATGACCGTGACGCGACAAAAAGAAAAGGTGTTCGTGATACCTGACAACATAGAGGACTTCGACATCCGCGACTATGTATGACAACCCAAAAAGAACGGACATGAAAAAGTAGAATGACATTACCCACGCGCACGGCGGTACAAGGTACAGCCACCCGCAACGGAGACGCCCAAGTCCGTAGAAACAAACAGGCAACCACTAAACCAAAGTAAAGAAACAAAGTATCAACTGCCCGACAAAGGACCATCCACCCTTTTGACGGCACTAAAACAAGAACAGTTTATGAACAAGAACATCAAGAACGCTTTGAAAAGCAAGAGAACAATCCTTTCCGCGGCACTTATGGTTGCCGCCACCGCCTCCGTATTCGCACAGGGAAACGGTCTGGCAGGCATCAACGAAGCCACCTCTATGGTCTCAAGCTATTTTGACCCAGGCACGAAACTAATCTACGCCATCGGCGCGGTAGTCGGTCTTATCGGAGGCGTAAAAGTCTATGGCAAGTTTTCGTCCGGCGACCCGGACACCTCGAAGACCGCCGCTTCGTGGTTCGGGGCTTGCATCTTCCTGATTGTCGCCGCCACCATCCTGCGCTCATTCTTCCTTTAATAAACAATGTATGGCTGAATATCCGATAAACAAGGGTATCGGCCGTCCGGTCGAGTTCAAGGGTTTGAAGGCTCAGTACCTCTTCATCTTCTGCGGAGGTCTGCTGGCTCTCTTCGTCCTGTTCGTCATCCTCTACATGGTCGGCATCGACCAGTGGGTATGTATCGGCTTCGGCGCGGCATCGTCTTCCGTCCTCGTATGGCAGACCTTCGCGCTGAACGCCCGGTACGGCGAACACGGGCTGATGAAATTAGGAGCGGCAAGGAGCCATCCCCGATACCTTATCAACCGGCGGCGGATTACCCGATTATTCAAACGGCAACGAAAGGAAGAAACGACATGAGAAATACATCCAAAATGACGACACTGGAAAACAAGTTCCCGCTGCTGGCTGTGGAGCATGGCTGCATCATTTCCAAAGACGCCGACATCACGGTGGCTTTTGAGGTGGAACTGCCGGAGCTTTACACCGTGACGGGCGCGGAGTACGAAGCGATACACGGCTGCTGGTGCAAGGCTATCAAGGTGCTACCGGACTTCTGCGTCGTGCATAAGCAGGACTGGTTCATCAAGGAACGCTACAAGCCGGAGTTACAGAAAGACGACATGAGTTTTCTGAGCCGCTCCTTTGAACGCCATTTCAACGAGCGTCCGTACCTGAAACACACCTGCTACCTCTACCTGACCAAGACGACAAAGGAACGTAACCGGATGCAGAGCAACTTCAGTACGCTGTGCCGGGGGCATATCATCCCGAAGGAACTGGACAAGGAAACCGCCGGGAAGTTCATGGAGGCCGCCGAACAGTTCGAGCGCATCATGAACGACAGCGGCTTTGTCAGGCTGCGACGCCTCTCCACCGACGAGATTGTCGGGACGGAGAAGTCCGCCGGGCTGATAGAGCGTTACTTCTCGCTCATGCCCGAAGGCAACACGACCTTGCAGGACATCGACCTCTCGGCAAAAGAAATGCGTATCGGTGACAACCGCCTGTGCCTGCACACCCTCTCCGACGCGGAGGATATGCCCGGAAAGGTGACTACCGACATCCGCTACGAGAAACTTTCCACGGATCGAAGCGACTGCCGCCTTTCCTTCGCCTCCCCCGTTGGTCTGCTGCTCTCCTGCAACCACATCTACAACCAATATGTGATTATCGACAACAGCGAGGAAAATTTGCAGAAGTTCGAGAAGTCCGCAAGGAATATGCAGTCGCTATCCCGATACAGCCGGAGCAACAGCATCAACCGCGAGTGGATAGACCAGTACCTGAACGAAGCCCATTCCTACGGGCTGACATCGGTGCGGGCGCACTTCAACGTCATGGCATGGAGCGATGACGCGGAGGAGCTGAAGCATATCAAGAACGATGTAGGCAGCCAGCTCGCCAGCATGGAGTGCGTACCCCGCCACAACACCATCGACTGCCCGACGCTCTACTGGGCGGCGATGCCCGGCAATGCGGCGGACTTCCCGGCGGAAGAGAGTTTCCACACCTTCATCGAGCAGGCGGTGTGCCTCTTCACGGAGGAAACCAACTACCGCAGCTCGCTCTCGCCCTTCGGCATCAAGATGGTGGACAGGCTTACGGGAAAACCGCTGCACCTCGACATCTCCGACCTGCCAATGAAGCGGGGCATCACCACCAACCGCAACAAGTTCGTGTTGGGTCCTTCGGGCAGCGGCAAATCCTTCTTTATGAACCACCTCGTGAGGCAATACTACGAGCAGGGTACGCATGTGGTGCTGGTGGACACGGGAAACTCTTATCTGGGCTTGTGCGAGATGATCCGGCGCAAGACAAACGGGGCGGACGGCGTGTACTTCACCTACACGGAGGAGAAACCGATTTCGTTCAACCCGTTCTACACCGATGATTACGTGTTTGACGTGGAGAAAAAGGACAGCATCAAGACGCTGCTGCTGACGCTCTGGAAATCGGAGGACGACAAAGTGTCGAAGACGGAGAGCGGCGAACTGGGCGGTGCGGTGAACGCCTACATCGAGCGTATCAGGGCTGACCGGAACATCGTCCCCTCGTTCAACACCTTTTATGAATATATGCGCGACGACTACCGCCGCGAACTGGCGGAACGTGAGATAAAGGTGGAGAAGTCAGACTTCAACATCGACAATATGCTCACCACCATGCGGCAGTATTACCGGGGCGGACGCTACGACTTCCTGCTCAACTCCACGGAGAACATCGACCTGCTCGGCAAGCGGTTCATCGTCTTCGAGATTGACAGTATAAAGG
>CEAN01001004.1_pt1 | contig 26314 bp, 19 predicted proteins | sample 554991 | NCBI WGS metagenome assembly CEAN01 (sample SAMEA3182096, study PRJEB8094) | gut metagenome | biome: human; feature: gut; material: Stool; isolation source: human stools | place: Canada | collected 2012-05-01
GACCTCATGATTATGAATCATGCGCTCTAACCAGCTGAGCTATCCCGCCATTGTTTCTCGATTGCGGGTGCAAAGATAGAGCCTTTTTTTAAATCTCCAAAACATTTTCTATCTTTTTTGTGTTTAACTTAAAAAAAAGATCTTTGAAAGTACGATGGACAGGCTGTTCCTGACCCGGAAAGAAGAGATGTAATGAAGAAAGTGAATTAATTATGCCTTGTAATTAGAAAAAAGTATTTATCTTGGCACACACAATCAATAATGAATGAAGCTATGAAAAAAGAGAAAATACATTTGGAATACCTTCTGAATGCGACCTCTAAAAATATTCTTTGGTCAGCAATTAGCACACCTACCGGTTTGGAGGACTGGTTCGCAGACAAAGTAGTATCAGATGATAAAACGGTGACCTTTTGTTGGGGCAAAACCGAACAGCGTCAGGCTGGTATTGTTGCGATTCGGGCATATTCGTTCATTCGTTTCCACTGGCTTGATGACGAAAATGAAAGGGACTATTTTGAAATTAAGATGAGTTATAATGAATTGACGGGTGACTATGTGCTCGAAATTACTGACTTTTCTGAAGCGGATGAAGAGGATGATTTGAAGGAATTGTGGGATTCTCAGGTGAGTAAGTTACGGAGAACATGTGGTTTTTAGTTAACTTTCGACCAAAAATTTTTCGCACTCCTTTTTTTGTGCTAATTTTGTATCTTAATTGCATGAAACTATTAAGATGCTACGCATAAAAAGATTAGATATTTTTATAATAAAGAGTTTTTTATTACTCTTTGTCGGTACATTTTTCATCTGCCTCTTCATCTTCATGATGCAGTTTTTGTGGAAGTATGTAGACGAATTGGTGGGAAAAGGGTTGGAGATGAGTGTACTGGCTCAATTCTTCTTTTATTCTGCGTTGAGTCTGGTACCGATGTCACTACCCTTGGCAGTGTTGTTGGCTTCTTTGATAACGTTTGGTAATTTTGGTGAACGTTTTGAGTTGCTTGCCATGAAAGCGGCGGGGATTTCATTACTTAAAATCATGCGCCCGCTTATTGTTCTCGTCTTTGCCATTTGTTGTGTATCCTTTTATTTCCAGAACGTCATCGGTCCACAGGCGCAAGCCAAGTTGGGAACCCTGCTTATTTCGATGAAGCAGAAATCTCCTGAAGTTGATATTCCCGAAGGAGTTTTCTATGATGAAATAGATGGTTATAACCTGAAAGTACAAAGGAAAGACCGTAAAACGGGTATGCTTTATGATGTGATCATTTATGATTTCTCCAACAACTTTGATAATGCTCGCATTATAGTTGCTGATTCGGGACGTTTGGAAATGACCGCTGATAAACAGCATCTCTACTTGCATCTGTACAGCGGCGAGATGTTTGAGAATCTGAAAGCACAGAGCATGAGTTCGAAGAATGTTCCTTACCGTCGTGAGTCTTTCCGGGAAAAGCATTCGATTATTCAGTTCGACTCAGATTTTAATATGGCTGATGCCAGCATCATGAGCAATCAGTCCACTACCAAAGATATGATAAAAATACAGGCATCTATCGATTCTATGACCGTATTGGCCGATAGTATCGGAAGACAGTATTTTGTTGAAGCAAGTAAGGGACCCTATCGTACAGCAGTCGGATTGACGAAAGAAGATACCTTGAAAATGCAGGAAGCGCAGATTCGTGACTATAATGTAGATAGTCTGTTTGAGGCTGCTACGTTGATGAATAAGCAGAAGATTATAGCATCAGCTGTTGGGCGTACAGAGAATCTGTCGAGTGACTGGGGATTTAAGAGCTTTACGATGACCCAGAATGACTTCAGTATAAGGAAACATAAAATAGAATGGCACCGGAAGATCACGATTTCTCTATCCTGTCTTTTATTCTTTTTCATTGGTGCACCTTTGGGAGGGATTATTCGTAAAGGTGGATTGGGAATGCCTGTTATTGTTTCCGTACTTACCTTTATTATTTACTATATAATAGACAACACGGGTTATAAAATGGCCCGTGATGGAAAGTGGATTGTGTGGATGGGGATGTGGATGAGTTCTGCCATTCTGGCTCCGCTTGGATATTTCCTGACTTATAAATCGAATAAAGACTCCGTTGTATTGAATACGGATGTATATATCTCTTGGTTCAAAAGAGTGTTTGGGGTACGTAGTGTCCGACATCTGTCCAAGAAGGAAGTTATTATTCATGATCCGGATTATCAACGTCTTCCGTTCGATTTGAATGGCCTTTCAGAGGAGTGTAGGGCTTATATGCAAAAGAACCGATTGGCCAAGGCACCCAATTATTTTAGCCTGTGGATGTCCGGCGGGCAAGATCAGGAAATTATCGCTATAAACAACCGTATGGAAGCATTGGTTGATGAGATGTCTAATACCCGTTCACTGATACTACTTCAGAAGTTGGAAAAATATCCGATTATCCCTGTAAATGCGCATGTGCGCCCATTCCATAATTATTGGCTTAATATGGCAATAGGAATTGTGATTCCTATCGGTCTGTTCTTTTATTTCCGGATCTGGGCTTTTCGTATACGTCTGAATAAAGACATGGAGCGGATTATCGCATTGAACCGGGATGTGGAATTGACAATAAAAGATATTAATAACGAAAACAAGATATAAAAGTATGGAACTAATCAGACTGAATACCATTGAAGAGGCGATAGCTGACTTCAAAGAAGGTAATTTTGTAATTGTGGTAGATGATGAAGATCGTGAAAATGAAGGTGATTTCATTATTGCTGCCGAGAAGATTACTCCGGAAAAAGTAAATTTCATGCTGACTCACGGTCGTGGAGTACTTTGTGCTCCAATCACAGAAGAACGTTGCGCTGAGTTGGAACTGGATATGCAGGTGTCGTCCAACACTTCAATTTACGAAACTCCGTTTACTGTTACTGTCGACTTGCTTGAGGGGTGTACAACCGGAGTTTCCATGCATGACCGTGCAATGACTATTCGCGCTTTGGCTGATCCGAAGACAAAACCTGCCGACCTGGGGCGTCCGGGACATATCAATCCTTTGCGTGCCCGCTCTCGCGGGGTACTTCGTCGTGCAGGTCATACCGAGGCAAGTGTCGATCTGGCTAAGCTTGCCGGATTATATCCTGCCGCTGCATTGATCGAAATTATCAATGAAGACGGCACCATGGCCCGTCTGCCTCAGTTGGTAGAAGTAGCCCGTCGCTTCGGATTGAAAATAATCTCCATTAAAGATCTGATTGCTTATCGTCTCCAGATGGAGTCTATTGTCGATAGAGGTGTTGAAGTGGATATGCCTACACAGTTCGGGCATTTCCGTCTGATACCTTTCCGCCAGAAATCAAATGGAATGGAACACATTGCATTGATAAAGGGAACCTGGGATACAGACGAACCGATTCTGGTGCGTGTGCACTCTTCTTGTATGACGGGTGATATCTTTGGTTCATGTCGTTGTGAGTGTGGTGAACAGCTTCACAAAGCTATGGAAATGATTGAGGCTGCCGGTAAAGGGGTGATCGTTTACATGAATCAGGAAGGTCGTGGCATCGGCCTGATGAATAAGATTGCTGCTTATAAACTTCAGGAAGAAGGTTATGACACGGTAGATGCCAATCTCCATTTGGGTTTTGATGCCGACGAACGTGATTATGGAGTCGGTGCACAGATTTTGCGTGAGATCGGAGTGAAGAAGATGAAACTGATGACTAACAATCCGGTGAAACGTATCGGTCTGGAAGCCTATGGGTTAGAGATTACCGAGAATGTGGGAATTGAGATTAAGCCGAATCCTTATAATGAACGCTACCTGAAGACTAAGAAAGATAGAATGGGTCATACGCTTCATTTTAATAAGTAAACTGTCTATTTGCTTTCATATATCAAATATTATAGTTTATTTTGCAATCAAATTCACTCAACAACAATAAAATAGATACGAAATGAACCAACTATCAGACCGTTTGAACAGCTTGTCGCCCTCGGCGACTCTTGCTATGTCGCAAAAAAGTGCTGAGCTGAAAGCTCAGGGTGTTGATGTAATTAACCTCAGTGTGGGAGAACCTGACTTCAATACTCCCGACCACATCAAAGAAGCTGCCAAGAAAGCGGTAGATGACAACTTCTCTCGCTACTCTCCGGTTCCGGGTTATCCGGCTTTGCGTAATGCTATCGTAGAGAAACTGAAGAAAGAAAACGGTCTGGAATATACAGCCGCTCAGATTTCTTGTGCAAATGGGGCAAAACAATCTGTATGTAACACTATTATGGTGTTGGTGAATCCGGGTGACGAGGTCATTGTACCTGCTCCTTATTGGGTAAGCTATCCTGAAATGGTGAAACTGGCAGAAGGTACACCGGTGATTGTGACTGCCGGTATCGAACAGGATTTCAAAATTACTCCTGCGCAACTGGAAGCTGCCATTACTCCCAAAACCAAAGCATTGATACTTTGCTCACCGTCTAACCCGACCGGTTCGGTTTACAGCAAAGAAGAATTGGCCGGTTTGGCTGCTGTGTTGGCAAAGTATCCACAAGTCATAGTCGTTGCCGACGAGATCTATGAACACATCAATTATATCGGAAAACATCAGAGCATTGCTCAGTTCCCCGAGATGAAAGACCGTACCGTGATTGTTAACGGTGTGTCAAAGGCGTATGCGATGACCGGATGGAGAATTGGGTTCATAGCCGGCCCGGAATGGATTGTGAAGGCTTGCAATAAACTTCAGGGACAGTATACTTCAGGCCCTTGTTCGGTATCTCAGAAGGCTGCCGAGGCTGCTTATACAGGTTCTCAGGCTCCGGTTGAGGAGATGCGTCAAGCCTTCGAACGTCGTCGTGACCTGATTGTAAAATTGGCAAAGGAAGTTCCCGGATTTGAGGTAAATGTACCGGAAGGTGCTTTCTACCTGTTCCCTAAATGCAGTTCTTTCTTTGGTAAATCAGCGGGTGACCGTAAGATTGAGAATTCGGATGATCTGGCGATGTATCTGCTTGAAGATGCTCACGTAGCATGTGTAGGCGGTACTTCTTTCGGAGCTCCTGAATGCATTCGCATGAGTTATGCTACCAGCGATGAAAATATCGTTGAAGCAATTCGCCGTATTAAAGAAGCATTGGCGAAGTTGAAATAAGATTCAGCCAATCAGATAAAAAAGGAGGGTGTTATCTGTGAAAAGGTGCATCCTTCTTTACTTTTAGAGTATTTGGTTTCGATACTCTATTCTCTAAAGAGACATTACAACACAAAATATACACAACACATGAAGAACATTTTTTTTATCTGCTTATTCTTAAGCATGAGCCTCGCCGTATCCGGTAAGAAGGCTCAAGTGAGTATCTCCTGTCTGAAAACCGAGATGCTTGTAAATCCCCAAAACATTGATTGTCCCTCTCCCCGTTTGAGTTGGGAGATTTTATCTAATGTGAGAGATGTAAGACAAGTCTCCTACCATATCCTCGTATCCACTTCGTTGGAGAAATTAAACCGGGAAGAAGGTGATTTGTGGGATACGGGTGATGTGGCGTCCGATCAGTCCGCATATATTTCGTATGGCGGCGATATGCTCGATAGCCGTATCCAATGTTATTGGAAAGTGAGGGTAAAAACCAATAAAGGTATTTCCGCTTGGAGTGAACCTGCCAGTTGGGAGATGGGACTGTTGCATCCGTCGGACTGGCAGGCTGTGTGGATAGGGAGAGCTTTTCCACAAGATAAGCTGGAGGGGAATACGCGAGTCCCTGCCCGTTATCTGCGCAAACCTTTCAATTTGAACTCGAAGAAAGTGAGAAAGGCTACCCTGTACATTTGCGGATTAGGATTTTATGAGGCCTATATTAACGGAAAGAAGATTGGAGATCAGGTATTGGCTCCTACGCCTACGGATTATTCCAAATCGGTGAAGTATAATCGGTTTGATGTGACCGGACAATTATTAAAGGGAGCTAATGCCATCGGTGTCATCTTGGGCAACGGACGGTATACTTCGATGCGTATGCCGGGAGTGCGCCATTTTGATGTACCTAAAATGATTGCCCAACTTGAGGTATACTATGAAGATGGAGAGAAACGGGTGATTGCGAGCGATGCTTCCTGGAAAATAACGGCCGAAGGTCCCATCGGGACAAATAATGAGTTTGACGGTGAAGAGTATGATGCAAGAAAAGAGATGCCGGGATGGAATACATATCCGTTTGATGATACGAAGTGGCTTCAGGCAGAAGTTGTAAGCCTGCCGGGAGGAAAGTTGGAGGCCCAACTCAATCGTAATATGAAAGTGATGGATACCGTGAAACCTATCGGTATTACCGAATCGGCTCCCGGAGTATATATTCTGGATATGGGACAAAATATGGTCGGTTGGCTTCGCATGAAAGTAAAGGGGCAATCCGGCGATACGTTGAAACTGCGTTTTGCCGAGTTGTTGCAGAAAGACGGTTCTATTTATACGGCAAATCTGCGAACGGCACATTCGGCAGATACCTATATCTTAAAGGGAAATTCTATGGAAGAGTGGCAACCGACTTTTACTTATCATGGATTTCGTTTTGTTGAATTGACGGGTTTCAGGGAAAAACCTTCTCTATCCGACTTCGAGGGACAAGTGATTTATGATGAAATGGAGACTACGGGTAATCTGGAAACCTCCGACCCGATGATCAACAGGATTTACAAGAACGCTTATTGGGGTATACGTGGTAATTATCGCGGCATGCCTACCGACTGTCCGCAACGTGACGAACGTATGGGGTGGCTGGGTGACCGTGCGGTTGGTTCGCAAGGAGAAAGTTATATTTTTAACAATCATCTTCTTTACGCCAAATGGCTCGATGATATTGAACAGGCGCAGAAAGAAAATGGAGCTGTACCCGATGTGGCTCCTAACTACTGGGACGTTTGCACTGACAATATGACCTGGCCCGGTGCCTATTTAATCATAGCAAATATGCTTTATGATCAGTTTGGCGATAAACAACCCATCATCAAACATTATCCTTCGATGAAGAAGTGGATGCGTTATATGAAAGATAAGTATATGGTAGATCATATTATGACGAAAGATAATTTTGGAGACTGGTGTATGCCTCCCGAATCTCCCGAACTGATCCACTCTAAAGATCCTTCACGTATCACGGAAGCTGCGGTGCTGGGAACAACCTTTTATTATTATTTGTCCAATTTGATGGTACGGTTTGCAGCGTTGGCCGGTTATCCGCAGGATGCTGAAGATTTTCGGAAAGAGAGTGAACTGGTTAAAGAAGCTTTTAATTCAAAATACCTTCATACGGAATTGGGGTATTATAGCAACAATACAGTTACTGCAAATATCCTTTCCCTGCGGTTCGGCATGGTTCCTGAGGCTTATAAGGAAGTCGTGTTCCGGAATATAGTTGAGAAAACAATGAAAGATTTCAATGGGCATGTCAGTACCGGCCTGGTCGGTATCCAGCAGTTGATGCGCGGACTATCGGATTATGGAAGAACTGACCTCGCCTATCGGATAGCGACTAACCGGACTTATCCGAGTTGGGGATATATGGTAGATAATGGGGCAACCACAATCTGGGAGCTGTGGAATGGTAATACAGCCGACCCGGCTATGAATTCTGCCAACCATGTGATGCTGTTGGGCGATCTGATTGTATGGGCATATGGCTATCTGGGAGGTATCAGCAATGCTCCCGGGAGTGTCGGTTTTAAACAGATACAGCTAAAGCCTTACCCGGTAGATGGCCTCGATTTTGTGAATACTTCGTTTCACTCTATCTACGGTGAGGTGAGAAGTCATTGGAAAAAAGAGGACGGTTCGTTCTGTTGGGATATCTCGGTGCCGTGCAATACTTCTGCTTTGGTTTATGTGCCGGTAGCAGATAAAAGTATCGATCCGAAAGAAAAGAAGCGGATCGTCGGAGAGGGGGGGACTTTTCTCCGGATGGAAGGTAGTTATGCTGTCTTTAGTTTTCCTTCGGGAAGTTATCGATTGAAGACACGGTTATAATTTGCCAAACGTCTGAAAAGAAATAAATAAAGGCTGCTTTCCATTAGGAAGGCAGCCTTTATCTTTTTTGTTGGGGATTGTATTATTCAGCTGGGTGAATTGCTTCAGAAGGACATACATCTGCGCAAGTACCACAATCTGTACACTGCTCAGGATCAATTGAGTAAATATCACCTTCAGAGATAGCGCCAACCGGACACTCGTCAATACAAGTTCCGCAAGCAATACAATCTTCACTAATTACGTAAGCCATTTTGTTTGATATTTTAATTATTAGTACTAATTTGTAGGTACAAAAATAGAGTTTTTAATCATTAGTTGGTATCGTTTTTGATTAAAATGTTTTAATTTGTATATCTTCTAAATAAGGAAAACACTATTTTTGCATTGATTATTAAATACGTATGCAATTATGCCTTTAAATTTACCCGATAAGCTTCCTGCGATAGAACTATTAAAAGAGGAGAATATCTTTGTGATAGATAACTCCCGCGCAACACAACAAGACATCCGTCCGCTACGAATTGTTATCCTCAACCTGATGCCGTTGAAGATTACGACAGAAACAGACTTGGTGCGTTTACTCTCAAACACTCCGCTTCAGGTGGAAATTTCTTTTATGAAGATTAAAAGCCACACCTCGAAGAATACACCGATAGAGCACATGAAAACATTTTATACCGACTTCGACAAGATGAGAGAAGACAGGTATGACGGTATGATTATCACTGGTGCACCGGTAGAGCAAATGGATTTTGAGGAAGTGAACTATTGGGATGAAATAACGGAAATATTCGACTGGGCACGTACCCATGTCACCTCCACACTCTATATTTGTTGGGCAGCACAGGCGGGACTGTATCATCATTACGGTATCCCCAAGTATGCTTTGGATAAGAAAATGTTCGGCATTTTCAAGCATCGCACGCTGCTTCCGCTGCATCCCATCTTCCGTGGCTTCGATGATGAATTCTATGTGCCCCATAGCCGGCATACGGAAGTGCGAAAGGAAGATATACTGAAAGTACCGGAATTGACATTACTTTCCGAGTCGGATGATTCGGGGGTATATATGGTGGTAGCCCGTGGCGGACGTGAGTTTTTTGTTACCGGGCACTCCGAGTACTCTCCACTGACACTGGATACGGAATATCGCCGGGATGTTTCGAAAGGGCTTCCCATCGAGATTCCCCGTAACTATTACGTGAATGATGATCCGGACAAAGGACCGCTGGTGCGTTGGCGCGGACATGCCAACCTGTTGTTCTCCAATTGGCTGAACTATTTCGTCTATCAGGAGACTCCTTATAATATTGAAGATATCCGATGATAAAACAACGTAAAATAGAATTGCTGGCTCCGGCCAAAAATCTGGAATGTGGCATAGCTGCTATTGATCATGGAGCGGATGCTGTGTATATCGGTGCGTCGAAGTTTGGTGCCCGCGCGGCGGCAGTCAATTCATTGGAGGACATAGCTGCTTTGGTAGAGTATGCCCATCTGTACAATGCCCGGATTTATGTGACAGTCAATACTATCTTGAAAGATGAAGAACTGCAAGAGACGGAGAAGATGATTTGGGCTTTGTTCCGTGCCGGTGTAGATGCACTGATTGTGCAGGATATGGGAATCACCGGCCTGAATCTGCCGCCTATTCCGCTGCACGCCAGTACCCAGATGGATAACCGTACGGTGGAGAAGGTGCGATTTCTGGCTGATGCCGGTTTCCGGCAAGTGGTGTTGGCGCGCGAACTTTCGCTGCGTGAGATCAGCAAGATACACGAAGCTTGTCCGGATGTACCTTTGGAAATATTCGTGCATGGAGCTCTTTGTGTCAGCTATAGCGGGCAGTGTTATGTCAGTCAGGCTTGTTTCGGGCGTAGCGCCAACCGGGGCGAATGTGCCCAGTTTTGCCGTTTGCCGTTCAGTCTGGTCGATGCTGAGGGACGGGTGATCGTGAAGGACAAGCACCTCCTTTCACTCAAAGACCTCAATCAGAGTGACGAATTGGAAGCACTGCTCGATGCCGGTGCCTCTTCTTTCAAGATAGAGGGACGACTGAAGGATGTCTCTTATGTAAAGAATGTGACGGCTGCCTATCGCCGGAAGCTGGATGCCATCTTTGCCCGCCGCAAAGAGTACGCGCGTGCCTCGTCCGGGAGTTGCCGTTATGCCTTTAACCCTCAGCTCGACAAGAGTTTCAGCCGAGGCTTTACCCATTATTACCTGCATGGACGTACCAAGGACGTTTTTTCGTTCGACACCCCTAAGTCGTTGGGCGAGGAGATGGGTACGATGAAAGAGGCAAGAGGAAACTATCTGACCGTAGCGGGATTGAAATCTTTTAATAACGGTGACGGGGTGTGCTACATCGATGAGCAAGGCAGGCTGCAAGGCTTCCGCATCAACCGGGTGGAGGGCAATAAGCTTTATCCGCAGGAGATGCCCCGTATCAAGCCCCGTACGGTGTTATATCGAAATTTCGATCAGGAGTTTGAAAAGATTCTGGCTCGTAAGTCGTCCGAGCGCAGGATAGCTGTGTTTGTCCGATTGACGGATACTCCTTTCGGATTCGCCCTGACACTGACAGATGAAGATGATAACAGTGTAACCCTGTCTCTGGCACGTGAGAAAGAGCCGGCACGTACACCACAGGAAGAGAATCTGAAAACACAGTTGGCTAAGTTTGGCAACACCCCTTTCGAAGCGGTACGCATCGATATCGATTTTGCCGGGAACTGGTTTCTACCTGCTTCGGTACTCGCCGATTTTCGCCGGCAGGCCGTTGAGAAACTGATTTCCGCCCGCCGTATCAATTATCGGAGGGAATTATTTGTACTGAAACCTACCGCTCATGCCTTTCCGCAAAGCACGCTTACCTATCTGGGAAATGTGATGAATGGGCAAGCCGTTTCTTTCTATGCCGGGCACGGCGTGGCAAGCATCGCTCCTGCTTTTGAGCGGGCACCGGCAGAAAAGGCGGTATTGATGTTTTGCAAACATTGCCTGCGCTACAGCATGGGATGGTGTCCTGTCCATCAACGGGAACGCTCTCCGTACCGTGAGCCTTATTATCTGGTGTCGACAGATGGTAAACGCTTCCGCCTGGAGTTTGACTGTAAGAACTGCCAAATGAAAGTGAATGCCGTATGAGAGAGAAGGTCCGGTTCTGCGTAGCCTTGTGTTGTTCGGTGGTCATGGTTCTGTTGGCCTCTTGCCGTTATTCCCTGCCCGATCTTCCGGCGGAGGGAATGAGCCGGAAGACCAAAGACTCTCTGACTTACCTTTCCAAGTATCATTATACGTGGAATACGAACCTGGAGGTGTTGGACGATTCGGTTCGTCTGGAATATCTTCCGTTGAAGGATGCCTATGTCAATCTGTATAAAGGTGACCGTGTGGTTGTGGCAGAGTTTTCTGTCCATCCGCAGGACAGTGTAGACAGTATCTGGGTAAAAGTAGCCCATTCTCAGGAAGTGCAGGGGTGGGTACGCAATAAAGAGTTGGTGCGTTCGTTCGTACCGACTGATAGTATTTCGCAGTTCATCCATCTGTTCAGCGATACCCACGCTTCATATTTCGTTTTTATATTCGCCTTGTTTGTCGGGGTCTATCTGCTCCGTGCTTTTATGAAGAAGCGGTTACAGATGGTTTACTTTAATGATATCGACAGCGTCTATCCGTTGTTTCTTTGCCTGTTGATGGCATTCAGCGCTACAGTCTACGAGACGATGCAGGTGTTTGTACCCGACACCTGGGAGCATTTTTACTTCAATCCCACCTTGTCTCCGTTCAAGGTGCCTTTCATTCTTTCGGTATTCCTGACCGGCATTTGGCTGTTTATCATCGTCACTTTGGCCGTACTTGATGATCTGTTCCGTCAGCTTACTCCTGCCGCTGCTGTTTTCTACTTGCTGGGACTGATGTCGTGCTGCATTTTTTGTTACTTCTTCTTTATTCTCACCACACACATCTATATCGGCTATTTCTTTCTGGCCTGTTTCATCTGGCTTTTTGTAAAGAAAGTACGTAGAGGCTCCGGCTATAAATACCGTTGTGGAAACTGTGGACAAAAGCTTCGGGAGAAGGGTCAATGTCCTCACTGTGGGGCTGTTAACGAATAAATCGGGAATGTGGTATGAATGTTGGGGAGATCTCTCCGTTGGTTTAAAACCAAGAGGAGTTTACCCAAAAAGGTAAGGGGCATTGGTTTTAAACCAACACCCCTTACCTGTTAAACTAAAAATTAGTCGATCTTATGTCTGGTTTTATTATATTAGAATCGGCATCTTATGTCTACCCCGAAGTGTACCGGACGTCCTTTCTGCATAAATCCGTTGCCCATCGATTCGAAGTAGAAAGTAGCATACTTCTTATCCAGCGCATTGCGAACCCAGAAGTCGATTTGCCCGTTCCCCTTCGCCAGGCTGACACGGCCGTTCAGCGTTCCGTAGAATGACTGGCTTACATCGTTTTGCTCTGTCCAGTAGATGCGTCCGGCACCATTATAATTCACGTTCACCTGTACACGGTCCAGCCAGTGGCGGGGAGCAATGCGGAAGATGTATTGCCCACCCACGTTGAGGGTATGTTTCGGAACGAAAGGTACATAATTGCCGTCATAGCTGATTTCATTTTGTCCCCGGTCGATGGTTTTATAATCGGTGAACGTGGCATACGTATATCCGTAGCTTGCGTTCATGCTGAGAGCATCGGTCAGGTTAGCACGCAGTGCCGCTTCAGCCCCATAGCTCCGGCTTTTGCCGGCATTGACCGTAATACGCCCCAATCCGCTTTTGGCAAACTGGGCGATTTGCTGATCACGCGTATCCATCAGGAAGGCGGCAAGATCCATCCACAGCTTACCTTCCCACAGAGTGAGGTGACTGCCCACTTCGTAATTCCAGGAATATTCGGGCTTGTAGATGGTCGATGCTTTCGGATCCGCATTCTCACCCGCATCCGGAATATTCGACAAGATGCGGTCTGCGATGGCCTGCGGCATGCCTTGAGTCACGAGGCGGTCGAAGATCTGTTTCGTGCCTGCCTTGATCTGTCCCTGCATGTCGTTTTGCATATTACCCTGTATCAGATCCGAGAACATCTGTATATTGTATCCTCCCGAACGGTATCCGCGTGATACGGTGGCATATACGTTGTGACCCTTCTTCCATTCGTATTGCAGGGCGAACTTGGGTAATAGCTGCAGATAGTCGTTGCTGAACTTGCCGTTCAGGCGTGGTGAACTGGTCTGTTCCAGGCGTACAGGCATGAAAGGGCTTGTCATGTTGAACTGATAGTCAATGGTACTGCCCGAGTTGTATTTCATCCAGTTCTTTTCGTAGTCCAGACGTAGTCCTACGGTAGCCGAAAGCCCTTCTATCAGCAAGTCACGGAAGGTGGACTGATGATAGACTGCTCCACTGAGGATCGGTGTGTGGAAGCGTCCGTCCACCAACAACGTAGGGTTCGTGATGTTCAGGTTCATTTTCATTCCCATCGCCGAGAGATCGGGGAAGTGACTGTTGATGCCTTTCTCCAGCATTTCTGTCACCCCGTCTTCCTTGAATGTAACCGGTCCGTTGGTGGTGAGCCACTGATAGAACCCGAAGGCACCTGTGGTCCATTCCCAGCGTCGTCCGGATTTCGATTTGAGGACGATTTCTTCGGAGATCGTGGTCAGCTTCTGCTTCTGTTCCAGCACATAGATATTGGCAGGAGAGAAGTCTTGATCGATAAACATACGGTCACGCAAGTGTTGCAGTCCCGTTACCGAACTCAGTGTGAAGTGGTCTCCCTGATATTCCAGATTCAACCCTGCATTCAGCAGATTGCGATAGTAACTGCTGGGATCATTGTAGGCCGGTTTCAGGTAGGTTCCCGTGTGCTTGTCATAAGCTCCGTAAGCATATCCTCCCTGATCGCTGTACTCATAGCTGACGTTCAAGTCCAGCTTCATGTTCTCGCTGGGCAGGTAGATGCCTCGGAACCGTCCTCCGGCAGCTTGGCTTTTGTCTATCTTTTTGTTAAGGTAGGTATTCTTGAAAAAACCTCCTCCGTATTCATAAAATGCTCCGGTGGAGAAGGCAAACTGATTCGACATGCGGTGATAGTGAGTCACGGAAGCATTGTAATTATCGTAAGTTCCGGCACTCAGTCGAAGGTCGGTGCCTTGATAACTGAAAGGCGATTTGGTGTGTACCTTGATCAGTCCTCCCATGGTGTTGCGTCCATAGAGGGTTCCCTGCGGACCGCGCAACACGTCGATGCGCTCAATGTCGGCATAGTTGAAGTCGAAAGCTGATTTGTCGATGTAAGGGACATTGTCTACGTACAAACCTACTGACGGTGTATTGATGCGTGAACCGATCCCACGGATGTAGATGGCGGAAGTCAGTTTCGAGCCATAGTCGGGGATGAAGATATTCGGAACAAGTGCCGTCAGGCTCTTGATGGAGTTCACCTGATTGGCCTGCATATCCTGTTGTGAGAGCATGGTTACCGCGGTTGGCTGTTCGCGTAGTTTGCGGTTTTCTTTCGGAGCTGCGATGACTACAATCTCTTCCACATCTATCACTTTCAGTGTGTCTTTCGGAAGCTCTTCAGCCCATGTGCCACTGGCAGAAAAGAGGGCAAGGGCAATAAGAATACTGTTTTTCTTCATGTGCTGTATCTTTTCATTGATTCGTTTGCAAAGATGCAGCAAAAAATGTTAAACGGCAATCCTCATTTATTAGGATATATGCTTTCACCATGGATTCACCACATAGTTCGCTATATGCGGTCTGCCTCCACATACCCGTTCATCACCGCATAGATGGTTAGGCCCGAAACCGATTTGATGCCCAGCTTTTCGGTAATGTTCTTCCGATGCGTGATTACGGTGGTCAGGCCGATATTCAGTTTGTCCGCGATCTCTTTGTTGATCAGTCCTTTGGTGATCAGGACCAGAACCTCGATTTCGCGTGCCGAGAGTTCGTGTCCGGTGGTCGGCGGGGTAGGAGGCATGTCCTTTACCGGATAGCCGTCATGATGTGCATGCTGGTGGAGCTTTAGGATGTCTTTTACCAACTGTTCCTCTGCCTGGTAGATGTTGAGTATGGGGACGCCGGAGAGTTGGAACTGGTGGCTGTCTCCCGCCAACACGATGGTTTTCCGCTTTCGGGGGAGGAAGAAAGCGTTGTGCTCCACATAAATCTGTGCCGAGATGAAGTAGTGGGCATACATGTCCGGGGTGTCATCTGTCAGTTCGCCGAAGCTATGGAACGTGCGGATGACTGCCATGGGGATCATTCTCTCCAGGATTGTTTTCAGTCCCAGGCTGGTGAGGGTGTTCGCCTCTACGATAGCTATTTCTGGTTGGTGATTCATCATAAGTCTATGGATTCATAAATTGTGCTACTGCTTCTGCGCATCGTTCTCCATCGATTCCCGCCGAGACGATGCCGCCCGCATAACCGGCTCCTTCGCCACAGGGGAAGAGACCGCGTAAGGTGATGTGTTGCAGGGTATCCTTGTCTCGTACGATGCGGACCGGAGAAGAGGTACGGGTTTCTACCCCTATCATTACGGCTTCGTTGGTCAGGAAACCGTGGCTGCTGCGCCCGAACTGTTGGAAGCCTTGTGACAGTCGTCCGGCAATGAATTCCGGCATCCAGAAATGCAAGGGAGAGGATATCAATCCGGGGCTGTACGAAGACTCCGGCAAGTCGTAACTCAGTTTCTTGCGTGTAAAGTCCACCATGCGTTGTGCGGGTGCCGTTTGGCGTCTGCCTCCTTGCAACCAACACTGGCGTTCCAACTCTTCCTGGAAGTGCAGCACAGCCAGTTCGGGGAAGGTTTCTTCTGCTTCATTGTTTACCGTTAACCGTTTATCGTTGATGATGTCTTCCGGTTGTATCTCCACCACCATTCCCGAGTTACTCCACCGGGATCCGCGATTGGATGGCGACATTCCGTTGACTACCACCTGTTCGGGACCGCTGGCCGCCGGTACGATGAATCCCCCGGGACACATGCAGAAACTGTATACTCCGCGGCCGTCCACTTGTGTGACGAAACTGTATTCGGCAGCCGGCAGGTATTTACCTCTTCCGCTCCGGTTGTGGTATTGTATTTGGTCTATCAGTCCTGCAGGATGTTCCAGACGCACTCCGACGGCTATTCCTTTGGCTTCGATAGTCACATTGTTGGCGGCCAGCCAGCGATATACATCTCTTGCCGAATGACCTGTTGCCAGGATGACCGGACCGAGGAATGTTTCACCCGTATTCGTCTCTATTCCTTTCACTTCTCCCTGTTCGATGATCAATGCATCCATCCGTGTCTTGAAGTGTACCTCGCCTCCACATTCAATAATCGTATTGCGCATATTCTCTATCACCCGTGGCAGCTTGTCCGTGCCGATATGCGGATGGGCATCTACCAGAATGGCCGTAGAAGCACCATGTTGGCAGAATACATTGAGTATCTTGTCCACATTCCCGCGCTTCTTGCTTCGGGTATACAGCTTTCCGTCCGAGTATGCACCGGCTCCTCCTTCACCGAAACTGTAGTTCGATTCCGGGTCTACCCGATGCTCCCGGCTGATCTGTGCCAGGTCTTTCTTACGTTCGCGCACATTCTTGCCACGCTCCACGACGACAGGACGCAGCCCCAGTTCTATCAGCCGTAATGCGGCAAACAGTCCTCCGGGGCCTGCACCTACCACAATAACCTGCGGTTTTCTTTCCACATTATTATATATAGTATGTTCGTACTCATCGTCCTTAGGCATTTCGTTCAGGTATACCCGAACTTTGAGATTGACGTAGATCGTGCGTTGGCGGGCATCGATACTCCGTTTCAGTGTACGCAGGGCGGTAATATCGCGCTGATTCAGTCCTTTCTCCTGTGAAAGGTATGCTTTGAGTTGCTGCTCGCTGGCGGCAATTTCGGGGAGGATGCGGAGTTGGTATTCTTGTATCATGGTTTACCACAGAGTGACACAGAGTTTCACTGAGTCTTTTTTAATTAAACAATATATCTTCTGATGCCTTCTTTGAGGCTTCTTACATTAAAATTGATAAGCAGGCCATATTTGATTCCTGATAGTTTTAAATAGGTTATTAGCTGTGCGGTGTGAACGGGATGTAATTTTTCTACAGCTTTTATCTCTATTATAACAGCATTGTTGACTACAATATCCAATCTGTAACCTGCATCTACTTTAATGTTTTTATATACTACGGGTAGTGCTTTCTGTTTTTCTACGTTTAATCCACATTGGATTAATTCGTAGCATAAGCATTCTTCATAAGCACTTTCTAGTAATCCGGGTCCTAAAACAGTATGTACTTCATAAGCTTTCTTTAGTATCAGTCCTGTTAATTCATTTATCTCCATGTTTTAATGTTTAATGGTAAGAACTCTGTGTGACTCCGTGTTCTCTGTGGTGAACTCACCCGAAGAGCGTCCGGAATGCTTCTTCCACCTTTCTTACCGGCACCAGTTCTATCCTCAGCTTCTTTGTATCGATGCCCTGCATGTTGTATTTAGGTAGGATGAACCGTTTGAACCCGAGCTTCTCAGCTTCACCGATACGTTGTTCGATCCGGTTTACCGGACGGATTTCACCGGATAATCCGATTTCTCCGGCCATGCAAACCTCAGGTTCGATGGCAGCATCCATATTGGATGAAAGGATGGCACTGATAACAGCCAGGTCGATGGCAGGGTCGTTAACCTTCAGTCCTCCGGCAATATTTAGAAAGACATCTTTTTGTGCCAGCTTAAATCCGACACGTTTCTCTAATACGGCCAGCAGCATGTTCATGCGGCGAATATCGAATCCCGTTGCCGAACGTTGCGGATTGCCGTAAACCGCAGAGCTGACAAGTGCTTGCGTCTCTATCAGGAAGGGTCTTACCCCTTCGATGGCAGATGCGATGGCTACCCCGCTCATGCCTTCGTGGTCCTGCGACAGTAACAATTCCGAAGGGTTGCTGACTTGGCGAAGCCCGTCTTGACGCATCTCATAGATGCCCAATTCAGCGGTACTTCCAAAGCGGTTCTTGATGCTGCGCAGAATACGGTACATATAATGCTGGTCTCCCTCGAATTGGAGTACGGTGTCTACGATGTGCTCTAGAACCTTCGGTCCGGCAATGCTGCCTTCTTTGTTGATATGCCCGATCAGCAACACCGGGGTATGCGTCTCTTTGGCAAAACGGAGGATGGATGCCGAGCACTCCCGGACTTGCGCGATGCTTCCCGGTGACGATTCGATGCTTTCGGTCGATATCGTCTGTATGGAGTCGATGATTACTAGGTCCGGACGTGTATTTTTGATATGTACATAGATCTGTTCCAACGATGTTTCGCAGACAATCAGGCAGTCGCTCGAAGTTCGGGTTAACCGGTCGGCACGAAGTTTCAGTTGCCTTGCGCTCTCTTCTCCCGAGATGTAGAGTATCCTCCGCTCAGGCATGTGGAGCACGGTTTGGAGCACCAGTGTGGACTTCCCGATGCCGGGTTCGCCACCGATCAGTACCAGCGATCCGGGTACCAGCCCGCCTCCCAGCACCCGGTTCAGCTCCTCGTCGTGCATGTCGATGCGGGGTTCTTCATCCGCTTCGATCTCGCTCAGGGTGACGGGTTTGGCTTTGGGCGATTCGATGCCTGATACCGGACGTTTATTCGGAACTTCCTTGCGGACAATCTCTTCTACATAGGTATTCCATTCGCCACACGAAGGACATTTGCCCACCCATTTGGGTGATTCCTGTCCGCAGTTACTGCATACATAAACGGTTTTCTCTTTTGCCATTGATCTCTTGATAAATAGGTCTCAAAGTTACGCATTTCGTCTTTTTCTGCCAAACAGAATATAGCTTTTGACTCTTGAACCCCGTGAAGTCGTTTTTCTTTTTGATAAAGCCCCTGACCGATTGTCAGTGAAATGGATGGATTACTGACTCTATGGAGCGTATCATGCGATTTCGCTGACAAGCTCTGTGTAGAAAGACAGTGATCCGGAAATGGAATCCGGATAAATACTCCCGGATAACTGCATATCCGTCACTTCTGTTATCGGTTTATTGGGATTTAGATCTCCGGATTATTAACTTCGTGCCGATAAACTGTTAACTTCATCGGAATACGATGTTAACTTCCTGCAAATAGAGTGTTAACTTCCTGTAGACAGAGGCTTTGTTTCTTGAAAGGAGAGCCTTGCCTTAAAGAATTTTCCGGTATCTTTCCGTCTGCTTTGTCCCTTGGCGGATACTGCCGCGAGATGGCATAAAGAATTTGTTTTTGCTTCCGGGCGTTGTCGGAGATAGTACGAAGAGATATTGTTTTGACTTTTGGTGAGAAATTCTGAATATACCTGTCAAACTGATAATTGCCCGAATGGCGTGGATGCGTTTTTTTCGTACTTCGTCGGCATCTGTTCGGAAAAACGGATTCTGAGGCCTCCTGAATATCATTTTGACAAATCGATACTAATCTCTCCTGCCATCGACTCGTTCATCCTCCGGCGTACTTCGTCCGGCGAATATCCGTGTCCTAACAGAAACATCAGTTTTGTTACGGCCGATTCGGTAGTACTGTCGTGTCCACTGACGATGCCCGCCTTCAGCAGATGATATCCCGTTTCGTAACGTTCCATCTCTACAGTACCGGCGCTACATTGGGTTACGTTGACAATGACAACACCTCGTTCGCTGGCATCACGAAGCCTCCGCAGAAACCACTCCTTGCGGGAAGCGTTGCCCGAACCATACGTTTCGAGTACCACTGCCTTCAATCCTTCGATGGCGAGTGTAGCGGCTACGACATTCTCTTGTATGCCCGGAAAGAGTTTGAGGATAGCTATATTGGTGTCCAGCAGATAGTGAGGATGCAGTTCGCGTTTCTCCCCTTCAATGTGAATCTGCACATTGTTATATTTAATATGTATCCCTGCTTCTGCCAGTACCGGATAATTGAACGAACGGAAGGCGTTGAAATTTTCCGCACTCATTTTGGTCGTACGATTGCCACGCATTAACCGGTTTTCGAAAAATATACATACTTCAGGAACCATGGGATTACCGCTTCTGTCGCGTGCCGATGCTATTTCGATGCTGGTCATCAGATTCTCCTTGCCATCGGTACGAAGCACTCCTATGGGCAGTTGTGAACCTGTCAGGATAACCGGTTTGTCGAGTCCTTCGAGCATGAAGCTGAGGGCTGAAGCGGTGAAGGCCATCGTATCCGTACCATGCAGGATGACAAAGCCGGTGTACTGGTGGTAGTGTTCACTGATGACGTGTACCAGTTTCCTCCAGGCTTCCGGTTCCATGTCCGAAGAGTCCATAGGCGGATCGAATTGGTAAGAGTCTATTGGGAAGGTAAACTTCTGAAGTTCGGGTACATGCTTCTGCAATTGCTCGAAATTGAAGTTTTCGAGTGCTCCGGTTTCAGGGTTTTCTATCATACCGATGGTTCCGCCCGTGTATATTAACAATATGGAAGTATCTGATGGGTTCATAGTCCTTAAATGAAGAATGTATTGTTGCAAAGATAATGATATATCTTGTAAATAGCAGCAAAGTGTCAAGAAAGTGATCCGCTTTATCCGGAGAAAAAGCAATGGGCACTATAAAAATGTAATTGTCCTATGTTACATTTTTACCCCTCTTTCTGGGGCTTTCTGTGCTTTTATCGCAAAATAATCGCAAAAAGTGATAGATTGAATGAAATTATTCTTATTTTTGCAACATCTTATCAAAATCGAACGTAGAAACAGAAACAATGATGCAATGCTATCCACATACAGTCACATCGATGTGTACCATGATTGGGACACAGGGGACAATGGGGATGACCCCTAGGGGTTAATATATAGTATGATGTGTATCTACGTGATTCACGCTTACAGGAAGTAAGCAAAACTCAATTTTATATTTTATTATTCGTATCAACAAAGATGGTTTTGTATGCCTGAAAGAGCGTACAAGGCATTCCATTAAATAAGTATCTGCATGAAAGTAATGAAATTCGGCGGAACGTCCGTAGGTTCCGTGAACAGCATTTTAGGCGTAAAGAAAATCGTAGAGTCTGCCGGTGAACCGGTAATCGTAGTAGTGTCTGCATTGGGCGGGATCACTGACCAGTTGATCAGTACCTCCCGAATGGCCGCCATGGGCGATGCAGCTTACGAAGGGGCATACCGGGAAATAGTTCGTCGCCACGAAGAGATGGTGCAGGGAGTGATTCCTGCCGGAGAGACTCAGACCCTGTTGCACTATCAGGTGAATGAATTGCTCGACGAACTGAAAGATATCTTTCAGGGTATTTATCTGATTAAAGATCTTTCTCCGAAAACGTCCGATACCATTGTCAGTTATGGTGAACGTCTGTCTTCACTGATTGCGTCAAGACTGATCCAAGGGGCTGTATGGTTCGACTCACGTACTTTTATCAAGACAGAAAAGAAACATAATAAACATACACTGGACACGGAACTGACCAATCGGTTGGTGCGGGAAGCTTTCAAAGAAATCCCCCGGGTTTCGCTGGTACCCGGATTCATCTCTTCGGATAAGGTTTCGGGAGACGTAACGAATCTGGGCAGGGGCGGTTCCGACTATACCGCAGCTGTTATTGCCGCAGCTCTCGATGCCGATAGTCTGGAGATTTGGACGGATGTAGACGGCTTCATGACAGCCGACCCGCGTGTGATCAGTACGGCCTATACTATCAGCGAGCTGACTTATGTAGAGGCTACCGAACTTTGTAATTTCGGTGCAAAAGTGGTGTATCCGCCTACCATCTATCCGGTATGTCACAAAAACATACCGATCCTGATTAAGAATACTTTCAACCCGGATGCCCGGGGAACGGTGATCAAACAACACGTAGACCACACGAAGAGCAAAGCTATCAAAGGGATTTCGTCCATCAACGACACGAGCCTGATTACCGTACAGGGTTTAGGTATGGTGGGCGTGATCGGTGTCAACTACCGCATCTTTAAGGCGCTGGCAAAGAATGGAATCAGTGTGTTCCTCGTTTCGCAGGCTTCATCGGAGAACAGTACCTCTATCGGTGTGCGTAATGCCGATGCCGATCTGGCTTGCGAAGTGCTGAACGAAGAGTTTGCCAAAGAGATCGAAATGGGTGAGATTTCGCCTATCCAGGCAGAGAAGAACCTGGCTACGGTAGCTATCGTGGGTGAGAACATGAAACATACGCCGGGCATTGCCGGAAAGCTGTTCGGTACGCTGGGACGAAATGGCATCAATGTGATAGCCTGTGCACAGGGAGCTTCCGAGACCAACATCTCGTTTGTTGTCGATTCAAAGTCGTTGCGTAAATCGCTGAATGTGATTCACGACTCGTTCTTCCTCTCCGAATATCAGGTGCTCAACCTCTTTATCTGCGGTGTGGGCACGGTGGGAGGAAGTCTTGTCGAGCAGATCCGCCAGCAGCAGAAGAAGCTGATGGTGGAAAATGGCCTGAAACTCCATGTGGTAGGTATTATTGATGCGACGAAGGCGATGTTCAGCCGTGCCGGATTCGATCTGGCCAACTATCGCGAAGAGCTGAAAGAGAAGGGAGTGGACAGTTCGCTGGATACTATACGTGACGAGATTATCGGCATGAATATATTCAATTCGGTATTTGTGGATTGTACGGCCAGTCCGGACATTGCCTCTCTATATAAGGACTTCCTGCAACATAACATTTCTGTGGTGGCGGCCAATAAGATTGCTGCTTCGTCGGCTTACGAGAATTACCGTGAACTGAAGCTGATAGCCCGCCAGCGTGGTGTGAAATATCTGTTTGAAACCAACGTGGGGGCTGGACTTCCGATTATCAATACCATCAATGACCTGATACATAGCGGTGATAAGATTCTGAAGATCGAGGCAGTGCTTTCGGGTACGCTGAACTATATTTTCAATAAGATCAGTGCCGATGTTCCCTTCAGCCGTACCATCAAGATGGCGCAGGAAGAGCGTTATTCGGAACCCGATCCGCGCATTGACTTGAGCGGTAAGGACGTGATCCGTAAGCTCGTGATCCTGGCGCGTGAGGCCGGATACAAGCTGGAACAGGAAGACGTGGAGAAAAATCTTTTCGTACCGAATGACTTCTTTGAAGGTTCACTGGAAGACTTCTGGAAAAAAGTGCCTAGTCTGGATGCTGATTTCGAAGCTCGCCGCAAGGTGCTCGAGAGTGAGAATAAACATTGGCGTTTCGTTGCCAAGCTGGAGAACGGCAAAGCATCCGTCGGTTTGCAGGAAGTGGACCGCAACCATCCTTTCTACGGACTGGAAGGCAGCAATAACATCATCTTGCTTACCACCGAACGCTATAAAGAATATCCGATGATGATTCAGGGATACGGTGCGGGTGCCGGAGTGACGGCGGCCGGTGTATTTGCTGACATTATGAGCATTGCAAACGTATAAAAAAGAAGCTTATGAAACACATCATCATACTGGGTGACGGAATGGCCGACTGGGCTGTAAAGTCGTTGGGAGACAAGACGCTCCTGCAATATGCAAAAACGCCTTATATGGATAAACTGGCCCGTATGGGACGGAACGGACGGTTGATAACCGTAGCCGACGGGTTCCATCCGGGAAGTGAAGTAGCCAATATGTCGGTCCTGGGATACAATCTTCCGAAAGTATACGAAGGGCGCGGACCACTCGAGGCTGCCAGCATCGGTGTCGATTTGCAGCCGGGCGAGATGGCAATGCGTTGTAATCTGATTTGTACGGAAGGAGATATCCTGAAGAATCATTCGGCAGGGCATATCACAACAGAAGAGGCGGATGTGTTGATTCAATACCTTCAGGAGAAACTGGGGGACGACCGAGTGAGGTTTCATACCGGGGTGCAATACCGCCATCTGCTGGTGGTGAAAGGCGGAAATAAGCAACTCGACTGCACCCCTCCGCACGATGTGCCTTTGAAGCCTTTCCGTCCGCTGATGGTGAAACCTCTGGTACCGGAGGCCGAAGAGACTGCTAGCCTGCTCAATGAACTGATCCTAAAGTCTCAGGAACTGCTGAAAGACCATCCGCTGAACCTGAAGCGGATGGCTGAGGGGAAAGACCCTGCCAACAGCATCTGGCCGTGGAGCCCGGGTTACCGTCCGCAAATGGAACGTCTGTCCGGCACCTTCCCGCAAGTGAAGAGGGGAGCTGTCATCTCGGCCGTCGATCTGATCAACGGCATCGGATATTATGCCGGGCTGCGCCGTATTGCGGTAGAAGGGGCAACGGGGCTGTACGATACCAATTACGAGAATAAAGTGGCCGCTGCACTGGAGGCCCTGAAAACGGACGACTTTGTCTATCTGCACATTGAAGCCAGTGACGAAGCCGGTCATGAGGGTGATGTGGCGCTGAAACTGAAAACGATTGAAAACCTGGATAGCCGTGCCGTAGGTCCTATCTACGAGGCTGTGAAGGAGTGGGAAGAGCCGGTAGCGATTGCCGTATTACCCGATCATCCTACTCCCTGTGAACTGCGTACGCATACCAACGAGCCGGTCCCGTTTTTTATCTGGTATCCGGGTATCGAGCCGGACAGCGTGCAGACCTTCGATGAAGTTGCAGCAGTGGAGGGCAGTTACGGATTGCTGAAAGAGGATGAATTTATTAAAGAGTTTATGAACCGTTAAGGAATAGGAACAGAGTTTGTTCACCACAGATTACACAGAGTTTCACAGAGAATTTTTTATCTCTTAAGCACATATAATAAGAACTTAAAACTCTGTGGGACTCTGTGGTGCACCGACTCCGAAACCATTTATAAAAATACCCATGAAATATTATAGTACTAACAAACAAGCTCCGCTTGCCTCGCTTGAAGAAGCGGTAGTCAAAGGACTTGCTTCTGATAAGGGGCTATTCATGCCCATGACCATCAAGCCCTTGCCCCAAGAGTTTTATGACGAGATAGAGAATCTTTCTTTCCGGGAAATCGCTTACCGGGTGGCAGATGTTTTCTTTGGAGAAGATGTTCCGGCAGAAACGCTGAAAGAGATTGTTTATGATACGTTGAATTTTGATGTCCCATTGGTGCCGGTGAAGGAGAACATCTATTCCCTGGAGCTTTTCCACGGTCCTACATTGGCTTTTAAAGATGTAGGTGGACGGTTTATGGCCCGTTTGTTGGGATACTTCATCCGGAAAGAGGGGCGGAAACAGGTGAATGTGCTCGTAGCCACTTCCGGAGATACCGGTAGTGCGGTAGCCAATGGCTTTTTGGGGGTAGAGGGTATTCATGTGTACGTGCTCTATCCGAAGGGAAAAGTCAGCGAGATACAGGAAAAACAGTTCACTACGCTGGGGCGGAATATTACAGCCCTGGAGGTGGATGGAACGTTTGACGACTGCCAGGCGCTGGTGAAAGCAGCCTTTATGGATCAGGAACTGAACGAACAGTTGTTGCTGACCTCGGCTAACTCTATCAACGTGGCACGTTTCCTGCCGCAGGCATTCTATTACTTTTATGCCTATGCGCAATTGAAGAAGGTCGGCCGGGCAGAGAATGTCGTCATCTGTGTGCCGAGCGGAAACTTTGGTAACATTACTGCAGGCTTGTTCGGCAAAAAGATGGGCTTGCCCGTCCGCCGTTTTATCGCCGCCAACAATAAGAATGATATTTTCTATCAATATTTGCAGACGGGACAGTACAATCCCCGTCCGTCCGTTGCCACCATTGCCAATGCGATGGATGTGGGTGATCCGAGCAACTTTGCCCGTGTGCTCGACCTGTATGGCGGTTCGCATGCAGCCATCGCTGCCGAGATATCCGGAACGACGTACACCGACGAGCAGATTCGTGAAAGCGTGAAAGCGTGCTGGCAGCAGACGGGTTATCTGCTCGATCCTCATGGAGCATGCGGTTACCGTGCATTGGAGGAAGGCTTGCAGCCGGGTGAGACAGGCGTATTCCTCGAAACGGCCCATCCGGCCAAATTCCTGCAAACGGTGGAGAGCATCATTGGTACCGAGGTCGAAATACCTGCTAAGCTCCGGGCTTTTATGAAAGGCGAAAAGAAAAGTTTGCCGATGACGAAGGAGTTTGCTGATTTCAAGAGCTATCTGCTGGGCAAGTAGAGACTCTCCCTTGAGGGCACAGGGTGATGTAGATGACTTTTGTTATGGATTATTAATGTGAATGCTTTGCGCTCTCTATGGTGAAATATGCTTTTCCCACAGCCGGCGGCTCTTTTCCCGGATGGAGATGCTGACGGGAAATTGTTTGTGAAAACGGTCTCAGAGATACTTCTGGGGGGAGTGGCGGGGGTTTTTTT
>CEAN01009765.1_pt1 | contig 20855 bp, 45 predicted proteins | sample 554991 | NCBI WGS metagenome assembly CEAN01 (sample SAMEA3182096, study PRJEB8094) | gut metagenome | biome: human; feature: gut; material: Stool; isolation source: human stools | place: Canada | collected 2012-05-01
GATGTATATGAAAAAGAAAGCGAAACGGATATATTTTACAGAGATAAAGTGTTCTATTCTTATGGTAGTGCCGGATTTTATACGATTTATGCGAATCCATTTAGGATAAAGGTATATAGGAATCCGTCTCAGCCATTAGAGGAGAAACAAGAGATAGATAGATCCTTAGCGAAGTATAACAATGATGAGATACAAGTAATTTCATCACTGTCAGATCTTACTTCAGAAGAGCGGCAGGCATATGAGAAGTTGAGAGTGAAAGCAGATAATAAAAAAGGTAGATAAATATATGCCGATGGAATCAATATCAGCCCCGGCAGCACCGGATGGAAAGACCATGCGGAAACTGTTGCTGAGTGGTATCGATAGAGGGGAGTGGAAGGGATGGAATTTCTTTTTCTGAGTATAATCCTGAAGTATAAGATGATAATCCGGAGAAAAATAATTAATTCATTGATTGTGGAGGTGTGTAAGCAATGAGGATACATGGTCATTTTCATAAACTTGCCAAATTATATGTTTCAGAATTGCTTTTCTCTTTTATTTTCTGTCCGCCAACGTTTGTATTTCTGCAAACTATATTTTTTTCATATAAAGCAGTATTAATTATGTTTGGGGCAATAAGCGCTCTGCTCTTTATTAAAATAGGATTGATTATGTTTGGGATAACGAGTACTCTATACTCTTTTATTATTTATTTTTGCAATCAAGGACCTTTATTGTTTACTAAATCAGGAGCTATACGGTATATTAAAATCTTTCTTTTATTTTGTGCAGGACTTTTGATTCTTTCTTTTCCTGTGAATATACAAAGGCCATCTACTAATTTGCTATTTATCTTATTTGATTTTGTGAATAATGCTGTAGGTTTTATATACAAATATAATGGGACTATTTCTGTATTTGTAACGTATATGATATGTATTTGGGGAATATCTACGGTAATCTATTTTATTGAAAATCATTTTGATAAGCGGCAACCATGACCGCCTCGAAGCAGGAAACAACATCCATATCCTCTCCTCCGAAAACAAAAGCACAACCACAGAAGACTACAAAGCAAACCGGAAGCAGGACATAGAGGAACTAAACAGGAACACAGAAAACAGCCTAAACAAACGCAAAGAAATCTTCGACAAGACAAAAGTAGAAGAAAAACAGGAACTCATCCAGATTCAGGCAGATGTCGACAAAAATCATAAAGTAATCAATTCTTCCGGTACCCCAAGGACAGCAGACTGTATAGCGGTTGGAATAGATATAAAGTGATAGCTGCTGATTTAGAGCCGGTTATCTTTGGAACAGCGTTAGGGAGTATTGGTGGTGTTGCATTTGGAATGCCGGCTGTGTTTGGGCTTGTTGGCGGTGTGATTGGAGATTATACGAAAGAATATATAAAAGCAGAGACGCCTACTAATAAAGAAGAGGAAGTTAGAAAGTATTACCAGGAGGTAAAGAATAATAGATGAATGTACTAATTGCCGGTGGATTCTGGGCTATTGCCAAGTTTATGGTGCTTCTGTGCGGTACTGTCATTTTAATAATAAAATCTATATATGTGTATCAGAAAAAATATCAGAAATGGACAGTTTTTACCAGAATATTATATGTCATGACTATGGGTGGATTTGAGATAGGAATTGTAATAGTTATGGGGGGAGTTACTGGCATTTTTACAAAAAATTGGGATATAGTTGTGATGATGCTGATGATTTTTAGTGGTATTATCGGTGGAATGCTTATGAAAGTATTGGTCATAAATGAGGCTTTACTCTACTCAAAAGAAGAATTAGAAAAATATAAATTCTCGCAAAAATGCCTTTGGGGAAGCAGTATGGCATTGCTGATTATAGCAGCAATTATATATCTATAATTGCTTTGGATAAATCTATAAGAATTGGTTTGGTGGTTGCAGGTAAACCCATCTAAGTCAAAAACACTCCCCGCCTCAAAGGAGCCGTCATAGACAGCCAGGCAGAAAAAGAAAAGAACCGGATCACCACCGGTACTTTGACATGGGAAAACATAGACAACAAAGCCGAATACAAAACAGGAGGACACGGAATATCCTACAACGGGAAAATAGGAAGAGGAGACAAGAACGATCCCTTAGACCCCCGGACAAATAACAGATATGGGAAAGATCCTGTAACAGGACAAAGAAACGGAATGAACAAAATCACCCCAACCATCTACGGCTCAAAAATCCCGTTAAACGAAAGAGACATTCTGTGAAATTAAGGACGGGGAAAGCTACAGGTATATGAAGGGATATCCATGCCAAACTATACTATTAACAAAGGAACACTTGCGGAGAACATGGCTACAGCCGCTATAGAATATCCCTTTGCACTGGTGGAGAACATGGCAGGAAGAGTGGAAGAATTATATCGGGAAAGATTGGTGGAAGGCACAAGGGATAAATTTAGTGGGAGCAGTCGGTGTAAAAGTTATTGTCGAAATATTTACAGGTATGCCATGATATGCGTATTCTAGAAATCCTTATATTGTTACAGGAATAGGTGTAGTCGGCGCAATGGTTGCAGATATAGAGAGTGATCTGATTATAGAGGATATGAAGGAAAAGAATTTAGAAACAGATGAGCAGAAGAAGATGAGAAGAAGACAAGAGGGAGAGGTGCATGCAAAATGATTGTAAGTTCCTTACTTTTCTGTATAACAACAATATGCTTTTTGAGGGAGTTTAAGTTGGGGAAAAACGAAGGTTATATACAAAGGTTTTATTATTATGTCGGGGGATATGGAGGGGGATTATTCTTTTTGTATATGTTTTTATCTGGAATGTATGGTGAGGTCAGTTATATTAGTGTTAAATTTGTAACCTTTTTGCTATTTATATTTTTGGGGAATAGTAGAATGGATTTCTTTTATAAACAAAAGTATTATGGCTTAAAAATAAATTCAGAGATCAGTTTAAGTGAAATAAATATAACCAAAAGACTATGGTATATTTGCAGAATAGGAAAGTATCTTAGTCTTATTTGTGTGGTAATCTTAGCTTTTGTATTGTTGTTTTAATAACAGGTGAGGCTATTTTCTTTTCAAAGATACGACAAAAGAGATAACTGATTAATTAGGATACCTGGGAAAGATCAAGGAAAAGACTGGATGGACACCCACCCCGATACCGTACAAGCCATCAGTACCGCCTTAGGAGCCGTCGCAGGAAGCCTGATAAGAGACCGTACTACAGGAGCCTATACGGTACAGATGGAGGCGAAGTGGAACAGACTGACAAAAAACCGTAAGAAGACCAGAACAAACAACTCAAACAAGAACTATCCACAAAAAAGAAAAAACCTGACGAACTTCTCAAACTGCTGACGGAATACATCAACATGAGCGAAACCGCCGAACATCCCACTTCGCGAAAAGCGCTGCATGGAGTCTGGAACGAAGAAAAGGATGTATATTACCGAAAATGATAATAAGCGCACAGGAATATAGAGCGATAGATCAAAAATCATTCAACCGTATGGCACAAAAATACAACATGCCGAAGTATGAGAAAAATTACTCCTTTTGAGGCACGGATTTTAGGTGCATCCGGGCTTGCGCTTTCTGGTTTTGTAGGAATGACAGTATTAAATAACTGGTATAGTCAAAAAGAAGAATATGTAAATTACCTATTAAAAATTAATAAATCTGGCTATGATGATGAGCAATTTAAAGAAAAGCTAAATCAAAACTTTGGAAGTATTGATTAATAGGGGGACAAAATGAAAGTCTTGAGTATATCATTTTGGGGTGGAATTATTACAGCAGTTTTATTTTTTATAACGATGTTATGCTTTGCCTGGGATGATGGGCGTATGCATGAAAAGGAGATCAAAAATAATATATGGAAATATACCTTATTTCTCCTTATGGGAATGATTACAAGTGTTTTTTGTTTGGTGTTTGTATTTGCTTATTTTACTAATATTTTGGAAATTATAAATGGAATAAAAATAGTTAATATCGCAGATGCACAGGTAGAAGGAACGATTTTTATTATTTGGAATGTTTTTGTTATAGCTAAATATTATCTCTGTATATTATTCCCTACATCTACGAATAATAGGCAAAGTGAAAGAATAAACAAAAAGCAAATTATTTTTTTATGCGTAGTAAATACACTTATTGAATTATTTATAATATGGTATTACCGAGATGTGTTGTGGTATGTAATCTCTTGGATTTTCTGTTAATTAATGAAATCCAATATAGAAGGTATTACTGAACAAAACCATTTACGGCTCAAAAACCCCATTAAACGAAAGAGGCATCCCGATGAAATTAAAGACCGGGAAAACTACAGGCGTATGAAAGGGATACCTGTGCCAAACTATACCATTAACAAAGGAATACTTGCGGAGAATATGGCCACAGCAGCTGTAGAATATCCCTTTACACTGGCAGAGAACATGGGAGGAAATGTAAGTACGGCAAGAGTACTGGCACTGGGACCGTTAAAAACACTGGGAATGTATAGAACATGGCAGGAAGACCGGAAGAATTATAGTGGAGAAGACTGGTGGGAGGCACAGGGGATAAATATTAGATTTTTTAGCTTATAGGGTAATAATCTTTACCGGATTAGGGGCAGAAACTTATAAAACTACCAAGAATCCATATAGAAGTGCTGGTGTGGCAATTGCTTTGACCATTACTCAAGATGAAATGATTGACAAGGCTACTAAATCCATAAAAGAAAATACGTTAAATAAGGATGTAGAGAAATAATAGAAAGGGATATTTAGTATGATTATTGGCATAATAGTTTTAATATTGAGTGTTTTAGAATTTATAAGAAGCTTTAAAGTACATGGCAATGATACAGTTTTACAAAAAATATATTATTATATTGGTGGGTATGCAGGTTTGTCTTTTTGGATATGGATGTTATGGTTTGTCCAGTATGGTAATCATTATTACTATATGGAAATATTTATATGCATTTTGATATTAGAGTTGTTAATGTTGCAGAGAATTACATTTTATTATAAGGAAAAGTATATAGAATCTACACAAAAAAATGAAACCATTAAGGTGGTTAAGTTAAAGAGAATATATAGAATTTGCCGTTTTGGTAGTGTAATGTGTGGGGTTAGTATTATTTACCTTAGTTATTGTTGCGGTTTTATAGTGGTAGGATTGCTAACATTCCTGCCCGTGCTGGAGTAGCAAGTGTAAATGCCCTCTTAGCATATGCATAGTTTAAGAGTCCAATCATTAGTGCAGCAGTGGGAGTCGGTACATTAGCCTTAACGAAATCATGGAATGATAGTTTAATACAAAAACTTAAGAAAGAAAACCTTAAAACTGATGAGCAAAAAAAAGATGAAAAGAAAGAAGAGATAAAATAATGTTTTCTTATTCTATACTTTTTTTAATAATGATTGTATCTTTTCTGAGTGTTAAAGAGTTTAAAATCCATAAAAATGAAAATTTTTATCAGAGGATTTATTATTATGTGGGTGGATATATTGGCTGTGCTTTTTTGTGTTATATAATTTGGGAAAATTATAATATGAGGATAGGATATGTTACACCCCGATGGATATCAATGCTAATTTTTTTATCATTGATTTCATGTAGAATCGAGTATGTTTATAAAAAGAAATATCTGAAATCGTTAAATGACTCTGATCGAAGTAAAATATCTACTGCTGAAAAATTATGGAAACTAAGTCTTATTATTAAATGGTCTGGTATTATTGCTGTGTTTGGACTAAGTTTAATTTGGATTTTGTAATTAATGATGAAGAGCTAATAATATATCTACGAAGAACAAGATGGAACCGTAGCCAATGGACATGCCCTATATCCCGGTGAAATTAAAGACCGGGAAAGCTACAGACGCATGAAAGGGATATCCATGCTAAACTATACCATTAATAAAGGAACACTTGCGGAGAACATGGGAGGAAATGTAAGTACAGCAAGAGTACTGGCACTGAGACCGTTAAAAACACCGGGAATATACCGGACATGGCAGGAAGAGCGGAAGAATTACAGCGGAGAAAATTGGTGGAAGGCGCAGGAGATAAATATAATTACTCCGTTATCAAGTAAGGTATATTCTGCATTATCTGCAGGAGTTGCAACTTATAAAGTGATAAAAAATCCATATATTAGTGTGGGAGTTTCTGTAGCAAGTACAGTATTAGTAAATGATAGTACTGCCGAAATTGAAAAGAATCTTAAAAATGAGCATTTGAAAACGGGTGAACAGAAAGAAAAAGAAGCCGGGAAAAGGTGAAGTATATATGCTTATATGCGGTGTCATATTTTTCATAACAGGGTTAATATTTTTGAAAGGATTTTCTGTAAATAAGGATGATAGTATACTCCAAAAATTTTATTACTATGTTGGAGGGTATGGAGGTGAAATATTTTTCTGCTATATGATATGGTTCTCTGAATATGGAGATAAAAATTATTATGGAGAACTTTGGATGATATTTTTAATTTTTTATTTATTGATAAATTGTAGAATGAATTATTTTTATAAGTTAGAATATCTTGATTTAAAGATGCAAGATTGTATGAATGCAGAAAAAATATATCATGCCAAAAGAATTTGGGAAATTAGTCAACTGAGTAAATGGATAGGTATTACATGTATTGGAATTATGATACTAATTATGTTGTAAGTTTATTGGGCTATGGCAGTGATCAGTGGGCTTGCTATGAACGCGGTAGAAAATAGTACCATAAAGAGGAGCTATTGAAAACAGATGAGTAAAAAGAAAAGCGAACCAAACGATCAGAATAATATGGCTGGGGATAAGAAACAATGATTCTTTCAAGTGCTCTTTTGGTTATAGAAACCATATTATTTTTGGTGAGTGGACGTTTACATGGGGATGAAAGCTTATCACAAAGATTCTCTTATTATATAGGAGGAGGGGTAGGACTTATATACTTTTCTTGCCTCTTTATGGCATCTTTTATGGGATATGACATAAATATAATTATTACATTGATTGTGATGGCTATTGTTTTCTTTTTTTCTCTTAATAGGACAAAATATAATTTTAGAGTTAAGTATGAAAATGCAAAAAAATATTGTGGTAAAAACTCAAAAGACGCAAAAAAGTTTCGTGGTTTAGTTAGTTATGCACTTTATGGACAGATAATTATCTTTATCGGATTTACAATGATCCTTATGGTCATTTTATTATGATCTTATAATGGATGGATTTTTTTATATTAATATAGGGATAAGGAAAGCAGGAAGCACCACCTATGCAGCCATAGCAGACAGCATCATCACCACCACAAAAGAAAAAACAGACAAAGAAATCAGTCACGACACAGCAAACGCACTTAACACACTCTCCGAAATCTTCGACAAAAAGAAAATAGAAGAAAACAGGAATGCGCAAATATCCTCTCCCAAGTAGGATACCGCTTCATAGGAGACATAGCGGGGCACAAAGAAGTAGCAGGTGCGTCTTACCTATACGGAATACAGGAAAACCACGAAAAATTTAAATCCCCATACAATGCATTTAGAGCGGATGTTTTGGACATATTGCCAATCTCAGCAGGGATGTTAGGAGGAGCGGTTGGAATGTATCTTGGTGGTCCAGTTAGCGCTTTTTGTATAGGAACATTAATGACAGGAGTTATTGGTTATAGGGTAGAACAATATAAACTCGGAATAGAACGTAAAGAAGCCAGGGATATTAGTGATGAAAAGAGGGCAAACACTTGATGAAAAATATATATGACTTGTTATTGATAGTAATATGTATAGTGTTTTTCAGGTCATTTATTTTAAAAAAGTATTTTTTTGAGAAAGAAAAGATACTTAGAGAAAATGCCCCTGTTATTTTTCTTCCGATAACAATTGCGCTTATTCTTAATATTTTCTTTATTGTGATGATCGATATAAAAGTAATTAATAGTCATTTTGAGATGTATGCATATAGTTCGCTGGAATTTTTTGGATTTGTCTGGGTAGGGCTTTCGGTTTATACAAGATGGAAATATGATAAGGAACATGAACATAATATGACCAAAGGGGAAGGTGCAATAATAGGAGTTATACTTCTTGTACTAATCTTATTGTTTTTATACTTATAAAGAAGAACTCGTTAGTATAGGGGAATCTCCAAATTTCGAAAGGTTTAAATCCCAATACAATGCATTTAGTGCGGATATATATAATACATTACCTATTTCAGCAGGGATGTTAGGAGAGGCAGTTGGTGGAACCATAATGGGGATTTCAGGTTTAATTATTGGAATTGTCTTTGCTACCGGAGCGGCTACATGGTACGTCGAAAATGAAAAAAGTAGATGGGAGAAAGATGAGGCAGGCAAGAATATAGACACTAAATAGGAAGGAGAAAAGATGAAATGAGATTTTTTATAGGGAGTTATATATATGACATAATTCTTTTAATCTTATGTGGAGTAGTATTTAAGACTTTTATCCTAAAAAAAGGATTATCAGAAAAAGAATCTTTTTTTATACGACATACATTGCCAATAATCTATATACCCCTTTCTGTATTATTAATTGTGAATATGGTTTATATTGTTTTGATAGATAGAGAAATTATTGATAATACTTACAAAGGATTTGCACTGTATTCACTTGCTTTTATTTGGATTATAATGGTGATTATAGGATTTTATAATAGAATTAAATACGGCTCCAAAGATTGGGAATATGTCGAAGAAACCAAACGAGGGATTTTTGGACTTATTGGACTTTTTGTTATGGCGATATTCATGTACTTATTTATATGATTTATGTGTTTTCAAAGGAGCTGTCATAGAAGCAAAGCAGAAAAAGAAAAGAACCGGATCACCACCGGTACTTTGACAGGGGAAGACATGGACAACAAAGCCGAATACAAAATAAAAGCAAGCGGAATCACCGCATCCACCAATGCCGTATCCAAACTCGACCCCTGATTAAGTTATCTGGATGAGGAATGATATATCATGACAGATTTAGTAATAATTTTAGTGTATTTAGCAATGATGCTTATATGGATTTTTAAGAAGATAAAGTTTGGAAGCTTAGTTTTTTCTACAACTATTCGAATTATAATTATAAAATTTATTTATTCATTAATACTTCCATTTTCTGTATTTATATATTTTTTTTTCCCGCCAGAAAATGCAGTTCGGTTTTTATTAGGTGCGAGTAGTATAGGGGCATTAGGGGGGCTGTTTTGGCTTTTAGATCGTGAAAGAAGAATTGTCATTATTAAGAGTGTTGATCATGAAACATTAAAAGAAATACAAGGATCTCTTCAAAAGCGGGAACGAAGAACGAAAGAGGTTCTTGTTGGATGTATTTTTTTCATGTTTTTAGGTTTCTTGATCTATCTTTTACCACATTAGAGAAAGCGTAAGGGAATTATTATAAGGATAAGAATGGAACATCTGTCTAACCATGTCATTTGTGAAAATAAGCGTAACAGATATAAAGAAGTGCTAAACAAAGCAGCCCTGGATAAATCCAAAGAAATAGCGGCAGAAGAAATAGCAAGCTGGAGCGCGGCGAACTGGATGGAAAGTAAATATCCCTACCTGACACGAAAAGAAGCGGAGGCAATCGGGAAAACCCTTGTAAAGAAAGCCAGCCCTTTTGTAGCAGGTGCGTTTTATCTATACGGGATACAGGAAAACCACGAAAGATTTAAATCCCCTTACAATGCATTTAGCGCGGATGCATATGATACGTTGCCTATATCACTGGGGATAATTGGGGCATGGTGGGGAAGTGCATTAGGGGGACCTGTAGGTGGAGCTGTGATTGGTGGAACTATATCTATAGGAGCAAGTGTATGGGTGAAGATAGAAAAAGATAAATGGGAACAGCAACAATCACTTTCGGTTGATGAGGAGAAAACTTCCGGGACTGGAGGGGGAAAATGAGTTACTTGGTAAATAGTGTATTTTATGATTTAGTCTATCTTGTTATTTGCATTCTTCTTATAAGGATATATTTTATCCAAAAAATTATTTGTTCTGAAAAGGAGCAATATTTTGTGCTTCATGTTTCTCCGTTTTTATATGTCCCTCTTGTAAGTATTCATATTATTGCGATGTTATATATTATTGGGGTGAATAGAGGCTTCTTCTTCGGTGAATACACTAAAGAAGCAAATATCATTGTAATTATGGCAGTGTTAATCGAATTTATAATAGTCGCATACAACCGTATAAAGTATGGGCCTAAAGATCGAAAATTTAAAAATGATACGGAGAACGGAATAATAAGTATAGTATTGATAATTGTGATTTTAGCTGTTATGTATTTCATTGATTAATAATATTAAAGACACCCTGACCATGGAAAGCGGGAAAGATATAGACATTAAAGGAAGCAAAGCAGGTGGAAAGAAAGTAGAAATAAAAGCAGGAAGAAACCTAAATATAGAAAGCCTGCAAGATAAGAGAACCTACCACAGCCAGGACAAAGAAAGCGGCATCCAACTTCAAAGAGATATTACCGCTTTACGGGATATAGGAAAACTACAAAAGATTTAATCCCCATACAACGCATTTAAAGGGGATATATGAGTGGAAGTATATTAACACAAATATATGTAGAGGAGAAAAAACGAGAATGGGAGAAGAATGAAAAGGATTCAATGAAAGTAACTGAGAAAATAGAATACAGGGAGTGATAATATATGAATTATTTTATTGGTAGCATTCCATTTGATTTGATACTTCTGATATTATCTATTGGAATCTTTAAGACATTTATTTTGAAACAAAATTTATCTGATAAGGAACGTTTTTTCTTACACATACACCAACATATATATACATACCATTATCGATCCTTATAATTATTAGTATGGTCTATATAGTTGCGGTAGATAGGAAATTAATTAATGACGACTATATTCTTTTTGCCCAAATTATTATGTCTGCTGTGTTTTTTATAACAATGATTATTACAGTGCATCATCGAATTAAATATGGCAATAAGGATTGGAAATACAAAGAGGATACAAAAATTATGATTATAGGGCTGTCTATGTTAATTTTCATTTTTGTCATGATCTCGCTTTTTGGGTAATTAATATAAATCCCGCCTCAAAGGAGCCGTCATAGACAGCAAAGCACCGGTAGAAAAGAACAAACTCACCACCGGTACTTTGACATGGGAAAACATAAACAACAAAGCAGAATATAAAGCAAGCGGAAAAGGAATCTCCTATACCAATGGAGCAGGAATCCCCTTAAACGCCTTAGGACTCCTTTCAAACCATGGGTCCCACCGTGAAAGACAAAGCAGGAACAACCACGACATCCGCCGTATCCAAAGAAATCATTACGATAACAGACAAAGAAAACCGGAAACAGGACATAGAGAAACTAAACAGGAACACAGAAGACAGCTTAAACAAACTTAAAGAAATCTTCGACAAAACAAAAGTAGAAGAAAGAAAACGATTGTTGGAAGAACTGGGGATAGTCGGAAACCGGGCTATCCATGAGATGGCATCCCACAATGGATGGAAAGACGGCTCCGCCGAAAAGGTAGCCATCCATGGAATGCCGGGAGCCTGACAGGAGGCCGTGCGGAAGGAGTCTATACGGTACAATCTAGTGGGACGCAAGCAAACGTACATCTTGATTTTTCTACAAGTAGAGATCATCCGGTAATTGTAGCAAATGTGAGTACAAGCATAATTGCTGTTGGAGGACAAATAGGATATATTTATGAGCCTAAATATCATACTTCAGATGGAAATGTAAATGTATATGGTGCTTTAAGAGGTATAAATATTGGTGACAATAGTGGCGATAGTGTTGCTGATTTTGGGGTACAAGCTTATTATGGTGCAGGAGCAGAAGTAGGTGTAAGAGTCAATCTAAGTAAATTATATGAAGAAATATTTCATGAAAGAGAAGATACTAATAAGAAAGAAGACATAAAGAAACGTGTTAACGAGATAATAGATAAAAGGAGAAATTGAGTTTATGACAGTAAAAGACATAATTTTGAATATCATAGTATACATTGTATTAGTTATAGCAATTTGTTATCCGGAATATTTTAAAACATTTGGAATTTGGGATCAAAAACCATATGCCAAAAATTCTATAGGAGTGTTTATAGCAAGGGTAATAGCGATTGTAGTACTATTTTTAGTTATTATATATGACATTTCTATGATGAAAAGACAGTGATACAGGAGCCGGACGGATTATAGATATAAACAGCCGGAGCGGAGAGGCATTCAGCCATCTGAATCCCAACGGGGAGGGAATACGCCCTTATGATAAAATGTAACCTTCAAACGAATTGACAAAGGGAACGATCATCCGTCAGGGGTATATACCTTTGGAGAACAAGATGGAACCGTAGCCAATGGACATGCTTTATATCCCGATGAAATTAAAGACCGGGAAAACTACAGGCGTATGAAAGGGATATCCATGCCAAACTATACCATTAACAAAGGAACACTTGCGGAGAACATGGACACAGCAGCTATAGAATACCCCTTTGCACTGGCAGAGAACATGGCAGGAAGAGCGGAAGAATTACATCGGGGAAGATTGCTGAAAGGCACAGGGGATAATTATGGGAATGGCGGTTGATGAAGGAGGAAATGAAGTCGCTAAAACCATGATGAAGGATTTACTAAAAACAGATGCTCAAAAATGGAAGAACAAAAGGAAGGTAAAAAATGATTAGCGATAGAAGTTGGAGGTAAGGATGGTTATATTTAGCTTTTTTTTATTCATAGAGCGTATAATCTTTATGTTTAGCAATAAGTTAGAAGTAAAAGAAAATGTGTCTCAAACATTCTATTACTATTTTAGTGGAGTAGGGGGGCTAATTTATTTTTTTGTATTATTTTGTATATCTATAATTGGGTATAGAATTAATTACTTAATAATGCTGCTTGTTATGTGTATCATATATTTCTTATCACTTAGCAGATCAAAATATTGTTATGAAAAGGAGAAAGAGCTCATAATATCACGTGATAATAAGTCAGAAAGAATTAATAAACTGAGAAATTATATTAAGTTTATTAATATTGTAAGGTGGATTGACTGTTTGGGGTTTGCATTATTATTGATGGTGGCTATTTAGAGTTACCATTAAAGGGAAGGCAGGCAAAGACATCAACCTTACTGCTGCTGAAAACAGGAAAACAGCAGAAGGAAAGAGCAAGAGCAAAGGCGCAAGAATTACTGCATCCTTCGGCGTAGGAGGACGCCAAAATGCAGGCATCAGCGTAGGAAAATTCAAAGGAAATTGAATTACCTATACGGGAAGCGCTGCCATATCCAAAGGAACCATAACCATCACGGATAAAGAAAACAGGGAACAAAGCCTAGAGAAAATGAATAGGAACACAGAGGACAGCCTAAGCAAACGCAAAGAAATCTTCGACAAAACAAAAGTAGAAGAAAAACAGGAACTTATCCACATGATGAACATAGTAGGGAACCAAATCATCCATGAAGCGGCAGGCCACTATGGATGGAAAGAAGGCTCCACAGAAAAACTCCTTCTCCGTGGAATGTGGGGAGCGGAGTAGGACACACAGGCGCCTATATTTCCAAAGAGCAATTACAGAGAAATATTATGGCTCAATAAGTGATATTAAACAAGCGAGACTATTTAAGTTGAATTTTAATAGGAGTGATACATACAATTTAATTTCAACGATAAATTATTACAGGAATAATTCAGCTTGGGTAAAAAACCTTATTATGAACCGATAAATAATGGTAATCCTTATTGGAGATAGAACTTGTTTACAAATAACTGTAATAGTTTTGTTATGAATAGTTTGTATAACATATTGCCAATAGATGATTATAGAAGAGAAAATATAAAGTTTGATCAATTTGATCCCAAGGTACAAGGGGATAATCTTGAACAGGCGAATCATTTGGTAGTGGAGGTGTATAAACAATGAATTTGTATTGTTTAAGTTTAAAAAATATATGGAAAATATTGATCATTGAGGGTATATTCTCTGTCTTATTTTGCATATCGATGGCGGTGTTTTTACAGATGGCTTTTTTCTCGTATAAAGCAGCATTTATACTCGGATTAGCAATAAGTCTTATTTATTCTCTTATTATCTATTTTTGTGGTAATTTTCCACTTTTATTAACTATTAAAGGTGGAATTCGGTATATAGAGATAGCAATAATATTTTTTTGTGGTTTATTATTCATCACGTTGCCGGTATTCCCATTTCTTTCGGATGGAAATAATATATTGTTTGCACTTTTTGATGCAGTTTGTTTTATTGGAAATTATATTTATGGAGGTTCTGGTGTTATTTCAGCGATAATAACTTATGTATTGTGTGTATGGATAATAACTGGGGTAATTTGTTTTTTACAAAGAAAAATTCATAATGGGATTTGATGCATATCTTATTAAAATGGTTATCTATGCAAGAGTATTAACTACTTAAAATAACTTACCTTTTAAAGGAATGGGGCGTGAATATTTTGAAAAATGTTAAAAGATATTTTGGAGTTAGTGGAACTATATTTTTAATAGGAGCCGGTATTGGTTTTTTTGCTATATATTTTGATATAAAAGGATTGGCTTATATTTCAATTGCTTGTTGCGGAATTAGTTTATTGATTAATAAGGATGGGAATATTAATTGGTGAAAAAGAATCAAAGAAATGGGGCGAAAGCGGAACCAACCGTATCGCCTGTATGGATCATGGGAACCTTAGTATCCAAAGAAGCAGGAATGACAAAAGGACTGACAGGAGCAGCACCGGATGCTCTCCTGAAAAAAGAACCGGGAAAAGTTAAAGGCATGGACAGCCATAAAATGGCAAGCGTCGCCATAGGATACCTAGCAGGAGGTAAAATAGGGACTTGCATATCATTTTGGCGATGAGGACTATGCATCACTGAATGGTTTTATTAGTCCGACTTGGTCTGTCGGGAGGAATCATTATGGATAGGACAGGCAACGTTTATTTTGTCAGAGGCGGTGGAATCGTAAGTGGCCTTGGCGGAACAGTAGCGACCGGAAAATTTAGTGTAGATACAAGTGGATGGGATGAGTCAAAGTTTAGAAAAAGTATAGAAGGGGGAAGCATTTCTTTTGGTATCAGTGGAGCATTGGTATCAGTGAATGTATCTGTGGGAGATAATACAGGGGCTAGAGAATTAGGTGTAAGTGGAGTGGGATTATCTGCTGGAGCTGTAATTAATGAAGCAATATTTGTATGTAACATTAATAATTTGTAGAGGGGATTGAAAATGAAATCTTTTGATTGGCGAAATATGGAATTACGAGATTTTTTTGCCCTTGTCGCTATAGGAATTTTATTATTTACCGTAATTTTTGCTTTTGGATTTTGTTATTTTAATAGAGATTATGCTGAAAAGAATAAAGAGGAACTCATCTCTGTATACTTGGATTTGCCACGAATGAATCATATACAAAATGAATCTTATGAAGTTGTAAAAGCCAGAAAGCTTTTGGTTTATTATATTAGTGGCAGGATATCTACTGATATTACCGATCAACAATTTGCTGATTACTATAAATCGCATTTGCTATTAGATGGGTGGAAACTTGATAATCAGAATTGGCATAAACCAAAGTATCATATTATTGCCCATAAAGGTGAATTTTCATTGGAGATTTTTAAAGTAGAGAATGATGATTGTTGGCGTATATATTTAGATAAAGAAGATTGGCTGTCTAAAAAGAACTTTTAGAGAATTGGATCTCATTATAATAAATGGCTTGTGATAGGTGTTACCGTGAAAAAAATAGACTGGAAGAATTTAAGCTATTATGATTTTATTGGATTTTTAGGAATAGGAGTGATTGTTCTATTTGCATCCTGTTTCGGAGGGCTTTGGTATGCGACGTATGATTACAGGATACAGATGAGAGATCAGATGGTAGGAATGTATCAACATCTTCCTGAACAATTACCTGTTGTTAGCGAAGATTATGGAGTGCACCAAAGATGGTTAGTGTTTTATATTGATGGAGTAAAGATATTAAATAAACCACAGCCTGAAAATGTGATAAATGAATATAAAAAAGCGTTAGAAAAAGAAGGATGGGCTACTGAAAGAGAGTATATAAGAAATGATAAGAATAAAACTTATGGAATAAATATGAGAAAAGGAGAGTTTGTTTTGTCTGTTTCTGCACAGGAGAATAGGGATTCAATAAATATTCATTTAATTAAAAGGGATTGGATATACAATAAGGGCTTTTAATACAAAATTTATAAATAGGGAACCATGAGTGGAGGAAACGTATTGGCAGGAGGTCTGGCAGGAGACTGTGTGAGAGGGACCTATACGGGGCACAGATGGGGACAAAGTGGAACAGACTGGCAAAAAAACGCAAGAAGACCTGAACAAACAACTCAAACAAGAACTATCCACAGAAAAGAAAAGTCCTGATGAACTCATCAAACTGCTGACAGAATACATCAACATGAGCGAAGCCGCTGAACATCCCGACTCGCAAAAAGCACTACATGGTGTCTGGAATGAAGAAAAAGGATATACATTACCGAAGATGACAATAAGCGCACAGGAATATAAAGCGATAGATCAAAAATCATTCAACCGCGTGGCACAAAATACAACCTGCCGACCAAATGGAGCAATAAGAAAAACATATAGGAAACCCTTGAATCACTGAGAAATGACCTGCAAAGAGAAACCAGTAAGGGGAAAACCCCATTCCAAAGCGATTGGGCTAAAGATGGAGGATATGGATTAGACTTTATAGGAGAAGTATCTAAGGAATCTCATTTGCCGGGGATGTCCGGCTGGTCAGGAACTGCCGGAAGGATGTTAGATATAGGAACATTTTTAACAACGGATAATCATGGCAAAGAAGTTAGTGGAATGGATGGCAGTATGGGAGGAACTGCATTGGGGGCATTCCTGATTTCTAGTGGAATTCTAAATGTAGGGGCTGGAGTCCTGTCATATCCAGGTCCTCAACTTATAGGAGGCGCAAGTGTTGTATTTACTGGTTATTTAGGTGAACGGTTGGGGAACTCTTTATATGATTCTTATCAAAGAAAAAAGTATATGTGGATTATATCTATGATTTATCAAATGATATTAGTAAAAATGATAAAGATGAATTTAGAGCAAGGCTTAAACAATATTTTGTTGTAGAGGATTAATAGGAGGAGGCAATGGATATAATAGATAAATTTTTCTTTGTAGGATTAACAGCAACGTTATTGGCATTTCTTTCTGTTTGTACATTTGTCTGTTATGATGTTTTTCATGGTAGGATAAAATATCCTGTTGAATATATTTTGATAATCACAATTGGATTGTTATGGGTAATTATGCTTTTTTTGTCTACTGTAATTGGCACAACGAATATTTCAGAAAAAGTAGGAGTTTACTATAACAAAGAATTTGGAACACTAATAGGAATTTTTTCTTTTTGGTTAATGAATACTATGATTCGATATTATAAATATGTTTTTTTTATTTTACCGTATAAAAAAAGTAATAATTGCATAGAAAATATAACGGGGAAATGGATAATTTCTTACATGTGTCCGGTTATAATTGGGGTAGGGATACTATGGTGGTGTTGGCCAATTCTTGTACATGTAATTAAAATAATTTCTTCGTTATAGTACTTTATTATAGATAAAAAAGAGCAACCCCCGCTTTAAAGGAGCCGTTATAAACAGCAAAACATCGGCAGAAAAGAACAAACTTACTACTACTAACACCCTTCTACAAACGTCCCAACTTGGGGAGTCGTTGTAAGAAGCATGACAGGGGTTTGTATGGCACAGATGGGGACAAAGTGGAACTATTTAGGATTTGAGCTGCCGGAATTCAAGAAACTATTAGTTAAAGATTTAAAGAATCCGGATGGGACACCAATTACAGAAGAACAGGCAAAACAGATACAGGATAACATCATCAAGAATGGAAGTAAGTGGGATCCTGACGGAGCTGCTTCCGATAACCAATTGGAGATGGGGAACCATTATGCATTGACCGGAACAGCGTTATCACTCAAAAATAAATATGCATCGGATAACGTTGATCAACTGATGGATGATTATAAGAGAATGGTAACAAATAAACAAAGCAGCATAAAAGAAACAGGAACATATGAATTTAGACCTGTGAGAGTATCTCCTATTAAAGAACATGGATTTGATGCATATCTTATACAAGGTGGAATGGGTAACTGAGAAGGCGGATATCTCTATGACTTTAAAACAGGGAAATCATACTATTCTTTTGGTGGAAATGCATCAAAAGGGATTCTACCGATTGGAGCAGAAGTGGCTGGGTTACGGCTTGTGTCGTTTGATCAGAGTTTTAATTTGAAGAGACCTGATAATAGAGAAGATATCTTTTCCGGTAGAAGTATTGGAGGGAATGTTTATATTGGATTTGGGGTAGGTGGTTTTACACCAATTAATAAACAATTTGGAACAGTCTGGGTATTAAAATATGGAGTGGGTACACCACAGATAGGTGTTGGAGTTGATGAAACGATAAGTGAGAATGTCATTAATCCCCTTTTTATACAAGAAACACGAAATAAAAAGAATTAATACTAATAGTAAGCGGTTTATATAACTGAATAGAAGGGAGAGTCGCTTAGTGAGGATTATATTTGATAAGATGAAAAAAGCGAAGTCTATAGCTCTTGTGGGTATTATTGCTATAGTGCTTTTTATTGCTAACCATTTCGAGGCGTTGCAACCTGAAGAAGAAATTAGAAATAGTGTGTCTACCATTGGTATATATAAGGAAGAGGCAGAAACCATAGGGAATAATCTTATATTTTCATATAGAAGTCCGGATGTATACATACTAACAAAAAATTTTGAAGTGTATGCGTCGAGGGATGAGATTATTAATTATTATAAGAAAAACTTAGTGGATACCGGATGGAAATTTACGGGAAAATCAGAAAATATTGATCACTCAAACAATAGAAAGATAGGGGAATCATTTGATTTCAGAAAAGGGAAATATGAACTGGGATTATATTTTAGTATTCAGGATTTGGAAAATTATAGAATAGACAATGGGAAGCCTCTAAAATATTCTATAACGGTTCATCCAAAACAGTAGAATCTTCGACCAAAAGAAAATAGAAGAAAAGGTGGAATACGTAAACGTACGCTCCCCGGTAGGATACTGCTTTATAGGAGACATAGCGGGACACAAAGAAAACGAACTATATAAAAAAAACGGAAAAGCCAGAAAAGAGAATAATAGCATACTGGCGGAGAAATACGAAAAAGAAGTAACTATGGCTGGATATCATTTTGGTGATGAGGACTATGTAATACTAAATGGTTCTATTGGTATTGGACTTGGGCTATCGGGAGGACTCATTATGGATAGGATGGATAACATTTATTTTGTCAGAGGCGGTGGGATCGTAAATGGTCTCGTCGGGACGATAGCAACCGAAAAATTGAGTGTAGATACAAGTGAATGGGGTGAAGATAAATTTTGTGAGGTAATATCGAGAGGTAGTTTTGGATTTGGTATGGGATTGTATGGGGGGCTACGATTTCAATAAATCCGAAATATGGTACCAGAGAACTGGGCGCAATTAATGGGGTCTCTGCTTCTATGACATATACTGATGCAAAATATATTTGTAATGTAAATAACTTATGAGAGGTGCCACCATGAAGAAAATAGACTGGAAGAATTTAAGCTACGATGATTTTACTGGTTTTGTGGCAGTTACAGCTATTTTATTGTTTGTCCTGTATTTCGGAGGGCTTTGGTATACGACTTATGATTACAGGATACAGATGAGAGATCAGATGGTGGAAATGTATCGGCAGCTCCCCAACCCCATACCGCCTATTGAAGACGATTATGGAGTACATAAAAGATGGCTGGTTTATTGTGTTTCTGGTACAAGGAAATTTAACCGAGATTTAAAGGATAACGAATTTGATCTGTATGGGGAAAAATTGGTTGAACAAGGATGGCAGATTGATAAAAAATATACTGATAGCAATCAATATGGTAAATTCACATGTATAGTTTTAAGAAAGGGGGATTTTGCATTTGCGATTACTCAGTGGGAAGGGAAAAAAGCATGTGAATTTGAGCTAATTAAAGAAGACTGGATATACCAAAAAGGCTTTTAATACAACTTATAAATAGTGAATCCTAACCATCACAGACAGAGAAAACCGGACACAAGATATCTCCGCCGCCTTTGGAGGGATCCTCTCCAAGATGACAGGAAGGAGTGGATATACGAACGCCTATACCTCCCCGATAGGGACGAAGTGGAATGAGTATTGGCTTACATAAATAGAGCGCTCTGAAGAAGAATTATGGGAGCAAAAAGAGGAGGAACGTGAGCAGTACCCTGGAAACGGAGCATATTCTAAAGAGGAAATAGAAGATGCAATAGAAAAAGGAGTGATAAAAGAAAAAGATTATTTTATGAATTTAGCGAATGCTTATCCGGGAAGTGCTGGAATTGCTTTGGAAATGTCTGCAATGAGTGATTATGAAATTCAACAAAAGTATGGAAATCAAATGACTTTAATTGAAGATAGGACTTATGTAATTAATCAAAAATCTCCTTTTGCTGATACTATTATGCATTCGATTAATTATACTAATGCACTGGGAGATGCAATTAGTAGAGTACGTGCAAGTGGGATTCGAGATCAATATGTTGATTTTACAGTAGATATTAGATCAGATTCAAAAACAAATGAAATATTTGATAATTCTTCATTTTTACTGGCCGGCACTTATTCTGGGAATATAAGCATCATGATAGATTCGAAAGGAGTTATACATGAACGAAGTTGTTTTATTGATAATTATAATTTTGAAA
>CEAN01001243.1_pt1 | contig 20471 bp, 16 predicted proteins | sample 554991 | NCBI WGS metagenome assembly CEAN01 (sample SAMEA3182096, study PRJEB8094) | gut metagenome | biome: human; feature: gut; material: Stool; isolation source: human stools | place: Canada | collected 2012-05-01
ATAAAGGTTTTGCAGACCTCTGCCTTACCGCTTGGCTATGCCGCCATATGGAGCGGAAAACGGGACTCGAACCCGCGACCCCAACCTTGGCAAGGTTGTGCTCTACCACTGAGCTACTTCCGCACTTGGCGACCCGGATCAGATTTGAACTGACGATCTCCGCCGTGACAGGGCGGCATGTTAGACCACTACACCACCGGGCCGCAAGTTACCTTATAAGTATATCTATCACCCCCTGTTTTGTCAATAATTTATCAGCATCTTACCGACATTGATTTCTCAGTGAGTAAACTTATTTACCACTATCTTCGGGCAGATAATAAACCGAGTTTCCTGTTATTTGTCAAACAGACATTATGCCCGTCTTTCTAAATCAAAAGACACATCATTTTGAATCTTATTTTCACCAAATTGCAGTAGCAAATTGGACAATCAAGAAAAGAATTATGAAGTATATAAAAGCCGAATAATCTGCTCCTTGAAAGCAAAAACTTCCGCCTCATAAGAATTGGAAGTTCTGTGGTGGGACTATTCAGATTCGAACTGAAGACCTCTTCGATGTCAACGTATTTATTTGTTGATAACCTGTGTCAGTGTAATAGTACGTTTACACACCACAATATCAGAAAATCGTCATATATGCATTTAAATGGCTTTAAAATGGTTTCCTTATGTTTTTAATATAAATCATTACCGACCCATAGAGAAGCGATTTTAGACCCCTTTTTGAACGTTTTGAAAATAAATATAGAAAAAATTGTGAATGCTCCGTTAATATATATTATTCTTTCTATTTTCCCCCTATATGCCCCCTTTTTGTGACGTGGTAGAGAGAAGGAGAAATCATTAATGAAAGCACAACAGGAAAAACAGAATCAAGGCATAAAAGATATAGCAAAGCAATTAACCGTCCGCCCTACAAACTTATAACTAATTGATGAAGGAAATAATTGTTTACTTCCGATAATGATAATTTATCGGAACCTATTTTTCCCTTTTAGGGCATAATTGAGGTTAATTTGCAAATAAGTCGCAGGTATATTCTCATTTATAGGGGTTTTCATTATCAAAGTTTATAATTGACAGCAATAACTTATAACAATTATAACAAGAAAATAAAGAATGCCTTTCATGTTGCCATAAGGTACCCCCTATCTTTAGCCCTTCGGGACATAGGCTTTCCTTATGCGGTCATATTATCTGTTATTTTATTGCAAAGTGGTGATTGTAGCACTTATTAGAAGAAAGAGAAGAAAAACATAATGTGACAATAAGGTACATAAAAGTACTAATAAGAGACTATATGTTTCACTAAGTGTTTATTATTATTGTTTAACTAAATGTATAACTTATATGTTTAACAATTAGAGACATAATGTACCAATAAGAAACATAAATGTAGCAGATACTTTGTGTCTTAAAAAACAAAACACAGCATGTTGTGCACGCACCCAAAAATTTTTATTGTCGCATGATATAGAAGAAAGAACTATTTCCCCTTCATGTTGCCATAGGTTACCCCTGTCTTTAGCCCTTCGGGACACAGTGACACCCTATGCGGGCTTATATTATTAGTCTTGTTGTCGCAATAGATAAAGAAAGACAACAGCACCATTTTATACACCTGTAATACCCCTTAAAAAGCCTTAAGGCACACACAGGGGGACAAAATGGTAATTGTAGCACAAGTTGAAGAAAGAGAATTTTATAACCTAAAAAGAGGGGGGGACAGAGGGTGGAGAATAGACAGCAATAATGGGCATTTAGGGGCTTTTGAGTATTAAATGCATATGTAGAATTTTTAAGAGAAAAAAGGAGGTGAAAATATGACAGAATGTGTTGATGCGTTTCCGTTAAATGAAAAGATACATATTATCCGACCACACAGAGAAAAGAACACGCAGAACGCCTATTTAGACGCCACAGATAAAGAAGAACTAATAAAAGACAGAAAAAGGCGGATATACGCAGCGAGAAAACGAGGAGCGCAACTGCTAAAAGCGACAGAGAAAACAGAGATAATCGACACAACTTATAAATTAATGGTGCGGAATAGAGCGGTACAGTCTCACCTTATCGCCTTTTGTGGGCTTACAAGCATTGGTAGAAAAAACGATTGGTTTATTGGCTATGGAGAGTACCGAAAGAGAATTAAACGAAAAGCAATCCCACAAGAAGTGCAACAAATAAAAACGTGGTGGACAAGACACACAGAAAATAATTTATCTGCCCTATCTTTTGGTTTATGGGTACAGGGTTATTTTTATCTCTTCTTCATTATCACGGATAAAGAGAAAACCGCAGTACATGATTTAGCTATAAAACTGGCACAATACGTAAGACGAAAGAAATATACACCTATTGTATTACGCCCTATGGAAAAAGACCCGATAGCCTTTATAAAAGACAAATATAACAACGACACAATCTGGACAGCAGAGGAATTATTTGAACATTTGGGGATAGAATTAACAATGGTTATGCGGGGTAGCTTTGCCCTTCCCTATCAACACCATACATTGTGTAGTAAGAGAGCTAAAAAGGCACTTAAAGAAGCCATAAAGACGGAAAAGGTAAATAAAGTATATATGTCTCCCGCCTCTTTACAAAAATACAACAATACACGATCAGCCATTATGGAAAAGGATACAGATAATGACTATTTCTCCCCCAACTTTTGGGAAGAAAATCAAGACAATATAAAAGAAGAGGCACCATTAATAGAAGGTGACTTTTAATGCCTCTTCTTGTCCCTAAAGGTAATTTCTTTTTGCAAAACATCTAAGAGCTTTATAAGGTCATTAACGGTTAAAGACCCCCGATGAAATTTATTGTGAAGCCCATTATAAGACAGCCCCGCCTTTTGAGAGACCTCTTTTAATGTCAGTCCCCTTTCAGACGCAAACTGCTTTATAATCTCTTTTATCGACATGCATTAATCCCCCTATATTTCTGGTTTTTATTATATCATAAGACAATCAGCACAGCGGGACACTCTTTACGGCTTAACTACACACGTTATAGTGTGTTATCTTTGCTTTAAGAACACACGTTAAGGTGTGATTATAGAGAAAGGGGCAATATATTATGAATGAAGAGATAACCGCAACATACCACGGGGGACGCCTTCTTATTTATCACCTCCTGCAAACAAAAATCGGACAGGTAACAGAAAGAGAAGACTGGACTACACGGCGCAAGGAATTAACTAAAATTATAGGGGCACTTCCTGAGAGAGAGGCGGATATTGCCCGCACACTAATAACTGAATTATTGGATATGGTGGCTAAAAATATATGTCAAGAGACCTTCATAGCCATAGACACCTTTTATCACATACCGCTTCCCGATGAAATGGCAGACGCCTTAACAACGTTAGACTGGGAAACGGCACTGTTAAACTTTAATATAAAACCGCTAAGACAAAAGACAACTGAATATTAATTAACAACGGGGCTTGTAGAAATACAGGCCCTTTTATTTTGCCCTTTTCATGGTGTCATGTTAATATGGTTATGCGTAAACGTAACTATTACATGACACCGTTTTTATTTAAAACAGGTGAAGCAATGGAAAATAGTAACGTATTACACTTTGAAAAGTACATAAAAACACAAGGCATAGACAATGCGCAAATATGTGAGTATGAAACACGTTTATCAAAACTGGAGGCGCTCGTAAAGAAGCAAACACCCCCACTTGAAGGGGAAAAGACACCCTTTATTGCGGAACTTTGGCACTGGGTAGAGCAAAAGAAAGACGCAGGCGAGATATTGCCACAAACTTTTGATAAGTATAAATGTGTTCTAAAAAGGCACATTGTCCCCTTCTTTGACAAAAGTAACCCTGCCCTCATGCTTTCCCAAGTGTCCCATTCCCTAATAAAAGACTTCATTGGAGCTATGAAGGCAAAAGGTAGGGACAGCACACTAAAAGAAGCCATAAATAGCATTATGAAGCCGTTTATGACGGAAATGGTTGTAGAGGGGAAGATTGTCCGCAATCCCACAGATGGAATAAAGTTAAAAGGACTAAAAAAAGCCCATAAAAGGGCATTTACAGACACAGAAAGACAAAAGCTGGAGAAGGTGGCAAAGGAAACAACGCCCCACTGGTGGATTGCTATTCCCCTGCTGGCATATTTGGGTATTCGTAAAGAGGAGCTATTAGCCCTTTCGTGGGATGATGTGGATTTTAAGAAACAGACAATCTATATTCACAAGACAAACACCACATCAAGCATGGCAAGGACAAACATTGAAGAACGAACAAAGACAGAAGCAGGCACCCGTACACTTCCCATTCCCCCACAATTATTAGTGGCATTGAAGCATCATTATGACGAGATACAGGGTGGGCAAAGATACTGGATAATTGGGCAAAAAAGAAGTGATAAGCCCGTCAATACCTCTAATTTCAGTCGAACAATCAGACGCTGGAGAGATAAAGCGGGTATTCCTAAGGATGTTTCATGCCACGCCTTTAGGCACACATATGCAACTAAACTGGTTATGGAGAATACCGCCCCACAACTTGCTATGAAACTTTTAGGACATTCAGACCCCCGTATGTATTCTATGGTTTATACGGATATGAAACAGTTAGAATGTAGCGATACCTTAAGAGGGGTGCAGTCAGCAGTTGCAAACCGTCTAACATGAGGGCGTTTCATCAATAACAGACAAGGAAAAAGACCCCTTATAAAAATAAGGAGCCTTTATGCGGGAACTGCACCACAGATAACCGCATTGGTGGGACTATTCAGATTCGAACTGAAGACCTCTTCGATGTCAACGAAGCGCTCTGACCGGCTGAGCTATAGTCCCATAAGTGAAGTCCATTATACATTAGCATACGTAAAAAAGCAATCATACTTGGTTAAAAGAAAAAACTGCCCACTACAAAGCAGTCCTCTTAATTACAATTCATTTTGACTTTCTATGATTCTTTCTGCTGCCCCCATGACGGCAAGAAGAGCATGTTCAAATACAAGTCCGCCTTGAAAATACATAATGTATGGAGGACGCACCGGACCATCTGCCGATATTTCTATGGTTGACCCCTGCACAAAAGTACCGGCAGCCATGATAATAGGATCTACATATCCCGGCATGGGACCGGGAATCGGTGTTGCATCAGAATCGACAGGCGACCAGCTCTGAACGGCTTCCGCGAAGCGGCACATATTTTCCTCAGTGTCTAATGTAATCGCTGTAATCAGGTCTGTTCTTAAGTGTCCCGGTTCAGGAGTTACTGAAAATCCGAGTATCTTAAATACGGATGAACAGAATTCGGCACTCATCATTGCCTGACGTGTTACATGCGGTGCCATAAAAAGTCCCTCGAAAAACGGCCGATAGCTGGCTGCATAAGATCCCATCTCAGAGCCAAGCCCAGGAGCCGTCCATGCATGGGCACAAAGTTCCACCAGATCTGCCTTACCGCAGATATATGCTCCGGTAGGAGCAAATCCGCCGCCGGCATTCTTAATGAGCGAACCTGCCGTAATATCCGCACCGAGTTCGATTGGTTCTTCTTTACAGGTAAATTCACCATAGCAGTTATCTACAAAACAAATCGTATCAGGATTTTTTGCTTTGACCGTATCGACAATTTTTTTTATATCCTCAGGAAATAAGGAATCGCGAAGCATGTAACCACGGGACCGCTGTATTTCCACCAGCTTTACATTTTCATCCACCGCCGCGGCAATGGCATCCAAATCATATGCATTCCCTTTGAGCGGCACTTCTTTATACCGGACACCGCGCTTTTTCAAATTGCCGGGTGCATCGCCTGTAATCCCAATAACACTCTGCATCGTATCATAGGGACTTCCCACAGCGGAAACCATGGTATCACCGGGATTTAAAAGCGCCAAAAGAACCGTCGCCAGCGCATGAGTACCCGAAACGAACTGGGGCCGTACCAAAGACGCTTCCGCATGAAAAATATCGCACCAGACATCCTCCAACTTCTCCCTGCCGGGGTCACCGTAACCATATCCGTTAGATGGCGCAAAGTGATAAGCCGACAGATGGTTTTTGCGAAAAGCTTCTAGTACTTTTTGCATATTGAATAAGGAAATTTCTTCCATCTTATGAAAAACAGGTGCGCAGAGCATAAGAGCTTCCTGCCGCACCTTCTGTAATTGTGTATTCATTATAAATAATCAGATCCTTTGAATTGTAGATATAGCATGCTTATAGATAAGTTGTGAACGATTTTCGCTCACAAGCAGCACTGTAAAGCTGTCGAATGATTTAACTTTACCCTTGAGTTGTACTCCGCTTAAAAGAAATATGCTGACCGGTACATTTTCTTTTCTCGCTTCATTTAAAAACGTATCCTGAAGATTCATTTTCCCTTCCATTCTGATTCTCCTCTGATCCATGAAATCACATACGCTTCTATTTCCCTGAGCCATGTGTCCGTATCTGTCCGCTCTACCCAATGGATATAAGGCATGCGGCGGTACCAGGTTAGCTGTCTTTTGGCAAAATGACGTGTATTCTTTGCAATGAGCGCTTCCGCTTCCTCAAGGGAATACTTACCGTGAAGAACGGGAATCATCTCTTTATAGCCAATCCCCTTGAATGCCTGTGAATTTTCAGGCACGCCTGCAGTAAGAAGAGCCGCAACTTCCTCCTTGAGTCCTCTTTCAATCATTTGATGGACTCGCTTATTTATTCTATCATATAAAACCGATCTGTCCATAGTAATACCTATAACAGGTCCGTCATATACGAGATGCTCCGCTCTATCCGTTACAAGGCTTTGCCCTGCATCAGCAAGCTCTAACCGCCGTACCATACGTTGGGGATCCAAAGGAATTACCTCTTCAGGAAGAAGTTTCTTAAACGCGTCCGCCAATCCTTTTTTCCCCTGCATCTTATAAAAAGTGTACCACTTGCTTCGGCCTTCTACTTTTGGTGAAAAGACATATCCTTCCAAAAGTCCCTGCACATAAAGACCTGTACCGCCGATAAGAATAGGAATTTTATCCTTTTTATTTTCCTTAGAGATATATTCCCGCGCTTTCTCTTGAAATATAGCGGCTGAATATGATTCTGCAGGTTCCATACAGTCTACCAGATAATGGAAAATTCCATCCGCCTCTTCTTTCGTTACCTTCGCTGTACCGATATCCATACCGCGATATACTTGAAAAGCGTCACCGGAAATGATGGAACTGCCCAGAATTTTTGCTAAATAGACTGACAACTCCGTCTTACCAACTGCCGTAGGTCCAAGAATGGTCAGCAGTTTTTCTTTCTTCATAGTTTTATCACTCCATAAGCGGTTGTCTGTCCTCTTTTACCGTGAATTTCTGTAAATAATCCTGTACGGAACAGCGCAGAAAACGGCCTCTCTTTCACTATTACTTTTTTTCTGGCTGCTCTCATTGCAAACTGTAAAACATCTTCTGTCAAAGGATCATAAACCGCGGCACTGCGAAATCCTTCTATACTATTTTCTTTCCGTTTTACAGGATACCTAAACATAGGATCAAAGTAAATTACATCAAAAGAATTTGGCGCTGCTGTTTCTAAAAATCCACGAAAATCGGCATGCAGCAGCTGAATACGCCGTAAAGCTTCCGTCATTTCTCCATCTTGTCCTGACAATGCAGCAAGACCTTCTTTCCCCACTTCATAAAGAGGACGGCTCCGTTCAAGAGAAATAACTTCTCCGCGTTTCCGCAGATACCAGCTTAAAATGACAGAATCCCTGCCCTGTCCAAAGGTACAGTCCAGTACAGATGTACAGTCTCCCGGCAAAAGATTGCACAGCCTGTCTCCATGCCCTTTTCGCATTTCAAAAATACGAAGAACTGCCGTCCCCAAATGAAACCGGTAAGTTCCTTCTTTTGACCAGAAGAATACCGGTTTCTTTCCATAAACCAGAAAGCCTTCCTCTCCATATTTTTCTGACATATGGAACAGGTTCTTTTCTCTTTCATAAAAAGCGGTTCGCAAGTCTTCCGCCTTTTTCCTTGCACGCCGAAGAGAATCTGCATCAGGCTTTAAAACGGTGGTGACGGCTATATTCATGTTCTGTCAAAGAGGCGCCCCAGTTCGTCAGGTGTAAATTTCACAATGGTCGGACGACCATGGGGACAAACGAATGGCCGCGTGGTATGGAACAGATCAGTAATAAGTTCCTTCATCTGCCGTACATTAAGCGGATCGCCTCTCTTAATTGCACCACGACAGGCGGCATAAGCCATCATCCGATGACGCAGGGTTTCAGGAGAAGGCATGTTTTCATCATGGAAAGTAAAAAGCAAATCTTTAATAATACGATCCATATCATTTTCTGAAAAGTCTTCCGGCGCACCTGTAATTCGGATGACATCACGGCCTGCCTGCTCAAAAGTAATTCCTAACTTTTTAATCTCTTCTTCTTTCTCAAAAAGAAGATCCATATCTTCCGGTTCCACATCAATCAGGTAAGGAATTAGAATTGTCTGAACTGGAATTCCATCAGTCTTTGCAGCAAAACGATCATACCTTACCCGTTCATGGGCAGCATGCTGGTCAATAATAAATAAATCGCTCCCATGCTGGCACAGAATAAAGCAGTCCGCCACCTGTCCCAAAGGAATGACAGGATCATCTTTTTCAGCGGTTACTTCAAAAAGCGGTTCACTTTCCGCTTTCATCGACTCTTCATGTGGTTTTATAAAAACGGGTGTTGTCGATAAAATTTCTGATCGGGTTTGTTTTGTTTCAAAATCAGTTCCTGATCGGGATACAGCATGTTCCGATTTGCGAAAATCACGATTTCCATAAGAAGAAAAAGATTCGTTCCATGAAGACTGTACCGGCACAGACGGTTGCGGTTTCTGCACGACTCCATCCGCTTCAGTGAGTCCGATATCATGCGCACCAAGCTGCTTATCTTCCACCACCACCTTTGACAAGTCCAGTTCCGTTCCCAACGGTACCTGATGAGCAGGTTCTTTGATCATATCTTTCACAATAGAATCAGGTGCAGATTGGGATGTCAGCGTATTAAGAACTGCGTGGTAAACAAGACGGAATATTTTCTGCTCATCATCAAATTTAATTTCTCTCTTCTGCGGATGAACATTTACATCGATACTTTCAGGCGGCAAGGTGAATGTCAGCACCATAATCGGATAGCCGTTCTTAGGCAGCAGGGAATGATAGGCATTATCTACCGCCTTCGTCACTACGGCGCTTTCCACCACACGGCGGTTAATAATAATCGTTTGGTTCTGACGGCTGCTTTTCAAAAGAGAAGGCTTAGAAATCATTCCTGTCATAACAGAGTCTTCCCCTTCACTTTCCACTTCTAACATTTCTCCGGTCACCTTCACCCCGTATAATGCAGAAATCACATCCATCAGGCGCCCGTTTCCCGGTGTCTCAATGACAGTACGTCCATTATTGATAAGAGTAAAAGAAATATCGGGATTTGCCAGTGCCAATTTACCAATCATTGTATTAATCCGACTGCTTTCCGTCCGTTCTGATTTCAAAAACTTCTTTCTTGCCGGCACATTGTAGAACAGTTCACGTACTTCCACTGTAGTTCCTGCAGGCGCACCCACACCTTTAATTTTTTCCACCGCTCCGCCTGTCACATCAATAGCGGTTCCTTCCATATCTTCCGCCCGTTTTGTGGTAATTGTCGTTCGGGATACAGACATAATACTTGGCAAAGCCTCCCCGCGAAATCCAAGGGAACAAATATGATAAATATTTTCAACACTGGAAATTTTACTGGTTGCATGGCGGATCACGGACAATTTCGCATCTTCCCTCGTCATGCCGCTGCCATCATCGGTAACACGGATATATGTCATTCCCCCGTCTGCTATTTCCACTTCAATCATGTGGGCACCGGCATCAATAGAATTTTCCACCAATTCCTTTACCGCATTGACTGGTCTTTCTACCACTTCCCCCGCAGCAATCTGGTTCGAAGTAACTTCATCAAGTATATGTATTAATGACATTAGCGCCCCTCCTTTGCTTCTTTACTAAGCCTGAACAAAATCTCCATCGCCTCGATGGGTGTCTTGCTCATGACATCCAAATCCGCCAGTTCATCTATAATCGGTGAAGAAAATAAATTAAGAGCAGTTTCTCTTCTTATAACCGGAGCAGCAGGCTCTTCCTTTATTCCCTCCACTTCCAGCCCTTCCAGTATTTCATCGGCCCGCTTCAGGAGCGATTCAGGAAGTCCTGCCAGCCGTGCCACATGGATACCATAACTTTTATCAGCACTCCCCGGAACAATACGACGGAGAAATGTAATCTCTTTTCCCCGCTCCTTAACGGTAACCGTATAATTTTTGATATGTTCATTTTCTGCTGCCATATCTGAAAGTTCGTGATAATGAGTAGCAAAAAGAGTATACGCATGCACCTTGCTATTAAGGTACTCCACCACTGCCCGTGCGATACTCATTCCATCATAAGTACTCGTACCGCGTCCTATTTCATCCAAAAGAATAAGACTGTTCTTCGTAGCATTGCAAAGAATATGAGAGACTTCTTTCATTTCCACCATAAATGTACTCTGTCCCGTAGAGATGTCATCAGCCGCACCCACTCGTGTAAATATGCGGTCCACAGGTGCAAATGATGCACTTTTTGCGGGAATAAAAGAGCCGGTCTGCGCCATAATCGTAAGTACTGCAACCTGACGCATATAGGTAGACTTGCCTGCCATATTGGGCCCGGTAATAATAATCATTTCTTGATCCGTATGGTTAAGCTCTGTATCATTCGGCACAAACATCTCTCGTTTCAGGGCATGTTCCACCATCGGATGACGTCCGTCATGGATAGAAATACGCCCTTCACGGCTGTTTGTAATCTGTGGACGGACATAACGGTCTTTCAGTGCCGCCCGGGAAAGCCCCGTCAAACAATCCAGCGCCGCAAGAGCCTTTGCGGTCCTCTGCATAGCAGCAATTTCAGGGCGGATAGCCGCCTTGACAGCCTGATAAATTTTCAATTCCAGTTCTTCTGTTTTTTCTTTTGCTGAAAGCGCTTTTGTCTCAAACTCCTTCAATTCAGGTGTGATATACCGTTCTGCATTGACAAGTGTCTGCTTGCGCATATAATACTCAGGAATCGGCACCTTGTTGGCGTTCGTAATTTCAAAATAATACCCGAACACATTATTGAATCCGATTTTCAGTTTAATCCCTGTTTTTTCTTTTTCTCGTTCTTCCAAATCGGCAATCCATTTCCTGCTGTTTTCAGAAAGGGAACGAACCTCATCAAGTTCCGCAGAATATCCCTCTTTTATATACTTGCCGTCACGAATGTTTCCCGTACCGTTTTCATTCATAGAACGATCCAAAAGCTCATAGACCGTACTGTGGATATCCATTTGATCGGACAATTTTCTAAGGACTATTGAAACTGTGCCGGAAAGCAGTTTCTTTATTTCGGGAATCATCCCGAGAGATGCCTTAAGTGCTAGTAAGTCCTTTGGGGATGTCGTGTTTGCTTCAATGCGGGTTAAAATACGTTCGAAATCAAAAACATGTTCCAGCATTTCTTCCAGTTGGGAAAGTTCCGTCGTATGCCCCGTCAGTTCTTCAATACCATCCTGTCGTTGAATAATTCGATTCACATCCGTCAACGGGCGTTCCAACCAACGGCGTAACAGACGTGCCCCCATGGCAGTATGGGTGTGATCCAATATTTCAAGAAGCGTTCCCCGTCGCCCTCCATCACGCATATTTCGCGTGATTTCTAAATTCCGTAAACAGTCTTCTCCGAGTAAAAGGCAATCATCCTCACGAATAGGCATCACCGTATGAAACTCTGCTGCATCAGCCTTCATCATTTCTTTTAGATATGCTGCCAGCCATGCAAAGACACGGCGGATATTTTCATCTCCTAACGCTTCCGCCACGTGGGGAACCGGATCATCCCCATCCTTTCCACGCCGGGTAAGAAGACAACATCCAAGACGCGCCCTGCAGTAAGCTTCCAGTCTCCCATAAAAATTATCACTTAAAGAGCATACTGCTTCTGTCGGTGCATAAACAGACAGCATATCAAAAAATGCTTCCCGTTCTTTCTTTTTATCCCAAATTCCCCACCAGCATTCCCCTGTGGAAATATCCGCCAGTACCGCGTCAATGTCATTATCCGTTTCATAAAGGTAAGCAAGGTAATTATTGGATTTATCGGCGATAGAATTTTCAAAAAGGATCGTTCCCGGCGTAACGATACGAATCACATCACGCTTCACTAAGCCTTTCGCTTTTTTTGGATCCTCCAATTGTTCACAAATGGCAACCTTATAGCCTTTCTGTACAAGCCGGTAAATATACGTTTCTGCCGCATGATACGGAATCCCGCACATAGGAACTCTTCCTTCAGGGCCCGCATTCTTCCCCGTCAGCGTCAATTCCAATTCATGAGAAACAGTTACTGCATCGTCATAAAAAAGCTCATAAAAATCACCGAGTCGATAAAAAAGAAATGCGTCTTTGTGCTCATTCTTAATAGACTTGTATTGTTCCATCAAAGGAGATTTAGCTGCCATCTGTATCACTCCACAATAGTTCCTTTTAATATCCAGGTCTGCGCCGTATCTACACGCACCTTCAAAATGTCGCCCACAGAAAGAGACCCTGCCTTAGGAAAAATAACCATCTTATTGCCTGATGTACGACCAAACCAATTATCAGGATTCTGTTTCGTTTCCCCTTCCGCAATGACAGTATACACCTTCCCTTCCATTTCCTTATTAAGAGAAAGACTGATTTCATTTTCCACATTCATGATTTCCTGCAAACGGCGGTGGCAGACAGCATCAGACACCTGATTTGTCATACGCGCCGCAGGAGTTCCTCTGCGGGGAGAATAAATAAAGGTATAGGCTGAATCAAACTTCATTTCTTTAAGGAGTGTAAGCGTTTCCTCATGCATGTCCTCCGTCTCGCCAGGAAATCCAGTGATCAGATCAGTCGTCACAGTGATGCCAGGCATCTTTTCCCGGACGTACTTTAGAAGCTCCTTAAAACGCTCAATTGTGTATCCGCGGTTCATCCGCCGCAGTATTTCATTCGCCCCATGCTGAACGGGAAGATGCATATGGCGCACCACCTTGGGTGAAGCAGCCATAGCATCCACCATTCCAAAAGTCATATCCTTGGGATGAGACGTCATATAACGAACCCGCTTAATTCCGTCAATCTTGTCAATGGCGTGAATCAGACTGCCGAAATCCGTACCATCATGAAAATCAAGTCCATAGGAATTGACATTCTGACCAAGAAGAGTGATTTCTTTATACCCTTCTCGGGCAAGTTTCTCAATCTCACGACAAATATCATCAATCGTACGGCTTGTTTCCCTGCCGCGGACATAAGGCACAATACAATAAGTACAGAACTTATTGCATCCCTGCATAATAGGTACCCAAGCAAAAATCCGGCTTTTTCTCACAGAATGAAGTTCACTGTAATCATTCACGCGGTTCGGATTCATCTGCGTCATGACCACATGCGAACCTTCTGCCCCCCTGCGGGAAACAATATCCTTTAAATCATGGATATGGTATGGTCCAATAACAAAATCGATCACCGGCATACGCTCAATAAGCTTTCCTTTATTTTCCTGCGCCATGCACCCGGCAATCCCCAAAAGGACACCGGGCTTCTTCCCCTTTAATTTCTTTACCTCGCCAATTTTGCCATATACTTTCTCTTCCGCATTCTGCCGGATACTGCAGGTATTCAGAATAACAACATCGGCATCATCCAATATATCCGCCGGCACATAGCCAAGCTCTTCCAGCTGCCCGCTGATACGTTCCGTATCGCTTTCATTCATCTGGCAGCCATAGGTTTCTATAAAATATTTCTTATCAAAAGACACTTCTTTCAAAATAGTCCTCCAAGTATAACCATGATATTTAATTATATCATAACCGCCCCCGTTCTCCTGAAAATGAAAAGCCTGCCCCTTACGGCGCAGACCCACTCATCCTGTTACATCAGTTATGATATTGACTTTAATTGTATCCAGAGCCATACCCGTGGTATGCTCAATTTCACGCTGAATCTTGTCACGCATCAGGTGAATCAGTTTCTTGATCTCCTGCGGCGTTCCCTGCCGGACCGTTACGTCAAGAGACAAAATGATACCATTCATCTGGCTTGTACTTTTCACGCTGGAAATATGGCTGATATGTATCTTTCTCAGATCACGCACCGCGTAATGTACCAGTGCTTCAATAACATGATTTGAAAAAGACAACTTTCCATAATAACTGAATACTGGACGGACGACAGATCGCTCTTCATTGCCCTTCGTTTTTCCCCTTACACTTCTGCGATTGCGGAAAAACTGAAGCGGATCTACAAGGTATCCTTTGAAATAGGGGCGCAGCTCCATCGTCGGCACAGGAATAACATGCTTTCCTTCCTTATGGCGTGCGTAATTTGCCTGGGCAATTTCCTCAGGTTTTGCCACATCCTCGATATGAATATACCGTGAAGGTGCAGGAAGCTTAAGTGTTGCAGCAATCTTCTGAACCATACGGTCAGATGTGCCGAGGATTAAAATACGCTCCGGATTGATTTTCATAATATGGAAAATTACATCTTCCGCCTGATTTGAATCCCAAAAAAGCGCGCGGCGTACCGCCGTTAAACGGCTGGCTTCCCTTTTTGCCGACTTTCCTGCCACAATACGATTATGATATATTAGGATCCCATCATCGATAATACAAGAAGCTTTATTTTCATAAGCTACCACAAGTGCACGGTCACTTTTCCCTGATCCCGGCGGTCCTGTAAATGCTAAAACATCCATACGATTCTCCCTGTCCGCAGGCAGCCTGTCCAATCCTTACAAGACAAAACTACTCTTCTCCTACAATTTGCACTTCCGTCATAAGTTCCACACCATACCCATCAAAAACCCGGCGCTTAATTTCAGAAATCAGGTTCATCATATCCGTACAGGACGCATGTCCGTCATTGATAAGGAACCCGGCATGTTTCATGCTTACCTTTGCATCACCTACGGCAAATCCCTTTAGTCCCATCTCCTCAATCATTTGCCCCACAAAATACCCAGCAGGACGCTTAAACGTACTTCCTGCACTCTTCTTCTCCAACGGCTGCTTCATGCAGCGGCGGCGATTAAACTCTTCCATCATTACTTCTATGTCATGAATATTACCAGGTGCAAGCTCCACTGTAATTTCCACAATTATTTCACCATTCTCCATAAAAAGACTGTGGCGGTAATCATAATGAAGTTTCGATTTATTGTAAACAGACAACTGCCCATTCCGATTACAGGAAAGAACAGACACCACAATATCCGCCATCTCCCCGTTATACGCACCAGCATTCATGTACGCCGCTCCACCTATAGTTCCGGGAATACCGGCGGCAAATTCCATCCCTGAAAGGCCATGCTTCATTGCCGTCTTGGCAGCCTTTGCCGTAGAAACACCCGCAGCTACACGGAGCCTGTTTCCTTCATGAATAATAGACTGCAGCCGTCCCGTATAAATCACTACACCGCGGATTCCTTTATCACGAACAAGCAAATTTGCGCCGCCCCCAAGAATAAAAAACGGCACATTCGCTTTAGTGACCTCCACAATGACTTTCTGCAGCTCCTCTATCGTTTCAGGCATAACAAAACAGTCCGCTGCCCCACCGATACCAAATGTTGTGTGACGGCTCATGGGTTCATTCAGCTTAATTTGATTCCTTCTTAAAAAAGAAGAAAATAATTCCGTATATGCAACCATAAAAAATCCTTCTTAATACATATTCCTATTTTCACTATTATATGAATGAATATCTATATCGTCAATTATTCAAAAAGCACCCCTCCCAAAATCTTTTTTACAATTTTTCAGCAAAATTACGATAAAAAAGAACTGCCTATGATTACACAGAACAGTTCTTCACAATTCTATGAAGCAAATCATCTGTCCAAATTGGTCATATCTCTTGCCACGACAAAGCGATCATAATCTTCTTCTGTCACGTAGCCCAGTTTCAAAGCGGCTTCTTTCAAGGAACTGTTATCGGCAAAAGCAGTTTCGGCAATCTTTGCGGATTTTTCGTAACCGATATGCGGAGAAAGCGCAGTGACAAGCATAAGTGATCTTTCTACCAATTCAGCCATCCTGTCTTCATTGGCCAGCATACCTTCCACACAATGGATATCAAAAGAGTGGATAGCTTCACCCAGAATAGCAGCCGATTCGATGAAGGCTTCTGCCATAACAGGAGCAAATACATTCAGTTCAAATCGCCCCTGGGAAGCCCCAAAGGAAACAACTGCCTGATTGCCGTGAACACGACAAGCTACCATCGTCAAGGCTTCGCACTGCGTGGGATTTACTTTACCGGGCATAATGGAAGATCCCGGTTCATTAGCAGGGAGTGTGATTTCCCCTAATCCTGCACGGGGTCCGCAGCCGAGGAGACGGATATCATCAGCGAATTTCATGCAGTCCATGGCAAGCGCCTCAAGAGCGCCATGGGCAAAAACAAAATCGTCCCGTCCGGTAAGGGCATAAAACTTATTTTTTTCGGAAACAAAGGGCAATCCCGTTTCTTTCGCAATAGCAGCAGATACTTTTTCACCGAAATCTTTCGGGCTGTTCAGACCTGTTCCTACCGCAGTCCCTCCGATAGCAAGCCCAAGAAGGTATTTTTCAGAATCATGAAGCATATCACGGCTCTTTTCCAGCATCACTTTCCATGCGGAGATTTCCTGCCCGAAAGTAAGAGGGACAGCATCCTGCAAATGGGTACGTCCGATTTTGACAAGATGCATGTACTTTTTACTTTTTTCCTCAAAAATCTCAATAAGATGATTCAATGGTCCGTACAGTTTGTTATGAAGTGTCTCCACAGCAGCGATGTGCATAGCTGTCGGGAACGTATCATTAGATGACTGGGACATATTCACATCGTCATTGGGATGAATACGGGTTTCACTTTTTTTGCTCCCCAATTTTTCATTAGCAATATGTGCAATTACTTCATTCATATTCATATTGCTCTGTGTACCGGATCCGGTCTGATATACAACAAGTGGAAATTCTTCTTTCCACTCTCCCGCAATGATTTCGTCACAAACCTCACAAATAACCTTCTGCTTTTCAACTGATAATTTTCCGGCTTCTTTATTCGCTATGGCGGCGCACTTTTTCAGTATGGCAAAAGCACGAATAATATCTTCAGGTATTTTATTTTTACCGATTTTAAAATTTTCAAAAGACCGCTGTGTCTGAGCTCCCCATTTATGATCAGCCGGTACCTTCACTTCTCCCAGCGTATCATGTTCAATACGGTATTCCATGTCGTTTCCTCCTTCAGAAATGAATTCTATATTATTCTACCATTTCCTCCTGAAAATTGTCATTTAGAAAAGGTTATATTCTTTTAAATTATCACGCTTTTTTCAATCAAAACAAAAATATTTTGCTTGAATTAGCTCTCAGAAATAAAATATTTTGCAAAATAAAGTCCGTATAGTATAATAACAGCACATGGCTTTACAGTTCTGATTTATGGCAGTCTTCGGGTCCCGTGCAATGGAATCCCATGAATCCTGTCAGGTCCGAGAGGAAGCAGCAGTAAGTGGCCCTTTCTATGTGCCACGGTGTATTCTGAAGGCTGTCATAAATGAGAGTTGTAAAGTCTTTTTTTATGTTATTTTTGGTATAATTAATTTATACATCTTTCTATTAAAGGCTGTTATTCCTTGTCCAAGGAGGGTTCAATGGCTTACCTATCACTATACAGAAAATGGCGCCCAAGCACTTTTAAAGAAATAATCGGGCAAAAGCATATTTCCATTCCCATTCTTCGCGCATTTGAACAAAACCGCCTTGCCCATGCCTATCTGTTTTCCGGCCCCCGTGGCACAGGAAAGACAAGTATGGCACGAATTCTTGCCAAAGCAGTAAATTGCCTTGATTTAAAAAATGGCAATCCCTGCAATGAATGTGCTAACTGTAAATCAATTAATACCGGCGCCAGTATGGATGTTTATGAAATAGACGGCGCTTCTGCCCGTGGTGTTGATGAAATTCGCGTACTTCGCGAATCGGTTCGTACTCTTCCTGTAGCGGGGAATAAAAAGGTTTATATCATTGATGAAGTCCATATGTTGACAAAAGAAGCGTTTAATGCCCTTCTAAAAACTTTGGAGGAACCTCCGGCCCATGTACTCTTTATCCTTGCCACCACAGAACCTGCCAAGATTCCGCTTACAATTTTATCCCGCTGCCAGCGGTATGAATTCCACCGTATTTCTGTAAATGACATCAAGGAACATTTACTGCACATTTCCCAAGAAAGCCATCTTTCTCTCACCCCTGAAGCGGCTGCTTTAATTGCTGTACGCGCAGAAGGCGGTCTTCGTGACGCGCTGTCTCTTTTGGATCAATGTTCCGGCGCATCAGCAGGTAATGAGCTTTCTGCAGAAATAGTCTATGATCTTCTAGGCCTTACGGACAAAGAACAGATTATAGATTTGTTCCACATGATTGTGTGTGGAAAAAGCAGTGCCACACTTCAGCTTTTTTATAAGATTCTCCAAGACGGAAAGGAACCTTCCGCTATACTTTCTGATTTACTGGAACATTTCAGAAGTATTATGATCTGCAAAGTGAATCCAAACGCACCGGAATTATCTGCTTATGGAAATAAGATTTCTGTTATACAAAAAGATGCTCAGGAATTAAGTGATGCTTACTTGGACGCACTTTTCGATTCTCTCCACCATTCTTTTTCTGAAGCTAACAGAAGTTCATCTCCCCGCATGAGTGCTGAAATGGGACTTCTCCGCCTATGCCGTCTCCGTGGTTCACAGGCATTGGACAGTTTAGAAGAACGGATCACAGCATTGGAAAAAAACGTATCTGTACTTATGAAAAGCAGCACGCTCCCGCAAACCGAAACTATACCCACTGCTCCGTCACCCGCCATACTGCCCCCAACGATTTCTATACCTCTCGTCACACCTACAGCACTTACCCCCGCCCCTGCGGCAAGTACAACCACCTGCCCGGATTCTCCAAAGGAAGTGGTACCGCCCCCTCCTGCTGATAAAACACCGGTAAAAATGGAACCTGCCACAAAAAGTAAGCCGTCTCTTCCCTGTAAACCAAAAAAATCTCCCGAAGAAAAGAAGGCTGAAACCAGCCATGAAATTGGTGAAACACTTCTGGATCCCTCGACCTATAATGATATATGGGCAAAGGTACTGGCATTTTTTGAAATTAACCATCGCATTGATATTTTATACTGTCTTCAAAAAAGCAGTCTGATCCTGTTAAGTAAATCCCGGGCTATTGCAGTAGCCCCCCAGCCTTACCTTGTTCTCGCAGGAAATAATAAAGGCTATCAGAATACAATCAAAGATGCGTTCATAAATGCCATCGGAATTCCTGTCGAATTCCATTCCATCTTGAAAGGTACTGTCGATGAAGCAGATGCTCTTAGGCAAGTGCAAATGTATACAGATTCCGCAGCATCGGTTCATGAAACTGAAAAGGAACCGATGGCGGAAACCGCAGATAGTGATTACCGACTGGTTGAAAAATCTGAAATCCCAGACGATGAGAAAGATATGCCTGCACTTGCAAAAGCTTTCCGAATTCTTTCCGACTGTGATATCTATGAAAAGAAATAGATCCAATTTGACAAATTTACTATATTTGCCGATATACGGTATAATGATGAATGTGAAATTATAAGTTTTATTTGTAAAAGGTAACAATCGCTTTTCGAGGAGGAATTATTTATGTTTGGCAACAAGGCACAGATGCAGAATATGTTGAAAAAGGCTCGTAAAATGCAGGAAGATATGCAAAAGATACAGGAAGAATTAAAACAGCAGACAGTTGACGTTTCTGTAGGCGGCGGTGCTGTGGCTCTCATTATGAATGGCGAAAAAAAAATTGTTTCCCTGAAAATCGCAAAAGATGCTATTGATCCGGAAGATCCGGAAATGTTAGAAGATCTCATCACCACTGCTGTCAATGAAGCAGGCAAAAAAGCTGATGAAATGGTACAGAAAGGTATGAGCAAGGTCACCGGCGGCCTTGGTCTCCCCGGCGGCATGTTCTGATGAACAGTGATTTAGAACTTGTAGCCGAACAATTCCGCAAACTCCCCGGAATCGGTGTAAAAACGGCAAGACGGCTTGCTTACTTTATGTTGGAACGTCCTAAAGAAGATATAGACGCATTTATCAATGTCATCCATTCTGCACGGGATAAGATTTGCTATTGTTCTATCTGCTGTAATTTAGCTACATCAGACCCCTGTGAGATTTGTGGTGACAACCGACGCGATTCATCAGTGATTTGTGTAGTGGAGCATCCTCAGGATGTGCAGGCACTGGAACAGAGCCATGAATACCATGGTTTGTACCATGTTCTCCACGGCGTCCTTTCCCCTCTTGATGGTATTGGTC